>Ga0070732_10000492_pt1 | contig 24824 bp, 28 predicted proteins | sample Coa_R1_5_FD_66449 | JGI IMG/M metagenome (GOLD analysis project Ga0070732, IMG submission 66449) | Surface soil microbial communities from Centralia Pennsylvania, which are recovering from an underground coalmine fire - Coalmine... | ecosystem: Environmental > Terrestrial > Soil > Unclassified ... | reverse complement strand
CGAAGGGTTCGATTCTCGGGCCGTTCGGGGATTCCTTGGACATCCACGATACCTCGGACATCACAGATTCGCTGCCCGCGGCACCCTCCCTCCCATGCCGGCGGCGGGTCCGGCGCGGTGCGCCTTCTGTGATATGATTACAACGTTTTGGAGAGAGGCGGGTGGCGGCAATCCAAGGACTGCTGACGGACCCTGAGGCACTTCGAACGCGTATCCGCGATGCTCTTGCCGCGCGGGGTGGGGCGCCCAGGCCGCTGGCCCCCGGGCTGAGACGCGCGGCCGTGCTGCTCCCCATCGTGCACAGCGGGGGGGAGGCGGCGCTGCTGCTCACGAAGCGGACCGATACGGTCGAGCGCCACAAGGGGCAGATCTCGCTACCGGGGGGGGTGATCGAACCGGACGAGTCGCCACAGGCGGCCGCGGTCCGGGAGACCAGCGAGGAAATCGGGGTGCGGGTTGAGGACATCACCATCCTGGGGTCCCTGACGGAGGAGGAGACCGTGGTCTCCGGGTTCGTCCTCGCCCCGTTCGTCGGCAGCATCCCGTACCCTTACCCGTTTCGGCTGAGCCCGGGCGAGGTGCAGGCGGTGCTCGAGGTGCCCATTCGCGTGCTGCTCGATCCCCGGAACGTCCGGACGGAGACGTGGGATCGAGGGGGCGACCCCCGGCTGATCTATTTCTATTCGATCGGATCGGACCTGGTCTGGGGGGCCACCGCCCGGGTGATCACCCAGTTTCTCCAGGTGGTGTTCGACGTCTCGATCCCCCACAGCGCGGGCCGGGGGTAGGTCCCCCGCGCTCGGCGAGGAGCCGGCGATGCGCGTAGCGATCTTCTCGGACGTTCACGGTAACCTCCGGGCCCTCGAGGCGGTGCTGGCCGAGCTGGCGGCCCGGGGCCCGTTCGATCAGGTGATCAACGGGGGAGATCTGGCCTTCGGCGGACCCCGGCCGCGCGAGGCGATGGATCGCCTCATGCAGGGCCGGTACCCGACCGTCCTGGGCAACACCGACGTGTGGATCGCGGGGATCGAGGAGGGTGGGGGCAGCGTGGTGGCTTGGGCGCGGCAGCGGCTCCTCCCGCGTCACGAGGCGTTCCTGCGGGCGCTTCCGAGCTCCCACCGCGTCGAGCCTCCGGGAGAACCGCCGCTGGTGGTCGTCCACGCCACCCCCACCAGCCTGAGCGATGTTCTGGAGCCCGATGCCTCCCCCCACGAGATCGCGCGCCTGTTCGAGCAGGCGCGTACCCGGACGCTGGTCTACGGGCACATCCACCGGCCCTACGCTCGGGAGGTCGCGGGCGGGCTGGTCGTCAACACGGGCAGCGTCGGATTCCCCTTCGACGGGATCCCCCAGCCGTCGTTTGCGATCTGTGAGCTGAGCGGGGGGCGGTGGCGCGCTGAAATCGTCCGCGTGTCCTATGACGTCGAACCCGTCGCCCAGGAACTGCTCACGAACACCCATCCGGACGGGGCGACGTTCGCCCGGCGCCTCCGGATCGCCCGCGTCTCCGGCTAGGGCTGGACCGGGCCGTGCGCCGTTTCACCGGGAAGGTTGCCCTCGTCACCGGCGCCGGCCGGGGGCTCGGCCGGGCGATCGCGAAGGCGCTGGCCCAAGAGGGCGCCGCGCTCGCGCTGCACTACCACGAGAGTGCCGAGGGGGCGGCCGCGGCGGCGGAAGACGCCACGCGGCTCGGCGCACGCACCCTGCGGGTTCGGGCCGATGTCTCCGACGCCGCGGAGGTGCGCCGCATGATCGGCGAGGTCCACGGGGCGTTCGGCCGGGTGGACATTCTCGTGAACAACGCCGGGGTGTTTAGCCGCGCCCCCCTGCTCGAGGTGACCGAGGCGGACTGGGACCGGGTGGTCGGCGTCAACCTCAAAGGGACGTTTCTCTGCACCCAAGCGGCGGCGCGGATCATGCAGGCCCAGCAGTCCGGCGTCATCGTCAACCTGGCCAGCGGCGGCGGGCTCTCGCCGCGACCGGGCTACGAGACCTCCGCGCCCTACGCGGCGAGCAAGGCGGGAGTGATCATGCTCACTCGGCGCCTGGCCCTGGAGCTCGCGCCCCACATCCGGGTGAACGCCGTCGCCCCGGGGATCGTCGAATCCCGGCCGGGGTGGAACGCCGACGTCCGCGTACGGCTGGGCGCGGTGTCGTTGCTCAAGCGCGTCGGGGCGCCCGAGGCGATCGCCAACGCCGTGGTGTTTCTCGTCTCGGACGACGCCGCGTCGATCACCGGGCATACGCTCGTCGTCGACGGCGGGACGGTGCTGCGATAGCGCGGATCGGGCGAAGGGTGAGACGATGAGCACCGATTACCACATGCACCTGGAGCGGGGGCCGTGGACCCTGGAGTGGCTGGAGCGGTTCGTAACGATCGCACAGGAGCGGGGGCTCCGCGAGATCGGCTTCAGCGAGCACCCGCACCGGTTCCGCGAGTGCCGCGCCATTTACCCCGCCTCCCTTTCCTGGGTGGACGAGCGCAACACCGAGTCCCTGGACACGTACCTCCGGCTGATCGAGCAGGCGCGCGGCGCCGGGCTGCCGGTCCGGGTGGCGCTGGAGTGGGACTACATTCCGGGGTTCGAGGCCGCGCTCGAGCGCGCGATCCGCGCCTACCCGTGGGATTACACGATCGGCTCCGTGCACTGGCTGCCCCCGCAGGATCGGGGCGGCGAGTGGTGGGGGTTCGACAATCCGGACCTGGTCGGCGAGTGGGAGCGCCGGGACGTCCACGACGCCTATCGGCAGTACTTTCGCATCATCGCGCGGGCGGCCGAGACCGGTTGCTTCGACGTCATTGGGCACGCGGACGTGATCAAGGTGTTCGGCTACCGGCCGAAGGTGGACATCTCGGAACTCTATGAGGCCGCCGCGCTGGCGTTTGCCCGCGCCGGGGTCTGTGCCGAGATCAACACCGCGGGGTGGCGCAAACCGGTGGGGGAGATCTACCCGGCGCCGGCGTTCCTGCGCGCCTGCCGTCGGGCGGGGGTCCCCACGCTGATCAACTCAGATGCCCACCTGCCCGAGGACGTGGGCAGGGATTTCGACCGGGCCGCGGCCGCGGCGAGGGAGGCCGGGTACACGGAGGTGGCCACTTTCGCCGGCCGTGTCAGGACGATGGTGCCGCTGTGATGGATCCGCGGATCCGGCGCCTGAACGAGGAGCGGTTCAGCCGTACCGCCGAGGTGTTTGCCGCCAGCGGGGTGATCGGGAGGTTGTCGGAGATCGACACCCTGCTTCGCCTGACGGCGCCGACTTCCGCCGACCTCCTCCTGGACGTGGCCTGCGGGCCGGGCCGGCTGCTGCGGGCCTTCGTCCCGCACGTCCGGATGGCCGTGGGACTCGACCTGACGATGAAGATGCTCGGGATCGTCCGGCGGGAGCCCGGCGCGCGCCCCCCCGCGGCCCTGCAGGTCGTCCGCGGAGAGGGCGAGCGGTTGCCGTTTCGCGATCGGGCGTTCACGATCGTCTCGACCACGATGGCCATCCACCACTTTGCGGATCCCCGGCGAGTTCTTGACGAAATGGTGCGGGTCTGCCGGGGGGCGGGGAGGATCGCGGTGGGCGACCTGGTCGGTTCCGCGGACGACGCGGCGCGGGCCCGGCAGAACGAGATCGAACGCCTCCGCGATCCGTCGCACGTCGAGGTGCGCAGCCCGGCCGGCCTCGAAGCGCTCGTGACCGCGTGCGGCCTGACGATCACCGGACGGGCGTCCGGCGTGCAGGTTCGCGAACTCGGCGAGTGGTGCCGGCTGGCCGCAACCCCGGACGAGGTCGTCCCACGGCTCAAGGAGATGCTGCGCCGGTCCGCGGAGGGCGATCGGGCCGGCATGCAGCCCGCCCTCGTCGGCGGGGAGTGGCGCTTCCGCCATCACTGGCTGACCCTCGTCGCGTCGAAGCCGTGATCGAGTGCGGCGGGGCGGACCGGCGCCGCGCGCCCGATGACGAACCGGCGGCGCAATGCGATTACGGGGAACCGAGGAGGACCGCCCGCACTCCCTCGCCGGCCTGATGATGCGGTGCGTACCCGAGCGAGCGGATCTTGCTGATGTCGAAGTGGCGGTCCGTGTAGAAGACCCCGACGTCATGCCGCGAGAGGCCGGCGAGCGCCGGGATCCTCCCGAGCCGCCCGGCGATCCGGGCCGGGCGGACCAGCGCTGAGGCCACCCATCGCGGGAGGGGCAGCAGGTGCGGCGATCGCCCCAGGGCGCCGGCGATCCAGCGAATCACCTGCCTCACCGGGTAGGAGGCACCGTCGGTCACGTTGTAGGCGTCGCCGGGCCGGCCGCGCTCCATGACGATGAGGTGCGCGGCTGCGACGTCTTCCGCGTGGACGAGGTCCAGCACGTGACGCCCGCCATCGGGGAGGGGGAGGAGGGGCAGCGCCGCGATGCGCCTGAGCTGCGGGAGGAAGTACCGATCGCCCGCCCCGTACACGATGCACGGGCGCACCATCACGCAGTCGACCGACGGCTCCGCCTCCCGCAGCAGCTCTTCCGCTCGGACCTTCGAGATCCCGTAGGCGCCTCCGGGGTACGGAGGCGCGTCTTCGGGGATGTCGTACCCGGAACGGTCCCCGTAGACGGCGACCGAGCTCGTGAATGCGATTCGCCTCACCCCGCGGCTTCGGGCCGCCGCCAGCAGCCGCCGGGTGCCCCCTACGTTCGTCTCCAGGATTTTGTCGTCCGGAGACTGCAGGCCGAGCAGGGCCGCAGCGTGATGGATCTCCCCGATGCCGTCGCATGCCCGCTCGAGGCTCTCGGGTTCGCCGAGGTCCCCCGCAGCGATCTCCACCGTGGACCCGAAGAGGGCGCGGGCTCGATCGGGAGCCCGGGCAAGGACGCGAACGGATCGCCCCCGGGCCCGCAGGGCGCGGACGATGGCGGCCCCGATCATGCCGGTTGCGCCGGTCACCAGGACTCGCGTGCCAGTCACGTCGGTACGGCCCACTCCAATCCCGGCCCGTCGCGACCGGCCGTGGTTCGAGACGCGGGAGGGGCGCCGAGGGCGTGGTCTCGAAGGTCCGGCGAGCCCAACCCCTCGACCTGACCCTCCTCTACATCCACGGCCGACTCCCCTTCAGCGCCGCCCGACCCGGTGAGAAGCGACGTCAGCCACCCACCGAGAGACGGGGGGCGCGAGGTTCCCTCGGGGCGCTCCCGGATGCTATAATTTGATGCGTCCGCACTCTTCCCTGGAGGTCCCCGGCATGCAGGATCTTACGTTTCCGTTTCTCTCCCCTCAAATCGTCGCGGGGTTAACCGGGTTGACCCCGAGGACGCTTCGGCGCCTCCGGACGCACGGCATCCCGCCCGCAACCCGGTCGCGGCGCGCGCGCGCGCCCCGCGCGGGCCCGCTGTATTCCTGGCAGGATGTCGAGCACCTCCAGCGGGCGACGTACTTGCTCAAAGCCAAGCGTCTGCCGCTCCCCGAGGTTAAGCAGTTCCTCGAACAGAGCGCTGCCGCTTCGATCGACCGCGACTGGGTGATCGCCCGGCCGAAGCCCCACTCCCGGCGCCGGCCGCTGGGCGGCGCCGCCGACGCCCGAAGTTCGCCCGCTCGACGGATGCGGTGAGGCGGGTGCGGTGAAGGTCTACCTGGACCACGCGGCGACCACTCCGGTCGACCCGCGCGTCCTCCAGGCGATGCTGCCGTTCTTCGTCGAACGGGCGGGCAACGCCAGCAGCATGCACGCGTTCGGGCAAGAGGCGAGGGGCGCGGTGGATCACGCGCGGGCGCAGGTGGCGGAGACCATCGGCGGGCGCGCGAGCGAGATCGTCCTGACGAGCGGCGCCACCGAGTCCGACAACCTGGCCGTCCTCGGCGTGGCGCTCGCCACGGAGGGCCGCGGCCGGCACATTGTGACGACCGCGATCGAGCACCACGCGGTCCTGGAGGCCTGCCGCTTTCTCGAGCACCGGGGGTATGCGATCACCTATGTCCCCGTGGACGGGCGGGGCATTGTCGATCCCGAAGAGGTGCGCCGGAGTCTCCGCCCGGACACCGTGCTCGTCTCGGTGATGGCGGCCAACAACGAGATCGGGACCTTCCAGCCGGTGGCGGAGATCGGCGCGATCTGCCGCGACCGGGGCATCCCGTATCACTCGGACGCGACCCAGTTGGTGGGCGCCGCCCCGATCGATGTCGGCGCCCTTCACGTCGATCTCCTCTCGATGTCCGCCCACAAGCGGTACGGGCCGAAGGGAGTAGGGGGGCTCTACGTCCGCGGCGGCACTCCGCTCCTCCCCACGCAGCACGGGGGAAGCCATGAGCGCGGGCGGCGGGGCGGGACCGAAAACGTCCCCGGGATCGTCGGGTTTGGGACGGCTCTTCGGGTCGCCGCGCAGGAAATGGACTCGGAGCGTGCGCGCCTCACCGCCCTCCGCGATCGGTTCATTGGCGAAGCGATGGCACTACCCGGGGCGCATCTGAACGGTGATCCGGTCCGGCGCCTCCCCAACAACATCAACCTATCGTTCGATGGCGCCGACAGCCAGTCGCTGGTGATGGGGCTCGATCTGCAAGGAGTGGCGGTCAGTTCGGGCTCGGCCTGCACGTCCGGCAGCATCGAGCCGTCCCACGTGATTCAGGCGCTCGGCCTGCCCCCGCGCCTGGTCGCCGGGGCCGTCCGGATCACCCTGGGCCGCGGGACGACCGACGCGGACGTGACCTACGCGCTCGATGTCCTGGGCAAAGTGGTGACCCGGCTCCGGCAGGCGGCGTAGAGCCGCCTCCCCCCCCAACCATCGAAGGTCCCCGCTTCCACGTCTCGGCCCCCGGCGGCCGAGCGGCGCTGTGCTATACGGCCGGCTCCCCAAATGGGCGCCCGACCGCCAGCGCCAGCCGCAGGCCCGCCTCGAGGTCGAGGTATTCCGGATCGGGCACGGCGCCCACCGCATCGACCACCCGGCTGTAGAAGTTCCGGGCCGCAGCCGCCAGGATAATGTCGAGGATCTCGGCGTCGGCGAAGCCGTGGCCCCGCAGTTCATCCACATCCGCTTGCGTCACCCTGTAAGCGTGCAGCGTGACCTTTTCCGCGAACGCGAGCATGGCGACGTCCGCGGCGGCCAGCCCGGCGTGCCGGTAATCCCGAACGATGGCTTCCACCTCTCCCTGCTGGAAGAACTGTCCACGGAGCACCGCTCCGTGAGCGAGCGTTCAGTAACTGCACCGCAAACGGGCGGCAACGACGGTGGTGATCAGTTCATACCGGCGGGGATCGATGTGGGCGCGGACGGCCATGCTGAGGGCGCGCCATGCCGTCGTGACGTCCGGCCGGAGGCTGAGCGCCCGGGTGTGGTTGGCCACCGCGCCTGTGCTCTTGAGATCGCCCTCGTAGACTTGCGCAAGCGCGCCGGTGGCTTCTTCCGGCGGAATCGTCTCGATAAACGCCATACCCCTCACCTCCGGATGGAGCTGTCTGGGTGCACACAAGGTCCTCTTCCGGGCATGCTTCGGATCCCCCGCGGGCGCACCGGCCTGCGATCCGCAGGTCGACGGGCATGCCGACGGCACGGCGATGCGCCTCGACTCCCCCCCGGGACCGCATCGATGACCGACAGAGCGTGCGGGTAAAGGTCGTTACTCCTCGTCGGGCACCTGCGCGTCGCCCAGACGACCGATGCGCTTCTCGCGCGTCGGCCCACCCTTCGGGGGATCGATGTGCTCGTGCCAAGATCCCTTTTGTACCGGTCCCAGTTTGCCGAAATCGTCCGGGCAGATGAGGATCTTTTTGAGGCGCGACTCGGGAAGAATCCCCGCCGCGGGTCCTTCCAGTCTGGCCATCCAGCCCGCGCTCCCCAACCTGAACTCTTTCCCGCACTTCAAGCAAGTTGCCATCGTTGTCGCCTCCTTTCCACACGCCATCATACCTCGCGTGCGCGGGGCCTTCCAGAGTCGCGCGCCCGCCGGTGGCGCCGCACCGGTGTCGTTGACAGGGTCTCCCAAGTCTGCAATCATAATCGTAATGATGTCCGCGTATGTCCCTGTACTCGTCCATCTCATCCTCGCGACGCTGCTGGCGGTGACGCTGCTTGGACTGCACCGGTTGGCGGGCGGCCGGTTCCCCTCGCTGGAGAAGTCGCTCCCCTACGAATCCGGGGTCTGGCCGATCGGCAGCGCGCAGGGGCGGGTGCCGATCCGCTACTACCTCATCGCGATGCTGTTCATCCTCTTCGATGTCGAGATCGTGTTCGTGTACCCGTGGGCGGTGCTCGTGCGTGCCCTGGGGAGGTCGGGGCTCCTCGAGATGTTCACCTTCCTCGCCATCTTGGGATGCGGGTACGTCTATCTCTTGAAGCGGAAGGCGCTGGAATGGGAGTGATCACCACCGAGCACGATGTCGAGCGGAACGTGCTCACGACGACCGTGGATCGGATGGTGGCCTGGGCGCGCAAGAGCTCAATGTGGCCCGTGCAGTTCGGGCTGGCCTGCTGCGCGATCGAGATGATGTGCACCGCCGCATCGCGGTTCGACATTGCCCGGTTCGGGTCCGAGCTGTTCCGGGCTTCCCCGCGCCAATCCGACCTCATGATCGTCGCCGGCCGGGTGAGCCAGAAGATGGCCCCGGTCGTCCGCCACATCTACGATCAGATGCTCGAGCCGAAGTGGGTGATCGCCATGGGGGACTGCGCCAGCACGGGGGGGCTCTACAATAACTATGCCGTCGTGCAGGGCGTGGACAAGATCATCCCCGTCGACGTGTACGTGGCCGGGTGCCCGCCCAGACCCGAAGCGCTGATCCACGGGTTTCAGCTTCTCCAGGAGAAAGTTGCTCACGGATCGTCCGTCAGGCGGGCTCCCTGAGCCCCCGGCCCGCCCATGGATCAGCAGTCGATCCTCGACCGGCTTCGTCCGCATGTGCCGTGGGGGCTCACCACTCCGCGCGATGAGGGGGGGCGCGCCGTTCTACTCGCGACCCCGGGGGTGCTGCTCGAGGTCCTCACGGCGGCCCGGACGCATCTCGCCCTCGATTGTCTCGTCGACCTGACCTGTTGGGACCGGTTGCCGGCGTCGCCCCGGTTTGAGATCGTATACCTCCTGGGGCAGGGGGGCGGCGCCGATCGGCTCACGGTCAAGGTCCAGGTGGAGGGGGAACCGCCGCATCTCTCCACCGCGGTGGGCGTCTACCCGGGCGCGGGATGGCCGGAGCGCGAGGTCTACGACATGTTCGGGGTGGTGTTTGACGGGCACCCAGACCTCCGGCGGATCCTGATGCCGGACGATTGGGAAGGCCATCCCCTGCGGCGCGATTTTCCGTTGACCGAGGAAGCGGTGGAGTTTAAAGGGCACACCCCCAAGGTGCCCAGCGAGATCATCCCGTTCTTCCGCCCGCACAGCCCGTCGGGATCGGGGGGCGACCCGCCCCCGGGGAGCGAATGAGCGAGCTGACCCGAGAGACCCTCACCATCAACATGGGGCCCCAGCATCCCGGGACCCACGGGTTGCTGCGGCTCATCTTGGAGCTTGAGGGGGAGGTCGTCCGGACGTGTACGCCGGTTCTCGGGTACCTCCACACCGGGATCGAGAAAGAGATGGAGACGCGCACCTACCTCCAGAACGTGACGCTCGTCGACCGGATCGAGTACGTGGCGAGCTACCTGGAGGAGATGGCGTTCTATCAATCGGTGGAACGCCTGTTGGGGATCACCCCGCCGCCCCGTGCCCGGTACATCCGGATCCTGATGTGCGAGCTCAATCGGATCGCCAGCCACCTCGTCTACCTTGGAGCGGCCACGCTCGACCTGAACGTCACCAGCGCGTTTCTGTACTGCTTTGCGGACCGGGAGCGGTTCCTGGATCTCTCGGAGATGGTCTCGGGGCAGCGGATGATGCCGGGGTACTTCCGGCCGGGCGGGGTTGCGGAAGACCTGCCGGAGGAGTTCTTCCCGGCGGCGCGAGCGTTTCTCGAGGAGATCCCCCGCCGGGTCGATGAATACGAGGCGCTGCTCGACGACAACCTGATCTGGCGGGAGCGGACCGAGGGCGTCGCCGTCCTGTCGTCCCGGGAGGCGATCGCGCTCGGTGCGACCGGGCCGGTGCTTCGAGGGTCCGGGATCCGGCACGACGTCCGCAAGCTGCTGCCGTACGGCGGGTACGACGAGTTCGACTTCGACGTCCCCACCCGGAACGAGGGCGACGCCTATGCCCGGTACAAGGTGCGGATGGAAGAGATGCGCCAGAGCCGCCGCATCGCGGTCGCGGCCCTGGAGCGGCTCCCGGCGGGGCCGGTGATCACCGATGATCGCAAGATCGCGCTGCCCCCGCGGCGCGAACTCATCGGGAGCATGGAGGCGCTGATCCACCAGTTCAAGCTGGTGAGCGAGGGGATCCACCCTCCGGCCGGCGACGCCTACGTGGCCACCGAATCGGCGCGCGGGGAGAAGGGATATTTCGTCGTCAGCGACGGCAGCAACCGGCCCGCCCGGGTCCATGTCCGGGCCCCGTCCTTCTACAACCTGCAGACGCTCCCCGCGATGGTGGAGGGGCGTCCCTTGGGCGATGTGGTGATGGCGATCGCCAGCATCGATATCGTCCTCGGGGACGTGGACCGCTGATGGCTCGGGCGCTTTCTCAGGCCGCCCTCGAGGAGATCGCCCGCCTCACCCGGCTCTACCCACAGACGCGGTCGGCGGTGATGCCGGCGCTGTACGCCGCGCAGGAGGAGATCGGCTACCTCACCGAGGGGGCGATGGCCGACGTCGGGGAGGCGCTCGGCCTTCCGCTGACCGAGGTGATGTCGGTCGCCACCTTCTACGAGATGTTTCATCTCGAGCCTCCCGGACGGTACCACATCCGCATCTGCACGAACCTGTCCTGCTACCTGAACGGCTGCGAGGGGGTCGTGAGCCACCTGTGCGCCCGCCTGGGGATTCGCCCCGGCCAGACCACGGCGGACGGCCGGGTGACGCTGGAAGCGGTGCAGTGCCTGGCGGCGTGCGAAGAGGCGCCCGTGCTCCTGGTGAACGCGGAGCGGCACGCGCGGGTCACCGTCGGGACGATCGACGATCTCCTCGCCGGGCTGAAGTAGGATGGCGCGCCCGCTCCTGACCCGATACTTCGGTCAACCCGGCCGCGAGCGGATCGACGCCTACCTGCAGACCGGGGGCTACCGGGCGGCGACGACCGTCCTGCGCGACCTCACTCCCGACAAGGTCGTCGAGATCGTGGAGGGCGCCGGGCTTCGCGGCAGAGGGGGGGCCGGCTTCCCCACCGCTCGCAAGTGGAAGCTCACGCCGAAGCGCGAGGGGGAGACCCGCTACCTCGTCGTGAACGGCGACGAGAGCGAACCGGGAACCTTCAAAGATCGCACGCTGCTGGAGGAGGATCCCCACCAACTGCTGGAGGGGATCATGATCGCCTGCGTGGCAAACCAGGTGCACCGGGGGTTCGTCTACCTGCGCGGAGAATTCTTCACCGCCTACGAACGGCTCACCCGGGCGCTCGCCGACGCCTACGCCCGCGGGTACTTCGGGAAGAACATCCTGGGGAGCGGATTCGACCTCGAGGTGGTGATCCACCGCGGTGCCGGCGCGTATATCTGCGGCGAGGAGACGGCCCTGCTGGAGAGCCTCGAGGGGCACCGCGGGTTTCCCCGCCCCAAACCCCCGTACTATCCCGCGGTGAAGGGGCTGTACAGCCACCCCACCGTCCTGAACAACGTGGAGACGCTCTGCCACCTCCCGCACATCATCGCGCTGGGTGCGGAGGGCTACCGCGCGTACGGGCCGCCCGTGCTCTACTCGGTCTCGGGCCACGTGGTCGACCCCGGGGTGAAGGAGCTGCCGCTCGGCACATCGCTGCGCGAGATCATCTTCGACCACGCCGGCGGGCTGCGGCCGGGCCGGACGCTGAAGGCGGTGTTTCCCGGCGGGTCGTCGTCGGCGATCATCCTTCCGGACCTCCTCGATACCCCGGCGGACTTCGAGTCGCTGGCCAAGGCCGGGTCGATGCTCGGGTCGAGTGCGATCATCGTCATGGATGACTCGACCTGCATCCCGACGGTGATGCGGCGGCACGCGGAGTTCTACCGTGACGAGTCGTGCGGGAAGTGCACCCCGTGCCGCGAGGGGACGATCTGGTTGACCCAGATCTTCGACCGGATCCTGGAGGGGCGGGGGCGGATGGAGGATCTCGACCTCTTGGACGGAATCGCTCGGAACATGACCGGGACGTGCTTCTGCCTGCTGGGCGAGAGCGTGCCGCCGAGCCTGAGGGCATCGCTCAAGTATTTCCGCCCGGAGTTCGAACACCACATCAAGACCGGGACGTGTGACGTCCGGGCCGCGGGCGGCGTGCCGGCGTGAGCGGGAGCGGCCCGGCGGGGGGAAGCCCGATGCGGATCGGAACGGGGGAACCGAAGCGATGAGCGAGGAGAGGATCCCGATGGTCCACCTCACCATCGACGGCCGGCCGGTGGCCGTCCCCAAAGGGACGACGGTGTGGCAGGCGGCCCGTCAGCTCGGGGTCGAAATCCCCGTGTTCTGCTACCACGATCGGATGCCCCCGCTCGGAGCCTGCCGGATGTGTTTCGTGGAGATCGAGAAAATGGCCAAGCTCGTCACCTCCTGCACGCAGGAAGCCGGCGAGGATATGGTGGTCCGCACCCAAACCGAGCGGGTGCGGCTGGGCCAGCAGGGCATTCTCGAATTCCTCCTGGTCAACCACCCGCTCGATTGCCCGATCTGCGATAAGGGCGGCGAGTGTCCGCTCCAGGACAACACGCTCAAGTTCGGGCCCGGGCAGAGCCGGTTCATCGAGACAAAGCGGACGTTCCGCAAGCACATCCCGATGGGGCCGATCCTCGTCCTCGACCGCGAACGGTGCATCCTCTGCTGGCGATGCGTCCGGTTCGGCGAGATCCTGGCGGGGGACGATGCGCTGAAGGGGTTTGAGCGCGGGTACCACAGCCAGATCGGCACGCCGTTTACGGAGCCGGTGCGCAGCAAGTTCATCGGCAACACGATCGAGATCTGCCCGGTGGGGGCGCTGACCAGCGCGACCTATCGGTTCCGGGCCCGGCCGTGGGACAACGAGCACGTCCGGAGCGTCTGTCCCCACTGCGGCTGCGGCTGCACGACGCAGCTCGACGTCCGGGGCGGGGCGCTGATCCGGACGCGGCCGCGCGAGCATCCCGAGATCAACGACATCTGGCTGTGCGACAAGGGGTTCTTCGGGTACGAGTTTGCGAACAGCCCGGAGCGGCTGACCGTCCCCCTCGTCCGCCGCGGGAGCGAGCTCGCCGAAGCGACGTGGGACGAGGCGCTGGACCGGGTGGCGCAGGCCCTCCGGGCCGCGCCGCCGGAACGCGTCGGCGTGATGGGCGGGGCGCGGACGACGAACGAGGACAACTACCTCCTGCTGAGGCTGTTTCGGGGGATCGTCGGGACCAACTCGATCGACTTCCGCACGGAGACCGCGCATCCGCAGCCGGCGGCGAGGACGCCGTGGGGGCTCGATATCCCCATCGGGGATGTCGAGCGGGCGGACGCGATCGTCCTCGCGGGGTGCGACCTGACCGAGGAGTATCCGATCATCTGGCTGCGCGTCAAGAAGGCGATCGACCGCGGCGCCCGTCTGATCATCGTCGCCCCGTGGGATCTCGAGATCGGGCGGTGGGCGCACCACGTGCTCGTGCATCGGGCGGGGGCCGAGGTGGCCCTGCTCGGCGCGCTGGCGGGATGCGTGCCGCCCGAGGCCGCCGCGGCGGGGGCGGAGGTTCCGGCCGCCCAGATCCGCGCCGCCGCCGCCGCGCTCGAAGGCGCGGGCCGGCGATTGGTCCTGGTCGGGCGGGCCGCGTTGGAGCGGCCGGACACCGCGCAGGTGCTCACCGCGCTGGACGGGCTCCGTGCCGCGTACGGGGGTGCCGACTTCGGAGTGTTGCGCGGCCGCGGGAACAGCGGGGGGGCTCAGGTGCTCGGACTGCTCCCCGACATGCTCCCCGGATACCGGCCGCTGGGGGACCCCGGGGCGCGGGCGGCGGTGGAAGCGGCGTGGGGGCGGGCCGTCCCGACCGTCCTCGGCCTCACGGTCCGCGGCATGCTCGAGGCCGCCCGGGGCGGTGCGCTGGCCGTCCTCTGCGCGGCCGGTGCTGACCCGGCGACGGACTACCCCGACGCGACCGCCTGGGCCGAGGCCCGCCGGCGGCTGGGGTTTCTCGTCGTGCACGAACTGTTCCTGACCCGAACCGCCGCCTCCGCCGACGTCGTGCTGCCGGCCTTGAGCTTTGCCGAGAAGGCCGGGACGGTCTGCAACATCGAGGGGCGCGTCTTGCGGCAGGATCAGGCCAGGCTCGGCCCGGGCACGGCCCGGTCCGATGCCTGGATCTTCTCGCAGATCGCCTCCCGGCTCGGGACCGAGGTGGGCGCCGCGGGGTGGGAGGACGTGTTCGCGCAGATCGGCTCGTTGGTCCCCGGGTGGAGGGACGGCGCCCGACTCGCGCCGCCGCGCCCGCCGGTGGAGGCCGCGGCCGCATCGGTCGGCCCGCTGCCGCCCGGGGGGGACGGCGACTTCGCGCTGCTCACGGGAAGCCGCCTCTTCGATCGCGGCACGATGGCGCTCCGCTGCCCCGGGATTCGCCACCAGGCCGGCGAGCCGTTCGTGGTGGTTCACCCCCAGGACGCTTCACGCCTCGGTCTCGTGGATGGCGCGCCGTGCCAGGTCCATTCCCTCAGGGGAACGCTGCGGCTCCCCGCGCGGATTTGGGCGGGGGTGCACCCCGGCGGGGTCTATATTCCCCGGGGATTCGATGCGGCGCCGGTCACCCGCCTGGAGGACGAGCGAGGACCGGTGAGGGTGACCGTGCAGGCGCTGGTCGCGGCGGACGCGGCCGGGTAACGGAGCGGCGGGGGAGATGCTCGCGGCGATCCTCGTGGATGCGATCCGAAGCGCGGTGATCCTGGGCGCGGTGCTGACGGCGTTCGCGTACGTCACGCTGCTGGAGCGCCGGTTGCTTGCGCGCTTCCAGCTGCGGATCGGCCCAAACCGCGTGGGACCGTTCGGCCTGCTGCAGCCGCTCGCCGACGGGATCAAGCTGATCTTCAAGGAGAGCTTTGTGCCGGCCCAGGCCGACCGGCTCGTGTATACGCTCGCGCCGATCATCACGGTGGTGGCGGCCCTCTTCGTGTATGCCGTGATCCCGATCGGGCCGCCGATCCACCTGTTCGGCCGGGAGATCGCGCTGTACGTGGCCGACGTCAACGTCGGTATACTGCTGGTGCTCGCCGCCAGCAGCGTCGGCGTCTACGGGATCATTCTGGGAGGCTGGGCCTCGGACAGCAAGTACTCACTGCTCGGCGCGCTGCGCAGCAGCGCCCAGGTGATCTCCTACGAACTGACGCTGGGGCTCGCCGTGCTGGCCGTCGTGATGATGGCGAACTCCCTCAGCCTGGTCGACATCGTCCGCGCGCAGACGCGCGGCTGGTACATCCTGACGCAGCCGGTGGCATTTCTCCTCTTCCTCGTGGCGGGTCTCGCCGAGACGAACCGCGCTCCGTTCGACCTGCCCGAGGCGGAGCAGGAGCTGACCGCCGGCTACCAGACCGAATACGGTGGGTTCGCGTTCGCGATGTTCTATCTCGGCGAGTACGTGGGGGTGATCACGATGGGGGCCCTGATCGCGACCCTCTTCCTCGGCGGGTGGCAGGGCCCGTGGGTCCCCTCCGTGCTGTGGTTCCTGATCAAGGTCTTCGCGGTGGTCTGCCTCTTCATCTGGATCCGGGCCACGCTCCCCCGGCTGCGCTACGATCAACTGATGGCGTTGGGGTGGAAGGTGCTGATCCCGGTGGGCCTCGCCAACCTCGCGATCACCGCCGTCCTGCTGGTCTGGCGCGGGGGCGCGGGATGAGGCCGGGCGCGCTCGAGGAACGCCTCCGCCGGACCTGGGCGACGGTGAAAGGGCTGGGGATCGTGGGCCGGTACCTCTTCCGCCGGCCGATCACGATCCGTTATCCGGAAGAGAAGCCCGCGGTCCAGCGACGGTTCAAGGGCCGGCACTACCTCACGCTCTTCGCCGACGGGATGGAGCGGTGCGTGGGGTGCGAACTGTGCGTGATCACCTGCCCCAGTCAGTCGATCTACGTGCGGGCGGAAGAGAACGATCCGCTGCGTCCCATCTCCAAGGGGGAGCGGTACGCCGCCGACTTCCAGATCAACATGCTGCGGTGCATCTTCTGCGGGTTCTGCGAGGAGGCGTGCCCGACCGGTGCCATCGTTCTCGGGCACGAGTACGAGCTCTCCGGCTACACCCGCGACTCGCTCATCTATACGAAGGAGCGGCTGACCGAGCGCGTCCCCGGCGAATCGGGACGGGATCCCAACCGGGAGATCTAGATGGCGGTCCTCTTCGCGGTGGTGGCCGGTCTCGCCCTCGCCGGAGGGGTCGGGGTGATCGCGTCGCGCCGCCCGGTCCACAGCGCGCTGTCCCTGCTGCTGGTCCTCGGCAGCCTGGCGGTCGAGTACCTCCTCCTCGACGCGCAGTTCATCGCCGCGCTGCAGGTGATTATCTATGCCGGGGCGATCGTCGTGCTCTTCGTGTTCATCATCATGCTCCTCCACGCGCGCAGCGGAGAGGAGCCTCGGCTCCGCCCCGTGCTGCCGACCGCCTGGGGGATTCCCCTGTGCACGGCGGTCGGCCTGGTCCTTCTGTTCGTCGTGGCCGGCGCCGGCCGGCCCCCCGCCGCGACCGGGGAGGAGTTCGGCACGGTTCAGGACGTGGGGCGGGCGCTCTTCTCGCGGTTTCTCCTCCCGTTCGAGGCGGCGTCCGTGGTGCTGCTGATCGGGATGATCGGGGCGGTTGCGCTGGGGAAGCGGCTTCCCGCGGCCGCGACCGGAGCGCCCCCCTCCGGCAGCGGCGAGGGCGGCCGGTGATCGTCCCCGCCCCGTACCATCTGGCACTCAGCGCCGTCCTGTTTACCTTGGGGATGGTGGGGGTGCTCGTCCGCCGGTCCGCGCTGGTGGTCTTCATGTCGATCGAGCTGATGCTCAACGCGGCCAACTTGGCCCTGGTGACGTTTGCGCGCCTGCACGGCTCGGTGGACGGCCAGGTGGTGGTGTTCTTCATCTTGGTGGTCGCGGCGGTGGAGGTCGTGATCGGATTGGCGATGATCGTCGACATCTTCCGATCCCGTGAGACGGTGGACATCGATGACGTGCACCTCCTCCGCGGGTAGGGCCCGCACCGGACGGCGGCAGGGATGATCCCGTTCCTCGTGGTCCTCATCCCCGCGCTGCCGCTGGCCGGATGGGCGGTGAACGGCCTGTGGGGGGCGCGCCTGCGGCGCGCGGCCGTCGCCGCCATCGCCTGCGGAACGGTCGCCGCGGCGTTCGTGGCGTCCGTCGGGCTCTTGTGGTGGATCCAGCGGTTTCCGCTCGGCGGGGGGGCGCCCGGGAGCCTGCCGCGAGCCGTCGACCTCTACTCGTGGATCGCCACCGGGCCGGTCCAGGTCCCGCTGCGCCTGATCGTCGACCAGCTCTCGGTGACGATGGGGCTCGTCGTCAGCGGCGTGGGGCTGTTGATCCACGTCTACTCCGTGGGCTACATGGCCGAGGATCCGGGGTTCGCGCGGTATTTCGCCTACCTGAACCTGTTCATGGCTTCGATGCTCACCCTCGTGCTTGCCGGGAATCTGGTCGTGATGTTCATCGGCTGGGAGGGGGTCGGACTCTGCAGCTACCTCTTGATCGCCTTCTGGTATGCCCGCCCCCAGGCCGCGGCGGCCGGCGTCAAGGCGTTTCTCGTGACCCGCCTCGGCGACGTCGGGTTTCTCCTGGGCATCTTTCTGGCGTTCGGGATCTTTGGGACGACGGACTTCGTGGTGATGACGCGGGAGGCCGCCGGGCGGCTCGCGCTGGGGGGAGGGGCCGCCACCGCCCTGGCGCTGCTCTTGTTCGCGGGGGCGGCCGGCAAGTCGGCGCAGCTCCCGCTGCACGTGTGGCTTCCGGACGCGATGGAAGGCCCCACGCCGGTGAGCGCGCTGATCCACGCCGCGACGATGGTGACGGCCGGAGTCTACCTGATCGTGCGGCTGCACGCCGTGTTTCTCCGCGCGCCGCTGGCCATGGATGTGATCGCGGCGGTGGGAGCGGTGACGGCGGTGTTCGCCGCGGCCTCGGCCCTCGTGGAGCCGGACCTGAAGCGGGTGCTGGCCTACTCCACGATCAGCCAGCTCGGGTACATGTTTCTCGCGGTCGGGGTGGGGGCGTTCGGGGCCGGGATTTTCCACCTGACCTCGCATGCCTTCTTTAAGGCCCTGCTGTTCCTTGCCGCGGGCAGCGTGATGCATGCGCTGGGGGGGGAGACCGACATGCGCCGGATGGGCGGGTTGGGCCGCCGGCTGCCCCAGACGGCTGCGGCGTTCGCCGTTGGCGGTCTGGCCCTCGTCGGGATTCCCCCGCTCAGCGGATTCTTCAGCAAGGATCTGATCCTCTCGCAGGCCTTTCACGCGCGGGTCTGGCTGTGGGGGGTGGGGGTGTTGGCGGCGGGGCTCACCGCGGTCTACACCGTCCGCGCGTACGCGCTGACGTTCCTCGGAACGCCGACGAACGGCGCGCGCGTCGCGGCCCACGACCCGCCCCCGTCGATGCGCGGGCCGATGTGGGTGCTCACCGTGCTTGCGGCGATCGGGGGGGCGCTGGGCTGGTCGTTCGGCCGGCCCGGGACGCTGGAGCGTTTCCTCCATCCCGTCCTGAGCGTGGGCGGGGAGTTCGCGCTCCGGGCCGGCGGCTCAGGGGTGGCGGAGGGGGTTCTCGTGTTCGCCAGCGTGGCGGTCGCGTTCCTCGGCGTCGCCCTGGGATGGCTGGCGTACGTCCGCCGGGCGCTCCGCGGCACCATCCTCCCCCTGGCGCAGCTTCTGAGCCACCAGTTTTATATTGAAGCCCTCTACGCCGCGGCGGTGACCCGCCCCGCCCGTTCGCTGGCCCGGCTGCTCTCGGTCGGCGATCGGGTCGTCATCGATGGCGCGGTCGTCGGGGTGGCCCGCACGATCGGCCGATCCGGGGAGGCGCTCCGGAGCGGCCAGACGGGATACCTCCGGCACTACGCGGCGTTTGTGCTGGTCGGCGCGCTCCTGATCCTCGTCTACTGGATGTGGCGTTGATGGGCCCGCTCAGCTGGCTGATCGTCCTCCCACTCGCCGGCGCCGCCGCGGTCGCGGCGGTGGACCGGGGAGACGAACACACGATTCGACGAATCGGGGTCGCCACCGCCGGGGTCGTGTTTGTCATCGCGGCCCTGGTGTGGTGGCGGTTCGTGCCGGGCGTGGCCTCGCTGCAGTTCGAGGAGAAGGTCCCGTGGGTCCCGGTGGCCGGGTTGACCTATCACCTTGGCGTCGACGGGTTATCGGTCAGCCTGGTCGCGCTCACCGCGTTGCTCTTCCCTCTGGCGCTCGTGGCCGCCGGGACACAGGTGGAGGGGCGGACGAAGGCGTTGACGATCACGATCCTCCTCCTCGAGGGGGGGATGCTGGGGATGTTTCTCGCCCAAGATCTCGTCCTGTTTTACGTGTTCTGGGAGGGGATGCTGATTCCGATGTACTTCTTGATCGCGCTGTGGGGCGGGCCCGGACGGGCGCCGGCGGCGATCAAATTTTTCCTCTACACGATGGCGGGCAGCGTGCTGATGCTGCTCGGGCTCGTGGCGGTGTACCTCCAGGGCGGGATCCTTCTCGGACGGCCCACCTTCGATCTGCCGGCGCTGCTCGCGCATCCGCTGGGGCTCCCCGGGGCGATGGCGGACCTGCTGTTCCTGGCGTTCGCCGTGGCCTTCGCGATCAAGATGCCGGTCTGGCCGCTGCATACGTGGCTGCCCGACGCCTACGCGGCGGCCCCGCCGGTGGTGACCGTGCTGCTGGCGGCGGTGATGGCGAAGGCCGGAGCCTACGGCTTCTTGAGGTTCTGCCTGCCGCTGTTCCCCGCATCGGCGCGCGCGTTCGGCCCCCTCCTCTCGACGCTCGCCGTCATTGGGATCCTCTACGGCGGCGCGATCGCGTGGGCGCAGGGCGATCTGCGCCGTCTGCTCGCCTACGGAAGTATGAGCCACATGGGGTTCATCCTGCTGGGAATCTTTGCGTTCAACCAGACGGCGATGCAGGGGAGCCTCATCCAGATGATCAACCACGGCATCAGCACCGGGGCGCTGTTCCTGATCGCCGGGATGCTCATCCGGCGGACGGGCCGCACCGAGGCCGCCGAGTACGGCGGCCTGGCGGCGGTTACCCCGGCGCTGGCCGGCGCGACGATGATCGTGGTCCTGTCGTCGCTCGCGCTCCCGGGCACGAACGGGTTCATCGGTGAGTTCCTGATTCTCCTGGGGACCTTTCAGACGCGGCCGGCCGACGCGGTGATCGCGACGTTCGGGGTTGTGATCGCGGCGGCGTACCTGCTCGCCTTCGTCGGCCGGATCTTCCACGGGCCGCTGCGGGACGGCCTTGGGTCGACGCCGGACCTCCGCCGCGGAGAGGTCGCGCTCCTTGTGCCGCTGATCGCGGCGATCCTATGGGTCGGGTTCGACCCGCATCCGCTCCTGGTGCGGAGCGAGGCGACGGTGCAGGCGCTCCTGGAGCGGTTCCCGGCGGGGGAGGTCGCCGCGCCCCTCGCCCGCGGGGCGGCCAGTGGGAGCCGCGCGCGGTGAGAGGCGGGGACCTGGCGCTGATCGCGCCGGAGCTGGTGTGTGTGGTGGCAGCGTTCTTCGTGCTGCTCCAGGACGCGTGGAGCACCGGGGCGACGCTCGAACCCGAGGTCCCCACGACGCGCACGGCGTGGTGGGCGCTCGTCGCGGTCGCGCTGGCGCTGATCTGGGATCTGGGGAGCGGAACGCACGGCTCGGCGTTTGCCGGCACGTACATCCGCGATTCCCTGACCCGGGTCGCCGATCTCGCGGCTCTGGCCACGGCGGGCGTCGGCATTCTGCTCTCCCCGGCCTACCTGACCCGAGTCCGGCTGCCCGCGGGCGAGTACTACGCGCTTGTCTTGCTGAGCACGGTCGGGGCGATGTTGATGGCGGGCAGCGCGACGCTGATCACCTTGTTCTTGGGCCTCGAGCTGTTGAGCTTGCCCCTGTACGTGCTGGCGGGGATGGCGAGGCGGAGCGAGCGGTCGCAGGAAGCCGGGTTGAAGTATCTCCTCCTCGGCGCCTTCGCCACCGCCTTCTTCGTGTACGGCGTCGCGCTGATCTACGGCGCGGCCGGGTCGATCGACCTCCGCCGGATTGCCCTGGCGTCGCCCTCCCCGCTGCTCCGCATTGGGATCGGGCTCGTCACCATCGGGCTGGCGTTCGAGGCGGCGTTGGTCCCCTTCCACGCCTGGGCGCCCGACGTCTATGAGGGGGCACCGCTCCCGGTCACGGCGTTCATGTCGGTCGTGGCGAAGATCGGGGCGTTCGCCGGGTTGCTGCGGGTGTTTCCTTTGGGCCTCCCCCTGCTCACCGCGCAGTGGGCCCCGATCCTGGCGGCGCTGGCGATGGTGACGCTGGTGGTGGGGAACCTGGCCGCGCTGTTCCAGACGAACCTCAAGCGGCTCCTGGCCTACTCGGGGATCGCGCATGCCGGCTATCTGCTGATCGGGGTCGCCGCAGGGGGAGCGGCGGGGGTCTCGAGCGTGCTCTTCTATCTGCTGGTCTACGCGAGCATGAACCTGGGAGCGTTCGGCGTGCTGCTGCTGCTCGAGCGGCGAGGGGAGGAGGCCGACCGGGTGGAGGATCTGGCCGGCCTGGCCGGCCGGGCGCCGTGGGCCGCCGCCGCCTTGATCGTGTTCATGGTGTCGCTGGCGGGGCTGCCGCCGACGGCGGGGTTCATCGCCAAGCTGTATCTGTTCCGCGCCGCCCTAGAGGGGCACCAGACCGCCCTCGCGCTGGTGGGCGTCCTCACGAGCGTGGTCTCCGTGTACTACTACCTCCGCGTCGCCTACGTCGCGTGGAGTGGTGAAGGGCCGCCTGGGGTGCAGGTGGTGCGCAACGGGTTCGTGGGGGCGGCGCTGGTGCTCGCCACCTTGGGCGTGCTCTGGCTGGGGGTGTTCCCCGCGGCGTTCACCGCGGCAGTCGAGCAGGCGGCCCGGGCGGTCAGGTAGAATCTCGGGCCGTGGCTTCCGACCCGGAGTTCGATGCGATCGTGGTAGGGGCGGGCCCCGGCGGCGTGTCGGCCGCGCTGACGATGGCGCGCGCCGGCCTCAGCGTCGTGCTCTTCGAGCGCGGCGAGCGGCCGGGCGTGAAGAACGTCATGGGCGGCGTGATGTACGGGCGGATGCTGGCCGACGTCGTGCCGGAGTTTTGGAAGAGCGCGCCGATGGAGCGGGTCGTCACCGATGAGCGGCTGTGGCTCACCACCGCCGACAGCGCGGTGACCGCGGGCCACAAACACCTTCCCCATTCCACCGAGCCTCCCAACGCGTTCACCGTCCTGCGGGTCCCCTTTGACGCCTGGTTTGCGGAGCAGGCGGAGGCCGCGGGCGTCCTGCTGATTCCCGGAACCACCGTCGAGGATGTGATCCGGGAGCGCGGTCGGGTCGTGGGGGTCCGCACCGGCCGCGAGGACGGGGACCTGCGCGCCCCCCTCGTGGTGATCGCCGACGGGGCGAACTCGTTCCTCGCGCAGAAGGCCGGGCTGAGCCGACCGCTGGCGCCCAACGAGATGGCGCTGGTGGTGAAGGAGATCATCGCGCTGCCGGCAGAAGCGATCGAGGAGCGGTTCACGCTCGAGCCGGGGATCGGCGCGACGATTGAGGTCTACGGCGCGGTGACCCGCGGGATGGCGGGGTACGGCTTCATCTACACGAACCGCGAGTCGTTGTCCGTCGGGATCGGCGCGCTCATCTCCCAGTTCATGGAGACCCGGATCACCCCCTGGGATCTGCTGGAAGGGTTCAAGGGGCATCCGATGGTCGCCCCCCTCCTGCGGGGCGGCGCGGTCCGCGAGTACCTGGCGCATGCGATCCCGGAAGGCGGCTTCCGGGCGATGCCGCGCCTCTTCGACGACGGCGTGATGGTCGTGGGGGACGCGGCGATGATGGTGAATAACCTCCACCGCGAGGGGAGCAACCTGGCGATGGCCGCCGGGCGCATGGCCGGGGAGACCGCGATCCAGGCGAAGCGGAGCGGGGACTGGTCCGCCCGGACGCTGTCCCAGTACCGGGAGCTGCTGGAGGCCTCCTTCGTCCTCCAGGATCTCCGGAAGTACGAGCGCCTGCCCGACCTGGTCGAGCGGCGCGCCGAGCTGCTGGCGATCTACCCGGAGCTGCTGAGCGAGGCGATCCACGAGATGTTGACCGTGGACGGTATGGGCAAACGTGAGAAGCAGCGCCGCATCCTCCGCCGGCTGCTCGCCCGGCGGCCGTGGTGGCGCCTGATCCGCGATGCGTACGAAGGGTGGAGGGCGATGGGATGAAAATCGAGGAGAAGCTCTACATGCTGCGGTGGAAACACGACAAGCGGTCGCACATCAGCATCACGGACCAGCGGGTCTGCCTGGAGGCCTGCGGGACGCGGTGGAAGAGACCCTGCACGACCTTCTGTCCGGCGAACGTCTACGTCTGGGACAGCGAAAAGATCGTGGTGTCCCACGACAACTGCGTCGAGTGCACATCCTGCGTGCTCGGCTGCCCCTACCGGAACATCGATTGGCGGCTGCCGCGGGGAGGTTTCGGCATCGAGTGGCAGCACGGCTAGCCGGCGCGGTCGGCGGCGTGGTGCGAGCGGAGGAACCACATCCCCCAGATGATCAGGACCAGGGCCGCCATCTGCCCCCAGGTCAGAAACGCCGCGGTGCGGTCCGCGCTGCGCAGCAGGTCGAGGAGAAACCGCAGGGTCGACGACGCGATCATTGCCGTCCAAAACAACCAGCCGTCGTACGGACGTCGCCCCCCGGCCCGGACGATCCAGGCGAGGATGAGCGCGGTCCCCGCCATCTCGTAGAGCTGGAGCGGGTGGCGCGCCCCCCCCGACACCCCCGGAAAGACGATCCCCCAGGGGAGCGTCGTGGGATCGCCGTACAGCTCCCCGTTCATGAGATTCCCCCACCGCACGAGGATGATCGCCACGAGGATCGCCGGCGCCATCGCATCGGTGAGCCGCCAGATCGGTACCCGGTGGCGACGGCACCAAAGCGCGAGGAAGGCGAGCCCGAACGCAATCGCGCCGTGGGAGGCCAACCCGGCATACGGGGGGCGAATGATCGCCAGAGGGTCGCCCAGGAACTCCTGCGGATGCGACACGACGTATCCGACGCGCGCCCCGACCAGGAGCGTGGCCAGAAAGGGGAACGCCAGCGAATCGACGATCAGGGATCTCGCGATCCCAAACCGCTCGCCGAAGCGGGCGGTCAACGCGACGCCGAGGGTCATCGCCAGGGCCATCATGGCGCCGTACCAGCGGAGGAGGAACGGGCCGAGTCGCACGAGCACCGGGTGCATGGACGGCCTCAGTATAGGGTGTCCCTCGCCCGTGTCAACTCATTTAAGAATCTAACCGGGAGGGGGATCGTCGCGTCATTTAAATTCTTACCGGGGCCCTAGCGCGGCTGCGACGGTGCGGGCGGGTGGGGAAGAGCCAATCGTTGTTCCAGTGACGGGGGCGTGGGGTGAAGCGCGCGCTGACGGCAGGGGGCGGCAGGGGGCGGCAGGGTCGTGTGCCGACGATTGGCGAGCCGATAGATCCGCTGGAGTTTGCGGTCGATGGCGGCCGCCAGGGCAAAGGGATCCAGGCGAGCGCGGAGACCCTGCAAGGCGCGGAGGGCGGCCGGGTCGCCGACCCCTGAGGCCAGGAGCCGATCGAAGGGCGTTTGCGGGCGATCATACTGGCGGCAGATCCGGGCGCCCACGCGCTGCTTGCGGAGGAG
>Ga0070732_10000491_pt1 | contig 24853 bp, 22 predicted proteins | sample Coa_R1_5_FD_66449 | JGI IMG/M metagenome (GOLD analysis project Ga0070732, IMG submission 66449) | Surface soil microbial communities from Centralia Pennsylvania, which are recovering from an underground coalmine fire - Coalmine... | ecosystem: Environmental > Terrestrial > Soil > Unclassified ... | reverse complement strand
CGAAGCCGATAAACAGCGTGCGCTGTGGCTCGCCGCGATGGCACCAATACTGGTACGCCATTTTGAGGGCGACTTCGACGGCGGTGCTGCCGTTATCAGAGTAGAAGACACGGCCACCGGGCCATGGGGCCGTTTGCAGCAAGCGTTCGGCCAGTTCGACCGCATACGGATGGGTAACGCCGGCAAATTGCACATGGTCAATTTCCGCTAGTGCTGATTGCAGCGCTGCCAGCAGTTGCGGATTGCGGTGCCCGTGCAGGATCGTCCACCACGAGGAGATGCCGTCGATGACCCGGCGGCCATCGGCGAGATGCAGGAATTCATCCTGAGCGCCGACGACCGGCAGCGGCGGGTCGGGATCCTGGAGCGAAGTATAAGGATGCCAGACATGTTTGCTGTCGCGAGCGACGAGGTCCTTCTCATTGGGAAGCGAGCGTATTACGTTTGAAGGCGGGTGCGAAACGTAAAATGTGCTCCGAATGCGGTTGAGCGTCTCTGCTTGTTCGTTTACCGAGGCAACGATATCTTCCGTTGTGTAACTATGCGGCAATTGCAAACTGAAGACGGGCACATCGTTGGCGTGCCAGCGAATTTGCTCGGCGGCAAATAGGTCGGTCGGCCCGAGCAACACGATCGCGCCAGGGCGAATCCCATGAACTCGCAAGGCTTCGAGACACAGCAGTGTGCGGCCAATTGCACCGAGGGCAGAGGAACTCACCAGGACAGTTGGCAGCCCTAACCGTTGGATCAGGGCAAACTGCAGCTCGGTTTCCGTGAGCGAGGAAAACGGGCTGCCGAAAGTTTCGACCAACAAACTTGCCTCGGATTTGGGTCTTGCGGCGACCAGAACCTCCGGCGATGGCACAACCGCGTTTTCTTCCTTGGCCGCCAGCGGGGGAGCCACTGCTAAGCGGAAACGGGCCGCCGGAGCATGAACTCTGACATGTGGCAACAAGCGGCGAACTAACTCGGAATCGGAGTCACCGGTCTCGACGGGCTTCCAGTACTCGTACTGTTCTGAAAACGCCGCAAGCCACAGAAGGGAAAAAGTCGTTTTTCCTACCGAAGTGTCGGTGCCAAGAATGATGAGATCGGTCATATCAGTTTGCCGCTTGCAGCTTTGCGTTCGATTGCAGGAAGCAGAGTGTCCCCTATTTGCCGTCGAGCGCGATGCCCTAAGTGAGATTAGACTACACGCGCAATTTCGGCTGCAGCGAATCGCAGCGTTGATTCGTCATGAACGGCATGAATCGAAACGCGCAGCCGCGCGGTGCCGGCCGGTACACTGGGCGGGCGGATGCCACGGATATCCAATCCTTTCGCCTGCAATTTCCGTGCTGCTTGCATCGTGCGCGCATCGTCGCCGAGAATGATCGGCACAATATAGTCGTTGCCGCCCGCTTCGATACGATGGCGACTCAATTCCGCTCGAAAGAGGTTTGCGTTCCGATGCAGGGCCGCCCGTTTCACCTCGTCGCCAGTCACATGTTCGAGCATTTCCAGCCACCATCCTCCAATGGCCGCGGCCATGGCCGTGGTAAAGATGAAGTGCCGGCATCGGTTGACAAGCAGGTCGCGTAACAACTGCGAGCCGCAGACATAAGCGCCGGGCACTGCCAAGGCCTTGCCGCCAGTATGGACCGTGGCCGGGATTCGCTCGCGCCAAGCCGGTTCGACCCGGCCGCAGCCGTTGGCCCCGAAGCATCCCGTGGCGTGGGCTTCATCCACGATCAAATGCGCCTTATATCGTCCCGCAAGATCCAGCATTTCCGCCAACGGCGTGCGGTCGCCGTCCATACCGAAAAGCGATTCGGTGACGATAAAGAGCTGGCGATTGGCTGCCGAATTTCGCGCTGCCGTGCGCAAACCGTCCTCCAGATGATTCAGGTCCTGATGCCGGAAAATGAAACGCTCCGCCTTGGACAGACGCAATCCATCAATAATCGAAGCGTGATTGAGCTGATCCGAAGCCACCCAATCTTGCGGCTCCATCAAGGTGGAGAGCAAACCTTCGTTGGCGACGTAGCCGGAAGGAAAAATCAGCGCTGCCTCAGTGCCGTGCCAGGTAGCGAGCTTGGCTTCCACCTGTTCCCAAACGGGCTCGTCGTGTACCAGACGGGAAGCCATACCGCTGTGCGCGGCGAGCGGCGAAGATGAACCCCGCCGCTCGCTTCGCGCGTAGCCAAGATAATCATTGGAAGCGAAATCGATTCCCCGGCCGGGGGTCAACTCGCGATATCGGCCCTTGCGGCGCCATTCCTGTAAGGTCTCAGTCCAGCGTTCGGGAAGTGTCATGACGGCGTTGGCACCGGCCAATCGAGGCCCAAAGAGCGAAAGAGTTCCGCGTCGGCGCTGGCCGACGGATTGGCGGCAGTGAGCAGCTTGTCGCCGAAGAAGATCGAATTCGCCCCGGCCAGGAAGCAGAGGGCTTGCAACTCGCGGCTCATGCAGTCGCGGCCGGCGCTCAGTCGCACCCGCGCCTTCGGAAATGTGATACGAGTCACGGCGATGAGGCGGACGATTTCAAAGGAATCCACCCGAGGCGCTTCGGCCAGTGGCGTGCCTTGAATCGGCATCAGGCAGTTGATCGGAATGCTTTCCGGAGGCGGCTCGAGGGCCGTGAGTTCGCGCAGCATCATCAGCCGATCATCTTCCTTTTCCCCGAGGCCGAGAATGCCGCCGCAGCAAACGGCGATACCGGCCTTCTGCACGGCGTCCAGTGTTCGCAAACGATCATCGTATGTTCGAGTGGTTATCACCTCTGGGTAGAAGCGGCGCGAAGTATCCAGATTGTGGTTGTAGGCGGTCAGACCAGCCGCTTTCAGCCGCTGCGCCTGCTCACCGGTCAACATGCCAAGAGTCACGCAAGCTTCCATTCCTAATTCACGCACGGCTTCGACCATTTCCAAAACGCGGTCGAATTGCGGGCCGTCGCGGGGCTCGCGCCAGGCGGCCCCCATGCAAAACCGAGTCGCCCCCAGCTCTTTGGCTTGGGTCGCCCGCTGCTTCACCTCCTCCACGCTCATGAGTGGACCGGCTTTCACCGGAGTCGAATAGCGCGCGCTTTGAGCGCAGTAGCCGCAATCCTCCGGACAACCGCCGGTCTTGATGCTCAGCAAGGCGCAGCGTTGGATGTCGTCGGCGGAATGGTGGGCACGGTGGATTTCACCGGCCCGCCAGATCAGCTCCAGCATCGGAAGCCGATAAAGTTCCTGGAGTTCGGCAAATGAATTCATGGCGTTGGTATACGATGCGAGCCGCAAGCCGCCTAGCGCGTGGGACGACGGGCTTTTTTACCGCCTATGCGGAAAATATGTTCTATACTTGTAAAACTCGGGGATTTCGCGGCATTTTCGCGCGCACAGGTTGGCAATATGGCGCAGACCGATTCGGACATTGCTTTATGGGAAACGACTCCCGACATACCTTGGTGGGACACCAGCGACTGGTTGCAAGCAATTCTGGATAGCGCCTGCTTCAGCATCATCGCCGTTTGTCCATCGGGCGTGATTCGGTTTTGCAACGCCACTTCACTGGACTGGCTCGGGTATAGCCAGGAAGAGCTGGTCGGGCAGGCCACGCCTTTAGTATTTCACGATCCGGATCTGGTGGCCCGCCGGGCCGAGGAACTCAGTCAACGCCTGGGCCGGGTGGTAGCGCCCGGCTTCGAAGTATTCGTGGCCCGGGCTCGCCACGGCCTGCCGGATGAAAATGATTGGGTCTACGTTCGCAAAGATGGCAGCCGCTTCCCCGTTCGCATCTCCATTACGGCAATCCGCGACCGCACCGGCGAAATTCAAGGATACATGGGCATTGGCATTGACTTGACTGATCGCCGGCAGATCGAAGAAGCGCTGCGCGCCAGCGAAGCAAAATTTCGCCTCGCCTTTGAAGGCTCCGCCAGCGGCATGGCGCTCATGTCCATTGGTGGCGAGTTCCTTCATGCCAACACTGCCTTGTGTGAGATGCTAGGTTACCCGGAAGCAGAGTTGCGTAACCGCAGTTTCCTTCCGTGCATTTGTCCGGAAGACCACCCATTGATGGAATTGACGCTCAGCAATCTGGTGCTGGGCGTCGAGAAAAGCGGCCGCGTCGAGCTGCGCTGGTTGCGCCATGACGGCGCCTTGATCTGGGGACTGAGCAGCCTGTCGCTCGTGCACGATAGCCGCGGCCAGCCCCTGCAATTTGTCGCGCAGGTGCAAGACACGACCGCGCGCAAACAAGCGGAGCTGGCGCTTCAGATCAGCGAGGAGCGCTTCAAAGCATGTTTCGAGAATTCGGCTATCGGGATGTCGATGGTGTCGGCCGACGGCCACTGGACCCGTGCTAACCGTGCTCTTTGCCAGATTCTCGGATACTCGGAAGATGAACTGAAGCAACGCACTTTCGCCGATCTCACACATCCGGACGACCAGGAATTCAGCATGCGGATGATGCAAGACTTATTGTCCGGACAGCGCGACAGCTTTCAAAGTGAGAAGCGCTATTTTCACAAGGACGGGCACGTCATCTGGGGCCGGCTCACCGTTTCCGCCATTCACGATCCGGCCGGCAAGGTGCTGTACTTCGTATCGCAGATCGAAGACATCACGATGCAGAAATCCTACGTGGAACAATTGGAGGAATACCGGCGCGACCTTGAGGAAGCGAACGTCCGACTTCAGGAAATGGCAGTGACTGATGATCTGACCGGGCTGCGGAATCGCATTGCCCTGCGGCAAAAGCTGGCCGAGGAATGCCAACGGGCCACACGTTATCGTTTGCCGTTGGCGCTGGTCATGATGGACGTGGATCACTTCAAATCGTTCAACGACACGTTTGGCCACCCTGCCGGCGATGAAGTGCTACGCGTCGTAGCCAAGTCGCTTCAAGACAAGGCGCGCGCGACAGATATCGTCTCGCGCTACGGCGGCGAAGAGATTGCGATCTTGTTGCCGAATACCGATCTGGACGGCGCCACGGCCCTTGCCGAGCGTTTTCGCCAGGCGATCGAGCGGGAGAATTGGCCGCGTCGGCCGGTGACGGCCAGCTTCGGGGTGGCTACCTGGACCGAGTCGATGACGGGCCCGGATCAACTGATCGCGGCCGCGGACCAGGCCCTGTATCGAGCCAAAGAGCGCGGCCGCAATCGCGTGGAAAAATAGAAGATGCTACGCTGCACGGGTGGCGGCGTTTTTCTTCTTCTTTTTGCCTTTCTTCTTTCCTTTCTTCTTGCCCTTCTTTTTCTTCTTCTTCTTGGCGTTTTCGACCTGATTCTTGTTCGCCTTGCCAGGCGCATCAGCCGAGAACACCGGCGCGGTGCCGCTCACCATGATCGTGAGCGCGAGCAGCCAGCCGAACAGTTTACGCACCATGAGCGACCCTCATTGGAGAAAGTGGAACCGGCGAATGATACTTTCCGACCCTTTGTATCAACGTAAGGATGAGACCCTTGTGAGGCGCGAAAATTAGTTTCTGTTTTTATGAAGAATGCTTATAGGTCGTTCGGGTATGAGAGAATGATGAGAAATGCTAAATAATCCCCCTGGCATGGGGGCATGCCGGGGGGGCACGAGGCGAGGCGAACGCCACGATCTGTTTCCGTGGGACACATTTCCGAACGTGCCCCACGAATCTTCAGCCGGCCAGGCGCTGCGGCAACGCCAAGGCAAACTCTCCGATCGGAACGGCGGGCGTGGCCAAGGAAGCATCGGCAGGATGCCACAGCGCTTGCTTCTTCGCGGCACGCTCCATCAGCACACAGATCTTTTCTTCTGAGCCGGGCGCCGCAACAGTTGGCGCTTCCGGCAACGGCGCGATACCGCAGAAGTTGGCCACTCCACGGCGAGCAAACTTGCTTGTTGACGGAAACAGCTCGCGCACACCGGGTGCGTAATAGCAACTCCAACACAACCCGCGCGGCCGATTGGCCTTCGACTTCTGGCAATGACGGCAAAGCATTGTAGAGTCTCCGAGTCAACCGCAAGGCTCGAAGACTCGCCCTGCGGCTTGCACTTCATTAACCACTCACCACTCATTCTTTTTCAGGCAGCGTGTGCCTCATTCCTGGGCGCCGGCGTTTCCTCTTCGATGGGGAAACGCTCAGCCAATGTACGGTTGACTTCTTCCAGCAAGAGCTTTCGCATCTCCAGCCGCGGCGTGTCGTCGAACCAGTTCAGGAAATACCGGCACGCGGCCGGCTCCCCGAGGCGTTGATCGGCCTCGTAGCAAGTGCGGGCGAAGAACTCCTCGACCTCGGCCACGGTTTCCAACCCATCGCCCTGCCAGGCACAAAAGCCCAGGGCACACGCTGCTTCCACCGGCCAATCCTGGACACACATCAGGGGCGGTGGCGACGAGGTCGAGCCTTGAATTAGTCGGGTGTCATCTGCTGTCAGGGCCTTTCGCAAAGCCTGCAGGCCGGCCGTGGAAAGCATCGGGGCGAAGCCTTCGCGCCATACTTTGCGCCAACTTTCCATGATGAACTCCTGTCCGCGAAGCGGAAAAACGCCTTATCTCCATTTGCAGATATAGTATACTTATGTACATGATAGATGTCAACGGATTTTTTTCTGGATTAATTCCTGTTTTCTGATTTACCAGATTAGTATTTCGCAACTAAGACAGACATACAATAGTTATATGTCACATAAAAATGTACTTAATTTGACTTAATTATACATTTATGACAAGACAGAATATGACCAAAAAACACTCAGGCCACGGCTTGCGCCGTGGCCTGAGTGGGGGAAGGAAAGGAAGGTCTCAGTTGCCGATTTGTGCGAAGGTGCCTTTGGTTAGCTTCCCATTGCGGATGATGAAAAACTTGAGCGGTTGGAAGGTGGCCCAGTCGGGATGGTTGAGCACCCACAGCACGTTTTCCGCAGACAGCGTTTCATATTGGTGCAGGCCGACGAGAATATCGCCCTTCTGGATACCGGCCTTGGCGGCAGGTCCATCATTCTGAATCGATTCAACAATCATACCGCCGCGGAGCTGCGCATTGATCTGGGAAATCAATTTAATGTCCGCGATTCCTAGCCGGATGCCCATCCGCCGCCAGACTTGCTCGGAAGCCGAGTTGACTGGCGAAGCCATGGCCAAAACGCGTTGATCGCCTTGCGGCAAGGCCAGTTCTATGCTCTTCTCTTCATTGCCACGGCGAACCACCAGCATTACTTTGTCGCCCGGCAACTTGTCGAGGAAGCCGCGCTCCAGGTCGAGGCTGCAACCGACTACCACGCCACCCGCTTGCACTAATACGTCGCCGGGTCGAACCCCGGCTCGCTCAGCAGCGCTATTCAATTCCACGTTTTCCACCACCAGAGTGCGAACGACCGGGTTGATAGTCGTATCAATTTGATCGCGAACGATCAGGCCATGCGAAATGCCCAAGCGGCGGCGGATGCTGAGCATGTCCGTAGCGGCGGCGACCATGTTATCCACGGTGATGGCGAAGCCAATGTTCTGGGCGCCGGCCCGGATCGCGACGTTCACGCCGATCAATTCCCCGTAGACATTCAGCAAAGGTCCGCCGGAATTGCCGGGATTGATGCTGGCATCCGTCTGAATCAGGCTCTTGTACGACATCTCCTTGTTCAGCGTCACGTCGCGCTTGACGGCACTGACAATGCCGGTGGTGTTCGTGTGCTGGTAGCCGAAGGCGTTGCCGATGGCAATGACCGGCTCGCCGGCCATGAGGTCCGAAGCGGTGCCCAGCGGAATTGTGGGCAATGGCTTGGGGGCATCGATCTTCACGATGGCAAGATCGTGATCGTGATCGCGCGCGACCACACGCCCCGGGTACGACGTCCCGTCGGCCAGGTGAATCTTAAGTGAACTGACATCTTCCACGACGTGATAATTCGTGACCACGTAGCCGCGGGGGTCGATGACAATGCCGGTGCCCATGCCGTTGATGCGGTTCTGGAGCGGGCTAAAAGTATGGAATGGATCGTTCTGGTTCGTGACCGTGCGTTCGCTGTGGATGTTGACGACCGCGTCTTTCACCTTGCGGACGACTTCCACGACTGGGCTGTAGCGGGGATTGTTGGAATTCAGATACGGTGTGCCCGCTTGCAGGGGCATCATGAAAGCCGTGGCCAGCCAGCAACCGATCGCCAAGCGAATCGCGATGGAAAGCCTTTTCCCCGTTCGTCCCTGTGCAGGTGGAAGGTGCAAGCGCATGATGTCCCCATGGGTCGCGGATAGGTGAATCCATTCGGTGAATGGCGGTTTCGCGGCGTTCCTTGCGGATGCGCAACCGCCATTTGGCCCAGCAGCAGTATTCGGCGAAGAACCCATTTCCGCTGGATGACGTTCCCTGCCCGGCTTGCCGATTCTCCGGAACCCGTAGGAATCGCTCCAATCAAATGCAGCATGAGGCTAATTCCGAAAAAGGCAGCCGCTATGGAAGTACCGCCGCTATCGATTGTGCCGGCATTGCCCAACTTGCCAAGGAAAGTTAGAACGAGAAGAGGTAAAGTGTGCACTCAAGTCCGCGGCCGAGTCTTCGAGGCTGCGGGGTAACGGAACCGAGCTGAGAATTCGACCATGGCCGGAAAAAGCCGCCGCCAGGCGCTTGAAGAAATGCTGGCTGCCGATCCCACCGATGTGGAAACCCGCTACTGCCTCGGCATGGATTACGTTGGAGCCGGCGATCCTGAATCTGCCGCCCGCGTCTTCCGCGAGGTCATCGCCCAAAACCCGGCCAAGCCGTATATCCCTGCATTTCAGATGGCGGCTCAGTCGCTGCTGAAGCTGGGCCGCCGGAATGATGTCATCGCGATTCTAAAGCAGGGAATTAAAGAAGCGCAGAAGCAGAATGATCTTCACCCAATGAGCGAGATGCAAGCGCTGCTGGATAGTGTGGAGTGAATCGCGGGCGAGTTTGGTCAGCTCGTGAAAACGCCCGACCTTACCAGCAAGCTAAAGATCGTCGCGTCGGCACAGACATGGCATGCGATTGCCAACGCGAGCCCGCCGGTCCACCAGCGTAGCAACCCCAAAGCCAATCCGTAAAGACCGGCCAGCACCACCCCAAGCGGGCCCGACGGATAGCCGTGCAGGTGAAACAAACCGAACACGCCGGCCGTGACGACGAGCGCTGCTCCGGCATTCCACTCCGCGGCCACCACTTCCCACATGATGCCGCGAAAGATCAATTCTTCCAGAAGCGCGTTCACCACGCTGACAAATACTCCAATGCAGATCAGAGTTAATGGTCCTGATACCGGCAGCCGAACGGCGAAACCGCTCACGTCAGGATGGACCAAAATGTGGAAGGCGATCAAGACGGCAGCAGTCGCGAGAGAAAGAGCAACCGCAGCGGCTATCGCCGGCCCAGATGTTTGACCGATCGCCAACCGCGGCGCCGTCGCTCGCAAGGACGGGGTGGCCAGCACAATTCCCGCGTAGATTAGAAGCGGCAACAGCAGATACAACGGCCAGGGCAGCGGCAACAAGCCGCTGACCACGAGGCCAAGCCCGGCGAAAACCAACACGCCATGCACCGGCCCGGCACGCTTGCGAACAGCTTCCATGAAGCACTCGCTCCTCAACTACTTCCCAAACTCCTTCTCATCTTCCAGCAACGTCACCTGATACGACGCTATCTTCTTCTGTTGATCCACGGGAATCTCGAGCACATTGCCCACGTTCGTGTCCTTGCCCGGGTCGAGCTTGGCGAATTTCCCGCTGAACGAAGAGCAAGCCACCAGATTCTTGTCCTTGTCAAAGAATGCAACGTAGTAGCCGTAGTACATGACCTTATTGGCGGTATTCTTGATGTGCGCCTGGACCGAGATGACTTTGGCGCCAAAGAAGTCGGGGATGATGTAGTAGGAGCACTCGGCTTTGACCTTGTCGCCCAAGTTGACTTTGACGGCCTTCTTCGAAATGTCCTGCGAAGCCGCTTCTTGCAGCTTCGCTTCGCCCGATTTCGTGTCGGAGAAGGCCGGCGAAAAAGTAAAGAGTGTCAGAACAACAGGAGCAACGCTCAAACAGTAGTACTTGGACATGAATTTTCTCCGATGTAAACTTCAGCACATTTGGCTCGGCGAGCCTGAGTCTAATTATCTTAAGGGAATAACCGCTCTTGGGCAGCCATTTGAAAGACGAAGCGCACATGTCAAGGTCTCTCACTTCCACACCGGGATTCCACTATGGACTCGCTTTCGCTGAAGCCCAAAATGAACCGAGACAAGTCTCGCAGGAGAGCATCGATGTTCCGTTTCTGCACCGCGTTCGCTTTCTTCATCTTCGCTATTGCCCGACTTCCCGCTGCTGACAAGCCAAACATCGTCTTTTTGCTCGCCGACGATCTCGGGTACGGCGACCTTGGCTGTTATGGGCAAAAGAAGATTCGCACGCCGAATATCGACGGGCTGGCCGGCCGCGGCATGCGCTTCACCAATTTTTATGCCGGCTCCAACGTCTGCGCGCCGTCGCGCTGCTGCTTGATGACCGGCAAGCATCCGGGCCATGGTTACATTCGTGAGAACAAGGCCGTCCAGCCGGAGGGTCAAGAGCCGGTGCCGGCGGATTATTTGCAGTTTCCGCTGACCATGCAGAAGCTCGGTTACACCATCGGCGGCTTCGGCAAATGGGGGCTCGGGCCGGTCGGCAGCACGGGCGACCCGCTCCAGCAAGGCTTCGCCCGCTTTTACGGCTACAACTGCCAGGGCGTGGCCCACAATTATTATCCCACGCACCTCTGGGACAACGAGAAGCACATCGAATTGCGGAACCCGAAGTTTTCGGCCCACCAGAAGTTGCCTGCCGATGCGGACCTGGACGATGCAGCCAGCTACGCCCGCTATAAAGGTGTCGATTACGCGCCGGACCTGATCACCGAGCAGGCGCTGGCTTTCTTGCGGGCATACAAGGACCGGCCCTTCTTCCTCTATTTCCCGACGACGATTCCGCACCTCGCGCTCCAGGTGCCCGATGATTCGCTCAAGGAATATGCCGAGAAATTTCCCGAAAAGCCCTATGTTGGCGACAAAGATTATTTGCCGCACCGCCAGCCGCATGCCGCTTACGCAGCAATGATCACGCGATTGGACGGCTACGTGGGCCGTATCATCGCGCTGGTGCGCGAATTGGGGCTCGAAGAAAAAACGATCTTCGTTTTCACCAGCGACAACGGGCCGCTCTGGGATCGCTATGGCGGAACCGACAGCGAGTTTTTCAACAGCGCTGGCGGCTTACGCGGCCACAAGGGCGGCTACCACGAAGCCGGCTTCCGCGAACCGTGCATCGTCTCGTGGAAAGGCGTCATCAAGCCGGGAACGATCAGTGACCGGGTTTGTGGCTTTGAAGATTGGTTTCCCACGATTCTCGAATTGATCGGCGCGAAGGATGCAATTCCGGGAAAGATCGACGGCATTAGCTTCGCGTCGACCTTACTGGACAAGGAGCAGCCAGCGAGAGAATTCCTCTACCGCGAGTCGCCGGGTTCCGGTGGACAGCAATGTGTGCGCGTCGGCGATTGGAAGGCGATCCGCCTGAATCTCAACCCGGACCCAAAAGCGGCGAAACAAACGCCGGGTGACATCGAACTTTATGACTTGAAGAATGATCCAAACGAAACCACGAACGTGGCGAAGGATCATCCCGATATCGTCGCGAAAATGGCCGAGATCATGAAACGCGAGCATGTGCCGTCGAAGTTGTTTCCACTACGGGCGATCGATGGAAAGTAAATATGAGGTCAACATTGGGACAGGACGGTTCCGCGACCGGTTCCCCTCTCCCCGTTGGGGAGAGGGGTTAGGGGTGAGGGGTTGGGAGTTCGCCCCTCACGCCCGGCCCCTCTCCCCAACGGGGAGAGGGGAGTATGTTCTCGCTCCGGTGCAGGAATAAAATGATTATGTCCGGAACCGAGACTCTAAAGGAGGTGCATCATGGCTGTCGATCTGCATGAAGAAGCCGCCGGCAAGATTCTGGTCGTGAATCTGTCCGGAAAACTCACCAAAGAGGACTACAAGACATTCGTCCCGCACGTTGAGCGCTTGATCGCGCAGAATGGGAAGGTCCGATTGCTGGTTCAAATGCACGATTTCCACGGCTGGGACATGGGCGGCCTGTGGGAGGACTTCAGATTCGATTGGAAGCACTTCGGCCACATTGAGCGTCTGGCGCTTGTGGGCGAGAAGCGCTGGGAAGCGGGCATGGCCACTTTTTGCCGGCCGTTTACGAAGGCCGCAATTCGCTACTTCGATTTATCGGATGCGACCAAGGCATCGGAATGGATTCACGAAGGCTTGCCGGCCAGCACGCAAGCTGCGGTCAGTTAGCGGCGCTCTTGGATCATGGTGACCGCCTTGCGACATCTCTCCCTGGGCGGTCACTGCAAGCCTTCTTCGAGTATCCCTTCGCCAAATCCGCCATCCGTGTCCGGCGCCTGGTTCGCCGAGTACAGCACTTCGACCTGAGGCACGTCCGGAATCTCGATCTTCTTGGCCGTCTCGCCTTCTACAACGTCGGCCGCGTGGGCGGTCTGAATAATTTGATCGGTGCTGGTGGGATCGACCTTCCGGCACGCTGCCGTCAGGCGCGCTTCCAGATCGCGCAGCCAGCCTGTCCATTCTTCCGCTGTCGTGTCGGGCGGCGTCAGTTGCGAGAACTCGTCACACAGCAGAATCAACCGCAGCGTGTGCCGGAAGATGATCCCTTCCTGCTTCGTCAGATCGCGATTGCGGACATAGGTGTTGAAGTCGCCATTAAAGCGCAGCAACTCCGCGGCCGACCAGACCGACTGCACGGTCACGTCGGTGACATCGGGATAGAGCGCCTCGAAGAGCATGAAGAGCTTCTCGGCCAGGCTCGGCGGGCGCTCTTCCCAATCTTCTTCCTCTTCTTCTTCTTGCTCGCCCGGCGGCGGTGGAACTTTGACGGCGATCAACCCGCGCTGCTGTAAATCCGCGTCGAGCCGGGTCGCCGCCAGTGGTCCCGGCGACAGGTCCCACGGCACACGCACCAATCGGAGCAACGGCCGGGGCATCTCCAGCACGCTCTCCAGCGCCTGCAATCGCTCTTCCGGACTGGCGATGCCGAGTTGATCGATCAGGAACGCGCCATAGAGGGGGTGCACGCCGCGGAAGATTAGGAGGCGCTCCAGCCTTTCGGTGGGGGTGGCGGCGCGGATTGGTGCATATCGTGGGGAAGAGTTTGACCCGGCAGGCTCGCTTTGCTCGCCTGCCGGCTTGTGGGCGTTCTTGTCCGCAGAGGAAGGAACTGAGCCTGCAGGGTTCGGATCCAACGTGACATACCCGCCTGCTGCCAATGCCAGCAGCATCTTCTCCAGCTGCTTCTCCCCGGCCGCGATTCGGGCCGAATCGAGCAGCCGTTTACGGATGACGCTGCGAATCTTGTCCACGTCCGGCGAAATCTTGAGCATGTAGGCCAGCAAACGCCACGGCAGCGGGCCCTTGCTATACAGCCGGGCCGGCGGCGAACCCTTGAGCCGCTCGAATTGCCCTTCGGTCCAGTAGCAGTTGTCTTCCTTGCGCGGCGGCTTCTTGCGTTTCAGGTCCTTCTTGGCTTTCAGCAGCGACGGGTCTTTTGTGGTATCGGGAATCGCGTCGTATTTTTCCTTCCAGCGCAAGAGCCGCACGTCGTCTTCGTGGGCCAACACGTAAACATGCCCTTCCTTGTCGAATTGCGGCCGGCCGGCCCGGCCGAAGATTTGATGAATGGTGCTGGGGTCGATCAGTTTTTGCTTGCCGTATGGACCTTTCAGCAAGCTGGTGACCACGACCGAGCGAGCCGGTAGATTGATTCCGGCCGCTAATGTCTCGGTGCAAACCGCGACAGTGAGCAGCTTCTTCTGAAACAAGTCTTCGACGACTCGCCGATATTTTGGCAACACGCCGGCATGGTGCACGCCCACGCCGCGCAGCAGCATCTGCCGGAGCTTCGGTGCCGCGCCTTGTGTCCAGTCGAGCTTGTCGATCACCTGGTTGATTTGGCCTCGCTGGCCGGACCAGAGCAAATCGAGGCCCTTCAGTTGTTCGGCCACGCTCCAACATTCATCGCGGTTGAAGCAAAAAACGAGAGCCGGCGTCTTTCGGGTCGGCTCGTCGCCTTTCGATATGTCGAGAAGCAATTCGTACAGAAACTGATCCGGCACCCAATGATAGGTGAGTGGAATCTTGCGCTCCCGGCCTTCGACCAGTTCCAGCTTGCGCTGATGGCAGCGTTCCAACCATTGCATGAATTCGAAGGCGTTGCCCACCGTGGCGGAGAGCAGCAGCAGCCGCACCTGTTTCGGCAATAGCGCAAGCGAGAGTTCCCAAACAATGCCGCGCTCGAGGTCGCCGAAGTTGTGGAATTCATCCATCACCACGGCGAAAACATTCTCGAAATCAAACGCTTCCGGATGCAGGAGCCGGTTCAACAGGATTTCTGCGACGACAACGAGAATTCGAGCATCGGAATTGACGCGCCGGTTGCCGGTGACCAGGCCCACGTCTTCGGCATTGAAGCCCCAGCGCACAGCGCATTCTTGCATTTCGCGGAATTTCTGCTCGGTTAAAGCGATAAGCGGCGTGGTGTAATAGGCGGCCCGTCCGGTGTGCAGCGCTTCAAATAGTGCTGCTTCGGCGATGAGCGTCTTGCCGGTGCCCGTGGGCGCGCAGACAAGAATGCCCTGTTCCGCCATGAACCAGGCCAAAAGCGCTTCGTCCTGCACCGGGTAGGGCGGGTACGGCAACTGCTCCAGATAGCGGTCGGCCAACTCGGCCCGCGTGAGGGACATGTGAAAGAAACTCTTGCCACCGCTTGCGGCGTAGCACGTAAATCAATTCTATGCCAATGGTAGGCGAACCATTTTCGTTGGACAATGCAGCTTTCCTTGATCCCGGGCGACGGGCATCATTGGCGAAAAACTGCTGCGGATCGTTGTCGGACAGCTACAATAGCGCCGGCATCGAGTCATGAAATCCTGGAGAACCGTCATGCCCGATGAACGGGAGCCGAATGCTGAGACTACTCAAACAGTTCAGGAGCGGATTCGCGAACTGGCGCGGTTGCTGCGACACTCACAGTCCCTTAGCCCGCCGGTGCAGACCGCGCTAGCCGAACTGTTGGACGAGTTGAGCGGTACGCTGAGAGAATCGGAGGCTCCGCCGGCGGAAGTGACCCATCTGGCCGAAAGCGCTACTCACCTGGCTCAAGCACTGCACGAACAACACGATGAGGGACTCGTGGCCAAGGCTGGCGAGCGTCTGCGCCTGGCGATGCTCCAGGCGGAAGAGCATGCTCCAACGGCCGTGGGCCTGGCGCGCCGGGTGGTCGATGCCCTGGCCAGCATTGGAATTTAGCTTCTTTCGGCTACTACTTAACGGACGGCGCTCGCACCTTCCGTTCCGCAGTGGTTTGCCTAATCCGAAAAGTGCGCAAATCAGGTCAAATCGGAATAAGCGAAGTAGTCGCGCTATTTTGCCGATATTTCCAAGTGAGATTCTGCGCGCTGGTTGCGCGCTTTTGGCGAGCGTCGAGCCGTAAGGCCGACGTGGGGACGGCTTCCACGTGGGCCTGATGGCTCGCCGCTCGCTAAAGCAATCGTTGTTTCTGGCGATTTCGTCCATGAATAGTTTTCGCGCAAGTTTGCTGGTCATCCTGCTGGCGTTGCCCTGCTTCGCCCAGGAACCCGCCGGTCCACCGCCCGGCAGCAACCCGCCGCGGAAGCTTCCGGAGTCGGTGCTGAACGCGCCCGATCTGCTGCATATCACTCAGGAAGATCGCTTCATTCAAACCATTCGCTGGAATTTCGTTGCCGACCCGCAGCAGAAGTCATCATCGCCATTCCAGCAGGCGCAGAACTTGGAGTCTCTGCCGCCGGCGGTCCCAGACCAGCCGTCGGTTCCGGCAGAGCAACCGACGCCATCATTGGATGCAACTGCAACACCAAACAACCGGCCACCCGAACTAAAAGTGATCGCCTTCCCGATCGACGAATCCACCTTCTTTCAAATCGAAGGTGTGATGCGCGGTTACTTCCGCGACGATCAGCGTATTCTCTGGTCCGGTTTGGAGCAGACCTTCGGCGCGGAAGGAATCTTGCGGCCGCTGTTGATGAGTGTGCAAGGTCAATGGGCCATCAGCGCCGAGGGTGAGTTTTATTTGAACGAACCGTACGGCAGTTCGATCCTCAGCGACTCGACACGAAATTTGTACAAAGCGAATTTCGATGTGCAAACATTCGAGATCTTTCAGCTATACGCTCAATTGCAGCGCGGCGACTTCCTTATTCGCCTGGGCCGCTCGCGCACGCCCTTTGGCCAGTACGATTCGCCGATGTTTTCCAATGCTTTAATCGATGCCCCATTCCTGCGCACCAATGTGATTGGCTTCGTGAACACCGGTCTCTTCTTCCGTTATCAGCCGCAGGGCTGGTCGGTAGACGTGGCTGTCGTCAACGACCAGGCCGACCTGGCCACGAACTCCAGTAAGGGCCTGGTCTCGCGCCTCGGCATCGACCGGCCCAACTGGACCTTCGGCGCCTCGGCCACGATTCGCGACGGCGTAAGTTCCGATCAGCAGAAGCAGTTCAACAACGTGTTCGGCTTCGACGGCAGCGCGCACTTCGGCCAGTTCACCGCCTACGGAGAAGCGACTTACGACCAGCACGGCTTCGTGCACAACTTCGCTATGCTCGGCGACCCGCTGGGGCTGGGCGTGCGCGACCTGTACGGCCGCGATGTTTTCAAGGGCGACAATCAACCAATTTGGGGGTTGGGTTTCTACACCGGCCTGCGCTACCGCAAAGATCGCCTCATGATCGACGGCTGCTATTGCTTCTATTACCCCGAGCAGATCGGCATCCCCTATCACGATGCCCCGATCCACCAGGGCGTGCTCAAGGCCGCGTATTCGATTACACCACACTTCCAGATCTTCAGCTTCGGTATCGTCGAAAACTACCGGCCCAAGGAGAATTCGACAATCCAGAAGTACAATCCGTATGCCTTCCAGAATGGGTTGCAGCTGGTCTTTTGACGCCGCTTGCGGCGTAGCAGACGCCCGATTTCGGCCTTGAAAAGGCCTGCAACGGCCTTATAATTCCCTATTGTCCGTAGCGGGCGTAGCTCAGTGGTAGAGCGCCACGTTGCCAACGTGGCTGTCGTGGGTTCAAGTCCCATCGCCCGCTCTTTGTTTTGAACACTTTCCAGATCAATCCCTCCACTGTCCACGCTGCGCCATGAAATTCCGGCTGATCGGACGCACCGAGCAGACGCAGAATCGCTTGGCGCTGGGCGGTCATTACCCCGGCGGCTCCCAAGTGATGCGGGCCGACCCTCAAGTCGAATTCGTGCCCAAAGACATGCCGGAACAACGGTTGCGCCAGCGGATCGAGTGTGATGATGCGGAGCGGTTCCGGGACTGTGAGGGACGAACCATCGCCTCGACCAAACATTGGAGCGCGATTTGTCTACACCAATTGATTGAGCAATCCGTTTCCCATTTCCTGCTCCCTTTCCACTCCATTCGCATGCGCCTAAGACAAATAGACTACACAAGCACATAGAGAACGAGAAAGGATGAAAGGACCAAATCATGCCTGACACCGAACATCCCGACCCCGAAAATATGCACGAAGAAGATGCCGATAGCGATGCCGGCCACGACGAAGGCGGCGGCGAGAAAACCGCCAACGGCGCCGAGGAAAAGGTCCCGGAAAAGCTGCGCCAGGACGTGGAAATCACCGATGCCGGGCCGTGCAAAAAGCACATCAAGATCACCGTCAACCGCGAAGACATCGACACGCGCATCGATGAGAAAATCAGCGAACTGGTGCAGGAGCACGACAAGCCAGTGGTGGCCGGCTTCCGGCCCGGCAAGGCGCCGCGCAAGCTCGTGGAGCGGCGCTACCACAAGCAGGTGCAAGACGACGTCCGCGGCGAAGTGCTGATGGCCAGCCTAGAGCAACTGGCCGAGGATTATGACGTTGCCCCGCTGGCCCCGCCCGACATCAAGCCCGACAAAATTCAGATCCCCAAGGAAGGGCCGCTGATTTACGAATTCGACGTGGAAGTGCGGCCACAGTTCGACCTGCCCAACTACAAGGGCTTGAAGCTCAAACGTCTCGTGTACGAATTCACTGAGGCCGACGTGGATCGCGAATTACGCCGGTTGCTTGAACCCGATGGCCAGTTGGTGCCGAAGGGGGAGAAGGCGACCGTCGAGATCGGCGACTACATCGTCGCCGATCTGGTTTCGCGCATCGGCCAGCAGGTGCTGAGCGAGGCCAAGGAAGTGCAGATTCGCGTTGATCCGACGTTGGCCTTGCGCGACGGCGTGGCCGAAAAGTTTGGCGACCAGTTGAAGGGCGCCAAGGCCGGCGACTCGCGCGTGGTCGAGATCACGCTTTCCGATACCGTGTCCCAACCGCAATTGCGAGGGCAAAAGGTTCAGGCCACGTTCCAGATACTGGACATCAAGACGATGCGCTTGCCGGAGCTGACGCATGAGTACCTGCACCGCTTCGGCGTGCATAACGAAGAGCAGTTGAAAGAATTGCTTCGCGTCGTTCTCGAGCGGAAGCTCGACTACCAGCGCAACCAGCATTTTCGCGAGCAGATTCTCCAGACCATCAACGAGGCCGCCAAGTGGGATTTGCCGCAGGACCTGTTGCAACGGCAAGCTCGCCGGGCTTTCCAGCGCAAAATCATGGAAATGCGCTCCTCCGGCATGAGCGACGAGGAGATTTCCGGCAAGGTGCGCCTGTTGGAGCGCGACGTGCTACGCACCACGGCGATGGCGCTGAAGGAGCATTTCGTCCTCCAGAAGATTGCCGAGGAAGAGAAGATCGACGTTGATCAGGATGATATCGACGCCGAGATCGAGCGCATTGCCGACCGTTCGGACGAATCACCGCGCCGGGTTCGCGCCCAATTGGAGCGCGAAGACATGATGGAAGCGCTGGCCATCGAACTCATCGAGCGCAAGACACTGGACCTGATTTTGGAAAACGCCGAGTACGAGGACCAGCCGCTGAAGCCGGGCGAAGCGGAAAAGGAAGTGGCGACGGTCGAGGCGCAGTTGACGACCGGCGAACTCGCCGACCCCACGGCCGCGCCGCCGCCGGAGGAGCTGAAGGAGGGACAGGACGAGGAGAAGCAAGACGCCAAATAGCATACTCCGAACCGGGAGCCTGCCATGATCGACTTCGACCAATTCTGGGCCGAGCCGGGATGTTTTCCCGGCATGGGCGCCGAAGAAACGAAAGCGTACATGCAGCAACTCGCGGAGCAATTCGGCCCGCAGGGAGCCGCGGCGTTCAACCCCACTAGCGATCCGATGCTCAACCCGAGGCCAGGGTTGAGCCCCGAAGAGATCGCGGCATGGGAAAGCGAGCGCGGCGTGCAGTTGCCGGCAGTGCTCCGCGAAGTTTACGCCCGACAAAACGGCGGGTTCGTTTACGATACGCATCTTCGTCTTCTGCCGCTGGAAGAGATCGCTAGTCCCGGCCCCGAATTCTGGGATTGGGCCTCTTACGAGGAGGACGAGATCCCGGATCGCGGCCTTATCTTCTTCTTCGCCGAAGATCAGCAAGTGGACGGCGAGATCTTCCTGAACTTCAACGCTAACGGTCTGCACGGGGAACCGGCTGTAATGTCCTACCACAGCGACCCCGGCGACTTAAATCCGCGTTCGAAATCGGTAACGAAATTCCTCACGCGCATGCTCGAGACGTTCGAGACGCCATCAGTCGACTGGTCGGAAGCCGAGCGCGCAGAAGTCGTGGCCCGCGAAACGGTGGACATGTCGGCGGTGCATCAGGCGCCGGCTCAGTTGGAGCAAATCCTGGTTCGGCTGGGCGGCTCGCTTGTGCTCTTCACCCGCCAACATAGCCCAGCCGGAGAAATGCTTTCCCGGACCACCCTTCCGGAGCCCTTGTCGAAGGACATGTCGATGATCGACCGCCACGCGGCGAGTTATGCGCTAATGCTCTACCCCGAAGAGTCCGACGGCATTGTACAGCTGGAGTCGAAACAAACCCGCACTGGCCGCTGGAAGAACCGCACGACGAAGGGCGCCCCGGTTTATGTGAACTTCGAATCGCCCTCGCGCGACCGGCTCGAAGCGCTGCGGCAAACGCTCCTCGGCGAAAAAGCCGCCCAGCGCGCCCACGACCGCGAAGAAAAGCAACAGCTGCTACAAGACAGGCTCGCAGCGATGTCGCCGGAGCAGAATCAAGCCGCGCTGATGCAGACCGCACTGCAACACCTGCAGCGAATGCGTGAAGAAGACGGAACCATCTTCAATCCCGGCGCGATGCCGCCCGAAGCCGCCGCCCTGCATGAATTAATGCAGCAAAAACTGCGCGAAATCGAACAGCGTACGCGCGAAAGGCTCGATCAGCATCCGCCCGATCCAGAGGCCGTGCGGCTGATGGAAGAGATGATGAGAAGCCGATTTTCGGAGAACGACTCGGAAAGTCCATGAATCAGCAAACTCGTCCGAGGCGGGCACGAAATAAGCGGCGCTCTTGAGCGCCGCTTACTTCGTGCCCGGCCCTGACTTCTCCTTGCCCGTCAACCCTTCAACTCGCATACTGACGCCAATTCTGTTCCCATTTCACCGGAGACTTCATCATGCCGCAGGGCTGGCACCGGCTCATTCCCGCTTCCCCCTGGTATCGCGGGGACGGGAATTATCGCATCGAGGCGTATTCGGAGTTTATGCCACCGCCGAAGTTGGGTTGGAAGCCCTACGGCAACCTGCCGCCCGACCCGGATTTGTTGTCGCCCCAAGATCCGTTTGGCTGGTACGTCCACGAATGGGAAGTGCACCTCGAATTGCAACCGGGTTTGCTACAGGTGGGCAAACAAATCGTGGGCAAGCTCGGCAAGTTGCACGATGCCAACCCCGAATGTCACATTCCCAAATCGGACTTGAACGACAATCCGTTCTGGCCCCCAGAGCTAGCTGCGGCACCGAAGCGGCCCCACGATCACTGCGTGGTGCTGTTGCCGCTGGCGCTGTCGCGCACGCAAGACGACAAGGGCCGCGTGCTCTGGACGCTCTTCGGCAACAGCGAGCAAGGGCCCGGTAAGGCATTCTGGAAGAGCTTCTTTGTCGCGCCCAAGAAAGAAGCCCCGGCCGACGTCGGCTACGTGTTCTTCTCGCGCCTGCTGCGCACAGTTTACGGCGAACATATTGATGATCTTTTCGATGCCGGCTTTCGGATTTTGCCCGACGACGAACCCCTTTTCGATTTCTGGGACGAAGGCCCGCTGCCCTCGTGGGCGGAGCCCTTGCGGCTGCGCGAGCAATCGTCGGTGGCCAAGGTTAAGTATCTGCTCACATTTCGGCCGTTCGGCCGGTTGCCCGCGGCCCTGCGCAAGGCGTATCTCGGCGGTAAATTGCATTTGCTCCCCGCGCCCGGGAGCCTCTTCTTCTGGGGCGCGCCGCTTTACAAGAAGCTGCACGAGGAATTGCCGCTGGCGCTGCAAATTCCGCTGCTGCACCTCGTGGCCCGGCATCGGGTTCCTCCCGGGATCAAGGTCCCGCAATCGGGCTTTTTGCATGAACCTTCGGCCGACCGGCCGCACGCTAACTCGCACGCCCCCCACGTGCGCAACACCTACAAGCGCACGCATCGCTGGGACAAAATCCTGCGCGATCAGGATGAACTCGATTTGCTCAAGCGCCAGGAACAGCCGCTGATACATGTGCTCTTCAGCACCATTCCGGACGATGTAGCCCTTTACGACAAGCCTATGGGCCGCAACGTGCAAATCTGGACCGAAGACGGCGAGCTGCTGCTCGACGGCCCAAATGCCACGCCCGAGCAACTCAAGCATGCTTTTCACGAAGTGAAAGCGGGCGGCCTCTTTGGTTACCGCTTCCTTTTCCCGGCAATGCGCCTGGGCCGGCATGAAGTCTACTGGCACCGGCCGCTGGTCGCCTACCGCGATGACAAGGGTGAGGTCGCGCTGATCCCCGATGCCCCGCTCGGCTACTTTACCGCCTACGACACAAGCAAGTTGCGGATCGACAAGCCAATCGAACTCTGGCCGCGCCTGCATCGCCGGCCATTGCCTACCGCAGCCATCGAGCTTTATCACACCGGCGATGCCCACGTTTGTAAGCCCATCGTTCGTGGCATCCGCAAGCTGTTCGATGCTTATCGAACGATGAATCGTATTCCCCGCTCGCTGCTGGGGAGAGAAGCTAGGGATAAGGGGCGAGCGTTTAACCCCTCACCTCCGGCCCCTCTTCCCAACGGGGAGAGGGAAGAGAAGAAGATTCCGCAGTCCTTGGCGCGGCAACTTTTAGCACTCCATCACGGCCAAACCCTGGAGCATTGGCTTGATTCCATCCCCGATGCCGGCTTGGCAGTGCAGGTCCGCGATCTGATCGATTTCCAACCGACGCCGCTGCCTGCGCCGGTGCGGCGCAATCCGAAGGTGCCTGCCTCGCTTACTTATGGCCACACCGCCCGCCGCTCGTTCGAAGTCAACTACTGGAAAACCATCGCCGCGCTGGCTGAAAGCACGTTTCTGAACAAGAACAATGCTGACTGTGTGCTCGATAAAGACACGCAGCGGCTGTTGCCCTATCATGGCCGGCAGCTCGATGCGCTCGGCGACTACTTGCTGGCTTACTACCAGCGCTGGGTGGACAAGGCGCGAATGACGGGCAAAGCGCTCGTTGGCGAGATGCCGTTCCAGTGGCAAACCGACATGGATTATTCCTGGATGGGTGGCTGGGACATGAACCGCGAGCGGCCGGCCGAGCGCGACATCATCATGGTCATTCCCGGCAAAGACCGCAGCCGAGCCGTCATCATGTCGGACCATTACGACACGGCCTACATGTGCGACAAGTACGAAAAAGATTTGGGAGGTTGCGGGGCCCGAATTGCGGCGTGCGGTGCCGACGACAACCACTCCGCCACCGCCGCCATGATGCTCGCCGCGCCGATCTTTCTCAGTATGAGCCAAACCGGCCGGCTTGGCTGCGATGTCTGGCTCATTCACCTCACCGGCGAAGAGTTCCCCGCCGACTGCCTGGGCGCCCGAGCGCTCACGGAGCGGCTTATCGAAGGCACGCTGAAACTGCATCTGCCGAATGGCAAGAAAAAGGACCTGTCGAAAGTGCAAGTCCAGGGGCTGTATGTCTCCGACATGATCGCCCACAACAATGACCACGAGCACGACATTTTTCAGATTTCGCCCGGCATCGGGCCGATTTCCTTCTGGCTGGCGGAGCAAGCGCACATCGCGAATGAGATCTGGAATGCATCCGTCCCCGTCTGGAACGAGCAGCAGGGCCGAGCGAACCTGCCGCGCGGCCGCCGCAGTCCGCACGGCGGCGCGATTCCGGCCGAGGCGCCGTTCCTTTCCCTGTCCGGTCAAGTGCGCACGGTTGTGGACCCGCACAGCACGCTGTACAACACCGACGGCCAAATCTTCTCCGACGCCGGCGTGCCGTGCGTGCTGTTCATGGAAAACTACGACATCAACCGCGTAGGTTATCACGACACGCACGACACGATGGCGAACATCGATCTGGACTATGGTGCCGCGGTGTGCGCGATTACGATTGAGAGCGTGGCCCGCGCCGCGACGGAGAAAGCGCCCGGTTAACCGCGATGTCGGAACCTCGGTTAGCCGCGACGCGCAGTCTTCGGAGCGGAGCGCGCTGGCGCAAGGGTTCAGCGCCGCTATGATGCTTGTGGAGGTGCCGCATGCCTGTTCACGACTGGACTCGCGTGAAAGCCGGGATTTTCCACGACTTTCATCAAGAGTGGATTTTGACGATCAAGCATGCCATCAATCGCATTCTAAAAGGCACTGAATACTACGCTTTGGCTGAGCAAATTGCCGGCAGCAAGATTCCCGACGTTCTCACATTAGAGGCTCCCACGAGACAAGAGGACCGAACGAAGGGGCGATCGCGGAGCAAGCCCAATGGCAAAAATAAAGTTCCAGGTGTGGCGTTGGCCACGAGACCGCCCAAGGCCGACTTCCGAATCAGCAATCCGCCGCGGTGGTACGGCATGACAAAGAAGTCGGTGTCGATTCGCCACGTCAGCGAAGATTCCATCGTAGCCGTGCTGGAAATCGTCTTTCCTGGCAATAAGTGCAGTATTAGCGCGCTGAACGTTTTCATACGCAAAGCGCAAGATCTTCTGGAATCTGGAATACATCTGTCCTACGTGGACTTGTTTCCGCCGACGAAACGCGACCCGGAGGGGCTTCATCCAGTGATTTGGGGCGAAGACGATGCCCATATCTATCATTTCAATTCGGAAAAGCCGCTCACTTGCGCGTCGTATATCGGCGGCCCGTTTGCTGAGGCATTTGTGCAATCCGTCGCTGTCGGTCATAAATTGCCGGACCTGTCGGTTTTCCTGACGCCGGATGATTACATCACCGTGCCACTCGAGGCGACCTACGACGCAGCATTCGAAGAGGTGCCGGGGAGATGGCGGGAAGTGCTAGAGCGGTAGGCAACAATGGACAAAGACGAAAAACGACGGCTCAAGAAGCTTGGTAAACGCATAATCGCCGAACAATCAGCAGAACTTGAGCGCTTGATGGCGGAAGTTAACCCGGCTCCATTTGGCAGCGATCAGTGGGTCGCCAATTATCGTCAAGGCATTCAAAATGAACATCTGCTTGAAGCCACTCGGCCAGATTTGATCCATGCTAGCCAGATAAGAGCTGACTTTCTGGTTTATCCGCAACGCGATGCATTGCCGCCAGAACTGTTGGGTGTTCCCGGGTACTTCTGGGAGTGCCTAGTGTCCTGAGTTAGAAATTCGTTGAATTTGGCTTGCGCCATCGGTTGGTCTTTGTTATAGTCTTGGCCGGAGGTGACCTATGCCCCGGCTGAAACCTTTGATTTTGTCCGA
>Ga0070732_10000489_pt1 | contig 24925 bp, 25 predicted proteins | sample Coa_R1_5_FD_66449 | JGI IMG/M metagenome (GOLD analysis project Ga0070732, IMG submission 66449) | Surface soil microbial communities from Centralia Pennsylvania, which are recovering from an underground coalmine fire - Coalmine... | ecosystem: Environmental > Terrestrial > Soil > Unclassified ... | reverse complement strand
GATCGGTGATGTAGCGGCTCGACTGGTAGACGGCCGCCTCGAGCGCCTCGGCGGAGTACTCCACGTGGTGGAAGGACTCGTACCGCTCCTTGATGCCCGCGAGGACCTGCACGGTCTCGGCTTCGGTCGGCGGGTCGACCTTGACGGCCTGAAAGCGGCGTTCGAGCGATCGATCTTTTTCGATGTACTTCCGGTACTCGGCGGGCGTCGTCGCGCCGATGCAGCGGATCTCGCCGCGGGAGAGCGCCGGCTTGAGAATGTTCGCCGCGTCGAGCGACCCTTCCGCCGAGCCGGCGCCCACGAGCGTATGCAACTCATCGATGAACACGATGATGTTGGGGTTGTCGGTCAGCTCCTTCATGATCGCCTTGAGCCGTTCCTCGAACTGGCCCCGGTATTTCGTGCCGGCGACGATGAGCGAGATGTCGAGCGAGAGGACGCGCTTGTCGGCGAGGAAGTGCGGCACATCGCCGTAGACGATCTTCTGGGCAAGGCCCTCGACGATCGCGGTCTTGCCCACGCCGGGCTCGCCGATGAGCACGGCGTTGTTCTTCGTGCGACGGCAGAGGACCTGCTGGACGCGCTCGAGCTCCAGCTCGCGGCCGACGAGCGGGTCGAGCTGATTCTTCATCGCGGCGTCCGTGAGGTCGCGGCTGAACTCGGCGAGCAGCGGCGTTTCCTTCGGGCGCGCGGGCGCGGTCTTCTCGTTGAGGAGCTGGACGATGTCCTCGCGAACGCTGGCAAGGCGCATCCCCTTCTCGTACAGGATGGACGCCGCGACCGAGCGCTCCTCGCGGAGGATGCCGAGCAAGAGGTGCTCGGTGCCGATGTAGGTGTGCAGCAGCCGATCGGCTTCCTCGGCGGCGAACTGCAGCACGCGTTTCGTGTCCGCGCTGAACGGAATGTCGACCGAGGTCGAGACCTTCTCCCGAAAGATCGTCCGGCCTTCGATTTCCTTGCGGATGCTTTCGAGCGAGAGATGGGAACGGGCAAAAATACGGCTGGTGAGGCCCTTACCTTCTCGGATCAACCCGAGCAGGAGGTGCTCGGTCTCAATGGACATGCTGCCGAGCTGGGTGGCCTCATAGCGGGCGAAAAAAAGGACCCGCCGCGCACGTTCCGTGTACCGTTCAAACATCGGCCCTGATTGGCATTATACGGCATGGTCCCCGGCCGCCCCGGCAGGCGACAGGATCTGCCGGATGCGGATAAGCAGCTCGCCGGCGGAGAACGGCTTCTGCAGGAAGTGGCTGGCCTTCGGCACTTCACCCTGCCACACGGGCGACCCATCCGCGTAGCCCGAGATGTAGAGCACCGGCAGGGGCGGTCTGTCGCCGCGCAGGTCGGCGAGGGCCTTGACGAACTCAGGCCCGACGATGCCTGGCAAGACGACGTCCGTGACGACGAGGTGGATGTGGTCCGCATGCGCCTGCGCGATGGCCAGCGCCACCGACGGATGATCGGCCAGTAGCACCCGGTATCCGTGGCGTTCGAGCGTCCGCAGCAGGAACATCCGCACGGCCTCATCGTCCTCCACGAGAAGCAGAGTCTCGTGGCCTCGCGGCGGCGGCGAGGGTGTCGCGGGCGCCGGGGCGACCGGCACCTGCCGGGTCTCCGGCAGGTAGATCCGAAAGGTCGTGCCCTGGCCCGGCTCGCTCGCGACCCGGATGAGCCCGCCCATCTGCTTCACGATGCCGTAGACGGTCGCCAGACCGAGTCCAGTACCGTAGCCAAAGCCCTTCGTCGTGAAGAACGGCTCGAAGATGCGGTCACGCGTCGCGGCATCCATACCGATGCCCGTGTCGGTGACTTCCAGGAGCGCGTATGCCCCAGCCGGCACTTCCCCGCCGGCGCTGGCCTCATCAAGCCGCTCCGTGCTCGTTCGTATGGTGAGGCGGCCGCCCTGCGGCATGGCGTCGCGGGCGTTTACGGCCAGGTTGACGATGACCTGCTCCAGTTGACTCCGGTCGCCGAGGACCGGCCGCGTTTGAGGCGCGCTCTCGGTCACGATCTCGACGTGCTCGGCAATTACACGGCGCAGCATCGGCAGCAGGTCCGTCACGAGGCTCGAGAGGCTGACGGCGCCGGGCTGCAGGATTTGCCGGCGGCCGAACGCCAGCAGGCGCCGTGTCAACCCGGCGGCGCGCTCGGCCGCGCGCTGAATCTCGACGATGAGCTCGAGGCGGCCGGCGTCGCCCGCCGCGTCCTCGGCCAGGAGATCGGCGTAGCCGAGGATGGCGAGGAGCATGTTGTTGAAATCGTGGGCGATGCCGCCGGCCAGCTGGCCAATCGCCTCCATCTTCTGGCCTTGGCGCAGCCGGTCCTCGAGATCCCGCTGTTCGGTCACATCGCGCGTGACCGCGACGAACCCGGCAAGATCGGCCTCGCCGGCGAGCGGCCGGATGACGGTCGAGCCGAGGAACCGATCGCCGTTCTTACGGCGGCACGGTCCCTCCCAAATTGACCGGCCCACCTGTCGCGCTTCGTCCAGGCGCGCCTCGAACTGGGCAGGCAACAGGTTGAACAGCGGCGCGGCCTGATCGCCGATCATCTCGTCGCCGGTGTAGTCGAAGACCTGCTCGGCGCCCACGTGCCAGGTCACGACCAGACCGTCGGCATCGAGGACGAACATCGCGTAGTCCTTGATGCTGTCGAGCATCAGGCGCATGCGCGCTTCGGCGGCGTGCAGGCGAAGGTCGGCGCGGCGGCGTTCCCGGTCGCGGGCCTCCCCGACGAGCGCCGCGTGATCGAGTGCGGTCGCGGCATAGCGGCCCAACTGGCCGAGCAGGATGAGATCGTCCTCCGGGAAGAGCGAACCGCGACGCTGGGCAACGACAATGATGCCCCACAGGCGCGTCGAGGACGCAATCGGCGCGACCAGCACGGCGCTGCCGAGCGGAGTGACGAGCTTGGCCAAGTCAGGCGGGCAGTCGGCCGGTGCCGCAATCACGGCGGCCTTCGAGGTAAGCACACGGCTGATGACCCCAGTGGACGCATCGATGGCTGTACCGACGAGGCCCCGATCGGTGGCCTCGCTCACGACGAACGGGCCCACGTCAGACGCGGGGCGGAGGGCGACCAGGATCACCGAGTGGCCGACGCTTCGTTTCGCCGCCTCGAGGAGATCGGATGGCGCACGGCGTCCGCGGTCTTCGGGGTCGCGGTCGGCGGTCGCGCTCAGGTAGCGGGCCTGCTCGGCCCGCTGCCACGTGGCGCGAAGCCCGCGGGGCGTGGTGAAGGCCAGGAAGTAACAGGCGAGCGCGGCGGCGTGCGCAAACTGATTCACCTGGCCCCAGGCCATGGACCCGGTTTGGGTGACCATGAAAGCCGTGGCGATCGCAAAGACCAACCCGAGAACCCAGGTGCCAGCAGCGGCGAACGCCAGGCGGCGCGCCGTCACGCCAGCGGTTCGGGCGGCCTGGCGCGAGAACGCGATGGCGGCGTACGCGTACATCCCGCCCATGATCAAGTACACGGCGATCCCGAGATCGGAGACGCGTGGGCGGACGAGGGGCGGAGGGCTGAGGGCGAGCATGCCGATAATGGCGGCAGCCAATGCTGTGCGGAGGACGACGGCGGGCACGTCGCGAAAATGTTTTACCAGCCGCAGCAGCAGATACGGTTGAGCAAGCCACAGCCCCGTGCCGATCGTCCAGAGCACGTGGTGCGCCGGCCGCGTGATGGCGTCCGCCACGGCGAGGGCGGCGACGAACGCCAGGATGTCCAGTCGATGCGTGTCACGACGGCGCCAGACGGCATTCGCCGCGCTGGCGGCCGTCGAGAGGATGAGCGCGTCGCTCAGGTACTCCGCGAAGGCCGCTGCGGAGTGCATGGCTGAGGACTAGCGCGGTTGCGAAAGCGACGTCACCATTCGGAGAAGTTTCTCTTCCTCCTGCGACGACGGAATGCCCTCCAGGGCCGCCTGAATGACCCCAGACCGATCCATGAGAACGACCGTCGGCACGCGCCTGAGGCGAAGCTGCCCAAGGTCCATCATGACGAGACTGGACTCGCCCAGACCAATCTGCTTGGCAAACGCCAGGGCGTCCGGGCGATTGCCGGCGCCGGTCACGGCCACGACGCGCACCGCGGAGTCGTCATCCCGCGCGGCGAGGCGCGCGAGGAACGGCTTCATCCGGGCGCAGGCGCCGCAATCGCTGCGAAAGAAGATGACCAGCGTATGCGGGGCCTGCTTGAAGAGGCTCGCCGGAAGGTCCGCGGGCTGTCCTGCGGCGTAGCTCGGCGCCGGCGGCGGCGGCGCGAAGCCCAGGCTGGCGCGGACCGACGGCATCGCCACCGCGACCGCCGTGACGGTCAAGGCGGTCGCACAGACCACCGCGACGGCGACGCCTAGCCGACCAACGAGGACCTCGCGCGCCACAGCCGTTGGACTCTACACGGATTGGGACGCCGGGCCAAGCGGGCGAATCCCAAGCGGAGCACCGCTAGGCGCCCGGAGTGCAGCCGCCGTCGCAGGGGTCCTCCCAGAGCCAGCCGCACGCCGGCCAACTTGTGATCGGGCTGCACCCTAAGGTGCTGGAGCAGTAATTGCCGCCGTCGCAACCCCACCCGGTGTTGCAATTGCAGTCCCCGCCGTCCGCGTACAACGTGAAGGTCCGGCGGAGGAAGTCCGCGACCTTCTCGGTCAGCGGCTCGGCGCTCGGAAAGGTCCCGTCGGCCGGACCCAGCCGGTACAGAAGGTTCAGTGCGGTGTCCGTACCGAGCGACGCGGTCACCTGGGCCGCAATTGCGTGAATTTCGGCTCGTTCGGCATCGGTCGGGGACCGGCTGAGCAGGTCGGGCGTGAGGAGCGCGATCGCCGATTGAAGCGCCGACTCCGTCGCAACATCAAGGTTGGGATTCGCCGTCAGATAGATTTCGATATGGTTCTGCCACACGTTCGACCGGAGCGCTGGCGGAAGAGCGGTCATGATCGCCCGGCGGTATGCGAACGGATAAGCCTGGATCGCGCCGGCGGCCGACGACAACTGGCTTGGCGTCAGGCTCTGGACCCACAGCTGGGCGGCCTGCTTGGTGTTCGGCGTCTGGAGCGCCTTGAGCAAGATGGTCTCCGTCGGGAGCGTCAGGAGCAACGCCACCGCTCCTGCGACCACTCGACGTCGGGTGTGAATCGTCACTGGGGAACCTCGCTTTGGGCGTTACGCGTTACTCCACCGGCGGCGTTGCCCTAGCGTGGGGAAAAACCGCCGTCGATAAACCGCCCGGTTTATCGGCCGACAGCTGCTGGCGCGATGGTCTTCGAGTGAGAAAGGAGGAAAAAATGCACGCAAGCGACCGGGCTCTGTCGCCTCTGTCGTCTAGAGTCCGTTAGAGTACGGTCGCCGCCGACACGCGCATTGGGTGAGGCGACTCGATGCCGCCGACGCGCTTGCCGATCGGCGCAGTGAAACGGGCGGAGTCGCTCGCGGTCATTCCATGTGGAGTGCCACGATCGGGTCGGTTCGGGAGGCCCGCCACGCCGGCGCGGCTGCTGACACGACCGCCACGGCAAGGAGCACGGCGACGCCACTGGCGAAGGTCAGCGGATCGCGGGGACTCAAATTGAACAAGAGCGCGCGCAGCAGGCGCGTGGCGGCCAGGGATCCCGCCAGACCGACGACTCCGCCCGCGGCGGCGATGATGAGCGCTTCGCCGACGATCAGACGCAAGATACGACCCCGCCCGGCGCCGAGCGCCATGCGTACGCCGATTTCGCTCACGCGGCGGCTAACGGAGTACGAAAGGACCCCGTAAAGACCAATCGCCGCGATGAGGAGCGCCAATGCCCCGAAGAAGGTCGAAAGGCGAGCGGTCAGCCGATCGCTCACCAGGCTCTCGTCGACGAGGTCGCTCACGGTGTGAAACGCCGGCGCCGGGAACGCGGCATTCGTTCGGTGGAGGATCTGGCGAACCTCGGTCGAGACGGCCAGCGGACTGCCGGCCACGCGCAGTTCGAACACGGCAGCGGTCGGCTTGGTGAGGGCGCTGACGTAGGCCTGGTAGAACCTGGCCGGCAGCTTGCCACGGAGTCGATTGGTCCTCGCGTCGCCCACCACGCCCCGGATCACGCAATCGCCGTCGCCAAACGAATAGTGCACGACCATCCGGTGACCGATCGGATCGCGCTTCTGGAAGAACCGTGAACGCATCGTCTCGCCGAGCCAGCAGGATCGCGGGCCGCTGGCGTCCTGCGCCTCGACGTCTCGTCCGGCGACGATCGGGATGCCGATCGTCGAGAAGTATGCGGGGCCGACGTTGTCGAACCGTCCGCTCATGTCGAGACCGTCGGGCATCGTGTCGTCTGGAAACGACACGTCGTCGCCCGAATCCCCGCCGTAGAACAAGCCCTCCTCGGAGAGCGTCGCTCGTCGCACCCCGGGGACGGTCGCGAACTTCGCCAGCAGATCGTCGTACAGCGGTGCGACCGTCGCCGACGTATAGCCGATGGTCGCCGGGCTGATCGCGAACATCACGAGGTGATCGGCCTCGTAGCCCAGGGGCACCGCCGCGAGATTCTGGAGACTCCGCACGAAGAGACCCGCCGTGACGAGGAGCAGCAGCGATACGGCGACCTGCACGGCGGCCAACGTCTTGACCATCGGCCAGCGGCCACTGCCGCGGCCCGATCCGGCGACGTTCGCGGCCGCACCGCGCAGGACGACGTTCAAGTCGAGGCGCGTGGCGCGGAGAGCGGGCGCGAGACCGAACAGCAGGCCGGTGAAGATTGTGATGACAGCAGTGAAGGTCAGGACGACGCCGTCGAGGTGAGCGTCGAGCGGGAGCGGTCCCGGGTCGGCCGACACGAGGCGCAAGAGTCCGCTCACGCCGAGACGGCTCAGCCAGAGGCCGACCGCCGCGCCCACAGCCGCGAGCACGAGACTCTCGGTCAGGAGCTGGCGAATCAAGCGCGCGCGACCGGCGCCGAGCGCCACGCGCAGTGCCAACTCGCGGCGTCGGCCGGTGGCGCGGGCGAGCAGCAGGTTGGCGACATTCGCGCAGGCGAGCAGCAACAGCAGACCCACCAGGCCCATCAAGACGACGAGGGACTCTTTGTATTCCCCGCGCAACGGCGACAGACCGTTGCGCGCGTCCCTCACGGTCACGTGCGCGTCGAGCAGTTCCTTCCGCCGCCCGAGGTCAGCGATCGTGGACGCCTCTTCGTCGAGGTTCTGCTTGAAGGTCACGTTGAGTGACGCGTCGGCGCGCCCGAGGGTGACGCCCGGCTTCAGCCGCCCGAGCACGTGCAGGAACATCGTACGGCGCGCGACACCGGGTGGCTGCGTGAGCCAATCGGGCCCTGGCACGACGGCTTGTTGCATCGTGAGGGGCACGTAGAGATCCGGGGCGTCGCCGACGACGAGGCCCGTGAACGCGGCCGGCACGCGGCCAATCACCGTGAACGTCGTCTGCCGGATGCGAAGGGTGCGGCCAATGGCGTTCGGATCGGCCTCGAGATGGAGGCGCCAGAAGGCGTCGCTCAGCACCACGACAGGGTTGGCCATGCGCTCGGCGTCCACCTCGGTGCCAAAGAGACGACCGGCCGCCGATTCGATACCGAGGGTCGGGAAGAACGTGCCGCTCGCGAGCGTGATGGCGGCCGGTTCGCCCTCGTCGGCTGCGCTGACCGCCACGGGCGCCCGCACGACATCGCTGCTGAACGCCAGCGTGCCGGCCAGCACGTCGTTGCGATCGCGAAGGCCCTCATACTCGTGGTAGCTGAACAGGCTGCGCTCGCCGTTCTCGATGCCCACGCCCATCCCGCCTGCTTCCGGGTCGGAGATCGAGACCAGGGTCTCGGGATGGCTGACGGCCAATGGCCGGAACAGAAGGCCGTTGATAACGCTGAAGATAGCCGTGTTGGCGCCGATGCCGAGCGCGAGCGAGAGCGTGGCAAGCAGCGTCACGCCGGGGCTCTGGCGCATGACGCGCCAGGCATAGAAGAGATCCTGGCGCATCTCGGCCATCAAGGACCGGCGGCCCTGCGAGGCGATGACGCGGTCGTCGGCGCGGTTCTGCCATCGCTCCGCGGCGGCGAGGCGGCCGCGCGCCGACGCACCGATTTCGCGCGAAAGATCGTCCCAGTTGGCGACGTGCGCTTCGGCGCGCGCTTGGGCCTCGGCATCGGTCGCGCCCGCGTCAAGCGCCTCGCGGTAGGCCTCGTCGAGCTGGCGAGCCACATCTTCGACGATCTCGAGCTCGCGCTCCCGCCGGAGGGCGGGCAGCGACAGGCGGCGCCTGACGTAGGCGGTCCAATCAGGCATGGGGCACTCCAACCAGGCCGTCGATCGCGCTCACGAATTCTCGCCAGAGCGTGCGCTCGCGCGCCAGCGCCTTGCGGCCGAGCGGCGTCAGTCGGTAATAGCGGCGGCGCCGCTCGCCGGGGCGCTCGATCCACCGCCCGGTGATGAGGGCGCGATCCTCGAGCCGGCACAGGATCGGGTAGAGCGATCCGACGCGGAAGTGCAGGCGGCCGCCCGACCCGATCTCGATCTGCTTGCCGATTTCATACCCGTGGCGCGGGCGCCCCTCGAGGAGCGAGAGGACGAGCATTTCGGTGCTGCCCTTCTTCAGTTCGCGGCTGAACATAATGTAAAGCATTGTACTGTATTACAGTACATTCATCAGACGGCCGGAGGTGCAGGCTGGTTGGGCTGCACGGCGACGGCGGCCGCCCGGCCTCGCGCCGGCGGAACTGGCGCTACGCCAGTCGGCCCGCTTCGAGCCGCAGGACGCGGTCGCACGCCCCGGCGAGCGCGGGGTTGTGGGTGACGATGATCGACGTCAAGCCATGCTCGCGGTGCATCTCTCGGAGCAGGACGTGCAGGTCCGCCGCGGTTCGCTCGTCCAGATTGCCGGTCGGCTCATCGGCGAGGAGCAGGGCCGGCGCCGTCACGAGCGCGCGCGCCACCGCGACACGCTGCTGTTCGCCGCCGGACAGGGCGCCCGGACGATGAGTCAGACGATCGGCGAGCCCCACCCGCGCGAGCAGGCTCTCCGCGCGCCCTCGCCGTTCTCGGGGCGGACGCGCGGCGATACGCAAGGGCATCTCGACGTTTTCGAGCGCCGTGAACTCCGGCAGCAGGTGATGGAACTGAAACACGAATCCGACCCGCTGGTTGCGAAACCCGACGCGGGCCTCGTCGTTCATCTGATCGATCCGCGCCTCGCCAATCTGGACCGTGCCGTCGTCGATCGCGTCCAGGCCGCCGAGCACGTGCAACAGGGTGCTCTTGCCGACGCCCGAGGCGCCCACGATGGCGACCATCTCGCAGGCCTCGACCGTGAGGTCCACGCCCCGCAGGACCTCGAGTCGCCCGGTCGCCGTGCGATATGCCTTCGCGAGCCCGCGCACTTCGAGGAACGGCATGGCTACTGGTTGCGCAGGGCTTCGGCCGGATCGAGCCGGCCCGCCTGACGAGCGGGATAGATCGTCGCGAGGAAGCACACGCCCACGGCGGAGAGCACGATGACGACCACGTCGACGGCCTGCACCCTGAACGGGAGATATGAGATCTGATACACGTCGCCCGGGAGCGAGATCAGCCGGTAGCGGTCGGCGACGACGCACACGATGAGGCCCAGGACGGCGCCGACCACGGTGCCGACGCAGCCAATGGTGATCCCCTGGAGCATGAAGATGAGGCGGATCGCCCGCGCGGGCGCGCCCATCGTCCGCAGGATGGCGATGTCCCGGCTCTTCTCCATCACGAGGAGCACCAGGGAGGCGACGATGTTGAGGGCGGCCACCATGATGATGAGTCCGATCGTGAGCGAGATGGCCTTTTTCTCGAGGCTCAGGGCCGCGTACAACTGCTTGTTGATTTCGGTCCAGTCCTCGACCTGGTAGGGCGGACCGAGTCGGCGCTGGAGTTGCTCGCGCAGCCTCGGGGCATCGTCCATGTTCGCGAGGCGGAGCTGGATAAGATCCGGGCCGGTCCGTTGCAACAGGTGCTTGGCCACATCCATCGCGATGAAGCCCTGGTTGGTGTCGACCTCGTAGAACCCGAACTCGACGGTGCCCACCACCGTGAAGACACCGTGGCCGGGCACCATTCCGAATGGCGACAGCGTCCCTTCCGGCACGACGACCTCGACCTCGTCGCCGAGGGTGACGCCGAGCGACGTCGCCAGATCGGCGCCGAGCACGATGCCCGGCCGCTCGCCCTCGGGGCGATGCGCGAGCGCGTCGAACGACCCGGACTTGGTGGCGCGCGTGACGTCGGTCACGAGGGGTTCGCGCGCCGGGTCCACCCCTTTGAGCGTGATGCCCTTGGGCTCCCGACCGCGGGCATGCGCGACGCCGATGCCCACGATCGCGGGCGCCGCGCCGACGACGCCCGGCACGCTTAGTTTCTTGATCTCGGCGTCGACGTCTGCGAAGCCCGCCTGGCTCGACTTGTAGACGTAGACGTGCGCGCTCGATCCGACAATCCGATCGCGAAGATCCGTCTGCACGCCCGTCATGATCGCGCTCGCGATGATGAGCGCCATGACGCCGACGCCGACGCCCAGAATCGACACGCCCGAGATGAGGGAGATGAACGCCTGCTTGCGGCGGGCCGTGAGATACCGACGGGCGACGAACCAGGCAAAGCCCATCAGTCGGGAGCGCCCGCGCGCGGCTTCATGAGGGGAAAGAGGATCACGTCCCGAATCGACCGGCTGTTGGTGAGGAGCATGACCAGCCGATCGATCCCGATCCCCTCGCCGCCGGTTGGGGGCAGGCCGTACTCGAGCGCCCGGAGGTAGTCCTCGTCCATCGCATGCGCTTCGGCGTGACCGGCGGCCCGGTCGCGAAGCTGGGCCTCGAACCGCCGCCGTTGTTCCGCCGGATCGTTCAGTTCGCTGAAGCCGTTGGCCACCTCGAACCCGCCGGCGTAGAGCTCGAACCGCTCGACCGTCTCCGGATCGCCAGCCTTCTGCTTCGACAACGGCGACACTTCGGTCGGAAAGTCGTAGACGAAGGTGGGCTCGACGAGGCGGTCCTCCCACGTGGCCTCGAAGAGCGCGGCGGCGATCGTGCCGGCGCCGTCGGCCGGAGCCACCTCGACGCCGAGGGCCCGCGCCACCTCAGCCGCGCGCCCTCGGTCGCGCAGATCGTCGGTCGTGACCGATCGACCCAGCTTCCCGGCGGCCGCTTCGGCCGCGGCGTGCCGCAGCGACAGCCGGCGAAACGGCGCCGCGAACGAAATCGCATGATCGCCGAACGTCGCCTCGAGGCTCCCGATCGCCTCGCGCGCGACCTCGGCCAGCATGACCTCGGTCATCCGCATCAGATGCTCGTAGTCGACGTAGGCCTCGTAGAACTCGAGCATCGTGAACTCCGGATTGTGCCCGGTCGAGATTCCCTCGTTCCGAAAATTGCGGTTGATCTCGTAGACGCGCTCGAACCCGCCGACGGTGAGCCGCTTGAGATACAACTCGGGCGCGATCCGAAGGTACAGATCGAGGTCGAGCGCGTTGTGATGCGTGATGAACGGCCGGGCCAGGGCGCCGCCGGCCATGGGTTGCATCATGGGCGTCTCGACCTCGAGGAAGCCTCGTCGGTCGAGGAACGCTCGAATCGCGGCGACGACCCGAGCCCGTACCTCGAACACGCGACGCGACTCGGGATTGACGATGAGGTCGAGGTAGCGCTGCCGGTAACGGATCTCGACGTCCGAGAGCCCGTGCCATTTCTCGGGCAGGGGCCGCAGACATTTGACGAGGAACGTCAGGGCGGAGGCCCAGATCGTCAACTCCTTCGTCTTGGTGCGGAACACGCGGCCCGTCACCCCGATGTAGTCGCCGACGTCCAGCCGGGTGAAGACGCCGAAGTCGCGCGCGGAGACCGAATCGGCGCGCACGTACACCTGCACGCGCTCACGCCCATCATCGAGCACGATGAAGTTCGCTTTACCGAAGGTCCGAAGGCCCAGGATCCGGCCGGCGGTCGTGACGTCGGGCCGTTCGACCTCGAGCGCCTCGCCGGTCTTGGCGCCGTAGGCCTCGACGATGCCGGTCACCGACGCGGTCCGATCGAACCGATGGGGATATGGCGCCGCACCCGCTCTGGTAATCTCCTCGAGGTTGGCCTGCCGCTGTGCCGCCTGCTCCGCTTCATTGGACATAGGCGCTGACGATTGTACTGGCTTGAAGGCTGGAAGGCGGGAAGCCTGGAAGGCGCGACGGCGAGACGCGGGCTCGAGCGTCACGGCCATTCCCCTACAGGCCTTCTAACCTTCCAGCCTTCAGGCCTTTAAACCCTTCCGGATCGCATCCAATACGCCGTTGACGAATCGCACCGAGTCGTCGGTGCCAAAGCGGCGCGCAAGCTCGATCGCCTCGTTGATCACGACGGGCGGCGGCGTCTCGGGCTCGTGACGCAGCTCCCAGATCGCGAGGCGGAGCACGAGGCGATCGAGCACGGCCAGGCGCTCGAGGCGCCAGTGCTGGCTGTGCGCGGCGATGAGCGCGTCGATCGCGGTCAAGTCGCCGACCGTGCCCTCGACAAGGGCGGTGGCGAAGGAGATGACGTCCTCGCCGGCGTCTGCGGCGTGCTCGCGGAAATACACGCCGATCGCCTGGGGCGGGGTGACGCCGCCGATTTCCCAGAGGTAGAGGGCGCTCAGGGCGGCCTCGCGAGCGCGATGCCTCGGACCGCCGCCGTGTTCAGCTGAGTCGGCCATAGAGGCGCGCCATCTCGAGCGCCGCGGTCGCGGCTTCGTGGCCCTTGTTGGACGGCCCGCCGCCGGCCCGCGCGAGGGCCTCTTCGGCCGTGTTCGTCGTGAGGAGCCCGAACGAGATCGGGACCTGCGTCATCTGGGCCGCCAGCATGATGCCGTGCGAGGCGGCCTGCGCGATGTAGTCGAAGTGCGGCGTCTCGCCGCGAATCAGGCACCCGACGCACACCACGCCGGACCAGGCGCCGGTCGAGGCGATTCGAGCGGCCGCCTGTGCCAGCTCGAAGGCGCCGGGGACCGCGAACGTCACGACATCGGTCTCGGGGATGCCGGCGTCCTCCAAGGCCGCCCGGGCACCCGCCTCGAGCCGATCGGTGACAAACGCGTGATATCGGGAAACGACCAGGGCAAAGCGCATCGGGGTCCCGTGCGGACGATTCGGGCGCCTACCGGCCCTTGAAGTCCGGCTTCCGCTTCTCGAGAAAGGCTTTCGTGCCCTCGCGCATGTCTTCTGTCGTCGAGACGAGGCCGAAGAGCGTCGCTTCGTAGTCCTGCGCGTCGGCCAACGACATCTCGAGGCCAGCCGCAACCGCTTCAAGGATGTATCGCACGGCAACGGGCGCCTTTGCCGCGATCGCCTGCGCCAGCGTGCGCGCTTCGGTCGCGAGCTCGGCCGCAGGGACCACGCGGTTCACGAGACCGATGCGGAACGCCTCGTCGGCGGGAATCTGCCGGCCCGTCAGCAGCAGTTCGAGCGCCCGGCCTCGACCGACCAGACGCGGCAACCGCTGGGAGCCCGCGTAGCCCGGCAGGAGACCCAGATTGATTTCGGGTTGACCGAAGCGTGCGGAATCCGCTGCCACGCGCAGCGTACACGCCATTGCCAGCTCGCACCCGCCGCCGAGGGCAAAGCCGTTGACCGCCGCGATGACCGGTTTCCCCAGCCGTTCAATCCGATTGAACAGCGCCTGGCCGCGGCGGGCGTGCTCGCGGCCGCCAACCGCGGTCTGAACCGACAGCTCGTTGATGTCGGCGCCGGCGACGAAGGCCTTCTCACCGGCTCCAGTCAGCACGACCGCCCGGACGTCGTCGCGGGCTGCGGCATCGCTGAACACCGCGTCGAGCTCAGCGAGGGTCCGCGCGTCGAGCGCGTTCAGGACCTTCGGGCGGTTGATCGTGACGACGAGGACCGCACCGTCCTCTTCGACGAGCACATTCTCGAAGGCCATAACTCGTGAAGTATCGCACAGCGGCCGGCGAGGCCCGTGGGTCAACGCACCAGCCCCACCCTCTAGTGAAAAGCCGCGTACATGAGCCAGCCGACCGCATACGCGCCGATGACCAACCCGCCAAACACGCGCACGGCCAGCCGGACCTGATCGTTGCGCTCGTCGCGCAGGAGCGCCGCGAACACGGTGGCGACGCAGGCGGCGAAGAGGCACATCATCCCGAGATGCGTGGTCATTTCGCTTCCCGCGTGGGCTTCCGTCCAGACGCGCGATCGAACGCGTCCAGGACGACGAGGACGTTCAGCAGGCCGGCCGCGATGAGAAAGGTGTTGCCGTACTCGAACGTGATCGCCGTGACCTCTCCGCGGCCCCACCCGCCGACGGCGGCCGCCAGTCGCGGCAAACCGAGCATCCATTCAGCGCCTGCGGCGAGCAGCACGAGCGGCTGGCTGGCGTCGAAAGGAAACAGCCGGCCGCTCGACGCCAACCCGATCGCGAACATCGCGACGAGCACCACGCCAAAGACGGCGGCCTTCCGGCCCTGCCCCTGAAGCAGGTGCCCGGCGCCCGGGATGAACCAGGCACAAACGACGGTCACGAGCGGACTGGGGCCGTCAGGCGCAGCGGTCGAATGGCCGGGCGTGGAGGCCGCGCGGGGCGCGGCTTTCGACGGCGTCGGCATGCGGGAGTCAGTTTACCTGATCGCTTCGCGGCGACCGCCGGCCGTGCGGACGATCAAGAAGGCGATGGCCCCGCCGAGCGGCAGCGCGGCCAACGCCCGCGTCAGGTTCGACGGCGCGCCCAAGCCAGGCCACTCGATGGCGAGTGTCACCACCGTCGGAACGGCCGCGACGATGAGGACCGGCCACGAGGCGGCGCCCCACACCCGAGGTCGGCGGCGAGCCGCGATCGCGACGACGGCGCCAATCGGCGCCGCGAGGTAGAGCCCGGCGCATCGGGCGCAAACCGGCCACTGCACGCCGTTCGTGTGAAAGGACCGATCGGCCAGCTGATGACAGATCTTCGACCCGACGAGGTAGACCGCCGTCGTCCACAGCGGCTGGTGGCCGTCTAACCGCGCCCACACCACCGACGCGAGCAGCAAGGGCCAGGCAATCGCCGCCGCAGTGAGCGTCTTCATCGATCGATGTGGAGCGGACCGAAGTGCTCCTGGTAGCGACGGCGGAACTCGGTCCACGTGTACGCGTGACTCTGTCCGCCCATGTGCTCCAGGGCGTAGGCGGCGGCCACGCTGCCCATCCGCGCGCACACGCCGTCGTCGGCGCCACGGGCGAGGCCTTTCATGAAGCCCCCGCGATAGGCATCGCCGACGCCGGTGGGGTCCACGATCCGGTGCGGCGTCACGGCGGGCACGTCCACGCGGCTGGCGTTGGTGATCACCGACGATCCGTGCGCGCCGCGCGTGACGACGAGGCGATTCGCGCGGGCCAGCAGGCCCCCCTCGGCGAGGCCCGTCTTCTTCAGCACCAGCTCGAGCTCGTAGTCGTTGCAGATGACGACCTCGGCACCCGTCAGGCCGTCGGTCAGTTCGTCACCTGACATGCGCGCGCACTGCTGGCCGGGATCGAAGATGAAACGCAGCCCGAGGGTCCGGCACTCCGCCGCGTATTGCGTCATCGCGGCCGGATCGTTCGGCGAGATGATCGCGAGATCCACGGACCCGGCGGTGCGGAACGACAACTCGGAGGCGTGCGCCATGGCGCCGGTATAGAACGAAGCGATCTGGTTGTTCGCGGCATCCGTGCTGCAGAAGAACGACGCCGTGAACTTGTCCGGGACGTCCCGTACGAGCGAGGTGTCGACCCCGGCCTCGTCCAGCCACTGTCGGTACTCCCCGAAATCCTGGCCGGCCGTCGCCATGAGGACGGGCCGCTCGCCGAGGAGGGCGAGCGTGTAGGCGATGTTCGGTGCGCAGCCGCCGCGCCGCTTCTCCATCGTGTCCACGAGGAAACTCAAGCTGAGCCGCGACAGATGGTCGGGCAGCAGATGCTCCGTGAACGTCCCGGGAAACGACATCAGGTAGTCGAACGCGATCGACCCGGTGACGACGAGGCGCGGCGCGCGCGTGAGGGCCGTCACGGGAGGTACTTGCCAACGATAGGCGCCAGGCGGTGCTTCGTCGCGACCGGCACCGCCCCCGCGCGTGTGATGATCGCCTGCGCGAGCGCCCGCGCGCATTCGCAACTGCGCGTGATTGGCAGCTGCTCGACTGCCGCCGCGATCACGGCCTGAGCGGTCTTCGCGTTCGCGGTGAGGTTGGCGACGATCAACTCCACCGTGACCGAGTCGTGGTCCGGATGCCAGCAGTCATAATCGGTCACGAGGGCGAGCGTCGCGTAGCAGATCTCCGCTTCGCGCGCGAGCTTCGCCTCCTGCAGGTTCGTCATCCCGACGATGTCGAATCCAGCGGCGCGGTAGGCGTTCGACTCGGCGAGCGTCGAGAACTGCGGTCCTTCCATGCAGACGTACGTGCCGCCCTGATGCACCGTCGCCCCAGCCTGACGGCCGGCCTCCACGACGATCGGGCTCAGGAGCGCGCAAAACGGGTGCGCAAAGCCGACGTGGGCGACCAGCCCGTCGCCGAAGAACGTACTCACGCGGCCGCGTGTCCGATCGAAGAACTGGCTCGGCACGACGAGATCTCGCGGGCGGAAGTCGTCGCGTAGACTGCCCACCGCGCTCGCCGAGATGATCCACTCGACTCCGAGAGTCTTGAAGCCAAAGATGTTGGCGCGGAAGTTCAGCTCCGACGGCAGGAGGCGGTGGCCCTCGCCATGGCGGGCCAGAAAGGCGACGCGGCGGCCGCGCAGCGTCGCGAGCACGAAGGGGCCCGACGGATCGCCGAACGGGGTGTGGACGACGCGCTCCTCGCGATCGGACAGCTCGGCCATGTCGTACAGACCGGAGCCGCCGATGATGCCGATGGATGCAGTGGACATGGACTGACCGACGGTTACCCGATCGGCTCGACACGCTTGCGTCGACCGTCGAGCCGGATCACACCGGCGGCCGTCGCCGGGTCGTGCTCGAAGAAGATAACGTACTCGCCGGCAATCGCCTCGGCCAAGATCCGCTTCTTTGCCACCAGCGTGTCGACCGGATAGAGGTCGTAGCCCATAATCCACGGCTCGTCGACATGCGCGGTCGTCGGCATCAGATCGGCGACGTACAGCGCCGTGCGGCCTTCCGAATCCAGGCGCACGATGTGATGGTGCATCGTGTGGCCGCCCGTGCGCTCGAGGCGGATCCCGGGCCGCACGTCGGTGTCGTCATCGACGAAGTCGACGACGCCGGCGTCGAGGAGCGGCACGAACGTGTCGGGGACGTAGCTCGCGCGGTTCCGCTCGTGTGGGTGCGTCGCATCGTGCCACTCGTGGCGGTTGATGATGAAGCGGGCGCGCGGAAAGCGCGGACGGAGGACGCCGTCGACCCGCGTCGTGAACCCGCCGACGTGATCGAAATGCAGATGCGTGGCGATGACCAGATCGATGTCGTCGGCGTTCAGGCCCTGGGCGGCAAGCGAGTGGTCGAGGTGGCGGGCGCGGTCCAGGGCGTAGATCTCCGCGTCTTTCGGACCCATCTGGTCGCCCACGCCGCCGTCAATCAGAATCGCTTCGCGATCCGTCCGGATGAGCAGCGGGCGCAGGCCGAGCGTGATGCGGTTGCGATCGTCGGCCGGCAGGCGTCGCTCCCAAAGTGGCTTGGGAATGACGCCGAACATCGCGCCGCCGTCCAGGCGAAACGTGCCGTCCGAAAGCGAGGTCAGGTCGAACCGTCCGACCTTCATGGTGGCGGGGGGTTGGACGACGCGGGCCGGTTCTCGATCGCCTTCAGCTCCACGAGGAGCCCGTGGGCGCTCGCCGGGTGGATGAACGCGATCCGCGACCCATGGGCGCCCGCCCGGGGCGTCTCGTCGATCAGCTGGATGCCGCGTGCCTTGAGCGCCGCGACGGCGGCGTCGATGTCCGGCACGCGCAGGCACAGATGGTGGAGTCCCGGGCCGTGTTTCGCCAGGAATCGGGCCACCGGCGCGTCGGGCGAGAGAGCTTGGACGAGCTCGAGCGTGGCGCTGCCCGTCTCAACGAATCGCAGACGGTGCAGGCCGACGTCCTCGGGTTCGCCGGTCGGCACGCCGAACAGGCGGTCGAACCACGCCACCACCTCGGCCGGATCGTGAACGGCAATGCCGATGTGATCGAGGGAGACGGGCGTCAGGGAGACGGGTCTGTTTTCCACAGATCCAGGTGTTTCAGAGCCAGGTCTGGCGGGCGACACGCCTGGCTCCGAAGGAGCCGGATCTGTGGAAAACAGACCCGTCCCTTTCCTCACAATCGCCGCAGCCGCCGTGTACGGATCGGTGGCGCGGGTCGCGAGCTGGTCGAGCACCGCCGCGAACTCGCCCGGAGCGAGCACGTGCCGCTCGAGGTGCTGCATGAACTGGCGACCGATCAGCTCGCGCAAACGCCACTCCGCCCGCACCCGGCGACGCTCCCCCACGGTCGCCGTCGTCTCCGATCGAAATCGCTGGATGGCGGCGACGAGATCCGGCACCCCTCGACCGGACGTGGCTTCCGTTCGGACGACGGGCGGCCGCCACTCACCCGCCGGCCACTCCTCGAGCGAGAGCATGGTCTCGAGTGATGCGACCGTGCGATCGGCGCCGTCGCGGTCTGCCTTGTTGACGACGAAGATGTCGGCGATCTCCATGATGCCGGCTTTGAGCGCCTGCACGTCGTCGCCAGCGCCGGGCACGACCACGACGAGCGAGATATCCGCCATTCGGACGACATCCACTTCGTCCTGTCCGACGCCGACGGTCTCGATCAGCACGATGTCGAACCCGGCGGCATCGAGCAGGGTCGCCGCTTCGGTCGTCGTCTGAGCCAGGCCGCCGAGATGGCCGCGCGTCGCCATGCTGCGAATGAACACGCCGTCGTCTTCCGCGTGCGCCTGCATGCGCACGCGGTCGCCGAGAATCGCGCCGCCGGTGTACGGACTCGTGGGATCGACCGCGAGCACGCCGACCGTCAGGCCCGCGCGACGCCATTCGCCGATCAGGCGATCGGCGAGGGTGCTCTTGCCGGCGCCAGGCGATCCGGTCACGCCGACCAAGTAGGCGCGCCCGGATCGGGCATAGACCTCGCCGACAATCGCCGCGCCCTCGTCTGTCTCGTTTTCGACGAGCGTGATGGCGCGCGCGAGCGCGCTGGCGTCCCGCGCGAGCAACCGCTCGGTCAGTGCGGCGATCGTCGACGGCGTCCGTGCTCGCGGGGTCATCGTCCGAGCAGCTGCCGCGCGATGACGAGACGCTGGATCTCGCTCGTGCCCTCTCCGATCGTGCAGAGCTTCACGTCCCGGAAGAACTTCTCGGCCGGGTAGTCCTTCACGAAGCCGTAGCCTCCATGAATCTGGACGCCTTCTTCGGCCGCCCGAACGGCGCTCTCGCTGGCATAGAGCTTCGCCATCGACGACTCGCGCGACGTCCGGGCCGCGCCCGTGTCCTTCAGCCACGCCGCGCGGTAGGTCAGCAGTCGGGCCGCCTCGATGCGGCACGCCATGTCGGCCAGCTTCCATTGGATCGCCTGGAAGCCCGCAATTGGCTGCCCGAACTGCCGCCGGTCGCGCGCGTACGATCGCGCGGCTTCAAACGCCCCCTGCGCAAGGCCGACGGCCAGCGCCGCGATGCCGATGCGGCCGGTGTCGAGTACCTGAAGGGTATTCACGAACGCGTCGCCCTCGAGGCCGACGAGCGCGTCGGCGGCTACCCGGCAATCCTCGAAGATCACCTCGCTCGTGTCGCTCGCGCGCATGCCGAGCTTGTCTTCCTTCTTGCCGGCCTTGAGGCCGGGCGTGCCTCGCGGAATCACGAACGCCGAAATGCCGTGCCGCCCTTTCGACCGATCCGTCACGGCCATCGCGACAATCGTGCCGCCGATCGTGCCGTGGGTGATGAACTGCTTGCTGCCGGAGAGGATCCAGCCGTCGGTGGTTCGGCGCGCCTCGGTGCGCATGGCCGCCGCGTCGCTGCCCGCGCCGGCTTCGGTCAGCGCCCAGGCGCCCAGCACCTCGCCGCGCGCGAGCGGCACCAAATAGCGCTGCTTCTGCGCTTCGCTGCCAAAGAGATAGAGGTGCGAGACGCACAAGCCGTTATGCGCGGCGACCGAGAGCGCCACCGACGGATCGACGCGCGCGAGTTCCTCGATGGCGATGCAGTACTCGACGGCGGACATCCCTGCCCCGCCGTAGGTCTCCGGAATCTGGATGCCGGTCAGGCCGACCGCGGCCAGTTGCCCTACGAGTGACGGCGAAAATGCCTGGGCCTCGTCCCACGCCCGCACGTGCGGCCGCAGCGCCGACTCCGCGAACTCGCGCACCGTCCGGCGCAGGAGTTCCTGGTCGCCCGTCGGGCGGAGATCCATGTCGGACACCGTATCACGCCGACTGCTTGAAGACTGGACGAGCCCGCGGCGACCGTCGCATACTGAGGAACATGAAGCGCGCGTCGACTATCATCCTTCTGACACTCGCGATCCTCACGGTTCGACCGGCACCGGCCGCGGCGGATGCCACAGCCTTCTGGGGCTTCTCGCCCACGGTGACGACCCGATCGACCACGGGGTTCGCGGTCGGCATCAGCCTGCTCATCGTGGGCTTCGAGTTCGAGTACGCGCATCTCAACGAGGACACGACTGCGGGCGCGCCAGGACTCGGCACAGGCATGTTCAACGCGCTGGTCATGACGCCGACCAAGCTGCAGCTCTACGTCACGGCCGGCGGCGGCGTCTATCATGAGTCGCTCGCCGCGGTCGGCCGGACCAACGTCGGCGTCAACGTCGGCGGCGGCGTGAAGGTGCCCCTGGCCGGTCCGATTCGGTTGCGGGTCGATTATCGCGTGATGACGCTGAACGGCTCGCCCGTCACGAAGACAGTGCAGCGCCTCTATTTCGGCGGCAACCTGGCGTTCTAAATTAGTGCCGTGCGGCGTCGGCAGGCACCATCGAAGTCAGGGGTCGGGCCCGGCTCACGCCAAGCGGCGCCAGACCCCTATCGCAGCTTGGCGAGCGCCATGCGCTCCACGCGGATGGTCGCGTCCTTCAACTGCGCGTAGAGGGCCTGCAGGTCGGCGGGCGCCCCGTCACTGAGGACTTTCACCGGGTCGTAGTCGGCGCCGACGACTGCTGGATCGAAGACGAAAACATAGACCGGGCTGTCGGTCTGCAACTCCACGGACTTCAGAATTCGCCAACCGGCGGCCTGCTGCTTGCGGACGGGGTCAGCCGTCTTGTCGAGGGCCTCGCTCAGTCGGGCGACGACCGCCTCGAACTCCACGCTCTTGTCGGGCTTGACGTAGAAGAACAACATGCCCGCGCCCGTCGAGAATACGTAGTCTTTCGAGGAGGCTGGCGCCGCCTGGGCGCCGGATGAGGGCGGCAGCGGGCTCGCGGCGCGCGTGTCCATGCCCATGACTGCGACCACTGCCGCCGCAAGCACAGCGTGGGTGGCGCGTGTCGTCCCGAGCCACTCTCTCATCGGGTCCTCCTGTCGCCAAAAAACGAACGGGACGCCGGCGCATCCGCGCGGCGTCCCGTCGGTCGATACCTGAGATTGAGGCGGGCGTCAGTGGGCCGCAGCGGCACCGCCCATGTCCAACAACGGCGAGGTGACAAATGAGTTCAGGCCCTTGATGCCGGCGTTGACGCGCTTCAGGAGCGCATCCACCGGATCCCGATCCGCCTGCGCAGCGTGCGAGTCATTCAGGGACTCGTAGATGATCGCGAACGGGTTGTACGACGCGCCCTTGACGGTCGAATCCAGTACGAAGAACAGGGCCACATTGCCGTCCGACGTCGCGCCCTTCAGCACTTTCCAATGTGCCGATTGCTGCTTTCGCTCGGGCTTTTGACTCTTGGACAGAACGTCCTTGGCCTGAGCCAGCGCGGCCTCAAATGCTTGATCGGCGTCTTGGGTAAACAAAAGGATGACCAAGCAAGGAGCCTGAGTGTCGAATTTCATTGGATCGGTGGCGTCAGGAGCGGGACAGCTCCCGGGCACTATCGGTGCAGCGGCCTGCGGCGGCGCGGCCGGCGTTTGCGGCGGTGCGGTCGCTTGCGCCCTCAGGATCGAGCCCGACACCATGGACACGAACGCGGCGACGCTGCCCATGACAACTACGCGCCGGCTCGCCGCCGGCAGGAACCCCGACAAAGACATCGCATCCTCCCGCCCAGTGACGCCCCAGGCCTTCGAACCATGGGACACGTACGGGCTCCACCCGCCTGAAGAGTCCCCTACTTTACCGTACCTGTCCACTGCAGCCGCCCGGCAATCCCGGCGGCCCGGAACGTCCTTACAGAATCCTGCCTATCGGCCGCTAGACGAAAACCGACAGAATCTCATTAGCCAGAAGCATGCCACGCCGGGTCAACCCAAACCGGGCGCCGTCTCGCCACATGAGGCCTTCCCCCACGCAGGGTTCGAGCGAGGAGGCGTACGGCGGCCACGGGTCGATGCCGAACTGGCGCTCGAACGCCAGGCGATCGATGCCCGCCGAGAGGCGCAGGCCCGTAAACAGGCCCTCCTCGAGCCGGGCCTGCGGCGAGAGCTCCACCCGATCGATCCCGGGGGTCAGGCCCGATGTCACCCGGTCGATGTACTCCGCTGTGGACGCGAGATTCCTCCAGCGGACGCCATCGACGGTCGAGTGCGCACCGCAGCCGTAGCCCCGCCATGATCCACCCTGCCAGTACTTGACGTTGTGGCGGGACACGTGGCCGGGACGGGCGACGTTGGAGATCTCGTATTGCCCCAGGCCCGCGGCGTCGAGGCGCTCGAGGGCGGCCAGATACATGTCGGCCGCCTCGTCATCGGGGACCTGGGACCAGGCCGCCGACTCGGGTGAACCGGTGCCGACCGTACGAGCCATCGACTCCTTGAGGGGGGCGTTCGGGTAGAGCTCGAGGAGATAGAGCGAGAGATGCGCCGGCGCGAGGTCGATCGCCGTCTCGACCGTCCGCAGCCACGTCGCCATCGACTGGCCGGGCAGCCAGAACATCAGGTCGAAACTCACGCTGTCGAATCCCGTGGCCTCGGCGGCGCGGACGGCGTCGACGGCGCGGGCGGCCGAATGGATGCGCCCCAGCCGCTGCAATTCCGCGTCGTCGAACGACTGGACGCCGAAGCTCAGCCGCGTCACGCCGGCGTCACGAAACGCGGCGAGTCGATCGGCACTGACGGTTTCAGGATTGGTTTCGAGCGTAATTTCGGCGCCGGGCGAGACGTCATGCGACGCCCGGCAGGCCGCGATCAGGCGGCCGACCTCGAGAGGGTCGAGGAGCGACGGCGTGCCGCCGCCAAAGAAGATCGTATCCGCCGCGCGTCCATCCGCGTCTGCGGCAATCTCGCGTTCGAGCGCCGCGACGTACCGCGCCTTCAACGCCGCGTCCAACAGTCCGCGATTGAAGTTGCAGTAGCCGCAGATCGCCTGACAGAAGGGAATGTGGAGATACAGGCCGAGCATGGACCGCCGATCGTCAGTTCTCTATTGGCTCCCTGCCTTGCCTCCGGGCCACTTCAGTTCGCGGGGATCCCGCTTCCGATCTTCCATCTCCTGCCGCGCCTTGGAGTCGCTCAGTTGGGCGCGAATCGGACCCGCGGATCTGGCCGGCAGGGTCTTCCGGCGGGGTGCCTTCTTCCAGAGCGTCACCAGATCCTCGACGCCGCCGTTCGGAGGCAGCTCGCGGTAGTCGGCGCCAAAATACTCGAGGAACTCGCACATCTCGTGAAGCCGGGAGTGCATGCGGAATCCCACCCGTACCTTGAGCGAGTCCAGATTGGTTTCATCCGGCGAATCCTCGTGGTTCGTGGTGAAGATGGTCGGGAGTCGTTTGTTGTATCGAGTGCCGACGATGAGGTTCATCGTCTCCTCGACCCATTCAGAGGGCTTCTCCTTGCCGAGATCGTCGAGGACGAGGAGTTCCGCCTCCATCACCGGCCTGAGGATGTCCATCTCGGCCGCCCGAACCGAGGGATTGTAGGTCGATCGAATCACGCGCAGCAGATCCGGCACGTCACAGAAGATCCCGCGGACGAGTTTTTCCGCCACGATCTGCCGGAGCACGGCCACCGCGATGTGCGTCTTGCCGATGCCCGCCGGGCCGATGAGACACAGGCCCTTGTCGACGGCAGGAAAGGCTGCGACGAAGCGCTGAGCCTGGGCCACTGCGTCAACGAGTTCGTCGTTGGGGTAAATGACAAAGTTCTCGAGCGTTGCCCGTTCATAGCGTGCGGGAATGCGGGCTTCCTGGAGCAATCGGCTGGACAACGCCTCGACCCAGCACTCGCAGCGCTCGACCCGGCGAACGCCATCGCGATCCACCGGACGCCAGCCCGTGTCGTCGCACCGCGCGCAAGGCATTGGAATGGACACAGCATAGCACCGCGTCGACGTGATCGCGCGCGCCGTTTTCTCAACGGCGCGCTGGGGCGCCTCATTTTCCTGAGCGCCGCGCTGACGCGTGCTCAGGCTCCGCGGCGTGTCGGTTCGGCGTGGTCGTGCGTGACGAGGTCGGTCGGCGTCGTCGGCACGAGCGCCGTGTTCAGGCGCTGCTCCCAGTCGCCGAGGCCGCGCGCGAGTTCACCCTTCACGTAGAGCATGAACTCGTTCACTTCCTTCTGCATGCGTTCCATCTTGCGTCGCATGTTCAGGATGATCTCGACGCCGGCCAGGTTCACGCCCAGGTCGCGGGTCAGCGCGAGAATCGTCTCGAGATTCTGCAGGTCCTCATCGGAATACAGCCGGGTGTTCCCCTCGGTCCGAGACGGTTTGAGCAGGCCCTCCCGCTCGTACAACCGCAGCGTTTGCGGGTGGATGCCGTACTTCGACGCCACGGCGCTGATCATGTAGAAGCCCTTGCCGATTCCCGTGCGTCTGGTGGCCACGTGTTACGTCTCCTCGAACAGATGTCGTCGAACATCGATGTCATTCAGCCGGCCGAATTCACGCATGAGATCGCG
>Ga0070732_10000488_pt1 | contig 25008 bp, 19 predicted proteins | sample Coa_R1_5_FD_66449 | JGI IMG/M metagenome (GOLD analysis project Ga0070732, IMG submission 66449) | Surface soil microbial communities from Centralia Pennsylvania, which are recovering from an underground coalmine fire - Coalmine... | ecosystem: Environmental > Terrestrial > Soil > Unclassified ... | reverse complement strand
GGATACGCCGGACGCCTCTCCCGCCGTCTCCTCCTCGAAGGCGATGTCTACACTCCGCTCGAGTATTTCAAAGATCCCAAGTCCGGCATCAACTGGGAACAGAACGCCATGACGTTGCGTCGCCTCCACGATTCCGGCGTGACTGTACCGCAGGTCGCCGCCAATCCAAGCCTGGTGCCGACGATGCCCTTCGTCGAAGACCTGTGGCCCGGCCTCGCCAACCTCGATTTCCCAGGCAGCGCTTCCGCCAACTACTTCAGCTGTGTCTATGGCGACTACGGTGGAAGCTATCTCGACTGCCTACACGCGGTCGATCGCAATCCCAGCACCACCTGGACGGGAACCGCGAATCCTGTCGGCTGCGCTCAAATCTCCACGTACGGCTGCTACACCTTCTTCCCACTGCAAGGCAGCTCCATGCCAACTTGGATGAATGCCGGCACCGCCGCCTATCACTCCCTGACTTTCTCCGCCCGCCGCGGCTTGACCAGCGGCCTCACCTTCGACTTCAACTACACCTGGTCGCATGCCATCGACGACGGCTCGGCTGCCGAATCCGGCGCCGGACAGCAAGGCGCCGCCATTCAGAACATCTTCAATACGCGGGAATTTCGCGGCTCCTCCGACTTCGATATGCGCCACAACGTCACCGCCAACGTTCTTTATCCCCTGCCCATCGGCCGCGGACGCGCGCTCCTCTCCGGCGCTCACGGATGGCTCGAAGAAATCGTTGGTGGATGGCAGATCAGCAGTCTCTTTCGCTATCACTCCGGCGTTCCCACCACAGTCGGCGGAGCCCTGGCCTACAACGCCAACTACTGGTTAAGCTCTCTCGCGATTGCCACCGGCCCCGTTTCCGCCGGGGTCCACACCGACGAAAACGGAAATCCCAGCATGTTCAGCAACACCTCAGTCTCCAACAACTTCGTCGACGAACTCCCCGGACATACCGGAGAGCGCGCCGTCCTTCGCCTTCCCGGAATGTTCCTCAGTGACATGGCAGTCGTAAAGCTTTTCCTACTCCCCTGGGAAGGACAGCGCATCACGTTCCGCGCCGAAGCCTTCAACGTGTTTAATAACGTGAATTACTCGAACCCAAGCCTGAGCCTCCAGGCCCCCGGCACCTTCGGAGAATTCCAGGCCGTAGGCGACCCCCGCGTAATGCAGTTCGCCTTACGCTACGAGTTCTAAATTGAATGGGAACGAATCGCGATCTTAGCCAGACATTAAGGCACGACTGAAAAGTCGTGCCTTTTTCTGTCATGAACTCGAGAGATCTCGAGTGTGGAAGCCACCAAGATCCATGTGGGGACAGCCGCCTTCGGCTGTGCAGCGAAGCGGAGCGAGCTCATCGATCCAAGCTCACTGCTCATTGCTGAATCCTATGCCGTCGCAAACACCGGTACTTCCGGCGCCCGCGCACTCCCCGATGCATGTTCCAGATGATGCACCAGCATCGGGATCTGATGTTCATGGCATGGCTCCGGCACCGACAGGTCCATCGCCACCTGCGCCCCTGCATCCGGACTCTCTTTCGCCAGCACAATCACGCGGCTGCCCAGGTGGAGCGCTTCCTGCGTGTTATGCGTAACGAAGAGCACCGTGACACCCGTATCGCGCCACAGTTGCCGGATCAGCCGCTGCATGTCTTTCCGCGTCCCGGGATCGAGCGCGCTGAAAGCCTCGTCCATCAACAGAATGCGCGGATGCGTAGCCAACGCCTGAGCAATTGCCACGCGCTGCTGCATACCTCCGGAAAGCTGGTACGGATACTTCCGCGCGTCGCGTTCATGTAATCCAATCCGGTGTATATAGCGCATTGCCTCGTCCCGGATCTCCCGTCGCCGACGCACGAACCGCGGCGTGAACCGCGCGAACATGTTGAACTCGCTAACCTCCGGCCCGAACGTGATGTTGTCAAGAACGGTCTTGTCGGGAAACAGCGAATATTTCTGCGGCACATAGGCGCGTGTTCGGTCCGGCTGCTTATGCTCCACGCCGTCGATCAGAATGCGACCGCCCGCCGGCGACTCAGCGCCAAGAATCATCTTCAGCAGCGTCGACTTCCCGCACCCCGTCTGGCCCAGCACGCAGACAAATTCACCTTCTTCGATCGTTATATCGATATTCGTCAACACTGGCCGCGATGGCGCTCCGTAAGCGACCGACAAGTTTTGGATTTCAATCAGCGCCATCGGAATCAGGCCTCCTGAAACCAGGGATGAAGTTTGCGGTTGGCCAGCCGCATCGCAAGATCGACCACGAACAGCAGTAGCGCCACCCAAAGAACGTACGGAATGATCACGTCCATCCCCATGTGCCGCCGCAGCAGTGCGATCCGGTAAGCCAGCCCGTCGGTCGATGCGATCATTTCCCCCGCGAACAGGAAGAGCATGACTGCTTTCAAATTCAGTCGAATGCTATTAAGCACGCGCGGCATGATCTGCCGCATCACCACCCTGTAAGCCACGTCGAAGTCACTCGCCCCGAGAGTGAAGGCTTTCACAACCTGCTCGCTTGGCACGCCCTTCGTCAGATTGAAAGTGTCGAGAATGATCGTCGGCGTCACGCCAATCACGATCAGCATGATCTTCGACAATTCGTCGATCCCAAACACGATGAAAAGAATCGGCAGCAGTGACAAAGCCACGATCTTGTCGAAGAAGAGGATGAACCGCAGGAAGACGACGCCGACGTAAGGAAACAGCCCCATGTGCAGCCCGAGTAACACCGCCGGAATCAACAGCAGGATGCTGTAGATGAACCGCCGCGAAGTCGCAAGTGTGTCCTTCCAAAGCATGCTCGCGAAGAACCGCTGCCGCAAGGAAGCGTTTTCGGGCAGTGTGGAATCGTCGTCCTCCGCAGGTTTCGTCGAAGCATCGCTCATCCCGTGAAACATCTGTGTCACGGTCGGCATGATCCGGTCTTCAGGATTGTCCTGGTGCCGCTTCTGTGAGGTGTAGAAGTAGAGCCCGAGGCCTACCGCGAACAGCATCCACGAGAACACAATCGTCGTGACCCGGTTCGGCTTCGCGTGCACGAGTTGGAAACTGATCGACATGAAGGGTGCCCCACTTCTGGCCGGTTTTTCCAGAAGTGGGGATTTCGCTCCTACAACTTGCTCTCCGCAGCCATCTGCATGTACGCCGTATCGAAACTCAACCGCACCCGGTCTTGCTTGCCCTGCACACTTCCATCCGGATACCGGATCGCAACATCGTCGACCGAACCGATGTTCTTGCCGAGCAGTCCGTGATCAAAGCAGAACTGCCGCACCAGTGCCATCTTCTGTTTCAGGTCGCCTGACTTCCCGAACGAAGCGGCCGCTTGCGGCTGGAAGAACATTTTGGTCGTGCTGAGCTGCTCCTTGTAAGACGCGAGCGTATCGCTCGATCCTTCGGCAATTGCACCGAGAACTTTGTCAGCCGCCGGCCCCTGCGCCGACATCAGCGCCATCATCTCGTACCACGCGCCGGCAAGAGCCATCGCAAATTTCTTTCCAGAGCCATCCGCGCGGTCCAACACATCGTTGCGCACTACCGTCAGGTCAAGGATCTCCCCCGGAATCTGCGATGAGTTGAACAGCGAATGGATCCCTTTCTGTTGAGCAATCTGAGAGACCATCGGCTTCCACGTCACGACAGCAGCAACGCTGGAATCGCTAATGAAAGCTGACTGGATGTCGGAGTCCGAGGTATTGATCATCCGCACCTTGCTGATCTGGTCGCGTAAAGAGTTGAGCGTCAGCGCGCGGTCAAACAAATATTCCGAAACTGTCTTCTCGACCAGCAGCATCTTCTTCCCGGCAAGATCCTTCATCTGCAGGCCATTGCGCACGAGAAGAGCATCGTTCCCGTTGGAATAGTCCCCGATCAGGATGACCGTGGTCGGCACGCCCGATGCTGCCGGCATGTCGAGCGCTTCCATATTGGTCATGGTGCAAGCATCGATGTTGCGCCCAACGAATGCGTCGAGTGACGGCGCATAATCAAACCGCTGCACTTTAATCGTGATGCCGTACTTGTCAGCCCACTTCTTCAGCAGGCCCGACTTCTGCATGTAGTGATACGGCGTCCACCCGGCATAGATCGACCAGCCCACCGTAAAACTAGGCTTCTGGGCAAAAGCAGGAATTGACAGAAAGACGCAAAGCAGAAGAATGCCGCGTCGCATGGTTCCTATGAATCCATCCATGGTGCTTGGATTCTAGCGTTCTGCCACAACGCGAATCGAAGGCAAATTTTGCATCGGTTCGATTCAAGATTTAGCAAGATGCGGAATTTTCAATCGCCAGGATTGAAGATTTCGATGGACGCCATGTATGCTCGCCAGCCGCCGAAGTGTGTGATCTCCTTCGTGCCTGACAGAACATGAGGCTCACACAGAAAGCATTTCACTGCATCGCCGTTGTCGAGCGTAATCGTGCCAATCCCAAGCGGCGGCGGAATTGCCGCCACGAAACCGCTGAAGCGGTCTTCCGGCATCGCCCACACCTCCACCTCGATGCCCGGCCCGCGGAAGTCTATGTCGCGAATCAAACCGGGCTTCGGCGGCACACTTCCGGCGAGCGCATAGAGACGATAGTCCGTCGCCGTGCGGCAGGTCTTCAGCAGGCGCGCTCCTCGCTCGGTCAACTGCGAATTCAACAACTCTCCGCTGAGGTGCGCCCCGACCACCGCGACTTCCACACACCCCGGACACTCTTCGGCCAGCGGGGTGGTTCCACCGAGGTACCGGTGGGCTATCGCGAGCAAGGCTTCGTCGCAGAACGCAGGACCGATGAAGGAAATTCCGAAGGGCAGACCGCTCGAACGAAATCCCGCCGGCGCCGCGACCGCCGGCAAGTCCATCAGGTTGACGAAGTTTGTGTAGTAACCAAGATTGGTGTTCAGCTTTACTGGATCATCGGCGATCTGCTCGTGCGTATAGATCGTTCCAGTCGTAGGGAGAACGAGAACATCCATTTCGCGCCACTGTTTCTCAGCTTCCATGCATAGCTCACGCAGCCGATATTCGCCCTCATACGCATCCACCGCTGACTGCTTGGCAGCCCCCCCGATAATGCCACGAACCACCGGATCCATTTCCGCGGCGTGATCGGCGAAGAAGTCTTTGATTGCCGCAAGTCGCTCGGCCACCCAGGCTCCGCCGTACAGCAACTCTGCACATCGGCGGAAGGGAGTGAAATCGATTTCTATCTTCTCGCCTCCGATCCTTTGCAGCGTTTCGACCGTCGCCCAGTAGAGCTGCTCGGCTTCGTCATCTTCGAAGAATTCAAGCTGGTCAGGCGAAGGCACACCAAAGCGAAAGTCGGAGTATAGCCACGGCGCGGCGCCCTCTCCCGCTCGGGGTTCTCGCGAAAATGGATCTGCCGGGTCCAATCCTCGAGCGACACGCCAGATTTCATGTGCTTCCGCGCAGTTCCCTGCAAAGATCGACACACAATCGAGACTGCGGCATGCTGGGACCACTCCGTGCGTGCTGAGCAGTCCGCGAGTAGGCTTCAATCCAATCAAACCGTTGAAAGCCGCAGGCACGCGACCCGACCCTGCGGTATCCGTGCCCAGAGAGAAATCAACGAGTTTCTTCGCAACCGCCACCGCAGAGCCCGAACTCGATCCACCCGAGATGTAACGCGAATCGAAGACGCTTGCGCAGGCCCCGTATGGCGTGCGCGTTCCGACCAGCCCGGTCGCGAACTGATCCATATTTGTTTTGCCGATCAGGAGTGCTCCGGCTTCCTGTAGTCGGTGCACTACGCTCGCGGTCTTCTCAGCTCGATAACTGTATGCCGGGCAGCCCGCGGTGGTCGTCATGCCCGCGACGTCAAAGTTGTCCTTCACCGCAAACGTCTTCCCCGCGAGCGGCCACTCCGGATGACTCTCGATTTCCCGTGCCCGCTCCAAAGCGACGTCTCGCGGGACAAGCGAAATCCAAACAGGATTGAGCGGTTCGGTGTGCAGGCGCTCGTAGAGCGCGGCTATCTGCATTGGGAACTCGCTTATCGGTTTCACGCAGCCGCCTCTGCCAGAAGCAGTAACGTCTCCCCGGCCGATACCAGCGCCCCCGCCGCGCAGGCCAAGCTGTGCACGATCCCGGCTCTCGGCGCGGTCACTGCAATTTCCGTCTTCATCGCTTCGAGAATCATGAGTTTTTGTCCCGCTTCCACGCGCTGTCCCGCCTCGACCGCGACATTCCACACGCTCGCCGAAATCGGCGAACGCACCGGCGAACACCCTTCGGGAACATCTGCCTCGGCGGCAGGTCCAGCCGCATCGGGCGGCTCGATGTACTCGGCCTGTCCCGCTGCAGCCCACCGTTCGCGTTCCGCCTCGAATGCCGCCTGCTGATGCTTTTTAAACGCCTCGGCTTCCGTTTTGATCGATTTCAGAAACGCGTGATACTCGCGCAACCGGAACTCCCGCGGCTCAACCCGCAGCGGATACTGCCCCCGCGGAAATCCCTCGCGAATTTCCAGCAACTCCTGCGCGCTCACCGGATAAAATCTCAACTCATCAAAGAACCGCAACAGCCAAGGCGTGCCCGCCGGAAACTCCGTAGTCGAATGAAATGTGTTCCACATCTGCACCGTACGGCCGACAAATTGATATCCCCCCGGCCCTTCCATGCCGTACACACACAGATACGCTCCGCCGATCCCTACCGAATTTTCCGCAGTCCATGTACGCGCCGGATTGTATTTGGTCGTCACCAACCGGTGACGCGGATCGACAGGCGTCGCCACAGGAGCGCCGAGATACACGTCGCCGAGACCCAGTACCAGATAGCTCGCTCCGAACACAATCCGGTACACATCATCAATCGAGTTGAGCCCATTGATGCGGCGAATGAACTCGATGTTACTCGGACACCAGGGCGCGTCCGGCCGCACACTCTGCATGTATTTTCGGATCGCGAGCTGCGTTGCGGGATCGTCCCACGAGAGCGGCAGATGCACCACGCGCGACTCGATGGTAATGTTGTCAAGATCTGGGATACGGCGCTCGCAGTCGTCCAGCGCCTCAAGCAATTTCTCTCGCCTCAGGCGCGCGTGGTAGTGTATGTGCAGAGAGCGGATGCCCGGAGTAATGTCGATGATCCCAGGAAGATTCACGGCCCTCAGGCGCTCTTCTAACGCGTGTACGCGAATTCGCAAATTTAGATCAAGCACGTTCGGACCGTACTCGATCAGGAGATACCGATCCCCGTCAGCGCGGCATACAGCCGCCGGAGCGCCATACGTAGCAGGCTTATTGCTGATCACTGCATCTTCATTGACACGCTCTGGCAAATTAGCGAGAGGGCCCGAGAGCGTTTCGACGCATCGCTCAACTCGTAGTCGCAACTCTTCTGCCTGCACCGCGGAAAGTCGCCGGAATCGCACCAGGTCGCCCGCTTTAAGCTGCCCCATCTTCCAGATTTCCGCCTCGACGATGGTCGCCGGGCAAACGAACCCGCCGAGACTCGGCCCATCAGGCCCAAGAATCACCGGCATGTCCCCGGTGAAGTCCACCGTGCCAATCGCATAAGCGTTATCGTGGATGTTTGACGGATGTAGCCCGGCCTCTCCTCCGTCTTTCCGCGCCCAGCGCGGCTTTGGGCCGATCAGCCGCACGCCCGTGCGATCGGAGTTGTAGTGTACTCTCCACGCCGTCGAGAAGAACATCTCAATGTCTTCTGGTGTGAAGAAATCTGGCGCACCGTGCGGCCCGTACAGAACTCCGATTACCCACTCGCGGCCGTACTTCGGCGTTGCGTTTTCCGAGAGCTTGGTCAACTCACATGGAATTGAACCTGCGTCGCTGAGGTGCAGCACATCTCCGGCGCGCAGCACGCGCCCTTGCCCGCCGAACTTTCCCAGGATAAACGTCGAGCGACTGCCGAGATACAGCGGCGTGTCGATTCCGCCCGCAACCGTAAGATAGGCTCGAGCGCCAGAATTCTGAGCGCTTCCCAGTTCGAGCAGCGAATCCGCCTTGACCGGAACTGCCTGCCATCGCGGTACCGGATCTCCATTCAACCGCGCACTAAAATCCGCACCGGTCAGAGCGACGGTAGCTTCGCACGCAAAACGGAGCGTCGGACCCGTAAGGGTCATTTCCAGTCCGGCAGCGTCATCGCGATTTCCGACGAGCCGATTGGCCAACCGGAAAGCGAGGGTGTCCATGGGCCCGGAAGGCGGCACGCCCACATGCCAATACCCCAACCGCCCGGGATAATCCTGAATCGTCGTTTGTGTTCCCGGTTCCACAACGTCGATCGCGTGCCTCATATACTGGAAGGTCTTCAGAAAAGAAGTTGTGAGCCCTCCGGCGGCAAAGTCTTCGCTGTGGCAGATCTGTTGCAGATACGAAACGTTGGTCTCGATCCCGAAAATCTCAGCTTCTCCGAGCGCTGCACGAAGCTTCTCGATCGCTTCGCCCCGATCTGCTCCACGCACGATCACCTTCGCCAGCATCGGATCGTAGAACGGCGTGACCTCAGTCCCGGAGTCCACCCACGTCTCAACGCGCGCGCGCTCCGGCCAGCGAACATGCATCAGGCGGCCCGCACTCGGCTGAAAGCTCCGAGCGGGATCCTCCGCGTAAACACGCACCTGGATAGAAGATCCGTTCGGTCGGATCTCGATACTTTCAAGTGCAGGCATGTCGCCGGCAGCGAGTCTCACCATCCATTCAACAAGGTCGACGCCGGTCACTTCCTCCGTGACTCCGTGCTCAACCTGAAGCCGAGTGTTCACTTCGAGGAAATAGAAATCGTCACTAGCGTTGTCGTAGATAAATTCCACGGTACCCGCTGACTGATACCGTACCGCCTTGCCCAGCAGCACCGCCATCTCCAGCAGCCTCGTGCGAATGTCGTCGCGCAACCCAGTCGCGGGAGTCTCCTCGATCACTTTCTGATTGCGCCGCTGAATTGAGCAGTCACGTTCGCCCAGTGCAATCACCGATCCCCGCCCATCGCCGAAGATCTGCACCTCGATATGCCGCGCGGCGGTAACGAAACGCTCAAGATACAAGTTGCTGCTGCCGAAGCTAGCCTGACTCTGCCGCGAGACCGCCTCATAAGCCTCTCGCAACTCTTCCGGAGATGCGCACAAACGCATTCCGATTCCGCCTCCACCCGCCGTGCTTTTCAGCATCGTCGGATATCCCACGGCTTCGGCAGCTTTGAGAGCCGCATCGACATTTTTCAGCACGCCGGTGCCCGGCAACATCGGCACGCCGTTTGTCGCCGCAATTTCCCGCGCCGTATGCTTCAGCCCGAAACCCCGCATCTGCCGCGGAGTTGGGCCGATGAACACCACTCCCGCCGAGGCACATGCTTCTGCAAAGCCAGCATTCTCGCTGAGAAAACCGTACCCAGGATGAATCGCCTCACTGCCGGTCTCCTTAGCCGCCTTCAGAATTGCTGGAATGGAAAGATAGCTTTGCGCAGCCGCAGGTGGACCGATGCAGACCGCCTCGTCCGCCTGCTCCACGTGAAGAGAATGGCGATCCGCCTCGGAATAAACCGCAACCGAACCGACGCCCATTTTGCGGAGGGTGCGAATCACGCGGCACGCAATGGCGCCTCGATTCGCGATGAGAACTTTGCGGAGCATTATGGCTCCGCAGCCCAGATCATGACTTCAACCGGTGTGGGATTGTACGCATTGCACGGATTGTTCAACTGCGGGCAATTGCTGATCAGCGCCAGCACATCGTTTTCAGCTCGCATCTCGACATACTTGCCGGGGTCCGAAATGCCGTCTTCGAACGTCAACTTGCCTTCCGGCGTAACCGGGACATTCATGAAGAAATTGATGTTGCTGGTGATATCCCGCTTCGACATCCCGTGATCCCACTCAGTCACCGCTTTCAGAAAGCTGCTGCGGCATGCATGCATGTGGCGCTTTTCAATCGCATAGCGAACCATGTTGCTTTCGTTCGCGCACGCTCCACCAAGCGTGTCATGACGCCCGCAGGTATCGGCAACGATCGTCAGCAAGACAGTCCCCGCCGTCGACATCAGTTTCGTCCCCGTTGTCAGATAGATATTGCGTTGGTATTGAATCGTGTCCTGCGCGCTGTAGCGGTCGGAGTAGTCGTGCGCGTTATAAAAGAGCGTATCGACCGCCTGATTGCCATGCAGATCGACGATACGGAAATATTGTCCCTGCTTGATCTCGTAGATCCACGGGTCACCCGCGTTGATCACATGCCGGTAGATCGCCGCGTCTGCACGCAGTTTGCTTTCTACCAAAATCTTGCCGCTCGTAATCGTGGCGCTCATCGTCGCCTCCTCACATGAAATATCGTTCGGTCAGGGTGAAGCCTCGCCCGTTCTCAGGCCGCGAAACCCGGCACAGATCGTCCGTCGCCGGAGCCGCTACCTGGCGAATCGAAACCTGCACCGGCTTCGGCTGATACTTCGGATTCGGGTCGAGCGGATGCTGGCAGGTATTGAGAATGATCAACACGTTCATCTCGGCGCGCAGATCAATAGAGTCCCCAGCCTTCGAATTTTCCGGCGCGAAGCTCATCGTTCCATCGTCCGACACGTCAACACGGCTGAAGAGATTCACGTTCGCCACAAGGTCGCGAGGCCCGAGCCCCCACTTGCCGAGTTCCACCAGAAAACTGTCACGGCCATTCTTGTGATAGTCGTTGCGATCTTTTTGATAGCTGGACGCCCCGTACTTCGCCTCGATCAACTTCCGGTTCGAAGTGCCGCCCATCGGATCATGCCATCCGACCGTGTCCCCAGTTACGGACAGCAGAATCCGCCCCATATCCGAATACAAGACGAACCCCGAAGTCAGCCGCGCGATGTGTTGTGCCTTCAGCGTGTCGGGCATGTTGTAGCGCTCGGTCGGACACTCGAAGTTGTAAAAAATTCCGCCCACGTTGGCGCCGCCGTCAAGGTCAGTCAGGCGCAGCGCCGTACCTCGCTTTAGCACATGCGACCATGAAGCTCCCGACTGAATGGTCTCTTCCCAAAGAACGGTCTGGTTCATCGGACACCTACCCCTGAATGGTTTGAAATGGAGTACAGCAAAGGACAGAACTATCGCTCAGCAGGCGGACCGCAGCAGACGAACATGCGGGTCAGGCGAAGATAGACGTCGAGCGTAATGTTGGCTCGCGACCGCCGCCCTGAGGAGTCACACATGCGGCGTAGTCTTTCACACCGCTATCAGCAAGGCCAATCACAATTTCAACTGGAAGCGATCTCTTTCTTCGATGATCATTCCCAGGTCGAGGGCAGATCTGGTGCCCCACATCTGGCCGGTTTTGCCAGAAGTGGGGATTTTTTGGACTTCAGTGCAGCGTTATCTCCTTGCGCAGTGGCAGATCCTGCGACGAGCCTCCGACCATCACGGTGTAGGACCCAGGAACCAATTTCCAGCTATCCGTCGCTTCGTCATAAATGCTCAGCCGTTCGCGGCTAACGGAAATGGAAACTTGTTTGGATTCGCCGGGAGCCAGTTCCACCCGGCTCCATCCGATCAAACGCTTCGGAGGTTCTCCCGCCGCTTCGGGTAGGGAAGAATAGACCTCCGCAATTTCAGTGCCCGCGCGTGCTCCAGTGTTCTTGACTGTGAACGAAACCGTGGGCGCGTCCTCGGCGCTGACCGAGAGGCCCGAGTACGCAAATGTTGTATACGACAGCCCGTGCCCAAACGGAAACAGCACGGCCTTCTTTTCCGCGTCGTACCACTTGTAGCCAACCTTCAACTTCTCATCGTAGTAAACCTGAAATGCCGGCAGCCCTTTCGCCATCGCAGACCTGAAACTACCAACGTCACCACCCGGCCCCGGGAACTTCAGATCCGACAGCGGCGGAGGCGCAACCAGTTTGGGATGCGGCAGGTCAGCATCGCTCTTCGGAAAAGTAATCGCTAGCTTGCCGCTGGGATTAACCTTACCCGCCACGATGTTCGCCAGCGCCTCACCGCCCCGAATGCCCGGATACCACGCCTCAATGACTCCCGCGACCTTATCCACCCACGGCATCGTAGCTGGACTCCCGGTCTCGAGCACAACAATGGTTCGTGGATTCGCCGCCGCTACTGCCTCGATCAACTTGTTCTGCTCTTCCGGCAAATCCAGCGTCTTCAGATCGAAGCCTTCTGATTCCCATACATATGCGAACACGATCGCCGCATCCGCTCCTTTCGCCGCCGTTGATGCTTCTTCAACCTTGTCGCCGGACACGTACGAAACTTTGGCCCCGGGAAACTGCGCTTTCAGCGCACGAAGCGGAGAACTCGGCATCCATTGGGTACGCATGAAAGCCCCGGGCTGGCCTTGGCGCGGGGCAGGCGGAACAGGTGAGCCTCCAGGCGCATCGACTTGCGCCGATCCTCCGCCGCTTAGCACGCCCACATCGGCATGTCCGCCGATCAGCACCAGCGGATGCAAAGTGGGAGAATCCAGCGGTAATACCCCCTTTTCGTTCTTCAGCAGCACGATGCTTTTCTCCGCCATCGTTTCCGCGATAGCCAGACCACCCTCGACATCGGGGACCTTCTTGCGCACAGGATGATCGAACAATCCCGTCGCGAAAATCGTTCGCAAAATGCGATGCACATGATCGTTAAGTTCGTCCTGTGACACTTCGCCGCTCTCCACGGCCTTTTTCAGAGCATCACCGTAGAAATATTGACCGGGCTGCTCCTGATCCAGCCCGGCGTGCGACGCTTTCGCAGCTGAGTGCGTTCCTCCCCAATCCGACAGCACGAATCCTTTGAAATGAAAATCCTTCTTCAGAACGTCGGTGAGCAGGTAGCTGCTTTCGCAGGCGTAATCGCCGTTCAAACGATTGTAGGAACACATCACGCCACCGGCGTCCGAGATGCCGAGTGCAATCTGAAACGCCAGCAGGTCGCTCTCGCGCATCGAGCGTTTGTCGATGTTCACATTCACCGCGTTACGGCCGTTTTCCTGATCGTTGAGTGCGTAATGCTTCAAGTCGCCGATCAAGTATTGCGACTGGACGCCTTTTACAAAGTTCCCAACCAGTACTCCCGCCAGCAGCGGATCTTCGCCTTGATACTCAAACGTACGCCCGTTGCGAGGCTCGCGCGGCAGATTCACGCCGCCGCCTAGCGACATGCTGTACCCCTCATCGCGCAACTCACGCCCGATCAAAGCACCATACTCGAACGCGGCCTCTGGATCCCACGACGATGCCGCACCAAGATTGTTCGGAAGCGCTGTCGAATACCTTCCCGACGCAGCGCCGTGCGTCACGCCATACGCCGAATCGGCCATCTGAACCGCCGGAATGCCGAGTCGAGCAACAGAAACGGAATAACCCGCACCTCCATTGGATTCCGTCGGCTTCGTCGTGGAAAACGACATGCCCTGCCCATGCAGTAGAGAGATCTTCTCGTCGAGTGTGAGTTCCTTGAGCACCATATCCGCGCGTGCATCGGGCGAAAGACTGGCGTCCGACCACGGATACTGTTTCGCCTGCGTTCCCGGAAATTGCGCGAAAGCTGCGGCCGCCAACAGGCTCAGAACTACAACGAACAGAATGAAAGCAGACGCGAATGATCGTCTCGTGTGAAACATGCTCCGTTCCTTTCCGTAATCTCTAAGAAAGCTGTTTCCTAAATGGTTTCGGCGAGAGCACGCCTTTAACAGCCTGCGCAAAAATGCTGCGTAAGCCTGATTTGAAAGGGGCACGGCTTAAGCCGTGCCGTGAGAGCGAAAAAAATGCGGGCTTCAGCCCCTGAGGCCACGCGCGCCGGCCCAAAACTGTTCACAGCTCTAGGCATGGCGGTTGACGCGACTTTCCCACGCTTGTGGCATTTCTACAAACGACCGATCGAGTGCAGAAATCGAACCGCAACCGAGCAGCCGCAGCGTCCGCTCCACATCGCCCTTCAGAATCTCCAGGGCCCGCCGGACGCCCGGTTTTCCGGCAGCCGCAAGTCCGTATGCGTAACCGCGCCCGATGAGAACCGCTCGTGCGCCCAGGCATATCGCTTTTACAATGTCGCTGCCTCGCCGGATGCCGCCATCCATCAGCACTTCGATCTGCCCTTTTGCCGCCGCGACCACCTCAGGAAGTGCTCGCAGCGTCGATGACACCGAATCCAGCTGCCGCCCGCCGTGGTTCGACACCACCACTGCCGCTGCACCCTCGTCGATCGCGCGCCGCGCATCATCGCCGATCAAAATTCCCTTCACGATGATCGGCCCCGACCAGTGCTCCCGAATCCACTTCAAGTCGGCCCACGTAACCGTGGATTCCGACAACGCCGCTCCAACGTCGAGCAGTTCCATCGGCCCCTTGCCCGGGATCACGATGTTCTGCAACTTGGGAACGCCACCATCCAGCAGAAAGGAAATCACCCACCCAGGGTGCGACAGAATCTCCGGCAAGAAAGGAATCTTGGAGAACGGAGAACCACCCAGCAGTTCTTTCATCCCATTGCGCGGATCGCGTTCGCGCATTCCCGCAACCGGCGTATCGACTGTCATCACCAGCGCCGAGAACCCTGCCTTGCGCGCCCGTTCCAGCGCCGTCTCGGCGGCTCCGCGTCCGCCCAACAAGTAAAGCTGGTACCACGCCGGCCCCTTGGTCACAGCCTTCACATCTTCGAGTCTGTGCCCGGAGATGGTCGACAAAATGTATCCCGTGCCAAACTCCCCCGCGACACCGGCCGCCGCAACTTCCCCTTCCGGATGCATCAGCCGGCTGTATCCGACCGGCGCCAGCATGAACGGAAGCGACAACTCGTGCCCCACCACGGTGGTCGACAGCTTGCACTCAGAAACCGACACCGCTCCGCGCGGACGGAATGTCACGTCGCGAAAAGCTCGGCAATTTTCGTTAAGGGTCAGTTCAGATTCGGCGCCGCCATCGAGATAATCGAAAACCGACTTGGGGACTCGCCGCTGCGCCATCCGGCGAAGGTCTTCGATGTTCACTACTTTCGACGAGCTTAGAGATCGCGCTTGAGCCGTCATCTCGTATCGCGTTGGAATCGTGCTGAGCAGCAGGGTAAGCTACTCTCACGCAATTGTCGAACTGCCGTTCGCAAAATTTCGCAACGCCAAACAGGCCGCGCATGCCCAACAAACTCCAGCACACCCCGCCATTACCGGACTGCGATTTGCCTCACAGACCCCGGACTGTGATCCGCAAGCGCGAGAGGCACGCCGATGTCTCTGATCACGCCTCCCGTCCCAACGGCCTCGCTCCGCGTTCTCAGCGATCTGTTTCAGTGAGGTCTGCGGTTAAGCCTTTGCAGTTCCCGTCTCCCAGCAGCGTCGTTGGATGAGACGCGAGTGAGGATTCTGACGCGTGCGAGGGAGTGACTTTGGTTAATGTAGATTTTCAGAAAGAAACGAACTCACGGACCGTTTACCTAGAAGTTCACCGGCAGCTTCACCACTCTCTTCTGGATCGCCCACATCACCAGCTCTGCCTTATTGTGAATCCCCAGCTTGCGCATCAAATTGAATTTGTGAGCGTCCACCGTCTTGATGCTCAATCCCAGGATCCCGGCCACCGACCGCACCGTACGGCCCTCCGCCAGCAGCTTCAACACCTCGTGCTCGCGGGCCGTCAACATCCGCTTTCCCGATGCCAACTCCTCGATCGGCAACTCGCTCACCGCATCTGTGGCAACGAAAGGCGCACCGGTCGTGCCCCTGACCATCGTCACCAACTCGTCGGCAGAAGTCCGCCGCATCGTATATTTTGCGCCCAAAGCAGTCGGCCACACCTCATCCTGATTAGGACTCGGCAAGAAAACAATCCTGCTTGTTGGGGATTCCTCGAGAATCATCTGCTCCGCTCGCACCGGAGCGCATCCGAACATCGTCGCGTCTGCGACCACTACCTCGGGACGATGCTCCAGAATCTGGCGCAACGCCTCAGCGCCATTCTCCGCCTCGGCTACGACATCCAGATCCGGCTCGTCTTCCAACAGCCGCCGCAATCCCTGCCGTACCAGGGCCAGCTCATGCGCCAGAACGCAACGAATGGTCTTATGGTCTCGGATCTGTGCGTGGGGGCACACAGTTCCTCCTACCCAGTCGGCAAAACTTGGAGTAGCGCAGTCCATTTTGATGACCGCGCCGAATACCGACGTCAATTCGACTATTGTACCGCTCTCGCAGTGTTCTCTGCCGGTTTTCTCCGCCTGTCGTAGGGTTTCTTAGCGCTCTCCGCGGCTTTTCTCCGCGTTCTCCACGGTTTAAGGACCGGTTTCCTGCAACCTGTAAAAACCGCAATCCACCGGGTTTCTCGCCCTAATCCTGTACAATCAAAAATTTATGTTGCGCTATTTCACCGCCGGAGAGTCCCACGGAGAGGCCTTAATCGCCTTCCTCTCCGGCGTCCCCGCGGGTCTGAAAATCGATCAGCCGTTCCTGGACCGCGAACTCTGGCGCCGCCAGCAAGGATACGGCCGCGGTGGCCGCATGAAGATCGAGACCGACACCGCCCACATCCTCTCCGGTGTCCGTCACGGCATCACCATTGGATCGCCAATCTCTTTGCAGATCGCAAACCGCGATTGGAAAAACTGGCAGGAATCCCTCCCTGTAGCGGACGGCGATCCCGCCAAGCACAAGCGTGTCGCCTCGCCCCGTCCGGGACACGCCGACCTCGCCGGCGCCCTCAAATACAATTTCCCCGAAGCCCGCTACATTCTCGAGCGTGCCTCCGCCCGCGAATCTGCCGCCCGCGTCGCCATCGGCGCCATCGCCAAACTCTTCCTGCGCGAACTCGGTATCGAAGTCCTCAGCCATGTCGTCACCACTGGCAGCGTCACCGTGACTGACCAAGTTCCGTGGGAGAAAATCCGCGCTCTTCAAAATCAGCCGGAAGTTCTCCTCAACTGCGCCGATCCCGAAACCGAGCAGCGCATGAAAGAAGAAGTCGACAAGGTCCTCCGCAATGGAGATTCTCTAGGCGGAGTCTTCGAAGTCGTGGCCCATGGCGTCCCTCCCGGCCTCGGCACCTACGCCCAGTGGGACGAGCGCCTCGACGCCCAACTCGCCGCCGCCGTCATGTCCCTGCAGGCTGTCAAAGCCATCGAAATCGGCTCCGGCGTCGCCGCGGCATTCAGTCCCGGCTCGCAGGTGCACGACGAGATCGGCTACACCGCCAAAGACAGCTTCACGGCTTTCTCGCGGACGCACAACAATGCCGGTGGCATCGAAGGGGGCATCTCCAACGGTGAAGAGATTCGCGTGCGCGGGTATCTCAAGCCCATCTCTACCCTGCGGCGCCCCTTGCAGTCGGTAGACTTCGCCAGCCGTGAGCCGGTGAAAGCAGCCTACGAACGCTCCGACGTCTGTGTCGTCCCCGCCGCCGGTGTCGCTGCTGAAGCCATGGTCGCGCTCACCCTGGCTCGTTGCGCCTTGGAAAAATTCGGCGGCGACTCGATGACCGAAACCCTCCGCAACTTCCAAGGCTACTGCCAGCAACTCAAAAACTTCTGATGATCTACCCCATCGTAAAATTCGGTAACCCGGTCCTCGAAAAGCCTGCCGAGAAAGTCACCGTCTTTGACAAAGAACTCGAAAAACTTATCGAAGACATGTTCGAATCGATGTACGAAGCCCACGGCGTCGGCCTTGCGGCCCCGCAAATCGGCATCGGACGCCGCATCGCCGTCATCGACGTCTCCTTCAAAGAAGACCCCAACGCCAAACTGGTTCTCATCAATCCCGAGATCATCCACACCGAAGGGAAGCACACCCAGAGTGAAGGCTGCTTGAGCATCCCCGACTTCCGCGAAAACGTCACGCGCCCCAACAAAGTAACAGTCCGCGCGCAAGATATTCACGGCAAGGTCTACGAAAAAACCGGCGAAGAACTGCTAGCCCGCGCCTTCCTCCACGAAACCGATCACTTAAACGGAAAGCTCTACATCAGCCATATAAGCGCCCTAAAACGCGACCTAATGAAACGCAAAATCCGCAAACTCCAAAAAGCCGGAGAATGGTAGAAATTGAGCCAGTGAGCGATTGAGTCATTGGGTGATTGGGCGATCGTGTCGCTCACCTTGTTGTCATTCCGAAACGGCGTTAAGCCGTTGACGAATCTGCTGGTCGTTTGCGGCGCCACGCGACCAGCCGCAAGCAGATTCCGTTGCGAACCACGGTTGGCGCTACGAGTCGCATGAGTAGCTCGAACTACTGACCACGCCGTGGAAGAGGTGCCCTTTAGGGCCGCGTAAGGCGCGTATAAGGAAGAAGGGGCTTTAAGCCCCTGTGGTCGTTTCAATTACCCAATCTCTCAATCGCCCAATGATTCAATCGCTCGATCTAATCTTCTGTGGCACCCCGCGCTTCGCCGTCCCCGCGCTTGAGAAACTCGCCGTCGCTGGATACCGCATCCATCTCGTCGTCACTCAGCCCGACCGTCCCAAGGGCCGCGGCCTCGAACTCGTTCAATCGCCGGTTAAACAATCCGCCCAGAAACTGAGCCTCCCCACCACCCAACCCGACCGCATCAAAACCAACGAAGAATTCCGCTCCCAACTCACAGCCATCAAGCCCGACGCCATCATCGTAGTCGGCTACGGCCGCATCATCCCCCAATGGATGCTCGATCTCCCGCCGCTAGGCAACATCAATCTCCACGCCTCGCTCCTGCCGAAATATCGCGGCGCAGCTCCCATCCAATGGGCGATTGCCAACGGCGAAACCGTTACCGGCAACACGACGATGCGCATCGACGCAGGCCTCGACACCGGCGACATCCTGCTGCAACAGCAACTCCCCATAAGCCCGGACGACACCGCCGAAACCCTGGCCCCACGCCTAGCCGATATGGGTGCCGACCTCCTGGTCGAAACGCTCCGCGGACTGGAAGCCGGCTCAATCCACTCTCGCCAGCAAGACGGCTCGCAAGCAACTCTCGCCCCAATCCTAAAGAAAGAAGATGGGCTCATCGACTTCTCCCGCCCAGCCCAACAAATCCTGAACCGCCTCCGCGCCTTCCAACCCTGGCCCGGCGCCTTCACCAAATTCCGCGGCAAGAGTCTGCAAATCCTGAGAGCGCAGCCCGCGAACGAACAGGTCCTGCCATCCGAACTAAAGGCAATCGGAGATCGCCTGCTAGTAGGCTGCGCAAAAAACACGTCACTAGAACTCGTCGAACTCCAGCTAGAAGGAAAGAAGCGATCCTCAGCCCAAGCGTTCATCAACGGCTACCACCCGAAGCCAGGAGAGACGTTGGGCATCTAGTCGCCCAGGTAGCCACAGCCGCCTCCGCTGTCCCGCGAAGGCGAAGCCAAGCGGCAACAGTAGGGACGGGCGTTCGGAAGCCCGCACCGCAACCGCTGCAAGTATTCATTCCTCTCCATTAGTGTTCCTCTGTGCCCTCTGTGGTGAACCCATTCTTCCGTACAATCGAAGAGCATGCCCGCGTCCCCCGCCCGCACCGCCGCCTGCGACATCCTCCTCAGGGTCGAACGCGAATCCTCCTACGCCTCCGAACTCCTCCACTCCCACGCGTACGCAACTCTGTCCACACCTGACCACGCCCTAACCACCGAACTAGTCATGGGAGTTCTCCGCTGGCGTTCTCTTCTCGATGACAAGATTTCAAGCGCCTCTTCGCAGCCGCTAAAGAAACTCGACCCAGAAGTCCTGATCGCCCTTCGCCTGGCTCTCTATCAATTCCTCTATCTCGACCGTATCCCGCACCGCGCCGCCCTCCACGAAAGCGTCGAACTGGTAAAACGCGCCCGCAAAGCCTCCGCCGCCCCCTTCGTCAACGCCGTCCTTCGCAAACTCTCGACAGTTCCTCTGTGTTCCCCTGTGCCCCCTGGGGTGAATGGTTTTTCCCCACAAGCCATAGCCACCGCCTACGCCCATCCGGTCTGGCTGGTAGAACGATGGACACAAGCGTACGGACTCGAGGCGGCCGAACGAACTTGCCGGCACAACCAAACGATCCCGCCCACCACTCTCCGCCTACGCGCCCCCAATGCAGAAGCAGAACTGGCCGCAGAAGGAATCTCCATCGAACCAGGGAATCTCCTCTTCTCAGCCGGCCGCGTCAACTCCGGCGACGTCACGAAGACCCAATCCTTTCGCCGCGCCCACGCAGTCATTCAAGATGAAGCCTCGCAACTGATCGCCGCTCTGGCTGGTCCGGGTCACGAGCAAGTCTTGGATTGCTGCGCTGCCCCCGGTGGCAAGACGCTTGCCATCGCCGACCTGAATCCCGAAGCCACCATCACAGCTGTCGAGATCCACCCCCATCGCGCCCGTCAAATGCAAAAGCGATTTCCGGCAGATACAAGGGTTCAAACGCAGGTCGCCGATGTCCGTAGTCTCCCTATCTCGCAACCCTTTGATCTCATCCTGGCCGACGTCCCTTGCACCGGCACAGGCACTCTGGCCCGCAATCCCGAAATCAAATGGCGCCTCAAGCCGGATGACGTCGCAGAACTCCACGACCGCCAACTCGCGATCCTCCGCTCCGCGATCTCCCATCTCGCCCGCGGCGGCCGGGTGATCTATTCGACTTGTTCCTTGGAGAAAGAAGAAAACGAAGATGTGGTCGAGCAAGCAATGACGAAAGAGCCGAGCCTGCGTTTGCTGAATTGCCGCACCGAACTCGATCGCCTGCGATCGACAGGAGTCCTAACCTGGCCCGATCCCGCATCGCTAACGCAGGGCCCGTACCTCCGCACCATCCCTGGTATCCACCCCTGCGACGGCTTCTTCGCCGCCATCCTGGAACGAACTTGAGAGGCACGAAAAAGATCTGATGGGGTCCACGGTGGCGGGTGCTAAACGCAGAAGAACCGCGAAGGTAGGGCCGGCAGCCTGCCCTAAGCGGAGTCGAAGGGTCCTCGCCGCCCCCGTCAACCCCCCAAATCCTAATTCCTATTCGCAGCCTGGAGAGGTCGTTGAAACGAAGGGCCGACCACGAGCCGACGCGCAACCGATGGGCCAGCCGCGAAGCGGCGGTATGTGAAAGCCCGGCACGAAGTGCCGGGAAACGAGATAGGAAGAAATCGAGTCCGCTTCAGCGGACGACACACTCGTACGAAACTTTGAGGAAACTGCTCTAGAAAGGCCGTGCCACCAGCACGTACACAAGCACCATAATGCAGAGGGTCAATACAAGTAGCGATAACTTCTCAACCCGAAGACTGTCTTTTCCTTTGGTAGATTCCTGCGCCATACACCGACAGTCTCTCCCACGAACTCAGCTTTGAAAATGGCTCTACCGTGGCTGGCACGCCAGTAACCTCTCCAAGGTCATGAGGGGTGCCCACCCTGTCGCGTTTTGTGCGACAGAGCCTGCCCTGAGCGAAGTCGAAGGGGTGGGTATTTGGACCTCCGTTGCAAAAGCCCAACCTCGCCCCGCTTTCCTTCGTATACCTTCGTGTCCTTAGTGGTTCAAGGTTTTACTCGACCGCGCCCCACAATATCCCTAAAATCACGGCCTCTATCGCAATTCCTGCCCCAATTACTGTCCTCTGGTCCCACCGATAACTACCTAGATTCCCTCCGCGAAATCCGCGTAGCGATCCCATTTCGAAATGGCGGACTCGTAATTGTCTTCTCCCCGCCCGGATGCTTCAACGAGCCCGCGTCCCTGTTCTCTCCCGACACCACATCGATCCACCAAACCGAGTACTCCCCCGCTGGCAAATTCAAACTCAACTCCACCGGCCCGTTCCCGTCCAAATACATCGCATACTGACCGCGGCCTGAAGAAAGCGTATGGGTCACCACTCCCCCGGCATGCTTCACCAAATCGAAATCGGGCTTGAGGTCCACCAGCGGCAGCCCATTCAAAAACTCGCTCAAGATCTTCAACCGCCGCCGCAACTCCGGACTCCCCCCACCCGGTCCATTCGCTTCCACATCCGTCCCATCGTCATGCCCGACTGTAAACGAATAATCCAACCCGTCGAACACGCTCCCGCCCGCCAACATAAAATTCCAGGCTTGCCTCGTATACGCGTCATCACTCTGCCCCAGGAATCCGGTCTCGTCATACGACAGAGCCTTCCCCAACCCGTAATTCAGCGTCGCCGCCTCCGGATACGCATAATGAAAATTCAGCACGCTCACTCCAGGCAGCACCCCGCGCACCGTATACCGAAAGTTGCAGCAATCCTGAGCGATCATGTGCTTATTCGGCAGCCCTGCCTCTTCGTTAGTAATCCACTCCACCACCCGCGCCTGCCACGCCATCGTCGCCTCATCCGGCAAATCCACTGAATTCGGATACTGATCCCTCCCCGTAAACAAGTAAGGATTCATCACGTCCGCCAGCACCGGACGATCCGACCACGGCTCATTCGCAATCTCGTACATCACATTCGGATACGCATTCGCCTCGCGCACCAGCTTCCGCACATACTTTTCCTGATACCCCAGAATGTTCCCGTTCTCCAACGTATTCACTTTCTTCCAATCAATCGCATCCGTCCCATTCACATTGTTCTCCCGCTTGAACGGAGACAGACTCCACTGCATCTCCCCATACTGCGAAGAGAACAGCCCAATCTCCACCACAATCCCCCGACGCGCCGCGTCACCGAGAAACTCGTGCAGCCTCGAAAAATACTCAGGATTCCATTTCGAAAGATCCAGCTTGTTCCCCCCGCCCGCATATCCCGCCACATCACTCCGTGCCCAGGGAGCCACAAACTTCCCCGCCTCCGGCGCCAGATTATTCCGACGAATCCCAAACGATTTCCGCGGCTCCTCCACATACGACCCGCCAAACACCCGCGTGTAATTCATCCCCGCAGCATCCAAAGCCGCAAGATATTTGTGATAATCAAACTCCCCGTTGATCACAGCCCCGTAATGCCCCGCGCTAGTCACCAAAGCAACAGCTTTCCCGCGATACAAAAAGTAATGCGGATTCTCCGGATGCAACCGGATCGGCGCCTCACTCTGTTGCGCGCATATCGGAACGATGAAGAGAAAAAAGAACGCGAACAATTTCGCTGGTTTGCAGATCACACTGGCCCTCCGTGCCCAGTTGCAGTCGGCACAGTCCTTGTCATCCTGAGGCCCGCGCCTTTTGCGGGCCGACGGACCTGTGCACTCCTTGCCCAATCGCGTGTCCCATGCTCCATCCTTGTCCCCCGAACGAAATCGAAGGGGGTGGGATTTTGATTTCCTCCGTGCTCCCTCTGTGTCCTCCGTGAGCCTTTTGATTTCCGGAAGGCACCCCATGCTCAGGAGGATCACAAGGCGCCGCGTAAGGAAAGTTCGTCTCTACCGCGCATACTCCGTCACCTTCCCATCCACCACCGCCGCCACATATTTCTGCGTCCCCAGATCCCGCACCTGCACCACCCGCCGCCCCTCCCGCGCTAGGTTTCCCCACCGACTGGGCTTCTCGGGATTCTGCTCAATCGCCTGATACTCCCTCCCGCCCATCGCAAACCTCACCGTCCGCAACCGCTGCCTCCCAGTCCGCGTCACCCGCAAAGCCTTCCCCTCGACGCTAACCTCACGCCCTCCCATCATCTGCTCCGCCACCGAACTCAAAGTGTTGTGATCCAGCATGTCGGTCTCACAAACAGGTTGTTATCCTGAGCCCGTTTCGCGCGTCGAAGGGCCCTTGGATTTCTCGAACCGTGCGAACCAGAATAGTAAACATCAACAGAGAATGCCGGTCTACCATTCGATTCTCAACTCACCACACCACTTTGCCAAAGGAAAACCGAGAGATTCTGATCTCCACTTCCCACTTGTTACCAACTTGATTACCGATCTATCGGAGAGGACTCTCGCAGTGAAGCCCCATGTAGCGACAGCCGCCTCGGCTGTCTCGCGCCGGCGAAGCCAGCGCAAATGTAGGGGCGGACGCCTTCGTCCGTCCCGCGGGCAAAGCCCGCGTGCAACCGCCGATAGCGAGGAGAATCCTACGGCGTCCCTCTGCCGGGGCCAGAGAAAAAAGCCCGGCTCCAAGGCCGGGCTTCACCAAACTCAGGTCGCAACCGCACTACCGGTGCGGATCAAACTCCAGCCGCTCCGTCTGCCGCGTCTTCGTCTTCCCTGGGGCGTACTTCCATTGCTTCACCGCCGCGATCGCGGCCTGCCCCAGAATCGGATTTCCCCCGAGCAGCTGTGCGCTCTCCACGGTTCCGTTCGCCGCGACATCCACCTGCAGCCGCACCACTCCGCCGATATACAGCCGTTCCAGCGTTGGCGGATACCTCGGCTCCACCCGCGTAATCACTTTTCTCTCGCCGGCTCCATCCTCACTTTGCGAAAACAGTGGCACACTCACAACACAAGCGAAGAGGCATATCAGCAAGCCCGTTCGCGCCACCCTCCGAGCACTCCCATCCGTGAACAACTTTCCGAGAAGGCTCATTTGGATAACCCTATGTTGAGGCTATATACCTCTTGTGTGCTGCGATCCCTGACGAACATCCACGAACCATCCGGCGCCTGGCCAACCCAGTATCCCCATGGCCCCAGATACCGATCAATGTGGCGCAGAGCGTACACGCGTTCCGCGTGATCCTCGCCCAGCTTCACCCGTCGGATCGTCTCCTCGTCCGTCACCATGTCGTCGAAGTAAAGATACTGGCTGTCGCTCGACCACTGCGGATAACTCACCGACCCCGCCGCATCCGTAAACCATGTCGACCATTGCTGCGTTTTGAAATCGAAGAGCATCACCTTCGTGAAATCCAGCGACAGTGCCACAAGGTAGCGCCCGTCCGGTGACCACCGCGGACTGAACAATCCGTCCGAACCGGCAACCTTCGTGATCTTGTGTGTCTTCAGGTCGAGCATGTTGATGCTCATGTCCGGCGTTCCAAACACATACCCGTAAATCATCCGCTTTCCGTCCGCCGACCAGTTCGCATCGATCTGCCCGTGCTTCTCCGCGTACACCGGAGTCGCCTTGCCTCCTTGCGGTCCGATCACCATGATCTGCGAAGGCTGTCCCGTCCGGCTGCTCACATAGGCGATCTGCTTGCCATCCGGAGCCCAACGCGGCAGTGCCGCCCGCTCTGGCGCGAACGTCAACTGCAGCCTCTCGCTG
>Ga0070732_10000487_pt1 | contig 25071 bp, 14 predicted proteins | sample Coa_R1_5_FD_66449 | JGI IMG/M metagenome (GOLD analysis project Ga0070732, IMG submission 66449) | Surface soil microbial communities from Centralia Pennsylvania, which are recovering from an underground coalmine fire - Coalmine... | ecosystem: Environmental > Terrestrial > Soil > Unclassified ... | reverse complement strand
GCCAGCGCATGACCGTCGTGCGGGATCTTGTAAGTCCCCACCAGGTTTGGCGTCGGCCGCGGGCTGAAACCGTCGTTGCCCGGCGTCTCGGGCGAGGTGAGTTGCACAACACGCAGGCCGTTTCGCCCATCGGCCAGGTAGGCGAATTCACTGACATAAGTGATGCCCAGTTTCACATCATGGCAATCACTGATGCAACCGTCGGCATCGAAGAATTGGTCGATCCGCGGACGGTTAGCCTGCGTGATGTCGAGGATTAGCAAGCCGCGCGGTCCCGCCGCCACGTAGGCATAGGTCCGGGCCAGGTAGATGCTGTATACGTCGGGGATGCGCATCAGGGCTTCCGGGCGCGGCTTCGCAAGATCGGTGACATCGAGTACCTTGATCCCTTCCTCGTCGCAGACGTAAGCATAGCGGAATTGTGCCTGCACTGCGCGCGGGTTGTGGATGAACGGTTCGCCGATTACCGCGGTCACTTGTGGGCAGGTCGGGTCGTCAAGCGACACCACTACTAGACCCGCATCACAGCATACGTAGGCATACGTGCCCACAATCGTGATGTTCCGCGCGCCGTTGAGAATGCCATCGGGATTGAACGTTACATCGCGCTTCAGGAAGTTGTTGGTCGGGTTGCCATCGATGGTGGTCGCGGCCCCGACCAGGATCATCCCTTCGTATTTGTCCGCGGCAAAGATGTACCCGTACATCGGGTGAACGGTTTGCTCGTGGTTCTCAGCAAACTGTTGCCGGGTGGGGTCCGGCGCGATGGTGGTGGGCGACGCCACCGCCATTGCGTACTTCGTAGGCACGTAGAACTTCTGCCCCAACGGCGAGACCGGTGCCGTCGTGATGCGTTCGGAAAACGCTTTATTATCGATCTGAGCAATGTCAAAAACGCGCACGCCGCCTTCCCCGCAAGCCGCGTACAGGTACTCGCCCCGGGCTTGCACGCTCAGCACTTCCGTTTTCCGCAGCGCATGAACAAGGTTATCCGACACATCCTTGCCGGGATGCTCGTAAGCATTTTTGAGCAAGCGGTTGTGTTCGAGGTGCTGCTGGAAGTATTCGGGGAAGGCCAGCGCATGCAACGAACTGCCGATCACCGCCTGCGGTTCTTCGCGCTCCGTCACTTCCACGGCCGCGAGCCCGTGCTCGCCGGTGGCCACCCAGCAATACTTGCCCATGAAGTTCAAGTAATTGGTGCCGTGCATGAGCAATTGTGCCATCCACGCATTGTTGTCGTCGTTCTTGGAGAGATGGCAATCGGTGCACGATTTCGTTTCGTTCTTGCCCCGTACCGTATGCGGCACGTTGGTGCTGAAGGCAATGCCGCTCAGGCCGCAACCGGAGATCGTCTGCTGCTGCTCGTAGATGGATTCGCGGTTCGCATTATACGAGCCCACGTGAACGGCGCACGACGAACGGGCCGGCCCAATGCGGTTGCCGGTAACGTTGCCGTCGCGGGCCAGCATGTAGACCTCATCGCGCAACGTTTGAAAATTGTAGGCCACGTAATTGCGCGTGACGTCGCCGTCCCAGTGCAACTGCGGCATCTTCACATTGGCGCGCTGCGGTAAATGGCATCCGTAGCAGCTCGGGTTCCACGAGGAATGGCAGGCGACGCAACTCATGTTGTTGTTCTGATGGGCACAGCGCGCGCCACCAACTTCCGGGGCGTCGCCCCAGACCATGCGGTCGTTTTCAAAGCGCACCGTCTTGGCCATGTGCGACTTCGCGTTGTAACGCGGATTGCCAAGGGTCATCGTGTCCACGCTCTGGACGATTTCCCACGAAAGGTCTGGTTCGACCATTGAATTCTGAAAGATGCGCTTGTCGCCGACCTTCTCGAAGCGCCGCTTGCCAAACGGCGTTGTCATTGCGCTCAAGTCCCGGCCGCCTTGTGGCGACGACGTATACGCGGCCGGGCCGGAAGTCTTCAATTCCGCGCGCGCGGTATTCGTACCGTGGCAATCGATGCACTGGATTTCGCAGCCGGCCCGCACTTCCATCTGCAACCGGCCATTGCCGTGCATGTCCTGCACGAAATGGCAATCCACACAGTGCATTCCTTTCTCGATATGAATGTCGAGATAATGCACCGGGACGCCCGCGTATTGTTTTTTCAGTTCCTTTTCGGCGGCGATGAGTTCCTTCACGTCGTCATAGCGCTTGCGATAAAGGTTTTTGACCTCTTCGGGATACTTGATCGCTGCCTGGAGTTTATCCGGCGTGACGCCCTCGACCTTCTTGTTGTCGTGATCCAGCAAAAAGCCTCGCCGGTCCTGCTTGAAGACAGCGCGGAAGACCCAGCCGTGCCCGTGGAAATCCGCGAACTGCGTTTTGAATAAAGCGGGATTGAGATCGCGCACATTGTTGAGAAAGTCTGGGTCCGACCAGTTCCCGCGCGCCGCAGTCTCGTCGGGGTTGGACATCGCCGATCGAATATACTCCTCGGACGTGAGATGCTTTTGCAGCGGCGGGTACATATGTTCGCCTTCGGTTTCTTCATCCCACCACATGTAGCCGATGCAGCTATTCATCACATTGGTGCCCGGGTGAATGTGGCAGACAATGCACTGGCTGGTGGGGATAGCCGTGGTGAATTTATGGTCGATCGGGTGGCCCGATTCGTCCTTGGGAATGGTCGGATCGGTTGAGAAACTGCGGCCGAGATTGCCGAACGAAGCATAGGGCCCGGAATGCACCTTCGAGCGGTCGTTGGCGTAAATGATGTGGCAAGCCGTGCAGCCGCTCGACCGGTAGTCGCCCGGGTGATCGTTGGTGCCCAGGAAATTCAGCGTGGGGTCGAAGAGCCGAGTTTTGTTCAAACTCACCAGCACCGGGTCGGTGCGGTTCTCGGTCCCCAACCCGCGCGTGCTGAGCCGTTGGCGGGGCCGGCCGGGTTCCTCCGTGCGCTCGGGAATCCCAGTCTCAGTCCGGAAGCGGCCGCCTTTCTCGAAAAAGCGCAAGATATTACCCGGCTGGCTGGCCTCAAAGCGCGGCAACGGATCGAGGTACGGCACCACGCCCTTCTTTTTTTCGATTTCTTCAACAGTTGGCGGCGGCACCGTTTGCAATCGCAGCGGCGCCCCGTTCATGCTGTACGCTTCGCCGAAGCGGGCCGGCTTGAATGGCACTGAGCCGTTGTTATACAACGCGGCCCCCCAGAGCATGCAGCCGGTGGTCATGAGCGACTTGTGGTTCGCCTCTACTTCCTTGCCGTGGCAACCGCTAGTGCCGCAGCTGATGTGGGCCACCCGCAAATCGCCTGGGTTGACGAAGCGAATGAAATCCGGCGATTCGTGGTTCAGTAGCGTGTAAGAGCGAATCGGATTGGCCGAACTCGGCCAGGCATCCGGGAAGCGGGGCCAAACGTGGGCGTGTTCCTTATCCGCAGCTAATGCATCGCCGCCGTGGCAATCGGTGCAACCGAGCCGAATCGTGTCCTTCCGGTGTGGATCGCCCACCGTTTGATGGCATTGCACGCAGCCAGCGCTCTTGGACAGCTTTTCGGCATCGGTCTGCTTCATCAACTGCACGCCGGCCAACTCCGGTGGCAGCGGAAAGGGCTCGGTAAATGCTATCGCATCCAGCGGAGTTTGCGTCTGGGAATATGCTTGGCGGCCCGTGTGCGGAAGGACGAGCCATCCTACCAGCAAGGCAACCACGCCGGCCAGTACGGTGCCCGCCATTCGAATCCGATTGAAACGCGCGCTGCCGAGCATGGGTATTCTCCTGTCAACCAACCTCTTACAGTCCGCTAGTCACCACTCACCAACTCAATACGCCAAGTTCACTTCGATAAAGCCCGCGATCAGAATTCCGGCGTTGCCGCGCAGCCGGCTGTAGATTTCGCTGAAGCCGGTCGACGGAATTAGCGACGAAATGCCGCCAATCAAAATGCATCGGTTGTTCAAGAACGGCCGGTATTCGACGCCGGTGCTCAAATCCGTGCCGATGTTGCGGTCGATCTTGCTGTCGAAGAGAAACGTTTGCAAGACGGCCGTTTTGTCGAACCAGAGGTAATTCACGTTGTTGATCGAGCGCAGTTTCGGCGTGATATCGAAATCCATTCCCGCGTTCACTAGCCATAGCCCCGGGTTCACGAAATTCGGCTGCCCCTGAATCTTGCTCGAGCGCAAGTCGGGCACCAGGCTCTGCCGCTGCACGAGTTGTACACCGAAGAGCGGAATCACCTGTCGCTGCCAAAAACTGAACTCGCCACCCGCAAAGTTCGGATTATCCATGATCGTGTCGAAGCCAGTGGCATGGTGGTCGTTCGGGTTGCCGTCGCCGGAAGCCCAGAACATCGACGTGCGGAAGCGGGCCCAGTCGCGGTCATATGAGAGTTCGACCGCCGCCATTTCGGCATTGATGTCCTGCGGCGTGTTGCCAATCGGGTTGATGCTATCGCGGCCCACCACCCAGTAGAAAGCGTGCGAGATGTTGTACGGGCCAATGTGGCCGTCGCCGGCAAGGCCCAGGTAGACGGCATTCACTTCATGCTGCTGAAACACGCCGGTAGGATCGGGCCGCACCAGAAAGCCGTTGGTATCGAACTTGAAACTGGGCCGGTCGTTGTCGTAATGGATGCTGCCTTCAATGGTGTAACCGGGGAAAATGAAATCCTGCCGATAATAATTGGCAATCAGGATATTCTGATTGCGGTCATAGAACGTGTTCAGCCCGCTGTTGGTGTCCTTTTCGGCCGGGCGGAAATAGATGAGGTTGAACTGGTCGCGGTTGCCGTTGAGCGTGCCGAACAGCCGCACCGCCCGGTTGGTGTCGCTGAATATGAAGCCGCGGAAATCGCTGGTGAACGGCTGCGAGCCGAAGCGGATCGACATGAAATCGTATTCCGGGCTCAGGTCGAACAGCTTCTTTTCCACGAAATACTCTTCGAGCGTTCCCCAGACGCGGAAACGATTGTCGCCGAAGGTGACATCCGGGCTTACCTGGGCCAGTTCGCTCACCGTGAGGAAGTTCATGTTGAACACGGGCGTGAGGCGGATGCGCCAGTCCACCGGTTTGAACGCCGCATCGCCGTGGAACAAGTCGAACGATAGCCGGAAGAACTGTTCCATCACGATCTGATTGGGCCTGCCGAAGAAGTCGAATTCGCCGGGCAACAGCGTGCTCTCGAATGGCGTCGTTTGCGAAGGAATCGCACGCGGTTCAAACAGGCTTAGGCTGCTGGCCGTGAAGATAAAAAACGTGTGCTGGCCGATGATGGGGTAATCGCCCTTGAGCACGTTTTGGTTGTACGGGTCCCAGCGGTTGCCAAGCATGTACGGGTAATCGTCGTCGCGTGGATGGCCGCGCTGGTAGCGGTCCCATTCGGGAAAGCCGATGCGCCAGCGAACTTCGGTGGGCAGATAATCGGGGCTGGGTCCCGGCCCGACGCGCGGCAGTACGCCGCTGGGGCCGGTGTAGCCGAGCGGCGGATCGACCGGTGTAAGCAAGAACTCGGCGGGCGCTGCTTCGGTTGCAGCCGGCGCAGCCGGCTGAGCCGGCAACTTGTCCGGCGGCGTGAGCACCGGCGGCCGCGTTTGGGATAGCGACGGATCGGTGAGCTTCGGAAGCTGGTATGGAAATTCCGGCTCCGGCGGCGGCAACTTCTCCGGTAGCTGAGCGCTCGCTTGCGTCGTCGAGGGGGGCTGGCCTTGCAAGTAAAAAGCGGGCGCCGGCGGTTCGGGCGGCGACTGCGCGCACGCCGGAAGACCGAACAGGAGCGCAAGCACTCCTGCCCCCATGGCCCAGCCATAAGCGCGCACGTGCCTCATCCTGAAATCACTTCCTGTTGAGCCGCACCGCCTCCTTCTTGAGAAATTCCGGCTTACGCAGTGAATATCGGTAAATTCAGCGCGAATCTTGACGGATTTGCGGCCTGTGCGAGGTGGGCAAGATGCGGGGGATGAGGAAATAGACTTTGAGCCGGGAGCGCCAGCGACCGGATGTAGGGCGCAAAACATCGGTTGGGATCGCCCTATTTGGCGGCCCAGCGCCCATTGCGTAAGTGAAGGGGCGTTTCGTTTCCGTTTCACCGAAAAAGACACACCCCCCGTGAAACGAAACACTTTTTCGTGAAATCAAATGTACATTTGAGTGACTTTCCACGATCCGGATCGTACACTGCGGAGCGCGCACCGTGGCTAATTGTCAGCAACCACTTGACCTCGAGATGAATGCGCCGCATCCGGCAATACCCGGTCGCTCGCGCTGCCGGCTCAAAGGACGAATTCCTTGATTCCCCACTGGAACCGGGATACTATCACTCTCATCCCAACAATCGTGACTGCCGGCGCCATTGAGGGTGGAGTGCATGTCTGCCGAACGGCCCCCGAACGAAAAGCTCCCTTCGCCGGCCAATGACGTGACCGTCACCAACACTCCCGGCGCGCCGCCTACCAGCGCGGCGCCGCCGGATGGCACGTGGGGCCAGACTCCCGACGAGTTGGACAGCTCGGCCAGGGCATCCAAAGGCGCGTTGTTCATTGTGCCGGGCTATGAGATTTTGGAAGAACTCGGCCAGGGCGGCATGGGCATTGTGTATCGAGCCCGCGAACTTCGGCTCAAACGCGAAGTTGCCCTCAAGACCATTCACATCGAATACCTTTCCGACGCGAAAGTAATCACCCGGTTTGTGGATGAGGCCCACATCGTGGCCCAGTTGCAGCACCCGGCCATTGCGCCCATTCACGATTTCGGGACATTGCCCGATGGCCGGCCGTTCTTCACCATGAAATGGGTGAAGGGCGACACGCTACAAGACCTGCTGCAGGGTCGGCCGGCGCCCTCGACGAACCTGTTCAGCTTCGTGCAAATCTTTGAAAGCATGTGCGATTGCCTGGCTTATGCTCACGAACACCACGTGCTGCACCGCGACCTGAAGCCCGGCAACGTAATGGTGGATGAGCGCTTCCATATCGTCCATGTGATGGACTGGGGCATCGGCAAGGTCCGGCCCGCAGCTTCGGAAGGTGATGCCAGCGCTCCCGCCCCAGGCACTGTCATCAATACTCCGCGAAGAAGCAAGGTAGAATCCACTGATGGCGCACTGGGCACGTATGCGTGGATGCCACCGGAGCAGGCGAACGGACTGATCGAGCAGATTGACGCCCGCAGCGATGTGTTCGGCCTGGGTGCAATCTTGTGCGAGATTCTGACTGGCCAGCCGCCCTACTGGAGCGAGCATCCAAGCCGTGAAGTGTGCTGCGGGGAAATCCGCTTTGCTGCCGAAAACGGCGATACGAAAGCTGCATGTGACCAGCTCACGCGCTGCGGCGCTGATCCCGATCTAATCAAGCTGGCGCAAGAGTGCTTGCAAAAAGACCGCGAACGACGGCCGGCTAATGCCCGCGCGGTGCTCGAACGAATCCAGATGTACCGACGCGAGCAGGAAGAGAAGAGTAGAAAAGCGGAGGCAGCGAAAGCCGAAGCGCAAGCCGGTCTGGCCCGAGCCGAAGCTGCAAGGGCCGAAGCCGAGGCGGCGAAGGCCCGGGTGCAAGCGGGAAAGACACGAACCTTGGCATATGGGTTGGCAGGGATTGCCCTATTGCTTCTGCTGGGACTCGTCGTTTTTGCAAAACTGCACAGTGATGCAAATCGGGAACGGAACAAGGCGCAAGAGGCTGCCGGCAAGTTAGGAAATGCACTTGCGAAATTGGAGAAGACGTCGCAAGAGAAGTTGAGCTTACAAAAAAGCCTCTTGGACATGCGCCTAGCACCTTCGTATTGGGAGGGAAACCGAATCGGCTGGCTCCTGAAAGCTTTGGACGGACAGCGGCCGGAAAACACAGGCGGGAGGGATATAAGAGGCTTTGAATGGTATTTTTGGCGCCATCGCTGTCTTAATACAATGCGGACGTTCGAGTTGGACGCGCAAATCGTGATCTACAGCCCCAATGGCAAGCAAATCGCCTGTCGAGATGCGGACTCGTGGTACATTCTGGATGCGAGCACCGGCCAGGAACTAATCTCCCGGCGCATTGAGGAAGGTAATATCGATTCCATGACTTACAGCAGCGACGGAAAACTGGTCGCGGTTGGCTCTAACGACGACAACACGCGGTTGTGGAAAGTGCAAAATGGCGAACTGAAACGGACTTTAAAGGGACAATGTGCAGCATTCCATCCGGATGGCCGGCATCTGGCCACAGGGAGTTCGGATGGGATTGTCCGCGTTTGGGATATCGACAGTGAAAAAGAAAAACCAAGCGAGTACCGCACGGGCGGCAAGCTCAATTGCGTAGCCTATAGCGCGGACGGCGGACGGCTCGCCGCGGCCGGCGCGCTCCAGGGCAAAAACCCCAATAACGAAGATTCTGGTTCGATCAACATTTGGGACCTGGCCAATGGCGGCGAGACAACCGACTTATCGGGTCGCACGCGAGAAGTGACTGAAATCGCTTTTAGTCCAAACGGAAAAACACTCGCAGCGGCGAGCTCAGACAGCAAAATCCGCCTGTGGGACGCTGCCACAGGAGCGAGCCCGAGGCTTCTCGAAGGACACCAAGGCCGCGTCAATTCTGTCGTTTTCAGCCCGGATGGTCAGTGCCTGGCATCAGGGAGTGCTGATCAAACGGTCCGCGTTTGGGACGCAGCAATCGGCGAGCAAATTCTCATTTTGCGTGGTCATACCGACGGAATTTACTCCGTCGCCTTCAGTCCCGACGGGCAACATATCGCCTCGGCCGGTGGTGACCGAACGGTTCGGATATGGGATGCGATCAATGGGCAAGCGCCGCTTACACTTACAGGCCACCAGAAGGAAGTTTATAGCGTGGCCTTCAATCAATTCGGTCACATTGCTACGGGCAGTGAGGACGGCACGGCCAAATTGTGGGACGCGAGCACCGGCCAGACGATCCGGGCCCTCCCTAGACACACGGCAAGCGTCAACGGCGTGGCGTTCAGCCCCGATGGCCAGTTGCTGGCCACCGCCAGCGACGACAACACCGTTATCGTGTGGGAAGTAAAGACTGGCCGAGAGAAATTCCCTCTCAAGGGCCACACGAAACAGGTCTGGGCTGTCGTGTTCAGCCCCGATGGCAGTAAATTGGCGTCGGTCGGCGAGGACTCAACACTAAGGCTATGGGATGCCCATGATGGACAGCAGATTAAGCGAATTGACTTTCAACATGCCGCGGGAGCAAGTCCTGTGGCAAGCGGGGTAGCCTTCAGTCCCGATGGCAAGCGCTTGGCCGTGGCTTGCTGGGACACTACCGTGCGAATCTGCGACGTGGAGACCGGCCAAGAAAAACACAACTGGCCGACAAACGATTTGTCGGTGTGGTGGGTTGCATTTAGTCCCAAAGGCGATTGGTTGGCGACCGCAAGCAATGGTAGCAACGTGAAACTGTGGAATGCGGAAACCGGCGCGCTGCTCCGCACCTTCCGCGGCCACACCGGCAAAGTGAGTCACATCGTATTCAGTCCAGACGGACAGCGGCTCGCCTCAGCAAGCTGGGATGGGACCGTCAAGCTCTGGGAAGTGGGCAGTGGAGAGGAAACGTTGACACTTCAAGGCCACGGCCAGCGCATCTTTAGCGTGGCCTTCAGCCCCGATGGGCAAAAGCTTGCCTCGACCAATGTCGATGGCAGCGTACAAATCTGGGAAGCACCAAGGACAAAATAAAGCTTGGACTTGTTTGGAAATCATTCCTGTGCCCTGGTAAGATCGCGTGCCGCTGCCGGAGCTTCAGCAGCGCCACTTCCGCGCCACCATGGCGCTTGCGGGGTGGTTCTGGTATTAGATTTCGTGAGCCGATAATCGATGGCGCTGGCCAAGCAAGGCTGCTGGCCCGCTCGCGAGCAGGAGTTCGCTCCTTCCGGCTAACCTGCTAGAATACCGCTGGGACACTTTTGGAGAACCTGCAGATGCCGACAATCGCGGCTCAATTTGACGGGCGCGTGTTCGTACCCACGCAAAAAATTGATTTGCCCCCCGGCACAAAGGTCGAGGTAGTCGTACCGACCTCTTTGCGCCGGCCCACCGAACAGGAAGCCCAGGAATGGCGGGAAATACTGCAAGAGATTCACGCCGCGCCGCCGGTGTTTCCGTCTCCGGAAGAAGCGCTGCGGCAATCGAGGAAGAGGCCGTGATCCTGTTGGATGCAGACGTGCTCTTGATTGACGTGCGCTACACCAGTGACCAGCGCTTTGCCACGAATCGCAAGGCCCTTGAGGAAATCCACAACCGGCAGCTGGCGGTAGGCATCACGGCCCACGCACTTCTTGAAGTGGTTGGCATCCTCAGCTTTAATGTCTCGGCCGGCAATATTCCGAAGCTGCCACAGCAGTTGTGCCTGCAATATGGCCTCAGCGTTTGCCCGGACTTGCAAGCCCATCCCGCTTACGCGGGCTGCACGGTTCAGGATCTTGTCACACAGATGAGCAAGCAAATGGCCCTCGGCGATGCAGTCTTGGCAGTCCAGGTGGGTCAGCATGGCCCGTGGGCCAATTGTTTGCTGACCTGGAATGCGGCGCATTTCGTGGGAAAACTAGTCGTCCCCGTTCTCACGCCGCAAGAATGGCTCAATCAGTTGGCCGCATCCTCGCCATGACGCTGCGTCTCTGATGCAAATGGTCATGGTTTTCCATTTGCCCGCAAGCCAATCGGATCGTACCTTTGCCACGGCCGGTATTCATTTCCCCGCCGGTGAAGGGTGGCGCGCGCCACTGGCGCGGGCATCACCGCAGCTCCCAACCAGGTCAGGAACCACTTCGATGACCAGCAACCCACTAACGAATGAACCCATCAATCAACGAACCCATGAACCCGTGAAACCACGAACCCATGAACCATGCGGCATTCAAATTATGACCAACTTTGCGAAGGCCTCGCGCGCACGCCGCAACCGATTGCAAACTCGAGACTTGCGGGATGCAGCACCGTGGCGCGCGGCCGGTCAAAGTCACAAAAAGATATGTTTGCAGTCACATTCGCTGCTCGCGGAAGCTGGATTCCTAACGTTTGGGCATCGGCTCCTTCACACTTTCCTCCCCAACTTGCATTTTTCCTCAATAATCTGCGCAATCTCTGCCGATAATTCCGATTGTGCTGCTGCGCGGAGATTGCGCTCGCGGTGTCTCGCGAAAGGAGTCGCGGTGTGCGGTGGGGTCGGTTTGTGCGCCTGGAGCTAGAGCGGCTGGAAAGCCGCGATGTGCCCAATGCCGGCGCGGTGCTGGTGGGCAGCGTGCTCACCATCAGCGGTGGGCCGAACCGCGACCGCATCGACGTGGTGCAAGACCCGTTCGCGCAAACCATTACCGTGGAAGACTCCGGCGTGCCCGTGGCCACGTTCGCCGAGTCGGCCGTCACTGCGATTAATATCCTGCCCAGCCCCGGCGACGATGTTCTGCGCATCGCTCCGGACATTACTCTGCCTGCTACCATCACAGCGGGCAGCGGCAACGATCTGCTCTTTGCCGGCGGCGGCCCCACCACGCTGATTGGCGGGTCCGGCAACGACAAGCTCATTGCCGGCGCTGCCGACGTCACCATTATCACCGGCAGCGGCAACAATTATGTCGATGCCGGCTTCGGCACGGCCACCATCAACGCCACGCTGGGCCGCGGCGTCATTCAGCGCGTGACCCCGGCCGACACGGTCACGGCCAATGCCAACTATGTCGTGAATACCGTTCCCGGCGACCCGCCGCCGATTCCCGAGACTCCGCTCGCGCCGGCTGAAGTGGATGCTCTGCTGCAGCGAGCCGCGGCGGCCACCGCGAGCGACGACGCCATCGTGGCGGTGGTCGATCGCCAGGGGCGAATCCTCGGCATTCGCGTGGAAGGCAATGTCGATCCGGCCATAACCGGCAGCACCCTGAATCTGGTCTTCGCGGTAGATGGGGCCGTATCGCTGGCACGGACAGGGGCCTACTTTGCCAACGACCAGGCGCCGCTCACTTCGCGCACCATCCAGTTCATCAGCCAATCCACGATCACACAGCGTGAGGTCGATTCGAATCCGAGCATCACCAGCCCGGCTTCCACGCTGGCTGGCCCCGGGTTCGTCGCGCCGATCGGGCCAATGGGCCATTTTCCGCCCGGCGTCATGAACACGCCACAGGTCGATCTGTTCGAAATTGAGCACACCAACCGCGACAGCGCGGCCGGGCTGCCGGCGCGCTTCAACATCAACCCGGCTTTCGTCCCGCCGGGGCAGACGATCTTCGCGCCGGAGTCGTACGGCCTTTCGTCGGGTCTGGAACCGGCAGCCCAGAGCCGCGGCATCGGCACGTTGCCGGGTGGCATCCCGCTGTACAAGAAAGACGCCAACGGCCAGCCGCGCCTGGTTGGCGGGATCGGCGTCTTTTTCCCCGGTAAGACCGGCTACGCTTCGGAAGAGAATTCGTCATTTAGCACCAACTTCGATCCCACCAAACCCGACCGGACGTTGGAAGCCGAGTACATTGCGACCTTGGCCGCTTCCGGCTTACCGATAACGGGCGCTCCCACAACCGATATCGGCGTGCTGGGCGTTACGCCCGGCTTCTTCATTCCGGGCTTGCCGACCGGCCCGCTCGCCGCCAATGGCGTGCCCCTGAACTTGCCGCGAATCGATCTGGCCGGCATCACGTTGCCAACTGTCGGTCCGGGCGGAATCGACGGGTTGCAAAAAGTCCTCGCGGAAGGGCCGGGCTTCGGCATCGGCAGTGCCGCCAGCGGGGCCGGGCGCGGCTTGCCGCTCGACCATGCGTTCCTGGCCGGCGTTACCGTGCCGTTTGGCTTCCTGGTGACGCCGCATGCCGGTGGCGGCCTGAGTGCCGCCCAAGTGAACCAGATTATTCAGCAGGGGATCGATGAGGCCAACCTGGTGCGGTCGCAAATTCGGCTGCCGTCGAACCAGCACGCGGAAATGGCATTCTCGGTGACCGACTCGGCTGGTGAAGTGCTCGGTCTCTTTCGCATGCCGGATGCCACTTACTTTTCAATCGGCGTGGCCGTGGCCAAGGCTCGCAACGTGGCCTACTACGCCGACCCGACCCAACTGCAGCCGGCCGACCAGGTTCCCGGTGTGCCGCTTGGAACGGCGTTTACGAACCGCACCATTCGCTATTTGAGTCTGCCGCGCTTCCCGGAAGGAATCGACGGCGATCCACCCGGTCCATTCTCACAGCTGAACTCGCCCGGCATCGATCCCAATACGGCCCTGGAAACCGGTCCGCCGCTGCCGGCGTCGGCTTATTTCGGCACGGTCGTCGGTTACGATGCCTTCAATCCGCAAACGAACTTCCACCAGGTTGCCAATCCGCTGAACCAAAATGGCGTCGTGTTCTTCCCCGGCAGCAGTCCGCTTTACGGCGCCGGCGCGGCCCTCATCGGCGGCCTGGGCGTCAGCGGCGACGGCGTGAACGAAGATGACGTGATTACGTACTTCAGTTCTCAGGGCTACGGGACTCCGTCCAGCGTTCCGCGAGCCGATCAGCAATTCGTTCGCGGCGTGCGCCTGCCGTACTTCAACTTCGACCGCAACCCGGAGAATTTGTAATTGCTGCGTAGAAGATCACTGGTTCATTGCAGCTAACTTTGGTAGCGGAATTCGCAAGAATTCCGCTTGGGCGCGATCGGAATTCTTGCGAATTCCGCTACCGGCACACGACAATCGAATTGCAATAAACAAACCACTAGCGCACAATCAGGAGAGCGCCAATTCCCGCCGCGGTTGCAATGGCGGCGGCGGCGATGGCCCACGTCAGCCAGCGACGTTTTTGGGCGGAAGGCTGCCAGCGGCGATAGGGCGATGGCCGCAGCACAATAGAAGAAGAGATCGGCGTGAGCGAGCCATCGGCCGGCAGAGTCCCGGCGAGCGCGCTTTGGTCGCTTTCGTCCAGAATCTCGGCCCAAGGTGAATCGGCCGTGCTTGCGCTCCATTCGGGGGCGGCGGTGTTCAGCGCCGCAAAGGTTTCGGAATCCACATGGCAATGGGGCTCAAGTGCTCGTGCCAGCTCCAACGGAGTTTGAAAGCGCCGAGCTGGATCTTTTTCCACCAGTCTCTGAATGATGCCGGAGATTTCGAGCGAAATATCCGCTCGCAGCTGATGGACCGGAATCGGCGTTTCGCTGCTGTGGCGGACCATCTTTTCCAGGGCCGTGCCGCCGGGGAATGGAACCTGACCGGTCAGCAGAAAGAAGAACGTGCAGCCGAGGCTGTAAAGGTCGGAGCGAATATCTACCGAGTGCAGATTGCGCGCTTGCTCCGGTGAAAGATAATCCGGCGTACCCATGACCGAGTGTTCGCGGGCGGGAATGGAGTCCTGGCCGCTGTGCGGCGAATCTTCGGTCGGTTCCTGGAGCCGAGCCAGGCCGAAGTCAAGAATCTTTACCTGGAAGCCGTTGCCCGGCGACTGTTTCTGGACGAGTAGGTTGGCCGGCTTGATGTCACGGTGGACCATGCCCATTTCGAAAGCGTACTGCAGGCCCAGTGCCGCCTGGCGGATGAATTCACTCGCCTGACCCACCGGCAGCGGCCCGTGCTCTTGCACCAGCTCTTGCAGATTTGGGCCGTCCACAAACTCCATCACGAGGTAGTGGCGGTCGCTGCTCTGGTTGGCGTCGTAAGCGGTGACGATGTTCGGATGGATGAGTTTGGCGGCCGCACGCACTTCGCGCTGGAACATCATCTTGGCCCGCTCGGTGCGGGTGAGGTTCGGCGCCAGCACCTTGAGGGCGACCACACGGTTCATAGTCACGTGCTCGGCCTTGAAGACCCGGCCCATGCCGCCGCGGCCAATCTGCTCAAGGATCCGGTACTGTCCCAGGATGAAGCCATCAGTCCGGCCGCCAAGCAGCATCTCGGCCTGGAAGCGCGTGAGCAGGCCATGCTCGACCAGCGCCCGGGCCAATGTTCGGCCACGATCGGCGGCGGTAGCCAGCTGATCGACGGCGGCAAGCTGTTCGTCGTGCACGAGCCCGCTTTCACGGAGTCGCGCCACGAACGTCGCACAGTCTACATGCTGGCCTGGCATGGCAATCTTCAGCCCTTTATGGGAGAGACACTCAATATCGAGAAGCGGTTAGCGGTAACCGCAGGACGGCAGGAGAATTCTAACTTGCGCGGGGACGTCGGCGGTTTTCATCTACCCATATATAGACTATTTAAGCGGCAAAATCGAACCCAATTACCTGTAACCGCGACGTAACGGCCTATTGTACTTCGCACCCGGAATCACAAAATTTCCGGCAAAAAAGCTCGCAATTACCGGACTATTCCGCTACACTTTAGACGGATGGCATCCTGCCGGAGTTTCAACGGCTCCCCGAAAAACCGTTAGCTTTTTCCCGCCTAACTTGCCCTGCCTTATCCTTCTGGGGGTTTCCTGCCATGTCAGGCTCTCTCCGCTGCCGCGCTTGTGGTTGGTTCTCGGCTATCGTAATTGGGACGATTTCCACCAGCTTTCTCTATTCGGCGCCCAATATCAAGAAGGACGAACGCGAGGCCGCCATCGGCAAGCCGACGGCCCTCGTCGTCCAGCCGGCCGCAGTGACGCTCGCCGGCCCGAAGGCGATGCAGCAGTTGATCATCAGCGGGAAATACGCTGATGGAACCATTCGCGACCTCACGCCATTTGCGACGATACGAGCCGAAAACGCCAATCTCGCCGGCGTGCAGGACGGCTTCCTGCAGCCGAAGCAAAATGGCAGCACGGTGTTACTCATCGAAGTCGGCGGGCAATTAGCGCGGGTTCCAGTATCAGTCGTCAATTTCGACAAAGCTGATCCAGTGAGTTTTCGCAATCAAGTGATCGCATCGCTGAACGTGGGCGGCTGCAATCAGGGCGCTTGCCATGGCACACCGAGTGGCAAAAACGGGTTCAAATTGAGCCTGCGCGGTTACGACCCGGCGGCCGATTATCTGCAGTTGACCCGCGATGTCTTCGGCCGGCGCACCGACAAGCTAAACCCGGCCGATAGCCTGATCTTGCTGAAGGCGCTGGGACGAATTGCCCACGAAGGTGGCACGCGTTTTTCTGCCGACAGCGTGCCGGCCGAAACGATTACCAACTGGCTGAAGGAAGGCTTGAAGGACGACCCGGCCAATCTTCCGACGATCAAGAACATTGAAGTATTGCCAGGTAGTCGGGTGCTGAACTCACCGGGCAAATGGCAACAGCTGGCCGTGCTGGCCCATTACAGCGACAACTCGATTAAAGATGTGACTCGGCTCACTGTCTTTTCCAGCAGCGACGCAGCCGTGGCCGAAGTTTCCATGAATGGCCTCGTGGAGTTCAAGCAATCGGGCGAGGCCGCAATTCTCTGCCGTTACCTCGGCGAGATGCAGGCGGTGCGGCTGATGTATCTGGAGCCAAAGCCCGGCTTCCAATGGCCCAACCCACCGGAAACGAACTACATCGACAAGTTCGTTTTCGCGAAGCTCAAGATGCTGAGCATCGCACCGTCGGACTTGTGCACCGATTCGGAGTTCATTCGCCGGGCTTATCTCGATTTGTGCGGTCTCTTGCCGACTGCAGAAGAGACGAAGGCTTTTTTGGCGAACAAGGCGCCGGACAAGCGGGCCAAACTGATCGATCAACTTTTGGAGCGACCCGAGTATGCCGATTTTTGGACGCTCAAGTGGTCGGACGTTTTGCGTTCGAGCCGCAAAACCATTCAGGTAAAGGGCATTCACGCGTTCCAAGAATGGCTGCATCATCACGTGACCGAGAATACGGGGTTCGATGCCGTGGTACGCGAGCTGCTCACCGCCAACGGCAGCAGTTTCACGAATCCGCCGGCCAACTATTACCGCATTGCCCGCGACCCGACGAGCCTGGCCGAGACGACCGCCCAATTGTTCTTCGGCATCCGCATGCAATGCGCCAAATGCCACAACCATCCGTTCGAAAAATGGACGCAGGACGATTACTACAGCCTGGCGGCATTCTTCTTCCGCGTAAAGCAGAAGCCCGACCCGGACTTCCCCAATGCGAACAAGGCCCAAACGTCAGAAATTATCTTCAGCGAGCGCGGCGGCGACATGGTGCAGCCGCGCTCGGGCAAGACAATGCCGCCGCGCTTCCTGGGCGGCGAAGTCCCGAATATTCCCGCCGGCAAGGACCGGCGCGACGTCTTTGCCGAGTGGCTCACCCGGCCCGATAACACGTTTTTTGCGAAATCGGTCGTGAACCGCATTTGGTATCACCTGTTGGGCAAGGGCGTTGTCGATCCGGTGGATGATTTCCGCGATTCGAATCCGTCTGCCAATGATGAATTGCTCGACGCTCTGGCCAAGGATTTCGTGGCCAACAAGTTTGACGCCAAGAAGCTGATTCGCACGATCATGAATTCGCGCACGTATCAGCTGAGCGCGCAAACGAATGCTTCCAATAAGGACGACAACCGCTACTTCTCGCACGCCGTGACGAAGCTGATGACGGCTGAGCAATTGCTGGATGCCTTGTGCGACGTGACGGCGCTGCCGGAAAAATTCGCCGGGCTGCCGCTCGGAACGCGGGCGATTCAGTTGCCCGACGGCGAAGTGAACCATCCGTTCCTCAAGACGTTCGGCCAGCCGGCCCGCGAATTGGCTTGCGAATGCGAGCGCGAAAGCGACAGCAACCTCGCCCAGGCGCTGCAACTAATCAACGGGCCGACGATCAACGAAAAGATTCGCAACCCCAACAACCGGCTGGGCAAGCTCCTGACCGCGAAGAAGACCGACGCGGAAATGCTGAACGAGCTTTATTTCACGGCACTGGCCCGAGCCCCGTTGCCAGCCGAAGTGAATGCCGCGCTGGGACACGTGAACAAAGCCACCGACAAGCGCAAGGCGTGGGAAGACGTGCTCTGGGCGCTCTTGAACACGCGGGAGTTTCTGTTCCGGCATTAATAGTCGCTACGCCGCGACCGGCGTTTCGCTAAAATCACCGTATGGCTCATAACTTCCACCCACGGGCCTTGGCTCGTGGGTTTTTGCTTCTGGCGCTTCTTTCCGTCCCGGTCGCATGCAGCTGGTTCAAATCGACGCCGGAACCGCATCTCATTGGCCATTTGGCGCCCCTCTCGGGGCCGGATCAGGCGCTAGGCTTGCGGTCGGAAATGGCCGTGCGCATGGCGGTTTCGGAGGAAAACGAAAAGGAAAAAATCGCCAATGCGCCGGCATCGGTCATTCATGGGGATACGGGGTCAGAGCCGGATCGTCTGCAATTTCAGGCGACGCGGCTCCTGGCCGTAAGCGGCGTGAAAGCGCTCATCGGTGTGAACTATTCTGCCCAGCTCGATTCGGTCTTGCCATTGTTGCAAGCGCATCAGGTCGTGTTGGTTACGCCGAGCGGGGGACTGGCTTCGGGCACGAGCCGGCTCATTTATCCCGTCGGTCTCGCCGCGAAAGAGCGCGGCCGGTTGCTGGCGTCTTTCGCGGTTGGCGAGAAGAAGATCAACGATATCCTTCCCGTTACCGATTTGTCGAATCCCCTTTTTCCGGCGATGTCGGAAGCATTCGCCGCCGAGTTTCGCCATGCCGACCGTACGCTGCGCACCGAATTGACGTTCAACAAGCCCGACGAACTGGCGGAGCGGGCGAATCGCATTTTTGACAGCAAGCCGAAGGCAATCCTGTTTTGCGGCACGGCCAAAGATTTGCTCGCGTTGCGCTCGACCCTGAAGCAAAAGGGTTTGGCCGAAGCCGTGCCTTGGTTCTTTGCAGGCGAAGAAGAGGAATTCGTGTTCCAAAATGAGCCCGCTCGCAGCAACGGGGTCTTCTTCACAAGCGCTTTTACGCTGGATGACAAAAAAACACAGGATTTCGCACATCGTTTTGAATCGACCAGCAAGCAAGCGCCCGATGTATTCGTGGCGCTCTCTTACGATGCCACGAAATTGCTGCTTTCGGCGGCCCGGCTTGCCAAGACTTTCGAAGCCAAATCACCGTCGAAGCTGACGGACCAACTAGCCAAGCCCCAGGACTTCAAGTTCAACTGTGTTACTGGTGGTTTTCAAATGGATAAGGACGGCACCGCCCGGCGAACGCTCTACATCTTGCAAATGGAAAATGGAAAGTCGAAAATGGTGAAGTCGTACGAAGTGGAGGAAAACAAGTAACCCAGCGCTTTTGGAAGACCAATTGCTTGACTTGAATATTGGCCATTTGAGACAATAAGAATATCGGCGAGGTAATGAGCCGCACAGACCCTCGGAGGCAAGGCATGCAGTCCGTCGCTCCTCCCCCTAAACTCCCCGTTATTGCAATGGACGAAAAGCCTGGCGGGCGGATGCACTTGCGCATGAAGCAGCTCTTCTATACGGCGATCACTGTATTCTTGACCGCATGGTTCTGCACCATGGGCGTGATCCCGGCCATTTTGGCCTTAGTGGTAGCCAAGCACGTGCTGGTAGCGATTCTCGCCATGGGAATCGAGGCAGAGCGATCAGCTACCAGGCCTGCTTGAAACGGCACGGCCCGGTTGTCTTCACTGAACCTTCTCTATTTCTTCACAATTCTGCCGCGCGGGTCTTATAGCCTGACGCTGTTACCAAACGGCGAACAAAGTACTGCGCAAAGAGGGAGGGGAGATCATGCGGCAAAAACTACTCTATGCGGTGGCACTGGTTGGCTTCAGCGTTGCGGCCATCGCGGGTTGCTCCTGTAATTCGGATTCCGGCGGCCCAGGAGGAGTATCGCGCATCAACGGCGCCGGATCGACATTCGTGTTTCCGATGATGAGCACGTGGGCGGATGAGTACAACAAAGCGAAACACGTTGAAGTCAATTACCAATCCATCGGCTCGGGCGGCGGCATTCAGCAGATGACGTCGAAGACGGTGGATTTCGGCTGTTCCGATGCTTTCATGAACGAGGAGCAGTTGGAAAAGGCCAAATCGTCTGGCGGCGAAGTCATCCACATTCCGCTAGTAATGGGCGCGGTGGTCCCGGCTTATACGTTGAAGAATGTCAAAGAGACATTGGTGTTTTCAGGGCCGGTCCTTGCCGACATCTATCTCGGCAAAATCAAAAAATGGAATGACAAAGCGATTAAAGACTTGAATCCGTCCGTTAGTCTGCCGGACCTGGACATCGCCGTAGTTCACCGTTCCGATGGCAGCGGGACAACTGCTATATGGTCGGATTACCTCTCCAAGGTTAGCGATGAGTGGAAGGACAAAGTTGGCAAAGGAACCTCACTGAATTGGCCTGTGGGGATCGGTCAAAAAGGAAACGAAGCAGTGGCCCGTCAGGTCCATGACACCGAAGGGGCCATTGGCTACATTGAATTGACCTACGCATTGCAGACCAAAATAGCCTTTGCCTCGGTCAAGAACAAAGCGGGCAAGACGATCCAAGCAAGCCTGGAAACGGTAACAGCGGCCGCAGATAGCTCATTAAAGGACATTCCTGAAGACCTTCGTTATTCAATTACCGACGCGCCGGGCGATAACGCCTACCCGATTAGTGGCACCGTCTGGGCAGTGATCTACGTCAAGCAATCCAAGGACAAGGGAAAGGCCGTGGTGGATTTCTTGCGCTGGTGCACGCATGAGGGTCAGGAATTCTGTGCATCGTTGCAGTATTCCCGTCTGCCCAAGGGCTTGATCGAAAGGGTTGAAAGGAAAACTGATTCCGTCAAGTACGAATAACGAAGACCGCGAGAACATTTACTTATGTCTGAGTCATTCCGGCCGGCCCGCACTCCAGCGCCCTCAACTCGCCCCAATGCGCTGGAACGCGGGCTGCCTGTTTCCGGTGACGCGATTTTCAAGCTCATCTGCCAGGCGGCGGCCTGGTTGGTGATTGTTCTGTTCGCGCTGCTGGTTGGCGTAATTGTTTGGAAGTCGTGGGAATCCATTCAGCACAACGGCTTGGGCTTTTTCTTCCGTTCCAAGTGGGATCCCGAATCCACGCATCGGCAATTCGGAGCGCTGGCCTTCATTTTCGGAACCGTGGCCACTTCCATTATCGCCATGGTAATTGCCGTTCCACTAGGCGTCGGCGTGGCACTATTCCTTGCGGAAATCTCGCCGCCCTGGTTCCGCCGGATCGGGTCGTTCCTGGTCGAAATGCTCGCCGCGGTTCCCAGCGTCGTCTATGGCTTCTGGGGCTTGTTTGTGTTAGCGCCGTTCATGCAGAAGCACATTTTCGAGCCCTTGGGAGGGCCAAATCAGGGCGGCGTGGGCATCCTCACGGCGGGAATTATCCTGTCGATCATGATTGTGCCCTATATCGCGTCCGTCTCGTTCGACGTTTGTCGTGCCGTACCGCATTCCCAACGGGAAGGCGCTTATGCCTTGGGGGCCACGCGTTGGCAGATGATTTGGTCGGCCGTGCTGCCGTACGCTCGCCCCGGCATCATCGGCGGCTGCTTCTTGGCGCTGGGGCGCGCGCTCGGTGAGACCATGGCTGTCACCATGCTCATCGGTAACAAGACCGACATTAGCTTCTCGCCGTTTGCCATGGGCAACTCCATCGCCAGTGTGATTGCCAATCAATTCACCGAGGCCGACTACGATCTCTATTTGTCAGCTCTCTGTGAACTCGGCATGGTCTTGCTCATGGTCAGCGTGATCATGAATTCCCTGGCGCGGCTCCTGATTTGGCGGGTGACTCGACCGGGAAAAGGCCTGGTTCTTTTGCGAAAGAAGCACCTTCCCCGCGTTGACGCGCACACAAATGGAGAAGCATTGTCTCCGCCTGGCGAGCTGGCTTCCTTTCAACCCCGGCCCGTTAAGGAACGTTTCGCCCGCTTGTGGAATCAGGTGATGACGGTGATTTTGCTGCTTTGCCTGCTCGGAACGGCAAGCATGCTGTTGGTAATTCTCGGTTTCCTGATTTATCAGGGCGTCCGCGCGATCGACGTGAACTTCTTCACACGCTTGCCCGCCCCGGTTGGCCGCACCGGCGGCGGCATTGCGAATGGCATTGTCGGCAGCGGTGTGATGGTTGGTCTGGCGACATTTTTCGCAGTTCCCATCGGACTTCTGGCGGCCATTTTCCTATCCGAATACCGGAGCGATCGGCTGGGACCGGCGGTGCGCTTTGTGGGGGAACTACTCAGCGGCGTGCCGTCGATTGTCATCGGCATTTTTGGTTATTATTTGCTCGTCAAACCGATGGGGCATTTCTCCGGTTGGGCCGGAGCATTTGCACTGGGCGTAATGATGATACCCATTGTCATGCGGGCATCGGAAGAAGCGCTGAAGCTGGTTCCCATGTCAATCCGGCACGGCAGCTACGCTCTGGGCGGCTCGCAATGGCAAACCGTGCTCCGCGTCGTAGTTCCTTCGGCATTGCCGGCAATCATTACGGCGGTCTTCTTGGCCATTGCGCGTGTCGCCGGCGAAACGGCTCCGCTGTTGCTGACCGCTTCCAGCAACCAATACTGGCCGAAGTCGCCAAATGACATGACGCCCTCGCTGCCCCTGTTCATTTACACGTATTCGATCGCACCATACGAGGACTGGCATCGCCAGGCGTGGGCCGCGGCGCTGGTGCTTATCGTGGTAGTCATGTTGTTGAACTTCGGCGTCCGGCTTGCCGCAGGAAAGCGGGTGCTTCAGGCAGCCCGGGCAGGTTAAGCTGCGCCGCATGCTTCATTTCCGCCTTGCCCGTAGGACAACCGCACCGACAACGGCTAGCACGGCGCCGGCCGCGCTGCCGCCGGCGATCCACAGCCAGCGCGGTCCCCATTTCGATTCGATTTTGGCGCGCCTGGGTTGCGCTTCCGGCAACGGCCGGATGTCGGCCTGCACGGAAGAAGCCAGCATCATTGCCATTCCCAGCGTCAAAAGGATTCGTCGCACGTTCATCATCTCGTTACAACAGTCCTAAAATACATTCGTCCCGTTCCCGTGCCCTTTGATATATGCTGCGTACAGTGATTCTGCTGAACGGCGTGCTGGTTTTCCTGCTCGTGGTCATAGTGGGCGGGTTGCTGCTGCCGAATGCCGCGCCGCTTCGTGTCGGCATGCTGGCGCTGCTGTGCGGGCTGATCGCGATCGTGCCGGCGTTTCTCGTGCGGCGCTGGTTCACGGAACCTCTGCGCGAATTGAAGGCAGCCACGCGGCAGATCACGCAAGGCGATTACGGTCAAAAAGTCTACGCCATCCATCGTGCCGAACTCGGCGACCTGGTGCGCGAATTCAACGACATGAGCGAGCACCTGGCGGCGGAGTTTGCTCAAGTCCAAGAAGACCGCGAACAACTGCACACCATCTTGAGCGGTTTGGTGGAAGGCGTGATTGCCATAGACGCGCAACAGACGTTGCTATTCACCAATGAGAAGGCCGCGCAGTTGCTTGAATTCCACCCGCACACCGCGGTAGGTCGAAAATTCTGGGAGGTCATACGCCAGAAGCAGGTCCTGACGATGGTGGAAAAAGTCCTCGACACGCTGAGCCCGTTGCGTGAAGAGTTGGACTGGAAAGGAGTCGCCAACAAAAGCCTGGCCGTCCACGTTTCACCCATTGCCGGGCTGCCCGACCACGGCGCAATTCTAGTGATCCATGACATTTCCGAACTGCGCCGCCTGGAGCGGCTCCGCCAAGAGTTCGTGGCGAATGTTTCCCATGAGCTGAAATCGCCGCTGGCAGTCATTAAGGCGTGCGTCGAGACGTTGCAAGACGGGGCCGTTGAAGACTCGGAGGTGCGCGGATCGTTTCTCGAGCAGATCAACGAACATTCCGATCGCCTGCATAACCTGATTCTCGATTTAATGAGCCTCGCGCGAATCGAATCCGGTATGGAAACCATGGAGTTTGAGCGAGTTATTGTGGCCGAGCTGGTCACTGATTGCCTGGAGCGACACCGGCCGCGCGCCGACGCCAAAAACCAGATTCTGGAGATGCTGCCGCCCGATGAACCCGCTGCCCAGGAACTGCGCACCGACAGCGAGGCGCTGAGCCAGATCCTCGATAACCTGGTCGACAACGGCATCAAATACACTCCGGGAGGCGGCCATATTCGCGTGCGGTGGTATGGCCGGGGCGATGAAATCTGCATTGAGGTGGAAGACACCGGGATCGGGATCCCGGAAGAGGATATGCCCCGCATATTCGAGCGCTTTTACCGGGTCGATAAAGCCCGCTCGCGTGAGCTGGGGGGAACCGGTCTGGGTCTCGCCATCGTCAAAAACCTCACAAAAATCCTACACGGGTCGGTCACGGCGCAAAGTTCGCTCGGTTTGGGCTCAAAATTCACGGTAGCGTTGCCGCGAGCCGCTGCGTGACATTCACATTTCCTTCATATGATCTTCACATGGCGTCACTATAAAACGAGTGGCCCAGCATGACTTCGCGCCCCATTTGGCTTTGAGGTGCTTCGATGACGCGCCTTTTTTCCGACATTATCAGCAGCCGAGCCATCAAGCGGCGGTCTTCGCCCGATCTGCGCACGGCACGAGACAAGCTGGAATCGAAGAATGTCTCGTTCTGGTACGGCAACAAGCAGGCGCTGTTTGATGTTTCCTTGAAAGTGCCGGAGCGTTCGGTGACGGCGCTTATCGGCCCGTCAGGCTGCGGGAAATCGACATTTCTCCGCCTTCTCAACCGAATGAATGACCTGATCGAAGGTACGCGCCATACCGGAACGATCCACCTCGATGGCCGGGAGATTTACCATAATTCAGTCAACCTGGTTGATCTGCGCCGTCGGGTGGGCATGGTGTTCCAGAAGTCGAATCCGTTCCCGAAGTCGATCTACGAGAACGTGGTGTACGGACCGCGTGTGGCCGGCATCAACAATCGTGCCCGACTCGACGCACTGGTGGAGCGCTGTCTCCGCCAGGCTGCCTTGTGGGACGAAGTGAAAGACAGGCTGGGTGATTCGGCATTGAACCTTTCTGGAGGGCAGGCCCAGCGCTTGTGCATTGCGCGCGCGCTGGCGACCGACCCCCAGGTCTTGTTGATGGATGAACCGACGTCGGCCCTCGATCCTCGCGCTACCGCGGCGCTCGAAGACTTGATTTTCGAGCTGAAGCAAGATTACACCATCGTCATCGTTACGCATAACATGCAGCAGGCCGCGCGTGTGTCCGATTCCACTGGCTTCTTTTACGAAGGGCGGCTGATCGAGTCGGGCCCGACCGACCAGATCTTTACGCGGCCCAACATTCGCCAAACCGAAGATTACATCA
>Ga0070732_10000486_pt1 | contig 25129 bp, 20 predicted proteins | sample Coa_R1_5_FD_66449 | JGI IMG/M metagenome (GOLD analysis project Ga0070732, IMG submission 66449) | Surface soil microbial communities from Centralia Pennsylvania, which are recovering from an underground coalmine fire - Coalmine... | ecosystem: Environmental > Terrestrial > Soil > Unclassified ... | reverse complement strand
CGACATCTCCACCCAGGGTAGCCGCGAAGCGCGGCAACCCTGGGCTGTGATATCGAACCCCGTTGGGGTTCCTTCGCCGCCTTCCTCACCCAAAAGTCCAAACAAAAAGTCAAAGATCATTAACCTGCGGATTCTCCGCAGGCTGAAGCCTGTGGTTACAAGGTTTGAAACGGCCTCTCGTCAGGGCCGTTTATCATATCGAACGTAACGAAACTTCGACTGCTTATACACTTCATCCAGCAGAGCATACAAATCGGGGTCGTATTCCTTGAGCTTTTCGCGCGTGTTCGCGCCGAACTGCGGGCGCATGCAATCAAAATAGGCCTGGGCGCCTTCGGCCCAGTATTCGTCGTGGTTGGTGGCCACGTAGGTGCCCTTCCACAGCCCCTTGTCCATGGCTTTTTTGTAGATTTCGCGCAGCCGGCCATCGAACGTGGGATCAACCAGGCGCAGACCCTGCTGATGAATGGCGTGGTTGAACTCGTGGATGAGAATGTTCTCCCGGCTGTAGCGGTCGCCCTTCAGATTGAGCAGGTTCTCTTCGCCGCACGACGACAGCTTGCCGCCGAGGCCGCGCGCCCGTGTATCCCAATTCGTCTTCGGATCGTTTTTCAGGTGCCGCTGCTCCGGCACGTCGGTGGTCATTTCCGTGGGCGCCATCACCATGAACCGGCAGCCGCGCCCGATCATCGCCTTGAGAATATCTTCGCGCTCGCCGAGCAGTTGATCGATGAGATAGCGGGCTTCCAGCAGCGCCTGGTCGGAGACTTTGGCCGAGCCCAGAATCGAAAAGCCCTTGTAATCGACGTGCTTCTTGTAGAAGTCGGCATCGAGATTGAACTTCTTGCGCACGGCCTCGGGGACCTCGGTCACCTGCCCGGCGGCTTTGGGCAGTGTTAGCGGTAGGCAGCACAAAGCTACGGCTGTTGCGATAGCGCGGGAGCAACAAGTGCGGCAGCATTGCAAGTGCATGGCAGGTGGATGTAATCTCTTCATGACCCTGAGTGTCTCGGGGTCATCGTAGGCTGCGCGGCCGCCGGAAGCAAACCTCCGACGGCCCGAAATTCTGCCGCGATTAGCCCACGAGCTTCGCTACACGGACAAAAACACGGATGAACACAGATCAGAATATCATTTTGTTCTTACCCGTGTTCATCCGCGTTACGAAGTCCGCGTTCATCCGTGGGCCAATTCATGAGCAAGTCGGCCACAATCTCCATATCGTGGCGTGTTCGGATCGATGGAATGTTCATGGTGGGGCTCCAAAAAAGAGATGTGAAAAACAAACGTTGCAGACTATGAAACCGCAACGCACGGCCAGCCGGAACCCTCGGCCGAAGTGAAGCTATGTGTACTTATGATCCGAGACGGGGATTTGTCAAATGAAATGGAAAGGTACATTGGCCTGCTCTTAGGCTCAAAAGTTCGGGAAGGAGAGGAATTGTCCGCTGCCTTGGAAGGTAGGCGTCCACTGGCGGGCGTTACGATGGCTGCTTGCCATAGCTGGCTGCCCCTTCACTGGGTAAAACGGTGTTGTTCGGCGAAAGCAGCGGATTGTTGCTTGAGCCAGCGCGAGGTTCCCTTTTTCACATGCATCACCACGCTGGCTACCGCCTCCGTCCGGTGGAGTTCGAACAGGATATGAACGTGATCGGCCACGTTGTTCATTTCGATCAGGTGGCATTTTTGCTTTTGGAAGATGCCTTGCGCATAGGCATGCAACTCGGCGTATGGCGTTTGCGGCAGCATCGGCGCGCGGTTTTTCGTGCTGAAAACAAGATGGATCAGGACTTTGGACAACGATTGCGCCATGACCTTGTGCTCCGCTTTTGGGTTACGCTGGTTTGCCGCACGCTTTCAGCGTGCTTGGAATATGGTATGCCTACCACCCAGGGCGTTGCCCTGGGCTGCCCTGCATTAGCCCTTCGGGCTGGCAAGCGGCAGCGCGCGATTGGAAAATAAGGTGATTGCCGCGACTAAGTCGACGTCTGCCAAAATAACTGCGGCGATACCGGTTTTCCTTGTACAGCGCACGACCGGCGGCTGGATCCGTAAATCCGTTCTATTTCTTGATCCTTTCGAACCCGGTGCTGTTGCCTTTTTCGTCCGCCAGCACCAGTTTCTCGTCCGTTAAGGTCTGGATCGTATTGGCGCTTTTGCTCTCCCGGTCGCCGAGTTTCATGGCCACCGTCAGTTTGTCGCCCTCGATCTTGCACGTGCCTTCGGGTTTGAATTCTGCGTTCTCCGCGCTCTCCGCGGTTAAACTTTGTGGGCATTTTGAACCGCTGAGGGCGCAGAGAGCGCAGAGACAAGCGGTGCTCGCCAAATCATTTGCATTTCCCAAACCGGATCGTAGTCTTGCGGCGGCCGGTACTCTGTTCGCCGGCTGAAGACGGCTCACGAAGCGCGCGCCGGAACGGTCCCGGCCAGCGCTCAACCAGAGGAACCACCATGCATACCGCTCAACGCCCCGCCCCAGGTACCACCCCGAGCCCCGCTCAAGGTACCGCTCAACGCACAATTAGCTCAAATTGTGTAAAGGCGCGCTGCGCACACTCCCAACGCTGGTTCCACAAAGGATTTGCGGCAACTCGAATGAGCGCGCGGGCCCGCACCTTGAGCGGATTTGAGCTAATGCCTGTCCCCTCGGCCCGGCCAACGTTGGGGCGCGGTCTCCCGACTGCCCCGCAGAGGTGCCCTCATCGTCGTTGTCATCCGCCGCGGATTGGCCACTCGTCGTTTCCGGCCGGCTTGGATACAAATCCGCTGCGGCGTGCGATCCCGCCTGTGGCCGCTCTCACCCACCCCCACGGAGTGCCAATCATGTCTTCCCTCTCCATCCGTTCCATCGTGCCAATCGTTGTCGCGCTGATTTGCTTTGGCTTCACGCAAGCCGGCCGCGCCGAGGAAGATTTGACGAAAGCCAAATGGCTTCCTTCCACCGCCTACGTCGTTCCGAAGGAAACCGCCACCGAGGGGGAGGGCTATTTCTCGATCATCGAGGGCCACAACGGCCGGCTCTACATCGGCACGCATGCCAACGGCGTAAACTCCTGGCTGGTCGAATTCGACCCGGCGGCTGAGGAGATGAAAGTCGTAGTCGATGCGCACAAGGCCATTGGGAAGGACATCAAGGGGTTTGGAAGCCAGGCCAAGATTCATACCCGCAACAACGTGGGCGCCTCGGGCAAAATCTATTTCGGCACCAAGCAGGGCTACCCCGACACCAAGAAGGGCGAGAAACGCGAAGATTATCTAGGCGGCTACCCCATGGTCTACGACCCCGCGACCGGCGAGACGAAAGTGTATGCCATCCCGGTGCCTCATGAAGGCATCAACAGCATTACGCCGGATGAATCGCGCGGCGTGGCGTACATTTCCACCTGCTCTGATCATCGACCCGGCCCCGGCGAAAATGCCCATTTCCTGATCCTCGACCTCAAGACCGGCAAGTATCGCAACCTCATCGATACGCAACATATTTACGGCTTCATCGTCGTGGATTATCTGCACCGGGCGTATCATCCGATGCTCGGCGGCGACATCGTGCGCTACGATCCAAAAACCGACAAGGTCGAGCGCCTCAAACAAACCATCGACGGCAAACCGCCCACGGCGGAATCGCACCTGGCCGACAAGGACGGCCACCCGATCAACTGGGACATTACCCCGGATGGCAAGTCGCTCTACTCGCTGCCCATGAGCACGAACAACGCCTACGTTTACGATCTCACACAAACCGGCGACACGTTGGCCGGCAAGAGCTTGGGCACGCTGATCCAGGGCGCCAAAGGCACCGATTGCCGGGCCATGTGCGTCGGCCCCAGCGGCACCATGTGGGCAGACGTCACCGAGGCTCATTCCAAGGTCGGGCAATTGCAGCACCTGGTCAGCTACAACCCCAGCGAAAAGGCCCCGCGCGACCACGGGCCGGTTTCTGTCAGCAACCCGAACTTCACGGAATTCGTTGGCAAGGACAGCAAACCCCTGCCCTTCCACGGCGGCTTCATGAAAATCGGCGATGTGACAACGACGAAGTACGTGACCATGGGCGTGTGCGAAGCGAAAAGCGGCGACGTGTATATCCTGGTGCTGCATCCGTATAGCGTGCTGAAGGTGGGCGCGAAGGAATTGAAGTAGTCCTTAGAATTGCGACTTGAGCAATGATTGGTAGCGGAATTCGCAAGAATTCCGATTGGAGCAACGATTGGTAGCGGAATTCGCAAGAATTCCGATTTGTGCAATCGGAATTCTTGCGAATTCCGCTACGGGACAACGATGATGAGACCAACCGATCCCGATTTTGCCCAACATGACTATCTCCGGCGATTACCACCGGAGTATTACTGTGGCCAGGCCTTCGTGCATTGGTCGTTGACGATGGAGGATCGCAAGACCGGCTGGCTCATCCCAATCTTCTATTACAAATTCCGCGAGATCTTGACGCATGCTGCGTTTCGTTTTGGATTCTGTTGTCCAATCTATAGCTGCATGCCGGATCACATACACTTGCTTTGTGTCGGCATTCTCGATTTGTGCGATCAACGGCTAGCGGTTCGCTATCTGCGGAAGCAGTTGAATCCCATTCTCGAAAAACTTGGCGCTCGATTTCAGAAGCAGCCACACGATCATGTCTTGCATGATGATCAGCGTCAGCGCACAGCATTCGAGGACATCGTTGAATACATCGCGCGCAATCCAGAACGCGCCGGATTGGTGCGGGAAGGAGAATTTCGCAACTACTCATACACCGGCTGTTTAATGCCGGATTATCCGGAATTGTCGCCTTGGCAGGAAGATTATTGGGAGCGATTTTGGCGAATCTATGACTTCTTAAGGTGTAACGGTTTGACTCGCGTGGGTCACGATGAATAGGAGGTCGTCGAATCGGAATTCTTGCGAATTCCGCTACCAGCTGTCGGTAGCGGAATTCGCAAGAATTCCGCCGGACGCTCAACCAGGAGAAGAGAATGCGTCGCATTGCTTTGATCATCACCGTCTCTATCGCCGTGACGCTCGCACTGCTCCTCTTCCCCAGCCAGCCCGCAGCGGAGCCGCCGCGCTCCGGCGCCTACCCCTTCGTCTTCACCGACGCCACGCAATCCGCCGGCCTCCTTCCCGATGTCGCCGGCATCTGGGGCCACGGGGCGGCGTGGGCCGACGTCGATGGCGACGGCTGGCTCGACCTGTACGTCGCCACCTTCCACATGCCCGGCAGCAAGCCGAACATGCTCTTCCGTAACAAGAAGGGCAAGTTCGAGCGCGACCCGCAGCAATCGATCGCCGTCTCGACACGCGGCACCGGCGTGCTGTTTGCCGACCTCAACAACACCGGCCGGCTCGACCTGTACCTTGGCAACATGCCCAGCCCGAAGGATAACCACGCCGGCTGCAAGTTGTTCCGCAACGACGGCCATGGCAACTTTACCGACATCTCGACGGAGTGCGGCGCCTGCCCGGCCGAGTTCGGCGGCCGCAGCGTGACGGTGCTGGACTACGACGGCGACGGGCTACTCGATATTCTCGTCGGTGAAGACCCGTTCCCCGGTTACAACGGCTCGAAAACGAAACGCACCCGTCTCTTCCGCAATAAGGGTAACTGGCAGTTCGAAGACGTGACCGATGCCGTCGGCATTCCCGCTATCGCTCCTGGCCTCGGCGTCGCCGTGGCCGATGTGAATAACGACGGCTGGCCGGACATTTTCCTCTGCTCCGGCACGTTCAACGCGCTGTTCCTCAACGATGGCCACGGCCACTTCAAAGAGATGCCCGGCTCGCGGGAATTATTCGCTTTCAAAGATGCCGGCGGACAGGGCGGCGACAATATGGTTTGCGGTGTCTGCTTTTGCGACGTGAACCGCGACGGCCTGCTCGACATCGTCCTGGGCCAACATTTCGCCACGCCCTGGCGCGAGAGCGTGCCGAACAAGTTATTCATCAACCGCGGCATCCGGAACGGCATACCGGTGTTCGAGGACGTGACCGAGAAAGCAGGACTCACGCCGCTGGGCATGAAGTCGCCGCACGTTGAGATTCAAGACTTTGACAACGATGGCTGGCCGGACATATACTTCAGCACCGTGAAGTTCAAGGACGGCAAGCCATACCCAGTCATCTTCCGGCACCAGGGGATTATCAAAGACGGCATCCCACTATTCCGCGATGATGCATGGGCCGTCAATGATTACCCCACGGCCGAGGATCGGGCCATTGCCGAGTCGGGCAAGATGTTTGACAAGGTGAAGCGCGAGAAGAAGGTGATCTACACGGCCCCCGGCCCTACGGGCGACTACGACAATGATGGCCGGCTCGACATTTTCCTGCCGAACTGGTGGCCGGATCAGCACTCGATGCTGCTGCACAACGAGACGCCGGGCGGCAACTGGCTGCGCGTGCAGGTCGAAGGCGCCAAGGGCGTCAATCGCATGGGCATCGGCTCGCGGATCAACGTCTATGCCGAAGGCAAGCTCGGCGACCCGGCCGCACTCTTGGGTTGCCGAGAGATTGCCACAGGCTACGGCTATGCTTCCGGCCAACCGGCCTATGCCCACTTCGGCCTGGGGCAAGCGCAGAAGGTGGACGTGGAGGTGATCCTGCCGCACGGCAAGGGGAAGCTGACGCAAATGAGCCTCGCGGCGAATCAATTGGTGAAGCTGAAGCAGTAGCGGAACTCGCAAGAATTCCGCCGATACGAAAGCAGAATTCTTGCGAATTCGGCAACGAAACGGAGCGAATATGTACCGTTTTTGTTTAACTTGTTTGATGCTGTTCTTCCTGGGCACGACCGTGCAAGCCGCCGATGACGTGGTGAAAGTATTCATCCTCGCCGGCCAGTCGAATATGGAGGGCAAAGCGCCCAATGAGTTGTTCGAATTCCAGGCGAAAGATCCGCAGACCAAGCAGCTTTTCGCCCATCTCCGCAAAGACGACAAATGGATCGTCCGCGACGATGTCTTCATCAAGTTCCTCGACCGGCATGGCCCGCTAACCATTGGTTACGGTTCGCCCGGCCGTACCGGTGTCGAGCTGGAATTTGGCTTCGTCATGGGCGATTATTTCGCCGAGCCGGTGATCCTGGTGAAGGCGGCGTGGGGTGGGCATTCCCTGGTCAAGAACTTTCGCCCGCCGTCGGCCGGTCTACCGGCGGCAGCGCTGTTGCAGAAGGAACTCGACCAGATGCAAGCCAGCGTGAAGAAGATTAACGAGAAGAACAAAAAGAATGATCCATTACCGACGATGGACGACCTGAAGGACCAATACGGCAAGTCGTATCGCAACATGCTGGCCGAGGTGGACGATGTGCTCGATAACTACGCCACGCTGTTTCCCGCGCTGACGGGCAAAAAGAAGCTGGAGATCGCCGGCTTCGTGTGGTTCCAAGGTTGGAACGATCAATACGGCGGCCAGGATCAGTATGCTGCCAACATGAAGCGCTTCATTCACGACGTCCGGCGCGATCTCGGCGTGCCGAAGCTGCCTTTCGTGATCGCGGCGATGGGGCAAAACGGCTCGAAGCCGGCCACCGGCGCGATGCTGACCGTTCAGAAGGCGCAGCTTTCTATGAACGAGGTTCCCGACTTCCAGGGCAACGTGAAGGCCATTCGCACCGACGTGCTGGTGGACAAAGCAGCCGAGGAGCTTTTCCCCACCTGGCGGCAGAATCAAGAGCAATGGAAACATGTCGGCGGCGATTTTGCCTACCACTATCTGGGCAGCGCCATCTGGTTCAACCGCATTGGCAAGGCCATGGGCGAAGCGATGCTGGAGCTACTGAAGAACCAAAAGTAAGCGAGCCTTCAGCTTACCTGGCGCAACAGCAATGCCATGAGTGCCGCACCTACCGGAAACAGCACAAGCGCACATAGGCAGCCGCGGATTAAGGCCGAGCGCACGTCGTCCACGCGGCCGCCGAGATACTCGCCCGCCAAACCGGCAAAAGTCACGCCGACCGACAGGCTGCTCGGCGGAGCTTCAAAGAATCGCACCGCCGCATAGCCAAGCAGAACTGCCAGGGCGCCGGCCACCGCGCCGCCGATCATGGCGGTCGGCAGATTCGGGAGGTCCGGAGCGTCGCGCATCGCGGCCGCGCCGTAGTGAAGCGCCGCCGCGACGGCGAACGCCGCCGCCGCTGCGAAGGGAAGGAGCACTAAGACCAACCACGGCATCAAATCATCCCTCGACGGCAGGTTTCTTTTCTCATAATGGCCTCGGACCAATGCGGCTTTTGACATTTAGCTAATCACCTTCTACCCGAGCGGGAACAAGGATCTCCAGCGCCTGCGGTTGCACACCTACCTCAACCGAGAACTCGCTAGGACTTCTGGTTTTCTTTTCATCCGGCCAGGCCCGGTCATCCAGGTGAAAGCCGGTCGAATTGGCGCGAAGTTCTACATTCCGTGCGCGGTGGATAACAAAGTCAGGCCACGACCGTTTGTCGGTCGACTCCGCCTCAAGGTATTTTGCCAAACTGCCCTTGTCCGATGTGGAGACCAAGACGACGTTCATGAATCCGTCTCCGGGATTAGCCTGCGGGGCCAAAAACAGGTTCGGCCCCATCGAGCGAATATTCATGACCTCCACCATCAAATAATCACCCGATAGATCCCGGCCGTCGACTTTGAGATGGAAATGCCGCCCGGAGAACTCCCGTAGCCGCTCGTTCAAGTGACGGCGAGCCGCCCGGAGTTCTTCGTCGCAATCTTTGCCGCTACCACCCTTGGAGCCGTGAACCTTGGCCTGCGCGGTGGTCCAGGCGAAGAATCCGGAGCCCAGCGCTTCCAGAAAATACTCCTGATCCCACGGTGTTCGGGCGGTGCCTACGTCAACAGTAAAGTGCGTCGCGGTAGACCATGACGCAATCAGCTCGGACAGCGGCAAATCGGTAGGTTGCACAGTACGCGCGATATTGTTGGCCGTCCCTGTCGGAAGGATAGCCAGTGGAGTGCTGTTCCCCACGAGTAGCCGGGCCACCTTTGCCACGGTGCCATCGCCGCCCGCCACGGCGACCACGTTGGCCGGTTCCTTCAGCGCCTCCTGCCAGTTTTCGTCTTTCGAGGACCGGCTTGCAACTTGGTGCCCGGCCGCACGGATCATTGCAGCCAGGTCCTTCCCGTTGGATCGGTCCCCCATGCCGGAGGTTGGGTTGTGGATGAGCGTGACTTTCATGGCCTTGTTCTCGTGAATCCTGAGAATAAAAAATGGGCCTCCTATCCCTATTCTATTGCTGCTTGCGGCCAAGTCGTTTCGCCCTTGTAAGAGGTGCAAACCATGCGAATATTGATTTCCAACGATGATGGCATTTACAGCCCGGGCATTTTGGCCCTGGCGAAAGTGGCCGCCCGTTTTGGGGAAGTGCGGATCGTGGCTCCCGATGTGGAAATGTCTTCGGCCGGCCAGGCCATTACTTCGTCCCGTCCTCTCACTTACAAGCACACGCGAATCGGCGACTTTGAAGCCTTTCGCGTCAACGGCACACCGGCTGATTGCGTGGCGTTGGGCGCGTATAACTGGGAAAAAGTGGACGTCGTGCTTTCCGGCATCAACCTGGGTCACAACCTGGGCAACTCGATGTGGCATTCCGGCACTTTGGCGGCCGCCAAGCAAGCCGTACTGTTAGGGCTGCGTGGCATTGCCCTGAGCGCCCCGGCCGACGATGATGAGCCGAAGTATGATGCGATCCAGCCATGGCTCGAAAAAGTGCTGGCGTTATTGTTGCCTGATGCCGGGTTAAGCCTTGTTAATGTTAACTTTCCCAAGAAACCAACCGACATGTGCTGGGCACGTCAGTCGGTCCGGCATTACGACGGCAAGGTTATCCCCGGCCAACATCCGCTCGGGTGGAAGTTCTACTGGTTTACGGTTACGCCGATGCAGGCGCCCGATGAAGGCACCGACCGCTGGTGCGCAGAGCACGGCTACGTTTCCATGACGCCGCTGCGCCTGGACCTGACGAACGAACAAGAGCTGGCCCTAGCGCAGGCCCGGCATCGGCTCGGCTAGTGCTTCATGCCATTTATTCGGTAGCGGAATTCGCAAGAATTCCGAGGCGGCGGGAATCGGAATTCTTGCGAATTCCGCTACCGCTCCAATTTCAAGGGGAATATATGCCAACGCTTCAAGGCAGAGTTGCCGTGATAACCGGCGCTAGCCGCGGCATTGGCCGGGCCATCGCCCTGGGGTTGGCGCGCCACTGCTGCAACATTGTCGTGGCCGCCAAGACCGTCGAATCTACCGAGCGCTTGCCCGGCTCGATTCACTCCGTGGCGAGCGAAGTCGAAGCACTCGGCGTGCGGGCCTTGCCAATCCAAGTCGATGTTCGCGATGAGAAACAGATTGAAGCGATGGCCACTCAGGCGAAATCCCATTTTGGCCGCATCGATATTTTGATCAACAACGCCGGCGCGCTCTGGTGGCAGCCGCTGCTGCAGACGCCGGTCAAGCGGTTTGATCTGGTTATGAGCGTCAACGCACGCGCTGCCTTTTTCGCTGCCCAGGCGGTTCTGCCGGCCATGCTGGAGCGGCGCTGGGGTCACATCATCAACATGTCGCCGCCCATCGACCCGAAGATGGTCTCCGGCAAGATCGCCTACTGCATTTCCAAATTCGGCATGACGCTTTTGACACACGGACTGGCCGAAGAGATGCGGGCGCACAATATTGCCGTCAATTCCCTCTGGCCGGTGACCATCATCGAAAGTCAGGCAACAATTAACTGGGGGCTCGGTAGCCGGGAGCAATGGCGCAAGCCAGACATCCTCGTTGATTGCGTACTGCGACTGGTGCAGAAAGAGCCGGGTGAAATCACCGGCCAGGCCTTGCTCGACGAGGATTTCTTGCGCGCAGAGGGCATTACGGACTTCAGCGGTTATGCATGTGTTCCGGGAACGGAACCGCCCCGAACGACGTGGCCAAGCGGGCTAGGATGAACCAAACTGGGTCATCGGGCATCGAGACAGTCCAACCCCGGCCTGCATTTAACAGTCTCACTTTTCCGCGCCAGCAGTTTTTCCAAGACCTTTGCCTGGCCGCGTGGTTAATAGCTTGTCGGAAGATGTGCTTTTCTCGATCATGGCTCACCCTATAAGTGGCGGAGGCGCCTATGAAAAAAGATCTGCTGATGTTCTCATGCGTCGGTCTACTTCTTGCTTCAGCACTCGTCATCGACCGATGGTCGACAGTAGCGGCCGGCCAGAAGGAATCGAGCGGGAAGCCGGCGCTGGGTGGTGCCGATCTCTTTGACCCAACTAGAGTCTGGTCGCTCCACCTCGAAATCCCGGCCGCGGAATATCAAGCGATGCAGCCGCCCGAGCTTGGGTTCGGCCCACCGGGCGCAAATCCTGCCGCGCCGAAAGGGCCACGCAACCGGCGCGACAGCGAGCGCAATCTCTTCGGCACCGAATTCCGCTGGGTTGAAGCCGAGGTTTCGGCCGATGGCAAGACCTACCAGAAAGTCGGGCTGCGCTACTCGGGTGAGGTCACTTATTTTGCCTCTTCGCAAGGGCTGAAGCGGCCCCTCAAGATACAGTTCAACAAATTCAGCGAGCAACAATTCCACGGTCTCACGGCGCTTCAATTGCACTCGATGCCGCTGGACCCCGCCAAGTGCCGTGAGGCGCTGGCGTTTTCCGCCTTCCGCGCTGCCGGCGTGCCGGCACCGCGCACCGCCTTCGCCGAAGTTACGCTGACCGTACCCGGCAAGTACGACAAGGAATATCTCGGGCTGTACACCGTGGTCGAAAGCATCGACAAGCCATTTCTCGAGGAGCACTTCGGCACGGATCGAGGCGCGCTGATGAAGCCGTTCCAGGTCCGCAGCGTCGATCGCCCCGGCGATACTTGGGACCGCTATCAAGGACTGTATCGGCCGCAATGGGAGCCGACGAAAGAAGAGACAAAGCGCATCATGGAGTTTGCCCGACTTGTGAACCAGGCCAATGATGCCGAATTCAAGAGGGAAATTGAGTCGTATCTGGACGTGGACGAGTTCCTGCGCTTCCTGGCTGCCAATGCGCTGACCACGAACCTCGAAAGCGTATTTGCGCTAGGCCACAACTACTACCTTTATCTGAATCCGAAGACTAACAAGTTCGTCTTTCTCCCTGGTGACCTCGAATTCGCTCTCGCCAATTTCCTGCTGTTCGGCACGGCCCAGCAACTGATGGACCTGAGCATCACTCATCCCTATCCGGGTGAAAACAAGCTGGTGGACCGACTGCTGGCGGTCAAGGAAGTGAACGAGAGGTACCACAATCTCATGCGAGAACTTACCGACAAAGTCTTCACGAAGGAGCAGTTGCTCACGGAAATCGGCGCTCTCGAAAAGTTGACAAAGGAACCGCTGGCCAAGGAAAGGAAGGCTGCCGAGGCGCGCCGGGAAGCACCTCCGGGTTTTGGCCCGCCGGGCGGCGTCGCCCTGCAGCCGCCGAGTTTGAAGACTTTCGCCGAGGAGCGCGCCGGGTCCGTGGCCGCGCAACTCGCCAGCAAGAGCAAAGGCTTCATTCCCGCACCACTAAATTTCGGCGCTCCGGCCGGCGGTGCCGGCGGCCCTGGCAGAGCGGCGCCAAGCCTGCCCATCGACGAAAGAACTTTTCGCGACACCGTGAAGGCGCCGGAAGGCTTCGACGTCACTCTGTTCGCGGCCCCACCGACAGTCAACTACCCGGTCGCGCTGGCTGCTGCTCCCAACGGCGTGTTGTTCATCGCGGTCGATGAACAAGGTTCGATTGGCCGCACGCCCGGTGGCGGCAAGGTTCTGCGCTGCGTGGATAAAGACGGCGACGGCAAAGTCGATGAAGTCACGATTTTCGCCAAGGTGGACCATCCGCGCGGCCTGATCTATCAAGATGGCAATCTTTGGGTTCTCCACGCGCAAACTCTCAGCGTTTACCACGAAGGGCCTAACGGCGTGGCCGACCGGTCGGAAGTCCTCGTGACCGGCCTGACCAGCGACATGGTGAACCAGCGTGGTGGCGACCACGCCACCAACGGCATTCGCATGGGACTCGACGGCTGGATCTACATTGCGGTGGGCGACTACGGCCCGCCGGAGGCGAAAGGTAAAGACGGCAGCAAGATCACCATGCGCGGCGGCATCGCCCGAGTGCGCCCAGATGGCACCGAGCTGGAAGTCTTCGTCACCGGCCTGCGCAATCCGTTCGACATCGGCATGGACCCGTTCATGAACCTCTTTACGCGCGACAATGACGACAACCGCGCCGAAGGCTGGGACATTCGTGTGAGCCACCTGATCCAGGGTGCTTATTACGGTTACTCGCAACATTACGCCAACTTCCCGGATGAGATCATGCCGGCTCTGGGCCAGTTCGGCGGCGGCTCTGGCACAGGTAATCTTTATCTTCAAGATGAGCGCTGGCCGGAGAAGTACCGTAATGTGCTTTACACCGGCGACTGGGGCCGCAGTGAAGTCTATCGCCACGAGCTGCGCCCACGCGGGCCGACATTCGATTTGAAGCAAGAAGTATTCCTGAGCATCCCCCGGCCGACGGGAATCGATATGGACGGAAGCGGCCGGCTTTATGTCGCCAGTTGGCGCGGCGGCGAGGCCAGCACCTACGTGGGACCAAATGTCGGCTTCATCGCCCGGGTTACTCCCCAAGGTTTGAACGCATCGCCGTTCCCCAGGCTACGGGAAGCCGATCTAAACCAATTGATAAACCTGATGGCTGGGCCGAACTCCGTGGCTCGTCTCCATGCACAACGGGAAATCCTGCGCCGGGGCCACAATTCTGAATCCAGCAATGCTCTCGTCGCGCTGGCCTCGGATCGTGGCGCGCGCCCGGAAGGCCGCGTCGCCGCTGTCTTTGCACTGAAGCAGCTCGACGGCAAGGATTCGCATGGCATGCTCCTGAAGTTTCTGGACGACGACGCTCTCCGTGAATTCGCCCTGCGGGGGCTGACCGACCGCAAAAAGGAACTGGACGGCCTCTCGTCGAAGCCGTTCGTTGCCGCGCTGGCTGACCAATCGCCGCGCGTGCGAGCCCAGGCGCTGATCAGCCTCGCCCGGCTCAACGACGTCTCGACCGCACCGAGCATCATGCCGCTAACCGAGCGGCCCAAGGGCTCGACGATGCCAATGAAAAAAACGGTGCATTCGCAGCCCGACGCCGATCGTGTCATTCCGCACCTTGCGGTGCGCGCGCTGGTCTCGCTCAAGGCAGTGGACGCTTGCCTGGAAGCACTCGATGGGCCATACGAGCATGGCGCCTTATGGGCCATGCGCTACCAGCACGATGAAAAGGCGGTAGATGGGCTCATCCAGAAGCTCGGCACGATTCGCTCGCCGGACGTGCGCCGCGAAATCCTCTCGACCTTGATTCGTCTGTACCACCGCGACGCCGAGTATAAGGGCGAGTGGTGGGGCATCCGTCCGGAAAACGCAGGACCGTATTACGACCCGGTGGAATGGGAGCGAAGTCCGAGGATCGCCGCCGTTATCACTCGGGCCGTGCTCGAAGCCGATGCCGAAACTGTTGCCTTCCTCCGCTCCGAATTGGCGCGCCATCACGTGTTGCTGAAAGGCCTGCCGAGCAGCTCCGAAGTAGTGAGCGCTACGGAGAAGGAATCGCCCGTCGTAGTCCCCAAGGCCGATCCTAAGAATCCGAATCAGATCGGTAACCTCACATATGAGGATACGGTCAAGCGAGCCCTTGCTCGCAAGGGCGATGCGGCCAAAGGCAAGGGGCTATTCAAAGCGCAGTCCTGCAGCACTTGCCACACCGATGCCGACGGCCAGCCACTGAAGGGCCCGCACATGGTCGATATCGGCAAGCGCTACAGTGCCGCCGAGCTGTTCGAATCGATACTTAAGCCGAGCGCCAAGATTGCCCAAGGTTTCGAAACCTATCTGTTCGAAACGGCCAATGGCAAATCTTTTTCCGGCTTCGTGGTCAGCGAGAGCGCGAAGACCGTCTTGGTCCGCGATTCCTCCGGACTGCAACGAGAGTTGAAGAAAGCAGAAATTGAGTCGCGGGTCATTCAGAAAGAGTCGATGATGCCGGAGGGCATCGTCAACAATCTTACTCCCGAGGATCTCGCTGACCTGATCGCTTACTTGCAGTCGCTCACCGCCAATGAGCAGCGCAAAGATCAGCCTCCGCCGGCAACGCCGCCCGCTGCAAACCAGCCCAAGCCACCCGCCGACCAGCCGGCGCCGCCGGTGCAACTGACCGCCGCGCAAGATCACCGCCGCATGCTCGATCTCTTGAAGATCAAGGAACTGCGGCCAGGCGCCGATGGGCGCAATGCTCAGGCGAAGAACGCGGCCAACTATGACGAAGCCAAGGCAAACCCATATCCGAAGCTGCCTGATCCACTGGTGATGAAAGACGGCACGAAAGTTACCACTGCCGAGCAATGGTTCAAGCAGCGCCGCCCGGAAATCGTCGAGGATTTCGACCGCGAAATCTACGGCCGGGTGCCGAAGGAGACGCCCAAGGTCAAATGGGAAGTGACCGAAACGAAAACAGCGAAGATCGGCGACATCGAAGCGACTACGAAGAAGCTCGTGGGCCACGTTGATAACTCGTCGTACCCGGCGATCACCGTCGATATTCAACTTTCGCTTACTACCCCGGCCAATGCCAAGGGGCCCGTGCCGGTGATGATGGAGTTCGGCTTCTTCTTTGGCCCGCGCCCAGGCGGCGGCGCGCCGCCCGGACCAGGGGCAGGCAGCTGGCAGCATCAAGTGCTCTCCAAGGGTTGGGGCTACGCCATTATTTCGCCGAACAGCATTCAGGCCGACACCGGCGGGCGAACAGGACCAAACGGTACCTATCAAGGGCTAACCACCGGGATCATCGGCCTGTGCAACAAGGGCCAGCCGCGGAAAGTGGACGATTGGGGCGCGCTGCGCGCCTGGGCCTGGGGCGCCAGCCGGGCGCTCGATTACTTCGAGACCGACAAGGCCGTGGACGCGAAACAGGTGGGCATCGAGGGCCTCTCGCGCTACGGCAAGGCGGCTCTTGTTACCATGGCGTACGACGAGCGCTTTGCCATCGGTTTCATTGGTTCTTCGGGGGAAGGCGGCGCGAAGCTCCATCGCCGCAACTTTGGCGAGCTGGTGGAAAATGTGGCCGGTTCGGGTGAATACCACTGGGTAGCGGGCAACTTCCTGAAATACGCCGGCCCGTTGCAGTGGAATGACATGCCGGTCGATGCGCATGAGCTAATCGCGCTCTGTGCCCCACGGCCGGTGTTCATTAGCTATGGAGCTTCCACTGGGCCCGGGGCGGAAGGCCAATGGGTGGACCAACGGGGCAGCTTCATGGCGGCGGTGGCGGCCGGGCCAGTGTACCGGTTGCTGGGCAAAAAAGATTTGGGCACCGCTGAGTTCCCCGAAGTCGAGACGGCTCTGATCGAGGGCGAGATCGCATTCCGCCAACACAAAGGCGGCCACACCACGGTTCCGAACTGGCCGACGTTCCTGAAATTTGCGGATCGGTACATCAAGGTGCAATAAGCGTGATAATGCCGCAGACCTATTGCGAAAGGACATGTCTCGCCGCGCAATTTGCGGCGCCATTGGTACAATCGCCCTATCCATAGTGCTTAGCGAACCTCCGACCTTGCCATCGGACTTGTCCAGATGGGCGAACCACCTGTTGCCGCATCGATTCCCGTGAGGACGGAAGTCAATGAAGCCCAGCGCTGGCGCACGCTCGTGCTCTGCCTGCTCGGCTGGCTGTTCGACCACTACGATATGATGCTCTTTGCCTTCGTGGCCAGCGCCATCGGCAAGGAATGGCACTGGGGCGATTCTTTTACCAAGAACAAAGCACTGCTTTTGGGGATCGCGCTGTTCACGTCCGGCCTCGGCGGCGTGGTGTTTGGCGGCCTGGCCGATCGGTTTGGCCGACGGCGCGTCATGGGTTGGACGATTCTCGTGTATTCGCTCAGCACCGGTCTATCAGGTCTAGCCTGGAGCCTCGTGAGCCTTGCGTTCCTGCGGGCGATCACCGGTTTTGGCTTCGGCGGCGAATGGGCCACGGGGCAGGCGCTGCTGGCCGAAGTTTTTCCGCGGCATCGCCGCGGGCTCGCGTCCGCCTTGCTGCAGGCGGGTCAACCGGTCGGTGGCATACTCGCAATCCTTTCCGGGCTTTGGCTGGAACCGCATATCGGCTGGCGCTGGGTCTTTTTCCTGGGTGCTCTCCCGGCAGCATTGGTATTCTTCCTGCGCCGGCATGTGCCGGAGTCGGCAATGTGGCTCGCCCAGTCGGAGTGCGGCCAACGCAGCCTGGTGGAACCCTATGTCGTTCTTGTGCGCGATCATTGGCGGCGCACCTTGCAGGGACTGGTGCTTGGCGCCAGCAAGCTGGGTACCTTCTGGCTCACGTTCGTGTGGCTGCCCGATTATTTCATGGAACTGGAGAAGCAGCGACTCGCCGCAGCAGGCGTGACCAGCGGCGATTTCGGCAGCCTGCAACGAAACCTGCAACTCGGAGCCCAAGTCGCTCTGGTGCTGGGAATGGTACTTTTTGGTCCATTGGCCGACCGTTTCGGCCGGCGGCCGACTTTCACGCTCTACGGTTTGCTGACGATGGCGGGCCTGGTGGCGCTCGGATTTTGGGGCGCGGAAATGCTTGAGCAACGCACCGGGTTCTGGCTCACCATGGCCGCTGTTGGTTTTGGTTCCGGCTGCACAGCGGGATTTGGCGCGCTCCTGGCGGAATTGTTTCCGACGTCGATTCGCAATACGGCCATGGGCACGGTTTACAACGTCTCGCGGTCGTTTCAGGTCGTCACGCAATGGCTGATGGTCGTCATCGCCACAGGCGCCGGCGTTTCTTCGGGCCTATTGCTCGCGGCCGGCTTTGCCTTTATCACGGCTACTTGGGTTTGGACCTTCCCCGAAACCCGCGGCATCCAGCTACGTTCCGACTAGCGAAGCTTGCAACCATAGCCGGACCAGGTGTCTTCGCCGCTCCGGTTCCGGATAGTCTTCAAACGCCGTGCGGTTGTGCAGAATCCAGCGATTGTTGATGAAGTACATATCGCCCGGCGTGAGGTCGAATTCGGCTCGCAAGTCGGGACGATTGAGGACTTCGTCGAGCAGGTCCAAAGCTGTTACCTGGGTCGAGGTCAACGGCTGGCCGACTTTCTCGTGTCCAGCTTCAATCCAATAACGCAGGTAGCGGAAGAGCAATTCGGATTCATTCCCGGAAATGACTGGAAACTGAATAGTGGCGGCTTCTCCTTCGCGTACGCCGCCGCGCCGATCAACATGAAATGGCCGTTTCAGAGTTTCCAGAACCTCCGGATGCCGGGCGTATAACTCGTTGTAGACCGCAAACCCACTCGCCACCTGACTTCGACCGCCCGATTTCGCGGTCTGTAAGCAGAGCAAGCCGACATAATCGACGACTTTCGTGCCGAACGAATTGTCGGTGTGGAAGCTGCTTTCGTAGTTGGTCACTGAAACGCGAGCACCTTTGGTTAGATCCTGCCCCATGTCGCGCACGTCGTAGAGCAATGTGCCTTGCACGTTTTGCTCCACCGGCCGGCCAAGTCCCTGTCCCACAAGCCAGTACAGCAAGCGCAAGTCCTCGCCGCCAAGCGTTGGCCCTGCCGGTGCCTGCACGATTGCAAAGCCACGGCCTGACTCGAGCGCGGTGCGCATTGGCTCCAGCGCCCGGGTGAACTCCGAACTCAGTGCGTTGGAAAGGCGAATCTGCGTCAAAGGCCGCGGCGCTTTCCGATTGGATTCACGCACCGTTTCAAACGGGGCCCAACAAGCGTCGGGAAGCGAATAACGCCAGCAACGGGGGTCATCCACCGTAGAAGCAGTCCAGCTCCGAGGCCCCGTAACGGCGGGTGCAAGCATGATTTCCCATTCTCCCGAGCGAGATGAATGTCAATATGAGCAATCAAGGCCGTAATGGCAAGCAAACGATCTTCCTCTCTCATTATCGAATACAGTGCCGGAACTCCAACTAGTCCGTGTGGAACCGTCTGTTTTGGGCACGCTGCTTCCAAACGCCGGGCAACGCAATTCTCAACAGCTCTTTTGATTTTGAAGGAATAGAGAGAACGGTCGCCAGTTATGGCCCAAACTACAAGCAGCTCGTCCCTGTCCATTTCGGTCCGGCCCGATCCCGGCTTTGGCATGAACGTTGCAACTCAAATACGGCCTTGAGAAATACCGGCATAGCTGTGATGCCTGGAGAGCTTAGTGCGTTTCGAGTTATTGCTTTGACGTGAATGAGAACGTCGCCAGCTTGGTTCCTCGCCAGTCGAAGGTCGGCTTTGCCGACAAAGTTGCCGTGCTGCGGGCACTAAAACTGGGCGACCTGCTCGTTGCGATTCCAGCTCTGCGAGCATTACGGGGAGCGTTGCCCGCAGCCGAAATTGTGCTGATTGGTTTGCCCTGGGCGCGCGAACTCGTTGAGCGGTTTTCGCATTTGCTGGATGGCTTTCACGAGTTCCCCGGCTGGCCTGGGTTGCCCGAACGGAAACCGCGGATTGATCAGATTCCGAGTTTCCTGGCTGCTATGCAGGCCGAACGATTCGACCTCGTCATCCAGATGCACGGAAGCGGACCGTTTGTCAATCCGCTGTGCAAGCTGCTGGGGGCGAGGCAAACGGCCGGGTTTTACCTGAGCGGCAGTTACTGCCCCGATGCGGATCGGTTTTTGCCTTGGCCGGAACAGGGCTTGGAATTGCATCGACTGCTCGCGCTGACCGAGTTCCTGGGTTGCCCGGCTCGGGGCGAGCATCTGGAATTTCCGGTACATGAAACGGACTTCATAGCGATTAACCGGCTCGGGGGGCCGGCGGGCAAGTTCGTATGTATTCACGCGGGGGCAAGTATCCCCGAGCGGTGCTGGCCGGCCGAGCGGTTTGCGGCAGTGGCCGGCGCTCTTGCGGTCGGCGGTCTCCGAGTAGTTTTGACGGGAAGTGCTTCTGAGAAGGGGTTGACGAGGCAGATCGCTGCCACGATGGACGCGACAGCGATCGACCTTGCTGGTCAGACCAATTTAGGAGAAGCGGCAGCGCTGATACAGCGCGCGCGGCTCCTGGTGTGCAACGACACGGGTGTCTCGCACATCGCCGACGCCGTGGGAACTCCCAGCGTCGTGATCTCGACGGGGGATAATCCGGCTCGATGGGCGCCGCAGAACTCAGCCCGTCACCGGGTCCTTTGTCAACAGGATGGACTGGTTTCCGTGGCCGATGTCATCGCCCACGCGTTTGACGCAATCCACGCAACCCAAGCATCCTGACCCAAAGAGTTCCATGCGCCCCATCCGCGTTCTAACCTGGCACGTCCACGGCAATTATCTTCTTTACTTGTCCCGCGCACGAGTGGAATTCGTTCTGCCGGTAGACGCCGGCCGCGGCCCCAGTTACGGCGGCCGCGGGCGCACGTTCCATTTTGGGCCGAATGTTGTCGAAGTTCCGGCGGAACAGATTCCGAACGAGCGCTTGGATTGCATTCTCTTTCAAACCCGCAAGAACTACTCAACCGATCAGTACGACATTCTTTCTCCCGGCCAGCGCCGGCTTCCGCGCATCTACCTCCAGCACGACCCGCCCTGGGGCGAGCCGGCGGTCGAACGGCACTGGTTCGATGACCCAGCCGGGCTGCTCGTCCACGTAACGCCGTTCAACGCGCTCATGTGGGACAGCGGCCGAACTCCGAACCGCGTAATCGATCACGGCGTGAGCGTTCCCGAATCGGTGCGCTATACCGGCAAGTGCGCGCGTGGCATTGTCGTCGTCAATCACTTGCAGCAGCGCGGCCGGCGATTGGGGGCCGATATCTTCGAAGGCCTCCGGGCGCAAGTTCCTTTGGATCTGGTCGGCATGGAAACCGAGTCATTCGGCGGTCTGGGCGAAATCTTTCCGCCGGAAATTCCGGCATTTATGTCTCGCTATCGTTTTTTCTTCAATCCAATCCGCTGGACCAGTCTTGGCCTGGCGATCATCGAAGCCATGATGGTCGGCCTTCCGATAGTCGGTCTCGCGACCACCGAGCTGGTCACTGTCATTCGCAATGGCGAATCTGGCTTCGTGGAGACCGATCCGGCCAAGCTGGTCCAGCTTATGCACTACCTCATTGCCAAGCCGGCGGAAGCACGACGAATGGGCGAAAATGCCCGCCATTATGCCCTCGAGCGCTTCGGCATTGAACGCTTTGCCCGCGACTGGGAAGCCGTGTTTTCGCTCGCAAGTGGATGGCAACCCGGCAGTCAAACCGCGGCTGTCGCAGATTCACCGCCAAAGCATGCTGCCATTTCGACGGCCAAACCTGCCACGGTCGGCTCGTGATTTTCCTTTTGCATTGAGCTTGGGGAATAGCGTCATGCGCGTCGCCATGATCAGCGAGCACGCCTCGCCATTAGCCTGCCTTGGCGGCGTTGACGCCGGGGGGCAAAACATCTATGTGGCGCAGCTGGCCCGCCAATTGGCCCAGCGCGGCTGGCAGGTAGACATCTTCACGCGGCGCGACGACCAATTGCTACCGGCCGAGGTTCGCTGCTGCGAGGGAGCAAGGGTCATTCACGTGCCAGCAGGGCCGCCCCGGCACGTCCGCAAAGAAGACCTGCTTGGCCACATGGGCTCATTCACGGAATTCACACGTGACTACTGCCGCCGTCATAATTATGATTTGGCACACGCCAACTTCTTTATGTCCGCCCTGGTTGCGGCCAATTTGAAACAAGCACTGGGTCTGCCGTTCGTGGTCACGTTTCACGCCTTGGGCAAGGTTCGCCGCGGGCACCAAAAAGAAGCCGACGCTTTTCCCGAAGAACGGCTGGCGATCGAAGAGCGGATAATACGGGAAGCCGACTTAATTATCTCCGAGTGTCCGCAGGACGAAGAAGACCTAGCGAGTCTTTACGAAGCCGATCCTGCAAAGTTGCGGACGATCCCGTGTGGCTTCGATCCGATGGAATTCGCCCCGATGGATCGAACCGAAGCGCGCAGCCATATTGGCGTCGGCGGTCCAGAGCCGATCATCCTTCAGCTTGGCCGGCTGGTGCCGCGCAAAGGTGTGGATAATGTCATTCATGGAGTGGCACGGTTGCAACGCGAGTATGGCATCGCCGCACGCTTACTGGTCGTGGGCGGAGATCGGCGCGAGCCAAGCCCGGTGGCCACGCCCGAGATTGGCCGGCTCATGCGAATCGCGGCGGACGAGGGAATCACCGACGCCGTGACTTTCGTCGGTTGCCGTGGTCGGGCGGAACTTCGAGCCTATTACGCGGCGGCCGATGTGTTTGTGACCACACCGTGGTATGAGCCTTTCGGCATCACGCCGGTGGAAGCGATGGCCTGTGGCACGCCGGTGATCGGCGCAACGGTGGGCGGCATCAAGACCACGGTGCGCGAGGGCCGTACGGGCTTCCTGGTTCCCCCAAATGATCCGGCAGCACTCGCTCAGCGGCTGGCCGTGCTATTATTGGATCCGCAACTGGCTGCTGCGATGAGCCGTGCCAGCGTCCGTCGCGCCAACGCCTGTTACACGTGGGCCAAAGTTACTGACCAAGTGGAAGCCGTTTACGAGGAGGTTCAATCTGGCAGCACGACCGAGCGCGCGCCGCCAAGCGCAAATGAAATGGTGCCAGTAACGGCTAGATGAGAGGAATGGTAGCGTGATTTTCCTCGATAAAGACGGCACGCTAATCGACAACGTACCTTACAACGTCGATCCGGAGCGGATCGCACTGGCGGCCGGGGCGGTGGAAGGATTGCGCATGCTGGCGGCGGCCGGATTCCGCGTTGCCGTGGTCAGCAACCAATCCGGAGTGGCCCGGGGCTACTTTCCGGAGACGGCGTTGACGGATGTCGAAAAGTGCGTTCGCCGGCTGCTGGCGGAAATCGGCGTCCCGCTCGCCGGCTTCTTTTATTGCCCGCATCATCCGAAGGGAACGGTGCCGCGCTACGCACGAGCCTGCGAGTGCCGCAAACCGGCTCCCGGGATGCTACTAACCGCGGCACGCCAACTCAAAGTGGAGCTTCCGGCCTGTTGGATGGTGGGCGATCTGCTGGATGATGTTGAGGCTGGCCGGCGTGCCGGCTGCCGAACCATTTTGATCGATAACGGCAATGAAACCGAATGGCAAATGGGCCCTTACCGGGAGCCGGAGTTTCGCGCCCCAGACCTCGCGGAGGCCGCGCGGCTGATCACAAAAGATAGAATCTAGCGCTTGGCAAATCGGAAAGAAATCGCCTCACCACGGTCTGGATTACCTGCGTCGAGGATTACTATCGGAGAGCAGGTAATGATCGAAGGATTATCGAATCTCCTTGGCTCACTATCGGGGCGCCGCATCTTGGTGATCGGCGATGTGATGCTGGATGAATACCTAGAGGGAACGTGTAACCGGGTTTGCCACGAGGCGCCCGCGCCCATCGTCGAATTGAACAGCCGCGTGGTTGGTCCCGGCGGGGCGGCCAACGTGGCAGCCAATGCCGCGGCTCTCGGAGCCGACGTGACTCTGGTCGGAGTAATCGGCGACGACTTGGAAGGTGAGGAATTGGCATGCCGCCTCGAGGTTACCGGAGTCTCGGCGAATTACCTGATTCGCCAAGCCGGACGCCAGACGCTGGCAAAGCGGCGCGTAAGCGCGGGGGGCCAAATTCTCTGCCGGCTTGACCAAGGCGACACGACCGCGCTGCCTGAAGGCGCCGAAGCCAAGTTCGTGCGCCGGCTTGGTGCTATTTGGCCGGGATTCGATACCATCATTATCTCCGATTATGCCTATGGCATGATCACGCCGAATGTGATTGCCGCACTCGTTGATCTTCAACAACGTTCCCCGCGTGTAGTAGTCGGCGACTCCAAACGACTGGCAGCGCTGCGCGAAATCGGTTTTACGGCGGTCAAGCCAAATTATGGCCAAGCAGTGCGACTGCTGGGCTTGGAGCCAGATTTGGACGAGTCGCGTCCGGAACAAGTCGCGAAGTATGGGCTGCCATTACTGGAGGTGACCGGGGCGCAAATAATTGCACTGACGCTGGATCGAGAAGGCGCCTTCGTGTTCGAGCGTGACCGGCCGCCGCATCGAACGTTTGCGCAACCCCGGCCGCATTGCCAGGCCAGTGGCGCGGGCGACACTTATGTTGCAACCTTTGCGCTCGCGCTGGCTGCAAGGGTCGATACCCCAGTGGCTGCGGAGCTGGCCGCGGCGGCGGCAAGTGTCGTCGTCGCGAAGCACGGCACCGCCTGTTGCACTTTGGAAGAATTGCGCGGCCAACTCGCCGGCCAAATCAAAGTTGCGGACCGCGAAATCGTGGCCAGGCGCATCGCCGAGAAGCGCGCCGAGGGTTGCCGCATTGTTCTTACCAATGGCTGCTTCGACATTCTGCACCGGGGCCACATTCAATTTCTGGCTCGTGCCAAAGCGCTGGGCGATCTGTTATTGGTCGGCGTGAATACCGACGTCGGCATTCGCCGCTTAAAAGGGCCCCAACGGCCCATCAACACACTCGAAGATCGCCTGCACGTACTATCGGCGCTTGGTTGCGTGGATTATCTGGTTCCCTTCGACGAAAACACGCCACATGAATTGATTCGCGCCATTCGACCCCACATCTTCGTTAAAGGCGGCGACTACACACGTGAGCGGCTTCCCGAGGCAAGGTTGGTGGAAGAGTTGGGAGGCGAAGTGCGCATTCTCCCGTTCTTGGCCGATCGGTCCACCACCGGTTTGATTGAACGGATTCGCCGGGCCAACCACGCGGAGTCCTCGGCGGTGACGACGAATGGAGACCACCGATGAGCGGCTGGACGAGCGCGGAAAAAATCCTGGCCATCCGACTCGACGCGATGGGCGACGTGCTGATGACTGAGCCCGCCATCCGGGCCGTGGCAGAGTCACAAGCCGGCCCGCGCATCACGCTGCTGACATCCCCCGCCGGCGCGGAAGTGGGCAAGCTGCTGCCCGGAGTCGATGCGATCATCGCCTATGAAGCGCCGTGGATGAAAACGACATCAGCGCGTGCTTCGGCGCAACCCGACTGGGACATGCTGGACCGATTGCGCAGTGAGCGATTCGACGGCGCAATCGTTTTCACCGTTTACAGTCAGAATCCGCTACCCGCGGCGCTGCTGTGCTTCCTGGCCGGCATTCCACTCCGGCTCGCTCATTGCCGCGAGAACCCATAC
>Ga0070732_10000485_pt1 | contig 25152 bp, 15 predicted proteins | sample Coa_R1_5_FD_66449 | JGI IMG/M metagenome (GOLD analysis project Ga0070732, IMG submission 66449) | Surface soil microbial communities from Centralia Pennsylvania, which are recovering from an underground coalmine fire - Coalmine... | ecosystem: Environmental > Terrestrial > Soil > Unclassified ... | reverse complement strand
GATCGAGGCACTCTTGATGTGCGCCAAACCCTCGCGGAGCCGCGACGTCAGCATCGCATCCCACCGCTCGATCCGCTCGATGCCGATCCCCTTGATGAAGGTGATGGCTGCGACCAGACCCGTCACGACCGGCACGCTGCCAGTGCCGTAGTGCATGAAACGGAACGCGCCGGTCGAGTCGTCGTCGAAGCCGCCGCTGGCGAGCGTGTTCCAGACGCGCGGCTGGACCTCGCGCCGGATATAGAGAATGCCGGTGCCCTTCGGTGCGAGCAGCCACTTGTGCGGGCTCGTCACGTAGGCGTCGCAGCCGAGGTCCTTGACGTCGACGCGGCGCTGGCCGACCGCTTGCGCGCCGTCGACGATCGCCAGGGCGTTGTGCGCGTGCGCCAGGGCGCAGAGTTCCTTCGCCGGCAAGAGAATGCCCAGACCGGACGTGATGTGGCTGAACACGACGACCTTCGTGCGGGGAGTCATGGCGTCGGCGAAGAGTTTGACGACGCCTTCGGGCCCGTTGGCGAGCGCGGGGAGTAGAGGCAGCTCCTTCACGATGACGCCATGACGCTTGGCGCGAAGGCGCCAGCCGCCGATGCCGCCCGTGTGCTCCTGATCGGTGCTGAGGACTTCATCTCCAGCCGCCAGGTCGAGCCCGTTCGCCAGAAAACTCATGCCCATCGTCGCGTTGACCGTGAAGGCGACTTCCTCGGCGGGCGCGCCGATGAACGCACCCACGAACGTGCGCGCGTCGACGAGCGGCTGATAGCCGGTGAGGGGCTCACCGTCCGCTTGGAAGTACGGCCAGTCGGGAAGATCGTGTTCGAGTTGACTGAGGCCGTGGGTCAGGGCGTCGACCACTTCGCGTGGCGAGCCCCCAAGCGTGCCCGTGTTGCAGTAGGTCACGCTCTCGGGGAAGAGAAAGTGTTTTCGCGCCTCGGCGAACACGCTCGCATCGGTGTCGTTCGGCGTCGGCCTGAAGGGTGCGCGGTTGCCGGCCGTCAGATCTTCCCGGAGGGCCAAGGCGCCGATCGGGCGTGCCCAGCCGGCGGCGATCCCGGCAAGCGCAGTGCGGGACAGGAACTGACGACGGTCAAAGGGTCGGCTCATGCGCCCCAGTCTACGCCCAGCGCCTGCGCCGTCCAGCCGTTCTAGCTTCCCGCCTCCCCGGCTTCCAGCCTCCCAGCCTCCCGGCCTTCAATCTCTGAGCTTTTCGGTCGCCGCCACCCGAACGCCCAAGCTGAACCCGAGATCGATGGGCGCGTGCGTATAGCGGGCGGCGCATCGGGCGCTGTCGGCGCCGAAGGCCCAGCTTCCGCCGCGGATCACGCGCTTCTCGCCTGACGGCGGTCCGGGCGGATCGGCCGTCGTCTCCTTCGATGGGTACGGACCGTACCAGTCGGCCGTCCACTCCCACACGTTGCCGTGCATGTCGCGGAGGCCCCACGGATTCGCCGGAAACGTCCCGACCGGGGTGGTCGCCGCCCGGTTGTTCTTGCCAGGCGCGTCGGTGGCTGGCTTCGAGCCGTTGTAATTGGCCTGGTCGGTCGCGATCGTCGCTCCCGTGGCGAACGCAGTCGTGGTGCCCGCCCGGCAGGCGTACTCCCATTCGGCTTCAGTCGGCAGGCGGTAGCGAAACCTGGCGGATCGCTCGTTCAGCAGGTTCAGAAAGCGCTCGACGTCCAGAAAGCTGATGCGCTCGACCGGGCAGCTTCCACAGCCGGCATGGTTGCTGGGTCTCGAACCGGCGATCCGCGCCCAGTCGTCTTGGGTCACTTCATCGCGGCCCAGATAGTAGTCATGCGTCAAGAGAACGGTGTGCGGCGTTTCGTCGACCGACCGAAGCGGCTCGGTCGATGGGCTGCCCATGACAAATCGTCCCGCCGGGATTCGGATGAGCTGAAGCCCCGTGCTTTGATCGAGGGTTGCCGCTCTTGAACATCCGCCCGAAAGGAGCAGCCACGCCAAGACGACCGCGGACCAGACCTTCACGTCCCCCGCCTTCCAGCCTCTCAGCCTTCCAGGCTTCCCGTTCCTATCGTCCGATGCCTTTGAGCAGCACGATGTCACTCGAGCCGATGGCACGAGTCAGAGCCAGTTGCTTGCCGTCCGGCGACCATCGAAAATCGAGAATCTGGCGGTCAGTGAAGTCGGTGAGCTGGCGTGGTGGCCGGCCATCGAGCGGCAGCACGAACACGTTCGTTCCGCCCGCGTCGACGTAGGCTAGGCCTCGACCGTCCGGCGTCCAATGACGGGCACCGAAGCCTGGTGGGACAGCAAGCTGACGGACGGGCTTGCCGCCTCCAACCGGCAGAATCAGCAGATGCGCCTCAGGTGCGCCGGGGATCGAGGTTGTGTTCTCTTGGAGCGTCACCAGGCGCCCATCGGGTGATACTTCCGCGCCAGTGGCTGAGATTTGGAGCTCCGCAAACTGGTGCGGAGTGCCGCCGGGCAGGATCGCGACCCACGGCGCCTGAAGGCCGGACTTGGCGGAGATGTAGAAGACCCTGGTGCCGTCCGGGGCCACATTGGGCGATCCGCCGCTGGCGCCAGGAATTCGTGTGGCGTGCGTGCCGTCGCTGTCGGCCTGCCAGAGGTCGCGCGAATCCTTTTCGAAGATCAACGTGCCGGCGGTGCTCGTCGAAGGACTGTGCCCGCTCGGCACAATCAGCTCGGCCTTGCCGTCGGCGGCGCCCGCCGACCAGAGTCCGCTGCCACCTGGAAGCGTCGCGCCGTAGATCACGCGTCCGTTCGGGGCCCACGCCAGACCACTGAAGCGAGCGGGAAGCTCGCCGCCGACCTGGCGCGCGCCGTGACCCGATGCGTCGGCGATCCACAGGCTCGACCGCCACTCCTGGCGCGTCGTGACGAGGGCGTCTCCCGCCACATTGACGCCGCGATACTGATTCAGGTCATTGGTGATCCTCGTCGTCTCTCCACCTGGGAGCTGGACATTCAGCACCTGCACCGGGTTGTCGGGTGCCGTGGACATCGCGAGGAACACGGACCGGCCGTCGGGCGCCAGGGCCATTCCCCCGCCACTCGCCGCGGCATCCGACGTCCGATACAGAGGCGTCTCGGCACCTGTTGCCAGGCTGACTTCGACCAGCTCGTATCCCGGCCGCGTTTCGTCGGTGCCGAGCACGACGAGCGACTGGCCGTCCGAGCGCCACACCGGCCGCAGATCCGGGCGGGTGCTGAGAGTCAGTGTCGAGTATCGACGCGGCAACCTTCGCGACGCCAGCACTCGGGGATTCGAACCCGCGGCGTCGGCGACGATCACTTGCCGCTCCATGCTCAGCGGCAGGACGTTCATCAAGTACGCCATCTGCTTGCCGTCCGGTGACCAGGCGGGCGCACTCGAGACATAGTCCACGATCTTGCGCGCCGGGCCCCCGAGAAACGGCACGCGCCAGAGTTCACCGCCGCCCCCGCCCTTCACGAAGTCGACGAAGCTGCCGTCCGGGGCGATGGTGAGGGCCTGAATCTGTACGCCTGCCTGGGGCGCAACGATTTGTACGTCGCTATGACTGGCGATCTGATGAATCCACGCGCTCTGGCCGGCGGCCTCAGTCTGGACGTAGGCCACGTACTTGCCGTCGGGCGACAGCACGGCCCGGTCGGCGCTGCCGACGCTCGTAATAGGGATCATCTGGATCTGGCGGGCTGTCGCAACCGGGGCTGGTCTGGACCCGCGGACCAGGAGCAAGACGACGAGCGCAATCGCGCCGATGGCCACGACGGCCGCGCCGAGCGCGGTCCATCGCCACGCATGAACGGCGCGCGTCGGCGTCGCCGGCGCCGTTCGGTCGGGCGACGCCGAGACCTCGCCTGAGTCGATGGACGCCTTCAACTCTTCGAGGTCGTTCCGGAGATCCTTCGCCGTTTGATAGCGTCGTTCCTGGTCCTTCGCAAGCGCTCGACGGATGATCCGGGCGAGGTCGCGCGGCAGCCGGGGGTCAACGGCCGTCACGGGCTTCGGGTCGTCCTTCACGATGGCCGAGATGACGCCGATGCTGCTCTCGCCCGTGAATGGTCGTTGGCCCGTCGTCATCTCGTAGAGCACGACGCCGAGTGAGAACAAGTCCGACCGGGCGTCGATCGCCCGGCCTTCCGCCTGTTCGGGCGACATGTACGCCACGGTTCCGAGGATGCGGCCCTCGCCGGTCGCCAGCGCCGTCGGGAGCGTCGTCGCGGCCTCGGCGCCGGTCGCCTGGTCTGCGAACTTGGCCAGGCCGAAGTCGAGGACCTTGACGCGGCCGCCGTGCTCGCGGTCGCCGACCATGATGTTGGCCGGCTTCAGGTCGCGATGCGTGATGCCCTTCTGGTGCGCGGCAGCCATGGCATCGGCGACGGCGATCGCAATCTTGAGGGCCTGATCGAGGGGCAAGCCGTGCGACGGGATGATGTCGCTGAGCGGACGCCCTTCGACCAGCTCCATCGTGAGGAACCACGTCGCGCCAGCCTGCTCGACCGAATAGATCGTGACGATGCCAGGATGATTGAGGGCGGCGATCGCCTGCGCCTCGCGCTCGAATCGTTCGCGGCGCTCGGGGTCGTCGGCGAACGCGCCGGAGATCACTTTGATCGCGATGAACCGGTTCAGTCGCGGGTCACGAGCCTTGTACACTTCGCCCATGCCGCCGGATCCGAGCGGGGAGACGATCTCGTAGGAGCCGAGCCGGCCGCCGCTAACCAGCATGTCGTCCATCGGTGCTCGGCATCATAGCGTAGCGCGTGGCCCAGGCCTTCCAGCCTCCCCGCCTCCCAGCCGTCCCAAGTCTCCAGCAGTATGATTCCTGCGTTCTCGCATGTCCCTCGCACTCCATAACCGCGCTCGCCGACGTCCCGCAGGTTCCCCGCATCTTCGGAGAGCGCTCGTCCCCGTCTGCTCCGTCTTCCTGCTGATGCTTGCCAGCCCGACGTTGTCGAGAGCGCAAGGCGTCACCGTCGACCTCATGGGCGGGACGGCCTACAACGTCCCGACGCCGTTGACGATCCAGCAAGCCGGGTTTCCCGTCATTCATCTGACGGCCCACTACGACACGAAGCCATTGGGCCCGTTCGCGCCGTACTATTCCTGGCGCGTCGATGTCTGGAGCAAGGACGGCGCATGGGAGGTGCAGCAGGTCCACCATCGGCTGTTCCTGTCGAATACCACCCCAGAGGTGCAGTTCTTTGCCATTCACTACGGCTACAACTATTTCCTGGTGGGGCGCGCCTGGCGGACGCACGGCTTCGTAATACACGCCAGCGGCGGGCTCGTCGTGCCCAACCCCGACAACATCGTTCGCGGCAAGAGTCTCAACCTGAGCCACAACTCGGTCGACGTCGGCTATCGCATTTCCGGGGGCGGCGCGGCGCTGGCGGTGAGCAGGCAGATCGCACTCGGCACGCACGTCTACCTCCTCGCCGACGGTGGTCTCATCGCGGGCCGCGCCTCCGTGCCCGTCGTTGACGGCTCGGCCAGCGTCCCGAATGTGGGCCTGCATGGCCACCTGGGCGTCGGCTTCGCGTTCTAAGCCTTCCAGCCTTCCAGCCTTCAGGCTCTCAAGCCTCCATGCCTCCCAGCCTTCCAAGCTCCCAGCCTCCCAGCCTTGGAATCCTCAGTCCACCGAGCGACGACCGGCTCGTCCGATGGCTGTTCCTGCGCGCGATGGGCCTCGTTTATCTCGTCGCGTTCGTGTCGCTGTGGGTGCAGGTGCACGGCCTCATCGGAGCGCACGGTGTGCTGCCAATCGGGTCATTCATCGAGGCGGCCAGGCAGTTCTTTGACTCGCATCATGTCGGGCTTGACCGCTATCGAGTGCTGCCGACGCTCTCGTGGCTGAGCGCCAGCGACGCGGCGCTCACGACCCAGTGCGCCGTTGGCACCGCCGCCGCGGCATTGCTCGTCGTTGGCGTGGCGCCGGGCCCGTGCCTCGCGATTCTCTGGGCGCTGTATCTCTCGCTCGTGGTGGCCGGTCAGGACTTCTTCAGCTTCCAATGGGACAGCCTGCTGCTCGAGGCCGGACTCCTGGCCGCGGTCCTCGCACCCTGGCAGTGGCGGCCGCAGCTCTCGACCGAATCGCCTCCGTCGCGCGTCGTCGTGTGGCTCCTGCGCTGGCTCGTCTTCCGGCTGATGTTCGAGTCAGGATCGGTCAAGTGGCTGAGCGGGGACCCGAGCTGGCGGCACCTCACCGCGCTCACCGTGCACTACCAGACGCAGCCGCTCCCGACCTGGATCGGCTGGTATGCGCATCAAGCGCCCGGCTGGTGGCACGTCGCGTCGTGCGCGGCGATGTTCGGTATCGAGATCGGCGCGCCCCTGCTGATCTTCTGCGGCCGCCGCTTGCGCGCACTCGGTGGCCTGTTGATCATTTTCCTGCAGGTGCTGATCCTGCTGACCGGGAACTACACGTTCTTCAACTGGCTCACGATCGCCCTCTGTCTATTTCTCTTCGATGACGCCGCGCTCATGCACGTCGTTCCCGACGCGCTGAGGCGACGTCTGTCCGGCCAGCCGCGGCCGGCGCGGTCGTGGCGCCGGCGGATCGCGCCCGCGCTGCTCGCCGTCGTGGTCGTGCCCGTGTCGACACTTTCGGTCGTCGACACCCTGCAGCTCGTGCCCGCGTGGCTCGAGCCCCTCGTAGTGGAGGACGGCCTGGCGCCGCTGCGGTCCATCAACCACTACGGCCTCTTCGCCGTAATGACGACGAAGCGGGCCGAGATCGTCATCGAGGGCAGCGACGATCGGGTCACGTGGCGGCCCTACGAGTTCGCCGACAAGCCCGGCGATCCGATGCGGCGTCCGTCGTTCGTCGCACCGCACCAGCCGCGCCTCGACTGGCAGATGTGGTTCGCGGCGCTCGGCACGTGGCGCGCGAATCCGTGGTTCGCGAACCTGTGCGTGCGGTTGCTCGAGGGATCCCCGGACGTGGAGAGGCTCCTCGCCGGCAATCCCTTTCCCGTGCAGCCGCCGCGGTACATCCGCGCGGTGCTCTATGACTACCGGTTCACGACCTGGGCGGAACGTCGGGCGACGGGCGCATGGTGGGTGCGGACACCCGAAGGCGACTACTTTCCCGAGATCTCCTTGAGGTAGCGCTCCACCCATTCACGCATTCACCCATTGCCCCATTTTCAATGCTTCGCCATTCCTGACCGCCCAGCGCAGCTTGGCCGAGGAGGCGCGACGGTTCGCGCGTGTCTCTTCCTTGGATGGCCGGATGACGGCGTCGGCGACCTCCGCGTAGATACCCGCCCGATAGCCGGCCTGGAAAGCCTTCTTGACGCGCCGGTCTTCGCCCGAATGAAACGTCAGGATGACGACCCGGCCTTCTGGAGAGAGGCAGGCTGGCAACGATCGCAGCAGGGCCTCGAGCGCTGAGAACTCCTCGTTCACCGCGATCCGCAGCGCCTGAAACGTCCGGCGCACGGAGAGCTTTACGTCGGGCTTGGAGAGGGTCGGGAGCGCCCCGGTCAAGCCGATCCGCACGGCTCGCTCCGCCGCATGGGTCGTCGTCGGCTGGTGCGCTTTGAGCAGACCGGCGATGAGGACGGCATGGGGTTCGTCGGCGTACTCGTCGAGCAGACGTGCGAGCGCCTCGACGCTCAGGCGGGCGATGAGCGACGAGGCGGGGCTGCCGCGCTCAGGGTTCATGCGCATGTCGAGCGGCCCCGCGACTTTGTAGCTGAAGCCGCGGGCCGGGTTGTCGAGTTGCATCGACGACACCCCGAGGTCAGCCACGACCACGTCGGCGGTGATGAGGCCCTGCGCGGCCAGGGCCCGCGGCAACCCGGCGAACGTCCCGTGCTGCACGCTGAGCGTTTCGGGTCCGAAGCCCGCGTTGCGCAGCCGCGCTTCAGTGCGGGCGAGTTCGACGGCATCAACGTCGAGTCCGATAAGCCGTCCACCCGGTTGCACACGCTCGAGCATCGCCCGCGCATGACCGCCGCCCCCGATCGTGCAGTCCACGACGACATCCCCTGGACGAGGCCGCGCGGATTGCAGCACCTCGTCCACCATGATCGGCACATGCGCGCCCGCGGGCGTCTTGCCGGACGCCAGCACCTTACGGACTTCAGCCGGATACCGCTCGGGATGCAGCTCCTTGTACTTCTGATCGAAGCGGCGGGGATTCCGGCCAGGATAGCGGGGGCGCCGCGTGTGCACGAGAACCTCGATGTCCTATCTTGTGCCTACCGGCCTTCCAGCCTTCAGGTCTTCCTTCTATTGACCGGGGAACGGCCTTCGTGCCGCGGTTCTCGGCGGCGTCGTCGGCGCCACGATGGTCGGCCATCGCGTCACCAGCGCGGCATTGAACCGCTCGGCGCCGGCGGCATTCAGATGAATGGGGTCGCCGAAATCCGACCGCTCGTACGCCAGAAAACCCGTGTCTACGAAGCGAAACGACGGATAACGCTCTTCGTACGAGCGCAACAGGGCGGAGAGAAGGGGCCACGTGCCGTTCGATTCGAGGGCGGCCGCTCGCTCGCAGCAGATGGGCGTCAGGATGAGCCGCGTGGGAATACCGGACGCGTCGGCGAGCCTGATGACCTCTTCGAACAGGGGCAGCATCGGCGAGTGGGAGTCTGGCCCCGGCGGCAGCGCATCCATGACCTGATGCCAGGCCACGACCCGATCGGCGTAGTAGATCAATTGACCGTTCGTGGCGTCGAGTCGGTCGATGATCGCGCGGTTCCGCGCGACGAGGGCTTGCGGCAGGCCCATGTACTCTCGATCCGAGATCTCATCCAACTCCGGTGCAAACGTGCTGTTCTTGATGAAGACCCGATAGTTCGCTGACGGGAGGGCGGTCTCTGCCGCGGCGGCCACGAACGACCATCGCCGGGTGGCTGGCGCCACCTCGGTCAGAAGGAACATCGGCCCGAAAAAGCGCCGGAACCGCTGGCGCTCGATCTCTTCGATGTACGGGTTGAGCTGTTCGGCTTCCCGGTTCACGATCGCGTCTGGCGGCAGCGCCAGCAGGATGAGCGCAGGCCGTCGATTGAACTGCAGGTACTTCTTCAGGACGAAGTAGTACTGCTCGGCCGATCCGAGATTGGGCAGGGCATAGTTGTAGACGGTGGGGTAAGCGCCCATGGATTGCTGCAGGCGCCGCGCGTCGATCGCGAGCGCCGTGCTCTGCCCGAGCACGATGATGGGGTCGCTATGGCCTGCCTCGAGGCGCGCGCCCTTGTAGACGATCGCGACCGTCGACTGATCCGCGAGCAGATAGGCGTGGCGAAAGACCGCGTACTCCAAGACGAGACCCGCCGCGATCGCGATCGCCAGCGAGGAACCGCAGAGGCGGACGAAAAGGGAGAGTCCCGCCGGCCGGGCGAGAGCGTGACTCGGCTCGGTCGTCGAGAGGGCCGCAGCCTCTTGGCCGGAGTCGCGCGCCGCCGGCATGTCCTGGAAGAATCGCATGCTAGAACTGAAAGTAGATGAACTCTTTGCTGGCGTACGCGCCGTAGACCATCAAGAGATAGAAACACGTGACGTACATCAAGGCGCGGGGCGCGGGCCGCAGCCGCAGCGGCGCCAGGGTGTCCTTTCCGACGAGCTGCACCGCCTCGACGATGAACAGGGGCACGAGAATCTTGACGAGGAGTTGGGTACCATAGGGTGCCGCGAAGTGAAAGTGGAGGGGCACGGCGGCCAGCATCTGAAGCGCCTGGGCCACGGTCGGCGCGCGGAAGAACATCCAGCCCACGCACACCAGTTGGAAAAAGACGACCACCTTCAACCACCACTCCAGGGTGCCCGTGGCCGCGGGCGCGCGCACGGGATCGGTCCGGCGGCGTGTCGCCCGATACGCGATCAACAGGCTGCCCTGATAGGCACCCCAGACGACGAACCTCCACGCCGCGCCGTGCCAGAGGCCGCCGAGGAGCATCGTGATCGCCAGGTTGCGATAGGTCTTCAGCGCGCCGCCGCGATTGCCGCCGAGCGGGACATAGAGATAATCGCGGAGCCAGGTGGACAGGCTGATGTGCCACCGCTGCCAGAACTCGCTCGGGTTGGTGGAGACGTACGGCAGGCGGAAATTCTCCGTGAGCTCGAAGCCGAAGCACTTCCCGAGACCCCTCGCCATCGTCGAGTAGCCGGCAAAGTCGCCGTAGATCTGGAAGGCGAACGCATACACGCCCAGAAGGACGGTCGCGCCGTCATACGGTCCCGCCGACGCGAAGACCGGGTTGGCGATCCGTGCGAGGTTGTCCGCGACGAAGACCTTCAGAAAGAGGCCCCAGAAGATGAGAAAAGCCCCGTCGCTGATGCCCGTGAACGTGATGCGCCGCGGCGTCATCACTTGGGCCAGGAGGTTGGTCGCACGCATGATCGGCCCAGCGACGAGATGGGGGAAGAAAGACACGAACAAGAGGTAATCACGGAGGTTGCGAGTCGGTTTCAGTTCGCCGCGATACACGTCGATCCCGTAGCTCATGCTCTGGAAGGTGTAGAACGAAATGCCGAGCGGCAGCACGAGGCTGAGCGCGGGCAGGCCGATCGGCACGCCGATCGCGACGAGCAGCGAGTGCAGGCTGCCCGCGAAGAAGTTGTAGTACTTGAAGAACCCGAGGATGCCCAGATTGGCCGAGATGCTGGCGGTCAGAAACAGGCGTTGACGGCGGCGATCGCGCGTGCCAGCAATCGCCAGGCCCACGACGTAGTCGATGAGGGCGGAGGCCGTGAGCAGGAAGAGAAACCGCCAGTCCCACGCGCCGTAGAACGCGTAGCTCGCGACGAGGAGCATCCAGTTCTGCCACTCGTGCCTGAGGACCGCATAGAGGGCAAAGACGATCAGCCCGAATACGGCAAATTCCCAGCTGTTGAACAGCATCGCGTGTGCCGGTCACCCGGCGCCGAATGTGCGTCCGTTCGCCGATCGCCGTCCGTGCCAGACCGACAGCAGCATACGCGCGCCGAATGCTCCCGTGCTACTCTAGTGGGGTTCCTGAGTCTACCGCCCGCCTCGCCCTGAACAGGGCAGCGCCTGGTGCGCGACAGCCTCACAAGTCCCCCCAGGGGACGAACAAGAGGTTGCCGCAATGGCCAAGAGCCGGCCTGCTCCCGCACCCGCAACCAAGCGATCGCCGCCGTCGGCCTCGAACCGGCCGGCGCCCCCAGTCGTGTCGAATCGATTGCTCGCCTCGCTCCCGGCCGTCGACCGCGATCGCCTCCTGCCGACTCTGGAAGTCGTGCCTCTCAAGCTCAAGGATCTCGTCCACAAGGCGGGTGAGCGCCTCCGCTTCGTGTATTTTCCCGGCGGCGGATTCCTCTCGATCGTCACCGTGCTTCAAGACGGCCGCATGGTCGAAGTGGCAACCGTCGGAAGCGAGGGCGCGGTCGGTGTGACGACGGCGCTGGACCATATGCCGATGACGTCCGCGTCCATGGTGCAGGGCGAGAGCGACATCTGCTACCGCATGACGGCCGAGACCTATCGACGCGAGATGGACCGGCGCGGTGAGTTCTACGAGTTGCTGACGCGCTACATCCAGGCCCACATCGGCATGATCATGCAGGCAACCGCCTGTAACGCCGTGCACACGGTCGAGCAACGGTTGGCGCGGTGGCTGCTGATGGCTCACGACCGGATGGCGACCGACGAGTTTCCCCTCACGCAGGAGTTCGTGGCGATGATGCTCGGCGCGACCCGCCCGACCGTGAGCGTCGTCGCCGGGACACTGCAACGAGCCGGCCTCATCACGTATCACCACGGGCGCGTGGCTATCGTGGATCGCTCGAAACTCGAGTCCGCTTCGTGCGAATGCTACGCCGCCGCGACGTCGCTGCTCCGCGATGTGACGGCGAGACAGAGCACATAGCCGCCGCACAATCCCTCGTCGGAAAGCGCGGCCGGATACGGCTGCCGCAGCCTCTCGGCCTTCCGGCCTCCCCGTCTCCCAGCTTCCCGGCTCTCAGCCTCCCAGCCACCCGGCTCCCCGCTCCCCGGCCTCCAGCCTCCCAGCCTCAGCGGTAGAATCGGCTCGCCGAGGAGTCCCCATGTCTACCCGAGCCCTGACATTCGCGTTCGCGCTCGCCGCCGTCGTCGTCTCCACTGCTTCGCCCAGCGCCCGGCAGCCTTCTCCGCCAGACCTTCGGCGGCTCGCCGAAGCGTCTCGCGAAGGCGAGCAGACGGGCCAGCAGGTCCGCGCGGGCGGGCCGACCCCGACGATCGAGGACCGCACGAACGGCCTCCGTAAACTCGACGGCTTCTTTCCCCTCTATTGGGACGATCGTGCCGGAACGATGCTGCTCGAGATCCCGAAGTTCGACACGGAGTTCCTGTTCTCCACGGGTCTCTCCGCCGGATTGGGTTCGAACGACATCGGGCTCGACCGCGGGGCCGGGGGCCAGGGACGCGTCGTCGTGTTTCAACGTATGGGCCAGAAGGTGATGCTCGTCGAACCCAACGAGTCGTTCCGTTCGAGCAGCCCGAACGCGCTCGAGCGGAAGTCGGTCGAGGACTCCTTCGCGCGGTCCATCCTGTGGGGCTTCACCGTCGCCGCCGAGTCGGGCGGGCACGTGCTCGTCGACGCGACGCCGTTCTTCCTGCGTGATGTCACGGGCGCCGCCGGCGCGTTGAGGCCGGGGAGCTATCGGGTCGACCAGAGCCGCAGCGCCTTTTTCCTGCCGAACACGCGCAACTTTCCGAAGAACACCGAAATCGACGTGACGCTGACGTTCATGAACGACACGGCCGGCGCGCGCGGAGGCGGCAACGCCGCCGGTCCGACGCAGGGCCCGCCACCGATTGGGACCGCCCAGGGTGGAGGCGGCGGTGGGCGCGGCGGCGGGCTGTTCTCGGGCACGGTCGCGAGCGTGACGCCGTCGGCCGACGCCGTGACGCTTCGAGAGCACGCGTCCTTCGTTGAGTTGCCCGACGGCAACTTCAAACCGCGCGTGGACGACCCGCGAGCCGGGTACGGCGGCCTGAGCTTCGTGGACTACAGCGTGCCGATCGGCGACCCGATGGTGGTGCGGTACATCCGCCGCCATCGTCTCGAGAAAAAGGACCCGACCGCCGCGCTGAGCGATCCGATCAAGCCGATTCAGTACTGGGTGGACCCGGGCGCGCCAGAGGACGTCAAACAAGCCCTGCTCGACGGCGCCCGTTGGTGGAACCAGGCGTTCGAGGCCGCCGGCTTCACGAACGCGTTCAAGGTCGACGTGCTGCCCGACGGCGCGGACCCGATGGATATCCGCTACAACATGATCAACTGGGTCCATCGCTCGACGCGCGGCTGGAGTTCGGGCGGCTCGGTCGACGATCCGAGGACGGGCGAGATCATCAAAGCGACCGTGACCCTGGGCTCGCTCCGCGACCGGCAGGACTACATGATTTTCGAAGGCCTGCTGTCGCCCTACACGACGGGCACGGAACGGCCGCAGGTGCTCTATCAGACGGCGCTCGCCCGTATTCGCCAGCTGGCCGCGCACGAAGTCGGTCACACGCTCGGCCTCTCCCACAACTACTACGACAGCAACAAGGGCTGGATCTCGGTGATGGACTACCCGCACCCGCTCGAGACCCTGAAAGACGATGGGACGATCGATCTCTCGCAGGCGTATCAGGCGCGCATCGGCGACTGGGACAAGGTAACCATCGACTACGGGTATCGCCAGTTTCCAGCAGGCACGGATGAGACCAGGGCCCTCACGAAGATCCTCGATGACGCCTGGGCGCAGGACTTGCGCTTCTTCACGAACCAGGACACCGACATCCATCCCCGCGTAGACCAGTGGTCGAACGGCGTCGATCAGGCCGACGAGCTGACGCGGATCATGAAGGTGCGGCGCGCTGCGCTCAATCGTATTGGCGAGCAGACGATTCGTCTGGGGGCGCCGATGACGACGATCGAAGAGCCGCTCGTCCCGATCTTCATGTACCACCGGTACTCCGTCGAGTCGGCCGCGTCGATGATCGCGGGACAGGACTTCGTCTACGCGATGCGCGGCGACGGCCGTACGCCGGTCCGGTGGGAGTCGGCCGCCGAGCAGCGCAAGGCCCTCGAGGCCCTCGCCGCGACCCTCAAGCCGTCCGAGCTGGTCGTGCCCAAGAAGGTTCTTGACGCCATTCCGCCCCGGCCGCCCGGTTTCGGGCTGCACCGCGAGCTGTTCCCGCGCACGACCGGCGAGGGCTTCGATCCGCTGGCGCCAGGCACGATCGCGTCGGATGTGACGATCGGGTTCGTGCTCGAGCTCGCTCGCGCCTCCCGCATGGTCGCGCAGCATGCCGTCGATCCCACGCTGCCGGGTCTCGAGGAAGTCATCGATCGGCTGATCACAGCGACCTTCGACGCCCCAGCGGCCACGCCCTATGAAGCCGCCGTGCGGCGCGCGGAAGAGCGGGTGCTGGTGGATCGCCTCATGTGGCTGGCCCAGGCCTCCGCAAACAGCGACGTGCGGGCGGCCGCTTCGCTGCGTCTTGGGCGCCTCGCCACTCGTGTGAAGGCCGCGCCGGGCACCCCGGGAGGCAACGACGCGGACGTGGCGCAGCGCACGCTGCTCGCCGCTGATATCAAGCGATTCCTGGAACGGTCGCAGGAAGCAGCGGGCATCATCCCCGCGGCGCCGGCTCCGCCCGGGGCCCCGATCGGGGATCCGGGTGAGGACTGGCTGAGCGCGCCGGCTTGGTGCGCGTGGGACGACGCCGCGCCGACGCGGTGGCTGTTCTACGATCCATGGCGGTAAGCGCGCAGGATTCGCGACGGAAGAACGCGGACCGCGGAGGTGAGGTCCTGAGGGCCCGTGAGGGCCCTGGAATCCCGGGAATCTCGGGAATCCCGGCAATCAACGACCAGGCGGCCCGAGGTACTGCCGGGCTTCGACGAGCTCTGGCCGCCCGGGCTGGTCTGCGCGCGAGCAGATCGTGAGGAGCTGTGTAAAGGCGGTCCGGGCGGTCGCCGCGTCGCCCGCAAGCCGGGCGGCCCGTGCCACGCCGTAGACAGCGCGGAAACGATTCGGCTCCTTCTGCAGCGTCGCCTGGAACTCCGTGAGCGCCGCGGCCGGATCCTTCAATTCGAGCAGCATCTCGCCGAGCAGTTCGCGTGTCGGGGCCAGCGGTCCCGGCGTGATCGCGTTTTTTTCGGTCGCGTCCTCGCGCACCGTCGCCGCGCGCATGCGTCTGAGAGCGTCGGCCGGCCGGCCCTCCGCCAGCTCGAGAAATGCGGCCGATCCCTCGCGCTCGATTGCCACTTGCTCCGCCCAATAAGCCTCGTTCGCCGCGGCGAGCCGGTCGTGGAGCGACTGGAGGGCATCAACGGACTCATGCGCCTCGCCAAGCGATCCCGTCTGCGCCGCGCCCAGCGCACGCGCGAAAAGGGTCAAAGCATCAGCGAACAGAAACGAGCTGGGGCGCGGCACGAGCGCGGCGGCGGCCGCCCAATCCCGACGTTCGAGCGCCCAGCGCGCCGGAATCGCGGCCATCGCGAAGACACCGGCGAGGCCGGGAGCGGCCGAGCCGACGGCGCTCGGATCGAATCGTGCCGCGATCTCAGGCAGGCCTTGCACCACGCGCTGCGCAGCAGCGTCCTGACCGATCTGAAGGTAGGCGTAGGTCAGGTAGTCGGTCGCGTGCAACTCCTCGGCGGTCGATCCGTCGCGGCGCGCAGCCGCGACCGACGCCAGGTTGGCGTCGATCGACTCCTGCCAGGCGCCCACGCGCGTGAACGTGTGCGAGGGCATGTGGAGCGCGTGCGGTGCCGACGGCGCGATGCTGCCGTACCGGCGCGCGGCGACGAGCGCGCGATCGGCCAGCGCCGGCACGTCGTAGCTGTGAATGATGTAGTGCGCCACGCCAGGATGGTCCGGCTCCTCGACGAAGATCCGCTCCAGGATCGCGCCCGCCTTGAGCTGGTTCGCGTAGGTCTTGTCGGAAGGTAGCGCCGAGGCCGCGAGCGAGAGGGCATAGAAGATGGATGCCTCGCGATCGTCGGGATAGGCGGCCGCCACGTGGTTCATCGCCTGTTCGTACGCAACCTGTCGCGTGTGCTGATCGGCCGTGTCGGAGTGGAGATACAGCGCGGCCGCCGCGTCGATATAGGCGCGCTCCCGCTCCGTCTTCGCGCCAATCTGTTGCGCGCGCCGAACGTCGGCGAGACCCTGCTCCAACTGCTTGGCCGGCCGCAAGCTCGCGGTGAACGGGTTGCCCCAGTGGCTGAGCGCCAGACCCCACGCCGCGATGCCGCACGTCGGATCGGCCGCGAGTGTGGCGTTGAAGCCGTCGATCGCGGCCGCGAACTCGAACGAGTGCAGCCACGCCAGCGCACGCTCGAATGTCGGCTGGACGACCGGGGCGCACGACGTCGCGAAGTGCACGACGCCGATCCGGTCGTCGGCCATTGCTGAGTGATCGTGGGCCTGGGTAGTCGGTACCTGAGGGACGGCGGTTGTCGCCAGGGCGCACACTGAAACCACTAAAGCCAATGCCCGCATGGTTATCGCAGCCCTTTGACCAGATAAAGATCGGACATCGTGATGCCGTAGCCGTAGACGTAGCTGGTCGCCTCTGGCGTGATGAGCAACTGGCCGATGCCGCCCATGCCGGCCGCCTCCGGAAGCGGCGTGATCTGTCGAAGGGGCGTCCGCTTGCCCGTGGCGAGATCGAACCGCGCGATCTCGACCGATCGCGAATCGAGGGTACGGCGCACGTAGAGTCCTCGGCCGTCCGTGGTCCAACGGACGACGCTGTCGAGCGGATCAAGGCCGGCGATCGGCAGTGGGTCGCCGCCCGCGATGGGGTAGAGCTTCCGCTGGGCGACGATCTGGGAGCCGTCCGGCGAGACCAGGAGAAGCGAGGTGGCCACGCCTTCGGGCGTCACGGGCTTGGCGGTGCCGCCTTCGAGATCCTGAATGTAGACGCGTGGTTGACGACCTGTCGCGAACCCGGCAAACACGATGCGCTTGCCGTCGGGCATGAACCGTCCAGCGAGGTGCGTGAGGGCGTCGTTCGTGACGGTCTTGGCGTCGCCTGCGCCCGTGGGGAGCAGGATGAGCTGCGCGGGTGCGGGATTGAGACGCTGCGCGAGCACCCACTGGCCGTCAGGCGAGAGCGCTTGCGCGTCGCCTCCGCCGAGCCGGACCGCCGGGGATCCGTCCGTCTTGCGCAGGTACACTGAATAGCCCGGACCACCGCCGTCGCCCTGCTCGGAGATCAACAGGGTCTTGCCGTCGTCGGTCAACGCGAGCGGCTGCGACCAGTCGAGCCAGGACAGATCGCGTTCCCGCGTCTCGCCAACCCCGAGGCCGATGATGCCGCGGCGACCGTTGTCGTGTACGAGAAGCAGGGCGCCGTCCTTGCCGATGTCGCCGAGCATCAGGTTGCCCGGTGTCCGATCGACCGTCCGGATCCCTCCTGCCAACGTCGCGGCTTGCAGGGCGCGCGCGCTGCCTCTCTCCGAGCCGGTGAACCAGACCTCGTTCCCCGAGGGCGCCCACGCGAGCCCCTGGGTGCTCTCATATTCGCCCGAGAGCGTCCGCTTCTTGCCGGCGCGATCGACCACGGCGGCCGAGCCCCGGTCGTCGCCGAAGATCGGGTGATCCAGAAACGCGACCATCCGGCCATCCGGCGAGACACGCAGATGGGTGATCCATCCGCCGGTCGTGTAGACGACGTTGCCGATCGGAAACTCCAATTGGTAACGCCCGTTCGTGAAATGCGAGACGGCGAGCGTCGATCCATCGGGCAGCCAGTCAGCATCCTGCACATCTTCGAGAATCGCGCGCGACGCGCCGCCCGAGAGGGGCGCCCGCGCGAGCGTGCCCACCTGCGCGTACGCGGTGAGAAGACGTCGATTCATGATGATCGCGAGTTCGCCTGCCGAGGAAATCGACTCGACGTCCGCGTGCGCAAACGGCAACAGCAGCGACTCCGGGCTGCCCGGCCGCGTCGAAAACAACTCGCGGGTGCCCTCCCAGGCGGCCGAGTAGACGATCGTGTTGCCGTCGGGGGCGAGCTTGGCCGAGAAGATCGGGCCGCGTCTGAACGTGAGACGCGCGAACACAGGCGTCTCCGTGCTGGTCGCGCCCGACTGCCGCCCGGCGATGTACGCCGCCGCGATGAGCGCCGTCGCGACCACGGCTCCAAGGATGAGGACCACCGACCGGCGCCGACGCGCCGGCGCGGGCAGGGCCGGGATGCCGAGCGAGGCTGAACTCGAGCTGGACGACGTCGACACGGTCTCGAGCGCCAGGCCGAGATCGTGCGCCGAATGAAACCGCTCATCAGGCTGCTTCTCGAGACAGCGCCGCACGATGCGATCGAGCGAGGCCGGCACGCCCGAAGCCATCTCGCCGAACTCCGGCGGGTCGTCTTTGAGGATCGCGTTCATCGTCTCGACGTGCGAGTCGCCCCTGAACGCGCGCCGCCCGGTGAGCATCTCGTAGAACACGGCACCGAACGAGAAGATGTCCGTGCGCTGATCGACCGCCAGGCCGCGCACCTGCTCCGGCGACATGTACCCGACCGTGCCCATGACCGTGCCCGGCTGCGTGCCGGCCAGCTGCGTCTCGCCCGGAGTGGTCGTCGCACCAGCCGCTTTCGCCAGACCGAAGTCCAGGACCTTGACCTGGCCCTCCTTCGTCAGAAAGATGTTCTCGGGTTTCAGATCCCGATGGACGATCCCTTTCTGGTGCGCGGCGGCGATGCCGCGAACGATCTGGACGCCGTACTCCACGGCCTTGCGCACGGGCAGGGGACCGGCGGCCATCCGGGCGCGCAGTGTCTCGCCGTCGAGGAGTTCCGTGACGGCGTACGACACGCCCGCGTCCGATCCGAAGTCGTGAATCGCGAGGATGTTGGGATGCGAGAGCGCGGCGACGGCCTGGGCTTCGCGTTCGAACCGCGCGAGCGCCCCGGGATCCTGGGCCAGGGTCTCGGGCAGGACCTTGATCGCGACGTCACGATTGAGCTTCGTGTCGCGGGCTTTGTAGACTTCGCCCATGCCGCCCGCGCCAATCGGCGCGAGGATCTGATACGGACCGAGACGGGCGCCAGCCGGGAGAGCCATCAGGTGCCGTGATTATAGCGGCCCGATGACGATGGCTCCCGCAAGCCCTCCCGCCCTCCAGCCTATCGACGTCCCTTGGTTTTCTTCCCCTTCCTCGCGCGCGCGCGGCTTCGCCGCAGTAGCGGCACGCCGACCGGATCGCAAGGGCCGCCTCTCCCGGCCCTTCAGCCTCCCAGCCTTCATTCCTCCCAGCCTCCCAGGCTTCACCCCGTATTGAGCCTCCCGATCTGACAACGAACGCCCTCCCGCCCTCGTCTAATCGTCAACATGACCAGCCCAGTAGCCGCGGTGCGGTACGCCGTTCGCCAGCTCTGGTCCACGCCCGTCTTCACGGCGGCCGCCGTGCTCACGCTTGCGCTCGGCATCGGTGGCACGACGGCAATCTTCACGCTGATTCACGCCGTGATGTTGCGTTCGTTGCCCGTGGCTGATCCGGCGACCTTGTACCGCATCGGCGACGGTGACGACTGCTGCGTGGAAGGCGGGCCCCAGGACCGGTGGGGCATGTTTTCGTTCCCGCTGTACGAGCGGCTGAAAGCCGAAGCCCCGGAATTCGAGCAGGTGACCGCGTTCCAGGCCGGCGGGGCGCGTCTGAGCGTGCGTCGGGAGAGCCCCGGCCGAAGCGACATGGGGGCCACGCCGCTCCGATCTGAATTCGTCGCCGGCAACTACTTCATGACGCTCGGTGTCGGCGCCCTGGGCGGTCGAGTGCTGTCGCCGGATGACGACACGCCGTCCTCGCCGCCCGTCGCGGTCCTGAGCCATCACGTCTGGCAGGGCCTGTACGGCGGCGACCCGTCGGTGGTCGGCTCGACCTTTGTCGTAGAGGGTCATCCGTTCACGGTGATCGGGGTCGCGCCGCCTGGATTCTTCGGGGAGACCCTGCGAGGCAACCCTCCGGACGTGTGGATCCCCCTCGCACAAGAGCCGCTGATCGACGGCGACAGCGCACTCCTGCACCAGCGGATCTCCGCATGGCTGCGCGTCATTGGCCGCTTGCGACCGGGCGCCTCGGTTGAAGGGATGGCGCCTCGGCTGACCGGCATTCTGCGTCAATGGATGCAGTACGACTCCGGATATCCGTCCAACTGGATGCCCGACGTCATCCGCATGCTGCCTCAGCAGGTGATCGCGGTCGTACCGGCCGGCGCCGGTGTCGGCGTGATGAAGGCGCAGTATGGACGGAGCCTCCAAATCATGTTGGCGGTCTGCGGGCTCGTGCTTCTCATTGCGTGCGCGAACGTCGCCAACCTGCTGCTCGTACGGGCAGTCGCGCGTCGAACCCAAACCGCCCTGCGCCTCGCCCTCGGCGCCACACGGAGACAAATCGTCGCGCACGCGTTGGTCGAGAGCGTCGTGCTCGCCGTGGCCGGCGGGCTGGCCGGCCTCCTCGTTGCAGTGGGCGCTGCGCGCCTGCTCCTCGCTCTGGCGTTCACCACCGCGCAGTTCCTGCCCATCAGCACCCGGCCGTCACCCCTGGTTCTGTTATTCGCCTGCGGCCTCGCGCTCCTCACCGGTGTGGTGTTCGGGGCGGCGCCCGCCTGGTTGGCGACGCGCACCGATCCGGTCGACGCGCTGCGAGGATCGGGCCGCACGACCGGCGACCGCTCGTCCCTGACGCGCACGGCCCTGCTTGTCCTGCAGGCGACGCTGGCTGTTGTGCTGGTGGCTGGCGCGACGATGCTGGCGCGAAGCCTGAACGGCCTCGAGCGCCAGGACTTCGGCTATCAGGTGCAAGGGCGCGTCGTCGTGTCCCTGAACCGGCCGCCAGCGGGCTACTCGCTGGCGCAGTTGGCGGCGTTGTACCGCCAGCTCGAGGATCGGCTGAATCGCCTGCCCGAAGTGCGGGGCTCGGGCCTGGCCCTGTACAACCCGTTGACGGACAACTGGGGCGAGCTCGTTCTGGTGTCTGGCCATCCGGCGCCGAAGCTGAGCGAGCAGGCCGGCGCGTCGTGGGACCGCGTGAGCGCGAACTACCTCCAGAACTTTGGCATGACGATGGTGCGAGGCCGGGCGTTCACCTCTGCGGACAACCAAACCGCCGCACCGGTGGCGATCGTCAACGAGGCGTTCGTGAAGCGCTTCTTCAGGCCGGACGAGGACCCGCTCACCCACGAGTTCGGGTTGGATCTCCCTCAAAATGCCAGCACCTTTCGCATCGTCGGCGTGGTTCGCGACGCGAAGTTCGCCGGGTTTGCCCTGAATGAACCCGCGCGCCCGATGTTCTATGTGCCGCTCGCGCAGAATGTCCCGTACGCCGACGACCTGATGACGCGGGTCGAGCGGCAGTCGCACTTCATTACCGGGATCATGTTGGTGACGAGCGCGTCGCCCGGCGTCCTCGAACCGCTCGTGACGAAGGCCCTCGCCGAGGTCGATCGGAATCTCACCATCATCAGCGTGCGGACCATGCAACAGCAGGTCGAGCTCTCGTTCGATCAGGAGCGTGCGGTGGCCAGTCTCGCCGGGTTGTTCGGGATCGTCGCGCTGCTGTTGGCGGCCGTCGGCTTGTATGGCGTGACCGCGTATACCGTGGCCCAGCGAACGAGTGAGATCGGCGTTCGCATGGCGCTCGGCGCCGGCCGCGTCAGCGTCGTGAATTTGGTCCTGCGCGGCGCGTTCACCCGCGTCCTGGTGGGATTGATTCTGGGCCTGCCCCTCGCCGTTGGCGCCGGACGCCTGATTGCCTCCGAACTCTACGGCGTGAAGTTCTGGGATCCGCTCGCGCTCGGCGTCGCGGCGGCCTCGCTGGCGTCATGCGCCCTTGTCGCAGCGCTCATCCCAGCCGGCCGCGCAGCGTCGATTTCGCCGATTCGCGCCCTCCGAACGGAATAGCGCCAGCAGACGAGGCACCTTGGCCGCCTCGCTCAGTCTCGTCGCAGGAACCGGCCCGCAAGAAAACCGACGACGACCGCACCGAGGAGCGCCTGCGTCGGATGCGCCTTCACATAGTCTCCGAGGTCGGACAACATGTCCCGCGTCTTGTGTTCGCGCACGTAGTCCGCGGTGTCGCCTAGCCTGTCGGCCGTCTCGTGAGCGAATTCGCTGACGCTGGACAGCCTGTCAGCGTTGGCGTGGAGTCCTGCGGCAGCGTGGTCGAGCCCGCTCGCGGCCGTGCCGCGTCGTGCATCAATGGCCCCGACCGCGCTCTGTCCAAGCGCTGACGCCTTGTGACCCAGTTCCGACGCCTTGTCCTGCACGCGTGAAGCGACCTCCCCGATGCTCGAGGCGACGCCGCTCATCACGTCAGAGGGAGACCCGAAATTCTTAGTGGTCATGGTTGCACTCCTATAGGGAAAGGCCCGCCCGCGCGGGCCCCTCGCGCGCTACTTGCAGGCATCGTCGCGATCGGACTGCTTGATCTGCTGGTCTTTGTCACCGCTGAAGTCAAACTGCTTGGCGCCGAGACCCTGGAAGAACACGCAGAATCGCGTCGTTTTGCCGCTCGGGTTCGAACTCGCCTGAATGTAGAGCTCCTTGACCGACTGGAAGTCACGCGGCACATCGAACTCTGGCACTTCGCCCGAATGCCACGCACGCCACGCGCGTCGGTCACCCGCTTTCGTGCCGATCTGCAGCGTGACCGACGAGGCCTCGGTCTTCTGGGTGTCCACGCGGACCCACCAGCCGGCCTTCGTGAAGAGGGCGACCTCGGGTTGTTGGGGCTGTTGGGCGACCACGGTGGTGGCGGCGACCGCGAGGGCGAATGTCAGAGCGCCGATGATTCTTCGCATGAGTGATTCCCTCCAAGGAATCGGTCGGGTGCCTGTTGAGGCGAGCAACCAGGGAACAGACCGTGAGTGGCCCCAAGGAGGCCACAGAGAACTGTGTCAGATGCGATGTGACGCGTCTGTTCACTAACGCACCTTCGCCCTCCCCAAAGGATGACCTGCTCGTCCTGTGCGGCCACGATCGTGGACGACGCGCGCTTTTGCTCGGCGTGCGGTCACGCGGTCAGCTCCGTTTCGCAGGCGCCGACGCGAGGAGGCGTCGCCTTCGGTCGCCGCCGCTGCCGCCGCGCGTCGCAGGCGGCCGTCTTTGTCAGCATCAAACTCGTCCAGTCAATGACGCCTCTGACCGATGTCGGCTTCCAGGTCGTTCTCTTCGGAAGCATGGTGTTCGTCCTGATTCGCTTCGGCCTCGTGGCACTGGCGAGCGTGAGCTTCGTGTCGGGCCTGTTCGGCAACTATCCGATCACTTGGCATCTGTCCGCGTGGTACGCGCCCTCTGGAATTTTCGCGATCGCAATGGTCGCGGCGCTCGCGATCTACGGCTTCCGGACGACCCTCGAAGGCCGGCCGGTCCTCAAGGGCCTGCTCGACAACGAGGCGTGAGGGAAGGACCGTCAGGACGACGGCCGGGGATCGAGCGTCTTCCAGGTCGGTGGCGCGCGGCGGCGGGCGAATGGAGCGGGCCCGGCCGCGTCAGACCGAAATCGGACCGCAAGGAGCGCCGAGGTCGAGCGTCACGGGCTGTGGTCGCGAGCTGCCGTGGCGCGATGGGTGGGAGTTCGAACTCGGCGCGCATGGAGGGACGATTTCCCGGGCCCGGCTCCCGGAGCCCGCGCCGTGCGCCACCGAAGTGGAAGACCTTCTAGGCCGATTCGCGGTCGCTCGACCGGGTTCGCCCCGGCGTGCTTCGCAGGCCGACGAGCTTCCCGCGCGACACAGGTTCCTCGCTGATGGGGCCGGTCGTGTCATGCGCGTCCGCGGGGGCGTGGGGACTGGTCGCCTTTTCGGCGAACGTCGGCAGGTGACGCAGCAGGCCCGAGGCCTGCTCCGAGAATGCGGCGATCGCCGCGCGCGCCGAGGTCACGTCCTCTTCGAGCTGTTGACGCGTCGAGTCCCAGGTCGCACGGTCGGACGCATGTACGTCCAGGAGACGCTGCCGCTCGGCGTCCGCCTTCGCAAGGGCGGCCTCGACGTTCCCCCGCGCCTCGAGGGCCTGTTGCCGCTCGCTCTGGGCCTTGGCCAACTCCGCCTCGAGCGCCCCGCGCGCGTCAACCGCGTTCTGCAGTTCCAGCTTGTGTTTCTTGAGATCGTCGTGACGCGTGTCGACCGCCTTTTCGAGGTCGGCGCATACGCGATTGACGTCCGCTTCGAGCTCTCGACGCACGACGTCCCACGCGCTGCGATCCGACGCGTACGAGTCGGTGGTCTTTCGGAGCGTCTCGGTGGCGGTTTGCAGGGCCTGTTCCGTCTTCGCCTGGGCTTCGGCCGCCGCCTGGAACTCCTTGGCGCGCGACTCGAGTTCGTGGCGCGTCGCCTCCCAGGCCGCGCGCGCGGCGTCCCAATCAGCTTTGTCCGCCGCGTGCTGCTCTTCGTGTTGTTTGAGCGAGATCTGCGATGCCTCGAGCGCGGTCTCGAGGTCGGCGCGGGCCTTGGTCATCGCGCCGAGCTGACCGTCTTTGGTCTCGAGGTCGCGCTCGGCCGCCTGCAAGGTCGCGCGCACGTCCCGCAGCTCCTTGGCGCGAGCGTCCAATTCCGCATGATGGGCCGCCGCGGCGTTCGTGAAGTCGGCGCGGGCGCTGTCGACGGCGGCGTTGAGTTGCTGCAGCGTGTCCGCCCAGGTCATCCGTTCGGACGCGTGCGCATCCATCGTCCGACGCAGGTCGGCCTTGCTCTGCTTCAGGGCCGCCTTGAGGTCATCGTGCGCCGCTTCCCACATCGCGCGATCGGCCGCGTGCGTGTCGGCGGTCTGGCGGTGGTCGGCTTTAGCGGTAATGAGGGCAGCTTCGAGCGAGGCTCGCTCGGAGGCAGCGGCTTTCAGTTCGTCGAGACACGCCCTGAGCTCCGCGTTGTGTCCATCGATGGCCTGTCGGAGTTGGGCGCGCGCGCCGTTCAGCTCGGTCTGGAGTTCGGCGCGCATCCGCGCATCCGACACGCTCTCGTTCAACCGCCCTTTGAGCTCGGCGCCGGTCGCCTCCCAAGCGGCACGCTCGGCCGCGTGCGCCTCGACGGCCAGCTTCAACTGCTCTCGCGCGGCGGCCAACTCGGTCTGGAGCTGGGCCTGGGATGGCTCCGGCGGTTCGGAGCTGCTTTTCCCGGGCGTTTGCCCGCTCGTCGAGCGCGTGTCGGTCATCGGTGGAGTCTCCGGCTTCGCTCCTCGCTCCAGTTCCATTTCCGTGCGGGCGCCCAGCTCCTGCACTTCCTTGAGTCTGAC
>Ga0070732_10000484_pt1 | contig 25174 bp, 19 predicted proteins | sample Coa_R1_5_FD_66449 | JGI IMG/M metagenome (GOLD analysis project Ga0070732, IMG submission 66449) | Surface soil microbial communities from Centralia Pennsylvania, which are recovering from an underground coalmine fire - Coalmine... | ecosystem: Environmental > Terrestrial > Soil > Unclassified ... | reverse complement strand
ACGTTGCCGAGGCCGCAACGCCGCAGTATGCTACCGAAACCAATGGGCGCTACTGGATTCGAACCAGTGACCCCTACCGTGTCGAGGTAGTGCTCTAGCCGACTGAGCTAAGCGCCCGGAAACGTAAATCGCCAACTGAACTATGAGCCCAAGCGTTCTCATTGCAAGTTAGACCGGCGTCGCGCTACCGTCAAGGGGAGTTGGGACTCGACAATTCCCCACCTTGTTATGGAGACAACCGAGGTGGCCGACAAGTTCGGTGGCCGCGGTGCGCCCTCGCTCACACTTTGGTTTGATGCAGGCACCATACAAGTCCGAAGCGTAAGCGAGGGATGCGAATAGCGCCCGAACTTTGGCGAATCCGTAAAATTGGTTCAGAAGCAGTTTTCGGAGTGCAGCATGCTCCCGGTAGAAGAGGCCCTGCAAATCGTCTTGCGCCATTGCCGGCCACTGGCGGCCGAGCCAATGCCGCTCACACGAGCCGCGCTGGGTCGCGTTCTCGCCGAAGATGTGGCCAGCGATATTGACATGCCGCCATTCGACAAGGCGCTTATGGATGGCTACGCGGTGCGCGCTTCGGAGCTGTCCGGAGAAAAGGTGAGCTTGCCTGTGGCCGCGGAAGTAATGGCCGGGCAAACTGCCCCGCCGCTGCCCTCCAGCACGGCCATCCGTATTATGACCGGCGCTCCGATTCCAGCCGGCGCCGATGTCGTGGTGCGCGTCGAACAAACATCGCTACTTGCCGATGGACGAGTCCAGATTACGCCGCCGTATCCGAAAGCCGGGCAGTTTATCCTGGAGCGCGCCCGCGAGATGAAGCGCGGCGATGTCGTGCTGCGGGCCGGCGCCGTCCTTCGGCCGCAAGAAATCGGCTTGCTCGCTTCCGTCGGCCGCAGCGCGGTGCGCACGATTCCGGCGCCGACCATCTCGATCCTGGCCACGGGCAACGAGTTGGTAGAAGTCGATCAGACGCCGGGGCCGAGCCAGCTGCGGAATTCCAACGGTCCCATGCTCATGGCTCAGGCGGCGCGTGCCGGCGCCTTGCCCGGTTATCTCGGCATTGCCCCCGACCGGCTGGATGTGTTACGCTCTGCCATCGCGGAAGGGCTGAAGTCGCACATTTTGGCATTGAGCGGCGGCGTCTCGATGGGCAAGCTCGATCTGGTGCCGGGCGTGCTGCAAGAGCTCGGCGTGCGACCGCACTTCCAGCAAATTGCCATGAAGCCAGGCAAGCCGTTGTTCTTCGGCACGCGCGGCGACACGCTCGTATTCGGTCTGCCCGGCAACCCGGTGAGTTCGTTCTGTTGTTTCGAGTTATTCGTTGGACCGGCGATTCGGTCATTGAGTGGTCGAGCGGATCCGGGCCCCAATTGGCAGCAAGCGCGACTGAGGAACGAGTTTCGGTATCGAACGGACCGGCCCACGTACCATCCGGCAAAAATGGATAACACAGGCGGAATGAACCAGGTGCAGCCGGTAGAGTGGTTCGGCTCGCCCGATCTGCGGGCCGTCGCGCGGGCCAATGCGTTGTTGTTGCTTCCGTCGGGTGATCACCTACACGAATCCGGCAAACTGATGCCGGTGCTGGCATTGGAGTGAATTTGCAGGAGCAATCCATGCAGACTATGACACGGACGCCAATCATGCCGGTGACTTTGCCGCTGAGCCGACCAAGCGCATCGCGGCCATCGATCTGGTTTGGGATGCCGTTCGCGCTCTCGTCCGCTGTGTTGCTTTGGGCCTGCTATTTCCCGTTGAACGCCGGCGGCCTGGCTTGGATTGCGCTCTTGCCGTTGTTGGTGCTGGTGCGGGCCGAAATCTCCACCCGGCAAGCGCTGTTCTGGTCGTGGGCGAGCGGCATGTTGTTTTACCTGGTAGCTATGCAGTGGATACGTGTGGCCGACCCGAGAATGTACTTCAGTTGGGTCGGTCTATCGCTGTATTGCGCCGCGTACTTCCCGTTGATCATCTGGGCCTTACGACGCATTGATCGCTCCTGGAAGTTGCCGCTCACGCTTACGTTGCCCATAGTTTGGGTCCCGCTGGAGTATTTGCGCGCTCACTTGCTTGGCGGCTACGCCTGGTATTTCCTTGCTCACTCGCAACACGATTATCTGACCATCATCCAGGTAACGGATTTGGCCGGCGCTTACGCGGTGTCGTTCATGATCTGCGCCGTCAATGGGCTGCTATTCGAGGCGCTATGCCGATCGAGCGCATTCCGGCGGCTTGTCCGGATTTCCGCCTCGAACCAACAACGCGGTTCGTGGTCGATTCAGGCCATGATGGCGGTGCTGTTGGTGACAGGAGCTTTTCTGTATGGCCGTTGGCGGCTCAGCCAGGACCAGTTCCCGGAAGGTCCGACTGTCGCCCTGCTCCAGAGCAATATCGACCAGCGGCTGAAAATGCGTAAATCCAAAAACGATGAAGAAGGCCTCGATGCAATTGATCAGATGCACAAGCACATGCGGCAACTGCTCGATCAGGCGAAGACGGAAAACGCCAATATCGACTTGATGGTCTGGCCGGAAACTAGCTGGCCGAATGAGTGGGTCGAAGCCGACAAAAACGTTCTGCCCAGCGCTATCAGCGACAACTGGCTCAAATACCGTGACTTCAATCGGCGTTTGATCGCCGGCATGGCCTCCCGCAGCAATACGAACGTCCTGCTAGGACTAAATGTGGAAACCATGCTGCCGGGCAACAAGTCCCAGCGGTCCAACACGGCAATGCTTTTCCTCAAAGACGGCCAGCCAGTCGACCGCTACGACAAAATGCATTGTGTGCCCTTTGGCGAATACGTCCCCATGCGGAAGACATTCCCCTGGATGCAAATGTTCGCCCCGTACGATCACGACTACAGCCTGACGCCGGGCGAACATTACACGCGCTTCCCGCTGCCAACGAAAACCGGCAATTATACTTTCGGCGTGATCATCTGCTATGAAGACTCCGATCCGTTGTTGGCCCGCCATTACTCGTTGGCCGACGGCGACCAGCCGCCGGTCGATTTCCTCGTCAACATCTCCAACGACGGCTGGTTCAACGGCACCAGCGAACACGAGCAGCACCTGGCCATTTGCCGCTTCCGCGCCATCGAAGCCCGGCGCAGCGTGGTCCGGGCCGTGAACATGGGTGTCTCCGCCGTGATCGACGGCAACGGCCGCATGGTCGCCCTGCCCGGCGACAGCTGGCACAATTCCAAAAAGGTCGCCGACGCGCTCGTGGCCCCCGTGCCAATCGACTCGCGCACCAGCGTCTATGCCCGCGCCGGGGACTGGCTTCCCAGCGGCTGCGCTGTGGTCGCGTGCCTGGGGTTGCTGCTGACCTTTTGGCGGCGGAAATGACGAGCCGGAAGCGTCAGCGACGGATTCACCATCGCCTTTTTTCTTCCCTTCTCTTTTTCCCTCTTTTTTCTGTCCCCTTTTTCCGCATTCCAGAATTGTGTTGCCAAAGCGGCAACGGTTTCTTTTCGCGAGCTTGATGCGGCCTCAGCTTCGACTACCATAGTCGGCGTGAGTCAGGTGACGCAAATTCTGAATCAAATCCAGCAAGGCGATGCACACGCCGCCGAGCGGCTCTTGCCGCTGGTCTACGACGAACTGCGCAAGCTTGCGGCTCAACGACTGGCACAGGAAAAACCCGGGCAGACGCTTCAGGCCACGGCGCTGGTACACGACGCCTACATCCGGCTGGTGGACGTCGAGAAGGCGCAGCATTGGAACAGTCGCGGACACTTTTTCGCGGCCGCGGCCGAGGCCATGCGCCGCATCCTGGTCGAAAACGCCCGCCGTCGTTCGCGCGTCAAGCACGGCGGCAATCGCGAGCGCATGGAACTCGATTCCGCGCTCGTCGCCCCTGAAAACGACGAGGAGCTTCTCGCCCTCGACGCGGCCCTGCATCGACTCGCCGGCGAGGACCCGCTCGCAGCAAACCTGGTCAAGCTGCGCTTCTTCGCCGGCCTCACCGTCCCCCAAGCAGCCCAAATGCTCGACGTTTCCCCGCGTAAGGCAGACTTCCTCTGGTCGTTCGCTCGGGCCTGGCTGCGCCGCGAAATCGAAGGCGGTTAGGCGTCGGCGCCATGTCGGAAAAAAAAGACCTTCCTTTGCGCGATCTGTCCATTTCGTCGCACTGAAAGATAGAGGCGACCCATGCGTGAACGCGATCTTTTCATCGAAGCGCTGCAAAAGACGAACCCGGCCGACCGGATCGCGTACCTAGATGCCGCTTGCGCCGGTGACGACGTTCTTCGCCAGCGCGTGTTGCAACTGCTCGCCCAGCACGAGAAGAACGAAAGCTTCCTTCTGGATGCTCCCGTGCCGCTGCAGCACGTTGCACCGAATGCCACGATCGATCTGCCGACTACCGAATGCCCCGGGACAGTCATCGGCCCCTACAAGCTTATCGAGCAAATCGGCGAAGGCGGCATGGGCACGGTGTACATGGCCCAGCAAGCTGAGCCAATCAAGCGACTGGTGGCACTCAAGCTCATCAACCCCGGCATGGACAGCAAGCAAGTGCTGGCCCGCTTCGAAGCAGAGCGGCAAGCGCTGGCCCTGATGGACCATCCGAACATCGCCAAAGTGTTTGATGCCGGGACGACCGAAGCCGGTCGGCCGTTCTTCGTCATGGAGCTCGTCAAAGGCGCGCTTATCACGAAGTATTGCGACGAGCACCGGCTGACCCCCAAGCAGCGCCTCGAACTGTTCGTTCCCGTTTGCCAGGCAATCCAGCACGCGCATCAGAAAGGCATCATCCACCGCGACATCAAACCCTCGAACGTGCTGGTAGCTCAATACGACGGCAAGCCGGTGCCGAAGGTGATCGACTTCGGCGTGGCCAAGGCGATGGGCCAACAATTGAGCGAACAAACTCTGGTGACAGGTTTTGGCAACATTGTCGGCACGTTGGAATACATGTCGCCGGAACAGGCGGAGATGAACCAGCTCGACATCGACACCCGTTCCGACATCTATTCGTTGGGCGTACTGCTCTACGAGCTGCTTACCGGTTCGACGCCTTTGGACAAGAAGCGCTTGAAGGAAGCAGCGTTCATGGAACTGCTACGAGTCATCCGCGAGGAAGAGCCACCCAAACCGAGCACACGGCTGAGCGACTCGAAAGACTCTCTGCCATCGGTATCGGCCCAGCGGCAGATGGAACCGGCCAAGCTGACCAGGCTGGTCCGTGGCGAGCTGGACTGGATCGTGATGAAGGCGCTGGATAAGGACCGCAACCGCCGCTATGAGACGGCCAACGGCTTCGCGATGGACGTCCAGCGGTATCTGGCGGATGAGCCGGTGCAGGCGTGTCCGCCGTCGGCGGGGTATCGGCTGCGCAAACTTTTTCGGCGAAATAAGGCCGCATTGGTGACAACGGCAGCGGTGCTGTTGCTGGTACTGATCACATCAGTCAGCATCGGCTGGTCGCTATGGGACCGGTCGGCACGTTGGGCCGGGACGGAGCATACGATGACCGTCGCGCTGGCGCGGACGGCACAGCTAGCGGAACAGGCACGAAAATTGCCTACCAACAACAGCGACGAAGCGAGCGCGGCCCTCGCTGCGTGGCGCCAGGCCGAAGATACGCTGAACCAAGCGGCGGCAGCCCTGAGCGCAGGCACCGCCGATGACGACATGCGCCAACAAGTGGCGACCATGCGGGTGGATGTGGAAACCGGGCGGCAGCAGGCAGAACGAGGCCTGGCGAGAGCACGCCGGATGGAGAAACTAATCCGCGATCTCGACGAAGCCCGTATGGCAAAGCTGACACTGAAAGATCAAAGGTATGACCTCGAGAGCACGACAGTGAAGTTTGCCGAAGCGTTCGCGGCCTATGGTCTCGACATCGAGACGGGCGCCATCGAGGACCTGGCACGGCAGATCGCGGCAGAGCAACCAGATGTGCGCGAAGCCATGCTGATAAGTCTGACTGAATGGAATCAAATTGCCAGGATTCGTGGCATCACCGTGTCACAGAAACGACTGTTTGACCTGCTGCAGGCCGCGGATGACGACCCCTGGCGGAGAAGGTATGTCGTGGCAGCGGCCGCGAACGACACCAAGGTAATGCGGGAATTGAGCGCCGAGGCGCTGAAGCTTGCCTGGCCCGCGCCTGCCTATGCCCATTTTGCGTCCATTCTGCATCTCCAAAACATGCGGGACGAGGCCTTGGGTCTGCTGCGCCGCGGCCGTGAACTTCACCCCGCCGACTTCTGGATGCATTTCACGTTGGGCGCCCTGTTGCGACTGCCAAAGGGCAAAGACATCGGCGGCATGGTCATCATGCGCGCGGGCGAGACCGCCCTTCCGCCGGTAGATCAAGAGGAGAGGATTGGCGCCTTGCGCGCGGCGCTTGCTCTGCGCCCCGGCTCCAGCGTCGTCCACGCTGAACTTGGCCTCGCGCTCCAGGAGGCAGGGCGGCTGGACCAGGCAATGTTCGAGTTGAACAAGGCGATTGAGCTCGACCCCATGTACAGTCTACCCCACGTGACCAAGGCCAACAACTTCACGAAGCGAAGGCAACATAAGGAGGCGAAAACTGAATTGGAGCAAGCCATCAAACTCGATCCCAAGGATTTCACCGCCCTTTCCAATCTCGGAAATACGCTGTGGCGCTTGAAGCAGTTCGCGGCGGCAACGGAGAAATTCGAGGCTGCCATTAAGCTAAACCCCAATATGGGCTCTGCCTTTCTCGGCCTCGGCAACGTTCTCTTCGCCTCGGGGAAGTTGGACGAGGCGATGGCCAAATACCAGAAAGCCCACGAGATCGATCCGCAGTCCTCCTTGCCCATCGATGCCATAGGCAGCGTACTTCGAGAAAAGAAGCAGTTCGCGGCTGCAGCGGCCAAATCCAAGGAGGCCATTGATCTCGACCCAATGAACGCCGTACACCACTGCAACCTCGGCATCGCCTACTACGACATGAAACAGACGAACGAGGCGATAGCCGCCCTCCGGCAGGCCATCAAACTTGACGTCGACTTCGCCAAGCCCCATCACGCCCTCGGCACGATCTTCCTTCACCTGAATCAATTGCCCGCAGCGATGGAAGAACTCAAGGAAGCCATGCGGCTCGATGACACCGACGCGCTGACGCACAGCAACCTGAGCATTGTTCTGTACCGGCTGAACAAGCTCGAGGAGGCGACGAATGAATGCAAAAAGGCCATCCAGCTCGACCCGAATCTCGCTGCGGCACACAACGTCCTCGGCAATATCCTGGATGACGAGGGAAAGTACGAGGAGGCGATCGGCGAATTCACGAAGTCCATCCAGTTCGATCCAACGGACGCTGAGCCTCATAATGGCCTAGGTGTTGTTTACATCCACAGGAAACAGTTCGACCTGGCGATTCCGAACATCCAGAAGGCCATCGAACTGAACCCGTCCGACCCCAAGTTCCACGTCAACCTGGCTCTAGTGCTGCAGATGGAACGGCAATGGGCCAAGGCGGCCGTCGAATTGCAAAAGGTGATCGATCTCCAGCCCAAGAACCCGAACGCCTATTGCGACCTGAGTCAGGCCTACTGTGTCAGCAACCAACTGGACGACGCCGTTGCCGCATGTCGAAAGGCCATCGCACTCCAACCTGATCACGCCGGGGCTTATTTCAACCTGGCCCGAGCCCTGCGCCGCCAGGGCAAGTTCCGGGACGCGATCGAAGCCCTGCGCAAGAGCGAGATCCTCGGCGCCCGACAGCCGAACTGGTCCATGCCCACCGCCGAGCTCTTGCAGCGGTTCCAACGCTATCTGGAACTCAGCGAGAAGGAGCCGCGCGAGCCGATTTCGCTCGCATCCGCCCAGAAGGGCATCCGCGGCGCGCTCACCAAGGACGATTTTCTGGACTGCTACTTTCGCACCTTCAAGTGCTTTCGCAAGAGCTATGCCATCGAGCTCAAGGCGGGGCGGTTTTACCAGATCGACCTGACCGGCGAGTTCAATGTGCTTCTGCGGATCGAAGATAGCAAGTACGCCTCACTCGCTTACAACGATGATATCACACCGCCCAATATCAAGGACTCGCGGCTTGTTTTCACGCCGGAAAAGGATGAGCTGTTTCGGGTTGTTGTCACCTCGTCAAAGCCGGGTGAGACCGGCGAGTTCACGCTCAGAATCAACGAAGTGGCCACGGCCGGATCGAGCCAGGTCTTGAAGGATGCACTGAAGAGCAGCGACCCCAAGACGCCGCAGGGCGGTTTTTCCAGGAAGCACAAGATCGACCTTGTCCCGGGCCGGCCTTATGTCTTGGAACTGGAGGGCTCCCGCTACAGCACCGCCCTCAGGTTACTGGATCCCAGCGGCAGCGAGGAGCTGGTACGGAATTTCGATGCCGGCGATTTTGTCGATTTCTCGCGCATCGACTTTACTCCCCGAGAGGCCGGGACCTACGTGTTGCTGGTCACGTCAGCTAATCCGGGCGAAACGGGACCATACACGGTTCGCATTCAGGGATATGAGCCTGCCCCATTGCCGAAGAAGTAATCGGGGGCGGGAAGCTAGAGCCAGCGGGTCTAGAAGCAAGCACCCAGAACGAACGGATGATCCGGAACGGGCTGTTCACCCTCGCCCTGGCGCTCGGTCTGCGCGCCGGCAGCGGTGGCGTTTTCATTGTATCGCAGGCCAACCTGATAAGGAGACTTGAACCATGTCGTTCAGCCGTTGGCTATCAAACCATCTTGGCCTGTCACATCGGCCCTCGGTGCGAAGGAAGAGCCCCGCAGCGCGCCATCGCTTCCGACCGATGCTCGAAGGGTTGGAGCAACGCTGGGTCCCCAGCACGCTGACGGTCACCAATATCGCCGACAAGGGCGTAGGCTCGCTGCGGGCCGACATCGCCATGGCTCAGAGCGGCGACACCATCGATTTCAGCAACAGCACCGCGAATGGAGCGGTCAACTTCTACGACGGCACGGTTCACACCATCACCCTGAAGAGTGAATTGCTCATCAACAAGAACCTGACCATCACGGGGCCCGGCGCCGGCCAGCTAACGGTCAGTGGCAACAACAACTCTCGGGTCTTCGAGGTGGCCCAGGCCATGCAGGCCACCCTGAAAGGTCTGACGATCAGCAACGGCTTCGCCACCAATGGAGCGGGCATCCTGGTCGATACCGGCGCTGCGCTGGCGCTCAGTAACAGCACCCTGTCCGGCAACTCCGCGAGCAAGACCCAAAGGTTCGTCGCGAACTTTGGCGGCGGCATCGACAACTACGGCACGGCGACGGTCAGCAACTGTACTCTGACGAATAACACGTCCTATTCCGGTGGTGGCGGCGGCATCTACAACCATGCCACGCTGACGGTCAACAACAGCGTCATGTCCAGTAACTCTAACTACGGCATTGCCAACTACGGCACGGCGACGATCAGCGGCAGCACCGTGTCCAACAACGCCGGGGGCGGCATTTACAACTTTGGCGTCGCCGCGCTCACAGTCGGTGACAGCACCATCAGCGGCAACTCCACCTGGAGCGGGGGCGACGGCGGCGGCATCTGGAACGCCGGATCGGCGACGATCAGCAACTGTACCCTGTCCGGCAACTCCGCCTCCCAGTTCGGCGGTGCCATCTATTCCACTACCAGCAGTTCCCCCGGGAGCGGCACGCTGAACCTGACCAATTGCACCGTGTCGGGCAACTACACTACCTCCACCACCAACGGCGAAGGCGGGGGCATCTACATCGGAGACGGCACCGTAACGATCAGCAGCTGTTCTGTGTCCGGCAACTCCGCCATCATCGGCGGCGGTATTCACATCTTCGGCGGCGCCGACGGCGGCCACGGCGCCACGGTGACCATTACCGGCAGCACCCTGACCGGCAACTCGGCCCAGTACGGTGGCGGCATTGCCATCGACTACGGTACCGTGACGGTGAAAGACTCCAGCAGCATCACCGGCAACACCGCCCCCACAGGCCATGGCGCGGACGTTTACAACCTCGGCGTGCTGTACTTGGACGCGACGAGTGTGATCGGCATTCTGGACGGCAATCCGGCCATTCCGCTGTAGCCGGGAGATCGACGTGCGAATCGGCCGGAGAGGCTCTACCGCGAAGCTAGCTCCTCACCGGCCCGGCCCCGCCCCGGCGCTCGGTCTGCGCGCCGGGAACGTTGGCTTTTTCCTTGTATCGCAGGCCATTACCAAACAGGAGACGTTTTATGCGACTTTTATCATGGCTGCGGCAAGGGGTCGGCTCGCACCGATCACGTCTATCCGCACGACAACGGAGCGCGAACGGAAGGCCGTCACCGCGCTCGCGGCCTCGGCTCGAGGTGTTGGAGGATCGCTATCTGCTCAGCACCCTGACTGTCTTGAACAACCTGGACGATGGCAGTTCCGGCTCACTGCGCGCCGAGATCGCGGTCGCCAACAGCGGGGATACGATCACTTTTGACCAGAGCCTCAGCGGCACAACGATCAATCTCGACCCGGCCAAGGGCGAACTGTTCATCAATAAGGACCTGAATATCGTCGGCTTGGGTGCCGCTAATCTAGCTATCAGCGGCCAAAACCAAACCCGGGTCCTGGAATTCGGCAACTATTACGGCACCGACACCGTCTCCGGCCTAACAATTGAAAATGGCATTCCCAACGACAACTACCCCGGCGGCGGCATCCTCATTGATGGCGCCACGGTGACAGTCAGCGGCTGCACGCTGTCTAACGACTCGGCTGGCGCTATCTATAACACCGACAGTACGCTGACGGTCAGTGGCTGCACGCTGTCTAACAACCGTGGCGGCGGCATACGTAGTGTCAGTAGCCTCGGCACGCTGACAGTCAGCGATTGCACGCTGACTGACAATAGCGCTCCTGGCAACTCCTGGGGTGGCGGCATCTTCACCGGCGGCACGGCGACGGTCAGCGGTTCCAAGTTCTTTAGCAACAGCGCTTACGGGCCCGGCGGCGGTATCGAGAATCTCGGTACGATGACAGTCAGCGACTGCACGTTCTCCAATAACAGCGCTGCCCAAGGCGGAGGCATTAGCAATCTCAACCCGTACGACCCCACCAGTCTTACGGTGAGCGGTTGCACGTTTACCAATAATTCCGCCTTGTTTGGCGGTGCTATCTTCAATGGCTTCTACAGTTCACAGGTGGACATAAGCAACAGCACTCTGTCCAACAATTCTGCCGTGTACCAGGGTGGCGGCATCTTCAATGTTAGCGGATGCACGGTGAACGTCACAGACAGCACCGTGTGCGGGAACACCGCCCCATGGGGAGCCGACATCAGCAACTTCGGCACGGAAACCCTGACGAACAGCGACGTCTGCATCATCAACCAGTTCAGCACCACTACGACGGTCACCAGTTCGAATAGTTCATCCGTTTTCGGACAAGGTGTGACATTCACCGCCGCGGTGGTGGCTCCCGCAGGGGCATCGCCAACGGGGACCGTGTCATTCTTCTTGGATGGGAGCACGCCTCTGGCCACCAGCACCCTCAACTCTTCGGGCCAAGCGACGCTCACTACCGCCGGGTTGTCGGTAGGCGCGCACACTATCACCGCGGTCTACAGCGGCGACGCTAACAACGCTGGCAGCACATCCGCTGCCCTTAGTCAGACTGTGCTGTCCGCCCAGCAGGAACTAAGCGTGATCATTACCCAGGTTCAAACCATGGTGACAAACGGCGTTCTCGATAGCGGCAACGCGAATGCGTTGATCACCAAGCTGAACAACGCGATCACGAGCCTCAATAGCGGGAATACCATCACCGGCGATAACCAGTTGAATGCCTTTATCAACCAGACCAATGCGTTTGTGCAGTCGGGCAAACTCGACAGCACCGACGCGCAAACGCTGGTCAGTGACATCGACCTGGCCATTGGTGCAACCTTGGTCAAACCGATCTAAGGCCGCAACGGTCCCAGTGTAGAGGAAGAAAGGGGACGCAGCTCGTTTGGGGAGTAGTCGGCTCCCGAAACGAGCTGCGTCTCATTCCTGCTGTTCATCCTCGTTAACGGGCTCTGCCCGGTGACGCGCCGCCCGGAGGCTCTGCCACGATGAGTGTGGCGACTCGAAGTGCCAGGAATCGTTTCCACTCGTCAGAGGGCCGGCGAGCGCCCTGGCGTCAGGCCGACATGGAAGGAGCCCGCGCGGGCGCCCACTCCGTTCCACGTCGGCCTTACGGCTCGACGCTCGTCTGGCTTTGAGATAGTCGCGCTATCGCATATTCGCTTTTTCCTTTGCACTTGCCAAACGGGATCGTAGAGTTCTGCGGCAAAGATTTCGCCGCCGCGTGGCCGCGCGCCTAAGTATGAACAAAAAGTTCGGAACCACCATGCGCACCTACAAGAGCCCCACCAACCGCCCCACCCCGAGCACCGCACTGGGTACCGCTCAACGTGCCGCTCAAGGCACCGCCCCGAGCACCGCACTGGGTACCGCCCCGAGCACCGCTCAAGGTACCGCTCAACGCTCAATTAGCTCAAGTTGTGTGAAGGCGCGTTGCGCACGCTCGCAACACCTGCTCGATAAAGGACTTACGCCATCCGGAATGAGCGCGCGAGCGCGCACCTGGAGCGGATTTGAGCTCATTCTGGCGTGTCATGTCCACGGCTTTGCGTGGCCATGTTTCGCTCTGCGGCGAATCGATCCATGCCCGCCCAAAGCGGCAGGCATGCCAACCGGCATAATCGATGCGGGTTCGGACAAGTCCGCGAGCATCATGATCACCAGTAACGAACCTTGTAACCGCAGCCAAAACCGAGCTGGTGTTATCACCAGGATCCTCATTGGTATCCGCACCAGTCTCAATTTGTATCAATGTTTGCGAAGGCACGATGCGCGTGCTGCAAGCGGTGGTAGCGCCAAGAGTTGCGGCGAACGCCATAGTGGCGCGAAGTGTAACCAGCTTACAAAAGGATACAAGATGTGCCACCAGATCGGAAGTTGGCAAGGATGGTCTGAGTTCTCGGCCAAAGCTGGCGGTTATAATTCTAGAGGGAATGCAAATGCGGAGGGCGCGATTTTCAATGGACGGCACGTCCGTTGCACCATAAGTTTGTTAAGTCTGATGGTTGTCAAAGTAGCATGCAGGAGGCCTTCTTCCTTGAAGAAATGCCCAGGCTGGATTTCCACAGACGGATTCGTGGTCTTGCTTGCGAAGGAGCCATGCCCATGTCTGTGAAGACCATTTCCAATGCACTTGCGCGCCGGCCGCAAACCTGGGGCCCGTGCATTCGCAAATATGCCCTTCGGACAGTTGGCGCCGCCGCGATCTTTTACCTGCTCATGACGGGCTTCATGCTGGCGATCGAAAAGGACCTGGTCTACGATCCGTCGCGGCCCGATCAGGAATGGATGGACAAGCCAGATGCCTGCATTCAAGACGTCACGCTGCACACGACCGACGGCGCCATGCACGCTTGGTACTGTGCGCCGGAAAAACCCGATGCGGTGGTGCTGATGTGCCACGGCAATGCCGGCAACCTCAGCTTCCGGGGCCACGGAATGCTGAATTACCGCAAACGCTTCAATTCGGCCATCATGGTGTTCGACTACCCCGGCTACGGGCTGAGCGACGGCGAGCCGTCGGAGCACGGCTGCTACGCGGCAGCCGATGCAGCTTACGACTGGCTCATTCGCGAGAGGAAATTCCGGCCCGATCAGATCATCGTATATGGTGAATCGCTGGGCGGGGCCATTGCAGTGGACCTGGCCAGCCGCCGCCAAATCAGCGCGCTGATTCTCGTGAACACATTTGCCAACCTGCCAGAAATCGCGCAGCGCATCTATTACTGGCTGCCGGTGACGATGCTCATGCACAACCGCTTCGACAGCGAGCGGAAGATTCACGACGTGCGGGCGCCGATCTTCTTCACCCACGGCACCGTGGATCGCTTGATTCCGTATGAGCACTGCTTGCGCCTTTTTGCCCGGGCCAACAGCCCGAAGGAATTGCTCAAGCGCGAAGGCAAGGGCCATCTCGACCCACTCAGCGACGACGCGCTCAATCGCATCCACACCTTCTTGATCAAGAACGGCAAGCTGCCCGGCCATGGCTTCCCGAATGGCTTGGCGGACTTTCGCAAACCAAAGGACCATTCGTCCTTGGAGTAATAGGAGGAGAGACTGATCTAGCTGCAATTTCCCATCTCGATTAAGCTGTCGACAAATCTATTCGGCACTTGAATGAGGGGAAATCATGCCGCGCACATCGCTCGCGACCATAGTGACCGCACTATTCTGCTCCGGCTTCGCGTTGGCTCAGGAACCGGCGCGTTTCAAATGGGAGACCGGCCAGACGCTCACCTACCGCGTCGGGCAAACCACGACGGCAATCGATGAGACCGAGAAAAAGAGCCTCGAAACCAGCACGAAGATTACGCTCGCCAAGCGCTGGCAAATTTTGGCGGTCGACGAATCCGGAGTGGCCACGCTGCAAATGGCGCTGCTTGCCTTGCGGATGGAAACGAAGAAACCCGACGGTGACACGGTAGTGTTCGATTCGGCCGATAAGGATCCGATGAATGCCAAATTGAACAAGGACTTGCTCCAATATGTCGGCCCGCCGCTGGCCACGCTGAGGATGGATTCGCAAGGCCGGCTAATCGAAGTGAAAGAAAGCAAGTTCGGGGCGGCCAACCGTTACGTGAGCGACCTGCCGTTCAAGACTACGCTGCCCGACGTGGCAGTAAAGGAAGGCCAAAGCTGGCACCGCGATTATCAAATCAAGCTCGAACCGCCGCAAGGCGCCGGCGAAACGTTCGATGCCGTGCAGAAATATAGCTGCAAGAGCGCGACCGTAACGCTACTGATCATCGGCATTAGCACCGCCATCAAGAACCCACCCGAAGCGCCGGCCGACCAGATTCCGCTGCTGCCGCTACAAACCGAAGGAAGAGTTACTTTCTCTTTGACCGATGGCCGCATGCAGAAGGCGGAACTCACTATGGCTCGCGAAATCACCGGCCACCGCGGCGAAGGCAGCAAGTACACCTTCCGCAGCACCTACTTGGAAGAGTTGATCGACAAGTGAACTCGTCTACCCGCCGGCGATGGCGGCGATAACCCAAAACGGTTCGGCGCCGGTCGCGATCTTTTCCGGCAATGGGATGTCCGGCGATTCGAGTGAGATATCTTCTTCGCAAGCAAAAAAGCGCAGCATCGGCCGGCGCTTCAGCGTGCCGTGATCGCGGATGGTGCCGCGCAGCATCGGATAGCGCGCTTCCAGCGCGCTGAGGACCGAATTCACGGTGACCGTCCCGGCGACCTCGAGCTGCACGTCGCCGCTGATCTGGGCCAAGTCGCGCAGGTGGTATGGGATGATGACGCGGATCATGGGAGCGTCTGCACCTCGACCGACAGCACATACGGCAAATCGTGAACGATTGCTTTCCAGCTGTCTCCACTGTCGGGCGAGCAGTACACCTGGCCGCCGCTGGTGCCGAAGTAAATGCCGCAACTCTCGAGTGAGTCGGCCGCCATGGCATCGCGGAGAACGTTCACAAAGCAATTCTCTTGTGGCAACCCATTCGTAAGCGGCTCCCATTCATTGCCGCCCGTGCGGCTGCGGTAGACAATCAGCTTGCCATCGAGCGGAGTGCGGAAGAACGGGTTCATGGGAACAACGTAGATGGTTTCGGGCTCGTGCGCATGCACTTCAATAGGAAAGCCGAAGTCGCTCGGCAGGTTGCCTTTCACTTCTTTCCACAACTCGCCGGCATCGTCGGTTCGCAAGACGCCGCCGCCCTGGTGCAGTTGCATGAAGAGGACACCCGGGCACGCCGGGTGCATAACCATATGGTGCACTCAGTAGCCAACTTCGGGATTGGGCTCCGGATTGTATTCGGCCTTTAGCCCTTTGTTGATCGCTTTCCAGGTTGTGCCGCCATCATCGGTGCGGAAGGCGCCGGCGGCGGAAATGGCGATGAACATGCGCTTGGGATTGCTGGGATCGAGAACGATGGTGTGCAATCCCATACCGCCCGCGCCCGGTTGCCACTTGGGACCGGTGCCGTGGCCGCGCAGGCCAGCCAGCTCCTTCCAATTTTTGCCGCCGTCGGTCGAACGGAACAGGGCGGCATCTTCCACACCGGCATAGACCGTGCTCGGATCTTTCAAACAGGGCTCGATATGCCAAACGCGCTTGAATTCCCACGGGTGCTGGGTCCCGTCGTACCATTGGTGGGTGGTGAGCGGCTTGCCGGTCTCCGCCGAAATGTCGTACACGAATTTGTTGCTCTCGCCCTTCGGCATGCCGCCGGGACCTTTGAGCTCATCCGGCGAACTTCCGGGAGTGATCCAAGACTTGCCGCCGTCGTCGGAGCGCTGGATTACCTGGCCGAACCAGCCGCTCGTTTGTGAGGCGTAAATCCGATTCGGGTCGGCCGGCGAACCCTTCATGTGGTAGACTTCCCAGCCGGGGAACAGAGGCCCCGCCACGTACCACTTCTTTCGCTTCTCGTTTGACGTGAGGATGAACGCGCCTTTTTTGGTGCCGACGAGAACGCGTACGCTGGACATTTACGTCTCCTTCTTTCGCTTGAAGATGGCCGCCGGGAATCTGCTCGGCCAGTTATAGCCGGGAGTGGAAACGCAATCAAGGTTAGCAGGAAGACGTGAAATCGGGCGACACGGGCTGCGGGGCCTATTTCTTCGCTTCCACAATTTCCTTCATGCCGGCCAGGCCCTTCTCGAAATCCTTGCCCACCATCTTGTCCATGCTCATGAACAACCCCATGGCCTTGAACATGAAGTTCTTGGTGCCGGTCATGCTCCAGGTGACCGTGGTCTTTGGGCCGTCGGCCTTAAACAAAAACTCCGAAATATTGTTAGCCTTGAAGGGTTGAATGAATTGCAGATCGATGCGAATGAATTCATTAGGCCGACTTTCAGTAATCGTCATGCGACCTTCGCCGACCTGCTTGTTCCCAAGCCAGGAGTATTTGGCGCCAGTGCCTGACAGTGAACCTTCATAAGTTTTCTTCATTGTTGGATCAATTTGCATCCACGGCGCCCAGCCGTCCCAGTTGTGGAAATCGTTCACCAGTGCGAAGGGAGCGGTCGGCGGCGCAGACATCGTGGCCGAGCGCTCAATGCGAAATGCCGACGGCTGCATCGCAACGATCGCGACGAAAACGCCGATAAGGACCGCGAGGGCGATGAGGATGTAAATGACGATGTGGAACATGGGTTTGGCTCCGGTTCAGAAATTCGGGAAGGCCATTATTCTACGCTAAACTGCAATACTGCACCCATGGCTAATGGGCTACTGGCATTCCTCGCTTGCGCTTCGGGCTAACGGTCCACCGAATGTGACCGACGTTCTACTACAACCTCACGGGGTGATCACTACATGCGGCCGCTTTTCCACGTTGCCAGCCGCATCTTCAGCATAGGCTTCGATCTTCAGCGGACTGGTCGGTACATTCTCGAACTCGATTTCCCATTCAGCAAAGTTTGGCGCTAGCGCTTTCGCTTCTTTTCCATTCACTAGCACACGCTTCACAGTCCCATTGTCTGCTGTGCAGCCGCGGACCAAGACCCGAGGGCGTACGCCCTTTGGCTCGCCGGATCGGACAATGTGTGTGATGACCGTAGTTGGCGGAAGATCATCGACCGGATGAAGCAGCTGCGGGAAGGGCGTGGCCTGCACCTCGGCCACGCGCGATTCGTCGCCGGTAAGCGGCGAGTCGGCGCGAAAGCGCTCGACGTCGGCCCTGTATTCGTTTGAGCGCGTGCTCACCACCAGCGCGTCGCGGCCGGGGCCGAACCAGTCGTGCAAATACACCGGAACACCTTTCTCCGTCTTCGGTTGTGGCCGCGGGCCGCCGCCGAGGTTGACGAGGGCCTTCTGGCGCGACGTGTCGGACCAGTTCGTGGTTTTCACGTTACGCATGTGAGTGACCGCGTTGCCCGTGGGATTGTCGTCGCTGATTTGAATCAGCGGCATGCCGCCGGAACGACAATTATCGAATGTCAGCCCGTCCACCGTGAGCGGGCCGAACTGCAAGCTGAAGTCGTCGTGGCCACGGTTGAACGGTTCCGTGTCCGACCGACTGATCAGTACGTTGCGATAAACGTGATTGTCGTAATTGGGATGGTATACGCCATAGTGCGTGCGGTGCAGGCGCAGGTTCTCGACCAAGAGGGACGGCGACTGCGGCCGGAAGCCGTAGTGTGTATTCCAGATCAGCAGGTTGCGGATGATGAACGGGTGGTGGACGTCCGGCCCTACGCGGTTCACGCCTTCTCCCAAGTTCATGCCGTAAAGCCCCGTGGTGCTGTGCACTTCATTATCGTCGAAGCGCACGAAGGGCAGCGTGCGAATGTCCACGAGCTTGCGGCTGCCGTCGGGCTGTTGAATCGAGAGCGTGAGCTTTAGTTCGCTGGTTTGCGTGGCCTCGAAGCGGAAGCCGTACTGGCCGTTCTCCACGGCCACGTTGCGGGTAAAGGTATTCAGGCTGTTGGCCCACCAGAAGCCGGCCCCGTCGTTCTGGTCGAAGGGTAGCGCCTGTTTCGGCAGCTTTTTCGCTCGCTTCGCACCAACCGCGAGGTTGCGGTCGAGCACGTTGTACACTTCGGTGCCGTCTTCCAGGTAGTAGCCATGGCCGGCGCTCTGGTAGCCCACATTGTCGCGGACGATCAGGTAGTTGGTGCCGTGGATGGTGAGCCAACGGTTCGCGGAATCCCAGATCGAAGCGCCAATGACGTAGCTGCCGCGCATCGTGTCGCCGACCAGGTGATAGTGCAGGGCATAGCGGCCCAGCACGCCGGCCTTGCCGAGATGGCGAAACTCGGCATAGCTGATCGAGCCCGCTGAATTGCGATGGTACATGGTGTGGCCGCGCTCGCCGGCAGGGTCGGCCGACTCGACGATGACATTCCGGCTCAGATTCGCGACCTCGCCGCGATAGTCGCCGCTGCCCAAGTGTTCGAAGGCCAGCGGCCTGTCGAGCGTGATCTTCGTTCCCTCGATCGCCTGGATGATGCGCTCTTCCGTGTACGGCGGCTTGGCTTTGCCATTGTCTTCATGGGTGGTGGTCGCGGTAACGATCACGTGGTCGCCGGTTTTCCAGCCGGTAACATTTTCGGCCAGCGTGATCGTCGTGTCATTCGGTTTCGCCGTTTCGCCGAGTTTCACCCAGGTCCGGTTCATCGGCGCACCGTGAAAGTCCATGCGCCCGCCGCAGCAGATAATGGCCGGGCACGATTCCTTGTTCATGCCCGGAATGTAATGCAACCGAATCAGTGCCGTGTGCTTTGCATTAATCGGCTTCTCCGGCGTGCCCACGACCAGGGCCGGCTTCGGCTTTTGCAAGTCCTTCACCGTGAAGTGCGCATCGCAATCGAAGCCTTCTTCGCTCACATATTCATTCGCCTGAATCTTGATGAGCCCCACGTCGAGCCGCGTGTCTTTGTCGGCGGCGAAAGACAACTCACCGGCAATGTTAATCGAGCGGATGACTTGGTCCGATTGGACATCGTAAAGGACGCGGTGCCCTTCGCGGATGAGGACGCGCGCCTGGGCGGCGGGGACCTTGCCGTCTTCCCACGTGCTGGCGGCCGACCAGTTGCCGCTTTTGGCGGAGCGCACCACGGGCAGCAGCTTCGGATCGTCGCCGAAGAGCAATGCGGGCGCGATCAGGAGCGCCCAAATAGCTGGCAGACATTTGGAGGGCATGGCGGAAGGGCTCCTTGGGGGGCGGGGAGGGCGTGAATGCTATTGTCGGAAGAGGCGGAGCGAAACGCAAGGCTTGCAATTCACCTTGCGCTTGGCCAGAATGACCCGAACCAGGGAGTGACCACGCCATGGCCAAACGTCGCAAGCCCGAAGATTACTTCCACTGCCCGCACTGCGGGGCCAAGGTGCGCTGCGGCGCCTTGGCCTGTCCGGAGTGCGGGTCCGACGACGAAACCGGTTGGTCAGAAGACTGCGACGGTGACGCTCCCACCGGTTACCGCCAAGAAAAGGAATTCGATTACGACGAATTCATGGCCCAGGAATTCCCCGAGCACGCCCGGCAGACGGGTCATTTCCCGAAGATGCGCTGGATCTGGCGCATCGCCGCGCTGCTGATTCTGATTGCGACGCTGCTGGTGATATTTGGGCGATAGAGGGTAGGCAGAGGCATTTCATCATTTCACAAAATAAATACCCCGTGAAATGAAATGACGATTTGTGAAATGAAACGATGAAAAGAAATGATGAATTATTGTATCCTTACTTGATCAGAAAAGTTGGGGAAAGGGAATCAGAGCCGCGTCCTTGGGTGCCCAGGTCTTACAGCCCAACCCGGTGGGCAAATTTAGGCGTACCTTTCGATCAGCTGTCGCACACTGTTGGCGATTAATTGGTAGCTCATCTTGCTGTAACCCCCACTAAGCAACATTACCATTGGAATTTCTCTTTCCCTGAATTGTTCCGCGACAAATAAATCGCGCTCCAAGACATCGTCGGCCGTTAGGCACATCCCGCCCAGCTGATCGCCAACAAACACGTCAGTGCCGGCATTGTAAATTCCCAATGCAACCGGCTGAGCGCGCGAAATGGAATCGAGGAAACCCGGCAATGATTTTCGGAGGATCGATAGGTACTCGGTTCCAGTGCAGCGGGACGGTACCGGCAGGCGGCAATCAATGCGCTGTCGTGCCGCAACATCATAGACCGGGTAAATCTCCTCGTTGAACATGTCGAAGATAAAGAACACTTTGTCATGTAAGAATTGGTGGCAAACGCCATTGCCTTGATGCGCATCACAATCGACATATGCAATGCGCTGCGAACCTCGGATTCGGCCTTCCAAACGAAGCTGCTGCACGGCCAAGGCGATATCGGAATAAACACAAAAGCCTTCACCGCGATTAGGCTTGGCGTGGTGATACCCGCCGGACATGTTAACCGCAACACCGCGTTCTAGTGCTGTTTTGGCCGCCAGCACAGTTCCGCGCACAGCCCAGCGCATCGGCCGTAGTACGCGCCAGCGCAGCAACCAGCTCGGCAATCGGCGGAGCGGTGGCAACTCCAAGGCAGCGGCAAGCGCTTTCGATTGCCGAATGCTTATCAGATATCCAGCCGTGTGGACTTGAAGAAGTTCGCCAAATGTGGCTGGTCGGTCGACAGTGACCAGATATTTCGAAGCATTGCTCCCGAGTTGCTTTCGCAATTCTCGCCATGCCCTGCCATATTTTCGTGAATCAAAGGGGTGCAGTCTCTCGATGCCGAAGAAGCTGATGTCGTAATGTCGGCTGTAAACGATGGCGATCATAATGCCTAAAGGTACGTGAATGGCTTGAGCATCAGAGCCGCGCACGAAGTAAGCGGCGAGACGCACTGCCGCTTACTTCGTGCGCGGCTCTGACGTGCGCGACTCACGTATTTATCAGCGCCCGCGTCTTTTCGCCTTTAGGGTCGAGTTTGTCAAGGTGAGCGCCCCATTCTTTCGCAATCTCCGCCGTCTTTTTCTTGAGCTCCGTTATCTCTTCCGGCGTCATGGGCTTGAATTCCTTGGCCCATTGCACGTTTTGCTCCAGTTCTTTCTGGCTCCCCATGCCGATGACCGTGAGCGCGATGCCCTTGATGCTCTGGGCATAGCGGAACGACGCGTGCCGCAGGTCTTCCGGCATCTTCGGCGTGCCCACGCCGACTCCGCCGCCGCCGAAGACTTTCATGGCCACCAGGCCGATTTGCTTTTTGCGGGCGATGGGCCAGACGATGTCTTCGAAGTCGTAGGTGTGGCGATCGACCACATTCACGGCGTTCATCAGAACGTCAACGTCGTTTTAACTGCCGGAAATATCAGGACTTAGGACGACAACCTGTAGAGAATTGTAGAGAATTCAGGCAGTTGGATGTTTATTAGCCCGGTGACGGTTGTGTTCGGGTCGCTCTCCAGTAAAATGCTGAGGATTTCCGTCTAATCATTTTTCGGCAACTTTGCCTCAATTTGGCTTGGTGCGCAAATGGAGAACGGCGATTTCATTGAGCTCATACAGAAGCGACCTTGGGACGACGTGCCAAGACTCGCGTATGCGGACTGGTTGCAGTCGCGCCACTCCCCTGGGGCTGATTACTTACGCACCGAACTCGCCTTGTCCCAGTCTGCAACTAACGTGTCGGAGACTGCCACGCTTCGTGAGCAACTATGGCGAGACTGGGCGAGCGTGGACCCTTCATGGTTGGCTATCTTCACACAGCCACGGATACTGCGAGCGAATCCTTCGCTGTTTCCGAGCGCTTGGAGAGGATCGGGGCTTGGCCAGTACCGGGCTCGCCGTTCGGCACTCATCAGCACGTATCCGTATGACTCGTTGCCACCTCTGCCGGTAGAGGAATTCCGAGGCCAGTTTCAGTGGCTGAATCCGGCCACGGCGGAGGAAATCGACATGGCGCGCGCCCCAGCCCCAAAGGAAGCGCAGGACCAATTTCGGCGCCAGCGAGTGGCCGCGATAGAAAAGCAGCCGCGGTTCCCAGACGTGTTCCGCCGATTTATGCTAGCCGACGAATTGACGTTCGCTGTCGACTATCCCAGTGGCTTAAGCTTTTGCAATCCGCATTCCCGCGTAGACGATGCTGGCGGGATCTACGCTACGTTTCTCATTGACTCCCAGTACAGCCTTTTGTGGGACCTGTACGTCCACCCGGCCGGCGCACATTGTATCATCGCCCGGCGGCCTGAACCCGAAGCGTTCGACACGGGCGGTAGCTCGATCGAACCCGCGACGCCCACCACGGCCTGGTTTGTCGCCCCCTCCTTTGAGGCGTTTATTTACCGGATTTGGCTTGAGAATGAGTTGTGGAAATACGCGCATGGCGAGAGTTTGCGGCAGGCCGACCGGCATGTGCCTTCACTAACTCGGTCTCTGCAAAGATACATCGACCATTACGATCAGCAGGCCGCGCCGAGCCCCTAGGGCACAAGGCTTGCGGCGGCGATCCCGGATGCGGTACTTGTAGAGAATTTGTAGAGAATTCGCCGAAAACCTTGGAACGCCGTGGAAAAAATGGAAACTCGTTCGGAAGTTGATTTGACCGTTCCTGAAACAAAAAGAGCCGGAGTTTCTCCGCTCCGGCCCGATCCAAAATCCTCGTTGCTGCCGCCCTACGTGTTGATGAGCGGGCGGCTCTTTTCTCCCTTCGAATCGAGCTTGTCGAGGTGGGCACCCCACGACTTCGCAACCTCGACGGTCCGCTTCTTTAGCTCGTTTGCTTCCTCTGCCGTCATCGGCTTGAAGTCCTTGACCCACTGGATGTTCTGTTCAAGCTCCTTGATGCTCCCCATGCCGATCACGGCCAGGGAAATGCCGGGAACGCTGAGCGCGTAACGGAGAGACGGCTGCCGCAAATCCTCCGGCATCTTGCACGATGTGATGCCTCCACCGAACACCTTCATGGCGACGAGTCCGATTTGTTTCCTCCGCGCGATAGGCCACACAATGTCCTCGAACGCGTAGGTGTGGCGGTCAACTATGGAAAGCGCGTTCATCATCACGTCGATGTCGCGCTTCTGGATTACCTGGGCGAACTTCTCGGGGCGGTTGTGGCCAGTGATGCCTACAAAGCGGCACAGGCCGTCTTTCTTGGCTTTCTCCAGGCTGGCCATGGGGCCGTTGTCGCCGACCAGTTCGTTGAAGTCGTACATGGCGTGGCCAATGGAGTGCGTGTAGAGCAGGTCGACCTGCTCGACGCCGAGTTCCTTCAGGTTGCTTTGCACGAGGTCGAGCGTCTTGCTGCCCTCGGACTCCAGGCATTTGGTGACGAGGAACAATTCCTTGCGGCGCTCCTTCAGTACGCCGCTGACGTATTTGTGCGCCCTGGAGTAGCCGGTCATGATGGCTTGCCGCGTCTTGGGCGGGGCGGTGTCGATGTAGGTAATGCCGAGATCGATGGCCTTATTCAGCAAGGCGATGGCGTCTTTCTCATTCGGCAAATTGCCGAGCGCCACGGTGCCGAGGCCGAGGATGGGAACGTTTACGCCGGTCTTGCCAAGCGGCCGTTGCGGCAGCTTCGCTTCCTCTTTGGCATGTTGCTTCGCGTTGGCTAGCAGCAGCGCAGTACCGGCAGCGCCGGCACGCACGAATTCGCGGCGAGTAAGCATACGGGACTCCCAAAGAATTTGAACAGAAGGAAACGAAGGAAACGAAGAGTTAATTGAAGAATTGCCACTCATTGTGGCTTTCATTTTTGATCTTCGTTTGCTTCGTTTCCTTCTGTTCAAATTCCTCTTACTTCTTCACCTTGAATGCCACATCCGTCCAGCCGATCATCATTTCCTGCCAGGTCTGATCGCCCCAGTACACGGTCTTCGTGGGGTCGGGGTTGTTCGGATTGTTAGCCGAATTGTCGAAGTGGGCCACACAGTGGATCTTGGAGCCTTTCGGCAAATCCAGCGGTTCGGCCAGGCGGTAAATGTTTTGCCAGTTGAAGTTGAAGCGCGGCACCGACAACAGCGGCTCCTTCTTGCCATCGGGACGAATGGCTTCAATGTAGAAGTCCTTGCCGCGCAGATGCATGTGCGGCATGAAGCCGATAAGCCGAGCGTCTTCATCGAAGCCCGCTTTGTCATTGGGGTCTTCGATGCTCTTCGGGCCGAACGAGTCAACTCGGAAATCTGCATTACCGGCTGGAATGGCGAGGGGGAAGCCAAAAACGGGCAGCGACAGGACCCGGTATTCCGGCGGCTTTTTGGCAAAGACCAGGCCGATGGAAGAGGCATCGCTTTGGGCTTTGCCGTTCGGCGTGTAGTGCATTTGCAACAGAACGCGCGAGCCGGCCGGTATCTTGCGGGCCAGGCCAGGCGGAAGCATCAACGGCATGTCGCCCGGGGCAGTGCCGCACAGGACCGTGGCCTTCTCCTTGTTCGGTATGGGAAGCCAGGGGGCCAGCAGGGGTGGGCCGGGGGGCAAGCGCTCCACGGAACCCACAGGGGGGATCACATAAGCAATGATGTGATGGACGACTTCCGGCGCGCCCGCTTTGGCCTCGGCCATCTCCACCCACATGTCTTCTTTGAAATTCGTTTCCAGAACGAAGTGCTTGTACGGAATGCCGCCTTTCGGGCTCTCGGCCGGCACGTCGAATGCCTTCGGCATGGTCAAGACAATGTCCGGCTTGCCAATCTTCCAGCCTTCGGCAAACACTTTCGGCCGCGGCATGTCTTTCTCATCGCCCTTGGGGCAGCCCTGGTCGATCCAGGCCAGGAGCGCCTTTGCTTCTTCTTCCG
>Ga0070732_10000482_pt1 | contig 25245 bp, 26 predicted proteins | sample Coa_R1_5_FD_66449 | JGI IMG/M metagenome (GOLD analysis project Ga0070732, IMG submission 66449) | Surface soil microbial communities from Centralia Pennsylvania, which are recovering from an underground coalmine fire - Coalmine... | ecosystem: Environmental > Terrestrial > Soil > Unclassified ... | reverse complement strand
TTCACGGGGAGGATATGTCGGCAGCAGGTGATGCTGGTTTCGCTCCACCGCGGATTCCAGAGCCAGCGCCGACAGCTTCAGCGAATTGAAGTCCACCTATTGCAACACTTTCTTCCGCCTCCTTATTGGGAGAGTACTTGATGTCTTCTTTCGCTTTCGTATTGGATGGGGCCAGGCAATTGATGCGGCACGCGCTGCACCTGCTCGGCTCACTGTTAGACGATTTCCTAAACGTCAGCCCATTTTCAGCATCCGCGGACAGCTCCTATATCGCCGATGATCCCTATCAGCCAGCACGGGCGAATCCATATAGTCGGCTTTCTTCGCTGCCCTGGAAAACCGCGGGCCTGGCGACGGCTGGTCAGTTCCTCATCAATCTCTTGAGCCGCCTACCATTGACCGGGATTATGTTGCTGGCCAGCGGCATTGTGGCAGGCTTAGTATTGCTCGCTCTCGATCCTGACACTCTGCGGAATCTGCGCGAAAAGCTTTCGCTCTAACCTCCGGCGGAAACCGACGATCGTCCGTCGCAAACCGCCCCTTGCCCGTTAGCCCCGGATGATATCCGGAAGAGCCGGAGGAGCGGCATGTTCGTTTTCGGACCACTCGTCGTTTCCATCACCACTCGAATCTTCCCATGTTCAAAAATTCAAGGAGCCGACTCATGACCCCGATGTTAAACAGCGTAAAGCCGCGCAAAAACCTGGCGACACAACTCGATCGTTTGGACAGAATTCTGGACGGCCTGGCCGACAGCCTCAGCGCGGCCGTAAGCGACTGCGTTCGGGAAGCCGTGACGGTCGTGGTGAAACAGGCAATCACGGATGTACTGACGAATCCGGAATTATGCAAGCGGCTGCATGAGGTCCACGACGTGACCGCGCCCGCGAATCCGAAGAACTCCTTCGGTCGCCGCATTGGCCAGACGATGAGAAGTGTTTGGAATCGGGCGAAGAGTGCCGCGAAGGCCGGTGGTAACCGGGCCAAAACCGTGGTAAAGGCATGTTACAACCGAACGTCGGCCATCACTGCCAGCGGCGTGCGGCTGGCGCAGACGAACGTGCAGCTGGCCATGAAGTGGGTTCGCGTGGCTATGCGCTTGTCGCTGCTGTTGGTCCGCCAATTGAAGGGCTTGGTTTGGCGGTTCCGCATGCCGTTGTTGCTGGCCGCGGGTGTTGGCGTCGTGATCGGCCTGTGCTGCAATTTCGCCACCGCGTTTTTGGCGGCATTGGCCGCAGGCGTGTCTTGTGGCGGAGTGGCCGGCACCGCGGCCAGGCGGTTTCCATCGATTGAACAAATCCTTCGAAAACGACGCCTCGGGCAGCAGACAGTCCAAGCCTGAACCCCCGGATGGACCGCCCCCGGCTCTGCCGGAGGCGGTCCTGTTGCTTTTGCAATCGATCCCCTGCATCGTCCTCAACCAGAGTGCAGTTTCGTCCATCAGAATTGAAAGCCAAACTTGGCATTCCGTGAAGAGGCGAGTTTCGATCAACTCAGCATCATCTCTTCGCTTCAGCGCTTTCTGCCCCTTTTTCGCACTGAGCCGACACGCCTGGGCTGGTCTTATGGTTCCCGTCATTGCAATCGCGCACATTTGCCGGACAACCAGAAAACTCTGTTGCTGGAAAACTGCGCCGCTCGCTCGAATCGGTCGATCGATTCGAGCAAATCGTGCGCTTGGCGTTCTCGTGGCAGCATGTCCCTCTCAGAAAAATCGTACGGCGCGCCTTCGGCGTCGAGAAAGATGAGCCTGGCCATCGTGACCTTTCAGATTCTTTGAAGCCCTCTCGGCCGAGCACGGCAGGCCAATTGCCGTGGGAATGGCTTGGATTTCCCGCGCCGTACTGCCGCGCGGCCTCAAATTGGGGCATCAATTATAACCGAGCGCGTGGAAAAAATTCAAATCAACAAGTGCGAAATCTGACAAAAATCAAAGCCAATTTCTGTCAACTTCGGATCGTTGAGAAGTCCTTCTCCAGACTTTTTAGCTCTGCGCGAAGCTCTTCGATGGCCACCGGCAGTTCGTCGTCTAGGCATCTAGTGGGTCCATACCCAGCGAGCTCAATAATCTGTTGACCAATGCGGACAAGGCTCTCGCCATGAATCTGCAATCGGTGCCAAGTATCTGATCGGCTGGCGAGTTTCTCGCTCGGTTTGGTTGGTTGTCTTTTGGACTGGTTGGTAGCGTTTTCGCCCGGCTTAGTCGTCGTCCCTGCCGCTGTTTTCAGGGCGCTAGTTGAGCGCCGCGTTCGTTTTCGAGTCCTGCCGTCGCTGCCCCGAGAAGTCTTCGACTGGGGAATTTCCCCAGTTGACACGAGCCGGTTTCGCTCGGAGCCCACCGTTTTGTGATCCACGCCAACATCTTCGGCAATCTGGCGATCGGATTTGAAGGGGTCCGCCTTCAGACGGCGGGCTACAATCTGCCTTTTCTGTTCGCTGGTTAGGTGGCGTCGCTTGAGGTTGAGGTCCTCCGCCATCCTCCGCTTTTCCTCTTCGCTCAGCCCGGTGTAGACGATTTCCGGTATCTCGGTCACCCCGAGTTCCAGGGCAACTTCAACCCTATTGGCTCCATCGATGACGTTGCGATACTCATCAAGGATGATCGGCGTTCGAATGCCGTCCTTTTCAATTCCTTTTTTCAACGCTGCGCGTTCAGCCGGATCTAATGGGGGCAACAGATCGCGATAGGGGCAGTGATAAGTCTTGCCGTTGACCGAGATCGTGCGCATCGAGTTAGCGACGCGGACCGGCATTGCATTCGAAGTCTTCATGGTTGTTTCACCTCTGTTGATTATTGGAATGTTGTCTTCTGATCGACCAATTCCATTGTGTTCCAGAGTGCGAAATGGCGCAGAATTTAGGGGCACGATTTTGCAGGCCCAGCGACAATTTCACAAATTCTTCACAAACCGAAACGTGGTCAGGACACAAAGTCCGCACCGCTTGAATTTGGCGATTGATTTGTGGCGAGTTAATCGAAGATGGGAGCGGCTCGCGAAATGACCGGACCTCTCCAGGCCGCGGCCCGCCTGTCGATTTGGCGAAAATGGCTACTTGCGCCGCCGAAAAGTAGAAGTTGATCAGCTTCTCGTTTCGTTCGGGGCTACCTGATCTGGCAGCGGTTCCGCTGAGGTCTCACCAATCGGACGCGCCCCGTTTGCGATCCAGTCTTTGGCGTATGCGTGGTCCATCAGTTCGGGCGGAATGCCACCACGAAGATCGTATGCATAGGGACGGCCGTTAAAGGGATTGAGAATATAGGGGCCTTTATATTCCCGCTCCTTGTTAGTTATGGCGCAGTATTTCCGGCCCGCGTCCAAAAGCAATTTGAAATCTGTTTTTGGTGCGCCATGGTCGAGATCAGCCGGCTGCAGTGAAGGTCGCTGATACTTGTTGAGCATGTTTCTCGTCTCTTTGTCTGCTTGCTCCGGGGCAAGAGCGGCTCGAACAAGCCGCAATTGCAAAGAAAACTGGATCAATTCTTCAGCCTTCGCTGCGAATTCCGAATCGGGGCTGAGATCAGCACCGCAGATGACAACATCCAATAACCTCTTGCCGCCGACTAAGGCCGCGAGTTTCCAGAGCCGGTCATATTCAGGCCGGTAGGTCTCGCCGGCGACGCCGAGCACGTGCAGCCCGAGCAACGCCGGCTTGTCGATGATCGCGCTGATGTCGAAGAATAAGTTCAGATACAACGCCACCGCGGTTTCTGACTCGTTAAGGGCATCGGCAATTTCTTCCGGGCTCATTCGGCATAGCGCGTATGCCTCGATCGCCCAACGCGGACCTAGTCCCGGACGATTGTGCCACAGATATGCACGCATGAAGTGAGTCTGCTCCTGCCGCAGTTTCTCTGCGCTAGCGGAATCCGCAATCTGGTGGAGCTGTTTAAGGAAGACAGCCGCTTTACGCACGCAATCATCAGCCTGCTCGGCCGACGCGGTGCCTTCGATTAATCGCTGCGCCAACCGCCACCGAAAATCGAGAATTTGGTTGCCGCCGTCAAGCGGTTCGGTTTCTTCGATCAGAAATTGAATTACTTCGGCCGATAGACTCGCGCCGCCGCCGGCCTCCGGCAGTCGGCAGACCTCGGCGGTGGAATCAGCGTCATCGTGGTTGTTCTTCATTTCGCGCTCCCGATTTTGGATCGAAGAAATTGTTAGCCCCGAAAACGAGACATCAATTTGCGACTTAACCTTCTACAGCTATGGCTTTCTCCGCGGTGACAGTTCCTGACAAATGTGCCTCATCTCTATCGCCACGGCCTTGACGGCGCGGGCGTCTTCAACAATCTGCCGGTCACAACGACCGATCAGCCGCAAATGCTCGATGAGTTCGCGGGCTCGCTGCACCAGTTCGGGCTGATCGTCGCCACCGATGTAGATCGATCGCTGTATCCGCCGGCCGTCGACTTCGACAAAAAAGCGCAGTAACCAAACCCGGCGCGCCCCGGTCCGCCGAGCTGCGATCGACCCTTGGCACATCAGCCAGTGGCAATTCTGTTCAATTTGTTGCTCGACTCTTGCCCAGCGCCGCACCAGTTGCGCCGGGGAATCGGGTCTACGGGACATCGTCATTCTCCGGTTGCTCAGCTGGCGGCTCCCCCCCGGATGTCGCTCCTGACGATCCCGGAGCAAAATCATGTTGTGCAGCGGCGAGCGGCCGTAGTCCTTCCCGGAGTCGCTTCACTCGTTTTTCCTTCGTCAATTCCAACTCACGGTTAATATGGACCTGCAGTGCAACCAATTGAGCGTGGTGGCGTTGCAGGGCCAGAATCTGGGGAGAAGCCGCTTGCAGCGTCTGGGACAATAACCGAATCGCATCTCCTCCGCCCTCGTTGCGATCATGAAGTTCGAAGCACATCTGCATTAAAAGTTGACAGCGGAGTAGCAGGCTGGCTGAATAGCCAACCGCGCGCTCAAGCATCTCTTGTCCGAATTGTTCCGAATCCTTCTGGCTGGCGACTTCGATTGCGCGCTGCAACAGGCCGAGGCCTCTCGGAAGCAACCGCTGGCCCAGTGGGCTGTGCTGAATCTCGAACATTAGCTGATCAATATCGCCGGCGTGCGCCAGTTCTTCCAAGGTTGGCGGTTTCGGCGTGTCGGCCTTTTGGCCCTTCGGCTGGCGATCCTCGCCCCCTGTGGCCGCCACTGCCAACTGGACGCCCCGGGAACTGTTCGAGACCTGAGCGCCCGATTTGGAGATGGGATCGGGCGCGATCTGCTCATTTACCGGACTGGCCGGCCCCGTCAGCGGAGCGTCTGGTTCAACTTGTGAACTCGGTTCATCACCCAGGCCAGCTTCTCCGGCGTCGAACGGCGCAGCGGAATTCAGCGTGCGCTCATTAGCTTGGACAGGGTCTTCGACCGGCACTTCACGTCGACGGTTCGGCTTTGGATTCACAATAATTCACCTCAAGGCGCTAAAACTGCTTTCCAGCAAGCTCACAAAAGCCATGGCGAGTTGCAACTCGCCGCACCTACGATGATAACCGACAATCGGAAAAAGCCGTTTTTTTTGTCCAGATTTTGCGAGGCTAATGCGTCGCGTTAACCCCAAAAAGCGCGGCGAAGCCGTAATGGCAAGGTTGGCCACCGTGGAGTGATGACGGGGCATGAATTCGGTGCTTCCAGAGACAATAAGTTCCGCTGGTGGGAAAAAAACTCTGGTTTTTGCGAGTTGTTTGCTACAAAATGGAATCTCGGCCTTAGCCTCTACGGGCAGAAACGATATGGCGAAGCGGGGGCTGCCTTGCGCACTGCGATTCGGCTCAAACCCGATTTCGGCGCGGCGTACAACCACCTCGGCGACGCTCTGTATTGCGAGAAGAAACTGGACCAGGCCGAAACCGCCTACCGCAAGGCCATCGAACTTCTTCCGACTGGGGCCTATGCCTACAACGGCCTCGGAAACGTCTTGCGCGACCTGAAGAAACTGAGCGAAGCGCTGGCTGCCTACCGTACCGCGAACAAGTTGCTCCCCAAAGAACCAGTCATTGGGGCGAACCTTCGGCAGACGGAACAATGGATCGAATTCGACAAGAAATCTGCGCGGGTTCTGAGCGGCGAGGAGATAATTAACGACGCGCAGGAACAATTGGAATTCGCACTTTACTGTGGCTTGTATTTGCGGGCTTATCGTGCCGCCGCCAAGATTTTTGCCGCTGCTTTCGCTGTCGAGCCAAAACTGGCAGAAGATCCGACCAACCATTGGCGTTTGAATGCGGCGTGCTGTGCTGCCTTAGCAGCCGCCGGGCGGGGAATTGATGCCGCCCAACTCGTAGAGGTGGAGCGAGCTGAATTACGCAAACAGGCATTGGCTTGGCTACGTGCTGATCTCGCAAGTTGGGGCAAGTTGCTTTCTGACAATTGGGACCGCAACAAATGGCTGGTCCGCGAGCGGATGCAGTACTGGCAGGAGAGTTCAGACCTCGCAAACGTTCGCGATCCGGACATGCTGGCGAAGTCGCCAGCCGACGAGCAGGAGCGTTGGAAACGATTCTGGGCCGATGTGGAGGCATTGCGAAAGCAAACCGAATCTGCCAAGTGAACGTTGTATGTTTCGTTTTCGGCAAAGCCGCCTAAGCGTTGCTCCAACTCTTATTGTATTCGATTAGCGCCAAAGATCGGGCGGAACCATGTGGATGTAACCCATCGCCCCAGCACGGAGGGCACGCTCGGGGTCGAAAGACTCGATGCGCATCGATCGGACGAGGATGCCGACGTGGCCGTCGCGTTCCGCTTCATCAGGTCAAGTCCGCTGCCGGCCTTGCGGAAGATATCGATCATGGGCCAGCGTGGCCGGGCCCCTCGTCCATGAAGCCCATATCCGCCTAGTTTCCAGTCGACGGCCTTTCTAGATTCGTTCACAAGTTCAAAGCAGAAAGATGCCGCCGGCCCGAAAAACGGGCCGGAGAAGAAGTGACGGGCAACATCACACCGGCGCATAGCGCGTGAGGCCAGGAATGCGGTCGAAGTCCGAGTCATCGCTGGCGATCTTGGCGAGATTGTTCGCTTGCATCAGCGCGACCGTGAGAGCATCCGTAATGAGCAATCCAGACTGTTGACAAATTTGTGTCGCGGTGACCATGAGGGCCGGCGTGGACGAAAGGACCGCAACCCGTGATTGCGTAATCCGCTCGATGGCCGTGCGGAATCTCGTGAAGGTCTGGAAGACGGCGGGGTTCTGTTTGAGGCGCTGGATGAGCTTTCCCGACGACCATCGGTGTTGCGCTTGAGCTTCCATTGTCAACAGTCGGTGGGCGACATCGCTTAGGATGTGCAGAGATGTATAACCCCGAATTTCCTGGTTCTCGATACGCTGCAAAAACTGGCTGCTTATGGGTTGAAGGACGGGATTGACGGCAAAGTGGTACACAAAGATGTTGGCATCGACAAACGTATCGTCGCCCGGAACGAAATCGGCCAGCGTCATGCGCTCTCCTCGGGATCCAGTTCCGGATCAAGGGCAAAACGGCGCAGCTCTTCGTAGCTGCCGCGCCACTCCATCATGCCCGCGGTTTCCTGGACCCAATTGGGCTTGGGCGCAATCGTGATCTGGAGTCTCTCATGATCGTTGAACGGCAACGGCTGAGCAGGTTTTAGCACACCGTTCTCATACACGGCTTCGACGGTGATGGCCATGACGTTACTCCGCGGAGAGCTCGGAACTTTCCGTTGGAATTCTAACAAGAATTGGTGGACAAACAATCTGGGAATCGGGGGCCAGCAAAGCACGGATCGCGAATGGTCTTCCGACCCCTGACACCGGCCTTCTTTTCAGAAGTCAGGAATCATGGGTCAGGAATCAGAAACACAATCGCTGGTTCCTGCCTCCGGACTCCTGATGCCTCCTGTTGTTCGGCAATCAATCCATTGGTTACACTGTCGTTCAATCAAACAAAGGAGCAAACCATGGCCACTCGAGATAAGTCCCAAAGAAAACGCGGTGCCAAGCCTCGGCGGCGCACAGCCGAACCGATGTCCGAGGAAGAGCGCGAGGATCTGGAACTGGCTGAGGAAATTCTGCGCCAGGGCAAGAAAGACCAACCCATCCTTGAAGCCGGCTTCAAGAAATTCCTCAAACAATTTGGCGTCACCTGCAAGCCGATTGGCGCGAAAATGCTCCAACAAATGCTGCTCGCAAGGGGGTTCGACCCCACCAGCAATGAATTCAGCCAGGGGATTAGCGACATGTGAGAGGAGTAAGCGTGGCTAACTCCTTCCACATGGATGCCAGCGCGCTGGCCAAGCGATACGTACCCGAAAGAGGATTTAGCCTTATCAATGCGATCCTCGACACGGTGTCGCCTGACCGCATCCCGGTCCTCAACATCGGCATGGGTGAGGTCGTGTCGATCCTGGTCCGAAAACGGAACGCGGGCCTGATATCGGCGGCAGAGTTGGCTCAGGCACTGGCTGACTTCACGGCTGAAATTGTCCGTGGAGCCGGCATCCCAAAAGCCTCCGTGACGAGTCGAATCATGACTGCATCGTTTTCGCTGATTCTGGCACATTCCATCAACTCCACAGATGCCATCATCTTGAAATCGGCTTTGGCCCTTGCCCACAAGCTCCGTCCCGGCGGCGATGATCTCGTATTATTGACAGCTGCAAAACCAATGCATCATAGGTTCGCGATGCACTTATAATTCTGCATGAGCAGACCTTTTGGAAGCCCGATGGAACTCGAACGTCGACGACTGCGCGCCTTGGAACTTTTGCGAGCGGGGGAACCGCCGAGCACCGTAGCTCGGTTCTTAGGGGTCGATCGGTCGTCCATTTATCGCTGGCGCATGGCCGCGGCGCAGAGCCCAGAAGCTTTGGCGGCGCAGCCCCATCCGCATCGTCCCGCCCGGCTAACGGATGGCCAACTCCAGCAACTCGAAGAACTCCTGATCCAAGGTCCGGCCGCCCATGGTTGGCCTAACCACCTGTGGACGACCGCCCGCGTCGCTGCTTTGATCGAACGCCATTTCCAAGTGCGTTTCCATCACGATCACGTCGGTCGCTTCTTGCGCGAACGTCTGGGTTGGTCCGTGCAAAAGCCGATGCGCAAGGCCCGCGAACGCAAGGAAAACGCCATTTTGACTTGGCAGAGCGAGCAATTTCCACGCATTGTTCGTGAGGCCCAACAACGCCAGGCGCATTTGGTGTTTCTCGACGAATCCGGCTTTTTTCTGACGCCGACGGTGCGACGCACTTGGTCGCCGCGCGGCCAAACGCCCATTGTGCAGGCTTGGGACAAACGCGCTCGCATCTCGGCCATCAGTTGCATCACGGTCAGTCCGAAGCACCAACGTCTGAACCTGTACTTCGACCTCCTGCCCGACAATCAGAATGTTCATGGCGAAGACATCGTCGAGTACCTCAAGCGTTTAAAGACACAGTTGGGCGCGCCCCTGACGATTCTGTGGGATGGCAGCCGCGTCCATGGCAAATCGGACAAAGTTCAAGCCTACCTCGCGGACCATCCGGAAATCCATACGGAACGCATCCCCGCTTACGCGCCCGAACTCAACCCGGATGAACTAGTCTGGGCCTGGACCAAATACAGCCGCCTCGGCAACTTGGCAGCACAAAACACGGCCGCCCTCCGTGATTACATTGAGACCGAGTTACGCTACGTCCGTCGTCACCCGGAACTGTTGGCTTCCTTCATCGACAAAGCCGTCCCAAACCTGTGGTCTGGCTAATGTTGCATTGGTTTCGCAGTCCTCAATAGTTGCCTCCGACCAGCGGCTCCGGCCGAAGGTCTAGCCACATTCAATCCCGAGACTCTGGATCCCACGGCGCTGGCGGCACTGGTGGGGCCGTGACCGTTTGGCGGCGGAGAAGCACCGGCTTTTTTTCAGGAGTCAGGAATCTAGGGCCAGGAGTTTGCCTCTCCATTTGGACCCCGGCTGTGCAGGGCAAGCGGTCAGGATCTCCACTATGGTTCCAATCCGCGTCGAAGTGCGGAAGGTTAAAAAAGCTTCCATTTCGCGGCACCATATTCTGAGCCCGATTTAAGCATATTGCGGGCTTTCCAGGCCCCGACGGCGCGTTCGGGGCGGTTCCGTTCCTGCGGACCGCCCCGCGGGGCGGTCCTCCATTCCTTAAGGAGGTCGCCCATGAGTGATAGGGTCGTTGGTTCCCCCTGCGCGCACACCGAATGGCAAGCCTTGTTCCAATCAATTCTCCCGTCCATCCAGAATTGCGTTTCCTTCGCATTTCGCAACGTTGCGGCCGAGCAACGGGAAGAATTGATTCAGGAAAGCATCGCCAATGCCGCCGTCGCCTGCGCCAGCTTGGTGGCCCGGGGACACCCAAATCGCATTTTTCCGACCGCGCTGGCCGCCTTCGCCGTGCGTCAGACACGGGAAGGCCGCAAGGTCGGCGGTAAGCTCAACGCGTGCGATGTCTTGTCCGAATATTGCCAGCGGAAAAAGCATCTGGCAATTCGTCAGTTGGATTCTTCCGGCGTGCTGGAAGCCAACTGGCGCGAATTCGTCGTGGAAGGCTGTAGAACGGCGGTTCCAGAAGCCGCGGCTTTTCGGATCGATTTCCCCACTTGGCTGGCCACTTTCCCGGAACGGCAACAAAAGATCGCACTGGCGCTGGCTGCCGGTCACACTACAAATCAAGTCGCGCAGCATTTCGCGCTTTCGCCCGGGCGCATTTCACAACTAAGGCGCGAATTCCAATTGTCCTGGCACCGATTCCACACGGAAACGGGCTATCGACCACACACAAACGAGGAGAGCGCTTCGTTCGGTGCGCCCGTCATTTGAACGGCCATTCCGACAAGCTCAAATCCAAACATTTTCGCGGCATCATGGTGTAGTTCCAGGAACTCCCTGGAACCGTTTTCTTCGCTCTCGGCTCTAGCTCCGGAAAGCGTTTTACCCAGGAGATCTAATGTCTCACATCATGTCGATCGAAACGAAGATTCGTGAGCCGGCCGCCTTGGCCGCCGCCTGCCAGCGGCTGAACCTGCCGGTCCCTGTGCAGGGCACGGCCAAGCTCTTTGCCGGCGAGGCCACCGGGCTGATCGTCCAGCTTCGAGGCTGGGAGTATCCGGCCGTCATCGATGTTGCCAGCGGCAACATCCAGTTCGACCACTTTGAGGGCCGGTGGGGCGATCCCGCGCAGCTCGACCGCTTCCTCCAAGCGTACAGCGTGGAACTGACCAAGGCCGAAGCCCGCAAGAAAGGGTTCCAGGTCAGCGAACAGGCGCTGGAAAGTGGTAGCATCAAACTCAAGATCGTTACCGGAGATTGACATGGCCGCACCACGTCGTCGGATCATTCGTGCGCCGATAGCTCGGCCGGTATCCAACCAACAGCGCTCCAGGCGGCTGGAGAAACTACGCATCCGGCGCGACCAGGAGAGGGCGGCGCTGGCGCGGTGGATGACGCGCCTGCGCCGCGCCTTTCATGCGGTGGAGCGAATTCAACAAGCCATAAACCGCGCGGAACGGAGCCTCCAGGCCGCGGCAGAAGCGTAAGCGAGTTCGATCCCATCGATTCCGGAGAACTGTTAATGAGCAAAGTGATTGTAGTGACGGTATCGCCCAAGGGCGAAACCAAGATCGAAACCAAGGGCTACAGCGGCGGTGATTGCCTGCAAGCGAGCAAGTTCCTCGAAGAAGCACTGGGCGTCGTGGTCAACGACCAAAAATCGCCCGAGTACTTTCAGAGCGATTCGATTCAGCAAGCAGTGACGCAGTAATACCTGCTTTGATTCTTCCCGGGCCCAGGGCGCGAGGCATCGCGCGCTGGGGCCTTTGTATGCGCCTTGATCGACTTCCATTCCAGGGACCATCCTCATGAAACTGACCGAAGAAATTACCGACTACATCCACGCCGCGTTTACCGGCATCTGGGTCGTTACCCGCGAGCCCGATGAGGCCGAGCGCGAACTGATTCAACATGCCCAGGAGAAGAACTGGCGCATCGCCGTCTGGGACGTGGCCAATGGGCTGCGCCTTCCAGGTGCGGACAAGGATGCGCCTTCCGTGAGTGGTGGCGATCCGCTGGCGGCGTTGCGCGCCTTGCCGACACTGGCTGATCCGGACGGCACGGCGATTCTAGTGCTGCACAGTTTCCATCGCTTCCTGTCGAACCATGAAGTGGTTCAGACGGTGTTCAGTCAACTGGTGGCGGGCAAGCAGCAGCGGACCTTTTTGATCGTGCTCGCGCCCGTGGTGCAGATTCCCATGGAACTCGAGAAGCTGTTCGTGATCATCGAGCACGCGTTGCCCGATCGCGAGCAACTGGAGCGCATCGCCCGCGAGGTGACCAGCGACCATCCGGAGGACCTGCCCCGCGCCGAGGAGTTGCAGCACGTTCTCGACGCGGCGGCCGGCCTGACGCGCTATGAAGCCGAGGCTTCCTTCAGCCTGTCCATTGCGAGACACAATTTGATCCGGCCGGAAGCCATCTGGGAACTCAAAGCGCAGACCCTCAAAAAGAACAACCTGCTCACGCTTTACCGCGGCCAGGAACGCTTCGACTCGCTGGGTGGCCTGAGCAATCTCAAGGAGTTCTGCCGCTGCGCCCTGCTGCCCGGCAAAGCGGTGAAGCCGAGGGGTGTGCTGCTCCTGGGAGTGCCGGGCACGGGGAAGAGCGCCTTTGCCAAGGCCCTGGGCAACGAGACCGGCCGGCCCACGCTCCTCTTGGACCTGGGCGCTCTTTATGGCTCGCTGGTGGGGGCCACGGAGGCCAATGTCCGCCAGGCCCTACGCATTGCCGACGCGATGAGCCCGGCCATCCTGTTCGTCGACGAAGTGGAAAAATCTCTTTCCGGCGTCGGCGGCCAGGGAGACAGCGGGGTGTCGACCCGGCTTTTCGGCACCCTGCTCACCTGGCTATCGGACCGGACCAGTGACGTCGTTTTCATCGGCACCTGCAATGACATCTCCAAGCTGCCGCCGGAGTTCTCGCGCGCCGAGCGCTTCGACGCCATTTTCTTCCTGGATTTGCCGGGTCAGCGCGAGAAGGACGCCATCTGGAACATGTACCGTAGTCAGTTCGGCATTCCGGATAGCCAGGCGCGACCCGCCGACGTGGCCTGGACCGGGGCCGAGATTCGTTCCTGTTGCCGCTTGGCGGCGCTTCTTGGTGCTTCATTGCAACAAGCGGCGCAGCACGTCGTGCCCGTGGCGGTCACCGCCGTGGAGCAGGTCGATAAGCTGCGCGGCTGGGCCGGTGGCCGCTGCCTGGATGCAAGCGCTCCGGGAATTTACCAGCGCAAGGACGCCACCACCTCTCGTCCGGGTCGACGTATCCAGCGCGATCCCAGCGACAACTGATTCGACGCCGTCCGTGGGCATCCGACCAGAATCGGCTCGGGGCCGCACAGTCCTCCGACCGCGCTTCGCCACACCTTGTTCACAAAGGAGATTTCATGACCACATGCTCGCTTCTGGACATACCGCTCGAAACCAGCCGTCCGGCCCAGCATCTGCGCCAGCTAGCGGCGGCCGTAAGGCTGCATTTCACCTGGTGGGGCGTCCATCGTACGCTTTCTGCGCAGCAGAAAGAGGAGGTCGGCGACACCTGCGGGGCGGATGTCCGCTTCCTCACCGCCGGCAAGAAGATCATCGACATCCGCCATGAGGCTTTCCGCCGGCTCACCTCCCTTCGCACCCGCGCCGTGCAATTCTGGCGCGGCCTCACCCTACCCTATGTCGAGCCGGGCGTCCGGCTGATTCGCCAGGCCGACATCGAGGGCTTTGTCGAGACCATGCAAGGCTTTCGGCGCGACCTGACCGGTGCCGAAGCTGATTTGAATACTGTCTACGAGACCATGAAGTCCGATGCCCGTAGGCGCTTGGGCCGACTCTATAACGCTGCTGACTATCCGCCGGAGGTCCGTGGTCTCTTTGCCATCGACTGGGACTTTCCCAGTGTCGAGCCGCCTAGCTACTTGATGCGGCTCAAGCCGGATCTCTACGCCTTAGAACAGCGCCGCGTGGCCGAGCGCTTTGAGGAAGCCGTTCGCCTGGCCGAGGAAGCATTTATCAATGAATTCGCCAAGCTGGTCTCCCACTTGACCGAGCGTCTCGGCCGCGGGCCGGATGGCGAAGGCAAGGTGTTCCGGGATACCGCCGTGCGCAATCTCGTGGACTTCTTCGAGCGCTTCCGGGCCCTGAGCGTGCGCTCGAACGAGCAACTGGACGCCCTGGTCGACCAGGCCCGGCTGGTGGTCCGTGGCGTCGAGCCCCAGAACCTGCGTGACCACGAGGGTCTGCGCCGGCGCGTGGCCTCGGAACTGTCACGAGTTCAAACCACACTGGACGGCATGCTGGTGGACCGGCCCCGGCGGCGCATTATCCGCAGTAGCTCTGCCAATGGAGTTTCGCATGCAAATGATAGTTGATCCCCAGGGCCGGGTTTTCTGTCTCTATGACGAGGCGCTGGATCTTGCCAGCTTGGGCCAGGTGTCCATCCGCCGTGCCAGCCACGTCGAGCCGGATGCAAACGCGCTCTGGTGGGCCGACCTGGCGCCGGTTCACGGACCGAAGCTCGGGCCGTTTCGGCGGCGCACGGAAGCGCTGGCCGCCGAGCGCAACTGGCTGGAAAGCCACTGGTTGCCCACGCCTCGCCTTCTCATTTCGCCGAAGCGGAAGTAGCACCGTGACGTGCACCTATTGTCCGCAATTCATCTCATTGCCTGGAGAATTCCATGAACCAAGTTGCCGAGGGGGGTTATGCAGGACCGCTGGCGCAATCTCCTGTTTTTGACCACGCCGGAGTTATGGCAAACCTGGCCCTTTTTGCCGGTGATGCGTAAGCGGCCGGGTTGTGAACAAGAATATGGCGTGGTCTGCGATCTCTTACACTTTAGCGGCCGTGCCGGTTTCTCGGCCTCGGTATTCCTGTGCAACATCATCCTGATGCCGCAGACCGAACCGGAGATTCTGCAATTGCCGCGCGAAGTTTTTGACAGCGCCGAGGAAGTCTACGCCGCCGGCTGGCGCATCGACGGCGAGGGTTGAGAGCCCATTTTGACCGAGCAGATCCACTTGCAATCATTCTTTGCTCAGAAAGGACTGTTTTCATGATCGTATTTACCCGCGCGCTCGCCCGGTTACTGGTGAGCGTGCTGCGCCGCTCCCTGATCGAATCAGGAGCTCGCTGGCAGGCGCCCTGGCTGCTCTGCCGGACCGACGGCGAGGGCTTAATGATCTACGCCGAGGCCGGCATGGTCGGTGTCTGCTATCGTGCTCCTGGCCGGCCGGCGCCGGACGCCATGGCCTTCAACGCCGCGGTGCTGGAAGCGGTCGGCGGCCGGCGCGGCGACGAGCCCATCGTGTTTGAATCCGTTGGCAAACGGAAGGGCCGGGCGCGCTGGCAGAACGGCAACGTCCCGCGCCTCCAGGAGTTCGAAACGCGCTCTCCGGATCAGGTGCCCCAGTGTCCGGCATTGCCCAAGCACTGGTCACCGCAGCCGCCGTCGTACCTGCTGGCCTTCGACGAAGCGGCGCAGACAGCGGCCGGGGAAGCCGCCAAGTTCGCCATGACGCGTATCCAGTTGCACGGCAAGCTGGGCCAGATCGTCGCCACGGACAGCAAGCAGGCACTGTTACAATCCGGCTTTCGGTTTCCCTGGGAGGATTCTGTGCTGGTTCCGAGCCTGCGCGCGTTTGGCCGCCGTGAACTGAACCAGGAAAACGTGATTCGCATCGGCCGTACGGAGAAGATGGTCTGCCTCCAGGCCGGATCTTGGTCCTTCTTCCTCGGCATCGATACGACCGGCCGCTTTCCTCCAGTCCATGACATCATTCCCAGACCAAAGAGCATAACCTGCCGTGCAGTGATCAACCCAGAGGATGCGCAGTTCCTGGCCGAGGCGCTGCCCCGGCTGCCCGGACGCAAGGACGAATTCTCGCCTATCACCCTGGATCTGGGTCGCACGGTAACGGTTCGAGCCCGCGCTGCGGAGAGCGAAACTCTCACCGAGATCGAACTCGCCCGCAGCACGAGCCAGGGAACTGCCCAGCGGCTGGCCGTCAACCGCGACTACCTGGAGCGCGCGCTGAGACTGGGCCTGCCGGAACTGCAGGTCGTCGATGCCGCCAAGCCCGTGGTCTTCCAGGACAAAGAGCGGCTGTACCTGTGCATGACCCTGCTGGGCGACCACATCCTTGCCCCACGCGCTGACGCCCTGCGCATCAGTTCCGCGACGGACCGCAAAGCTGAAAAGAAGGAGCCTGTTGCTATTCCCGAATCTGTACCCTCAAGGAGAATCCCAATCATGGCTACTCGCAATAACCACCATGCGCCTCAAGATCAACCGATCAACGGTCGTTCCGAGAATAGCGCCGAGCATGGCGCAGCTCAATCGGGTGGGCCGAATGTGATGCAGTTGCTCAGCGAGGTGGAGCTGATCCGAGGCGTGTTGCAGGATGCGCTCGGCCGCGTGAACCATTTGCACAGCGCGCTCAAGCAGTTCCGCCGCCAGGGCGCGGCGATGGAAAACGCCATGAAATCGCTGCGCGGCTTGAACTTCGCTGGCTGAACACGGTCATTTCGCACTTGTCACTGAACCCACGGAGATTTTCGGTGCTCACACTTAATTTCGTGATCGACCGCGCCCGATTGCTCATCAGGCACGGCCTGCACTTGATTGGCTCTCTGGTTGACGACTTCCTCAACTTGAGCCCCGGTGCCCAAGAGGATGACCTGAATTACTCGGACCCGTACCAACCGGTTCGGTCGAATCCATATAACCGCGTGTCGTCACTGCCGCTGAAAACTGCCGGCTTGGCGACGATCGCCCAAATTGCAATTAACATGTTGAACCGTTTACCGCTTGCCGGCATGGTGCTCCTAGCAGGCGGTGTCGTCGCTGGTTTAGTCCTGGTTGCGCTGGACCCCGACACACTGCAAAACCTGCGCGAACGACTAACCCCGTAAATTCTCGTCGAAACTGACGGTCGCTCGTAGCGAACGAGCCCTCGCCCGTAAGCCCCAGGCGCGACCTGGAAGAGCCGGAGGAGCGGGAAGATCGTTTGCGAGCCTTCGCAGTTTCATTCCCACCTTTCTTGTTGACCAAACTCCAGGAACATACCATGACTTCGAGCATGAATAGCGTAAATATCAAGCCGCGCAAGGCGCTGGCCGATCAACTAGATCGGTTCGACAAAATCTTGGACGGGCTATCGGACAACCTCAACGAGGCCGTAACCGATACGGTTCGCGATGCAGTTGCCGTCGCCGTCAAGGAAGCGATCAACCAGGTTTTGTCGAGCCCGGAACTGCTGAGGCGCTTGCAGCAAGTGCAGAGCGCTGCTGCGCCGACTCAGCCCAAGAGGCCGATGAGGCGCCGCTGCGGCCAGGCGCTGGCCTGCTTCTGGAGCCGCGCGAAGGCCATGGCGAACGCCGGCTGCAAGAAGGTCAAGACCATTGCCAAGGCGAGTTTCCAGCATGCCAAGATGGCAGTCGCGAGCAACTGGTTATTGGCGAAGGCCAGGGCTCGGGTCGCCCTGAAGTGCGTTCGCCTGGCCGTGCGCGTTTTGGTACTGCTTGCCCGGAAGGCCAAGAAACTGCTCTGGCATTACCGCAAGCCGGTGTTGGTGGCCGCAGTCGTCGGCGCGGTGATCGGTCTGTGCAGCTATTTCGCCGGGCCCTATGCGGTTGCACTGCTTGCTGGCGCCTCTTGTGGCGGTGCGGCCGGCGCCGTGGCCGATTCCTTAACTTGGTTCGAATGGCTTACTCCGGGACGATTCTGAGCGGCCGAGCCTGCGCAAGCATGACCGGCCACCGAACTCTGCGCCGCCTGGCTAGCAGAGTTCGGTTTCTTTAGTCGTGCCAACAGCTTTGTTCATCCCCAATCCCCTGCCAAGGATGCCGACTAACTACCCCTTTTCGCGCAATTGCCACTACGAGAATTTGGCCTCATTCGGCGGCAATGACTTTGATGCTGACGAACCGGTCGCTACGTTGCTCGGCCGACAACCGCCTAACGCCGGCAAGTCGGCTCCGGCGTTCCGCGAATGTACCGCGCTGTTCCTAAGAACTCGGGGCGATTTTCTCCAGGATTTCCCTGTCCAGGCTGTCCGCTAGCTCGCGCAGTTTACTTGGTATCGTCAGCAACTCGAGCCGCTCAATATTCTCTAGTTTACGTTGAGCCAGCTCGATCATGCGATTGCCAAGGTCCGTCAACGATTTGCCCCGATTCCGAAGTTCACGGCAGTTTCTGAAGACCACCTTGTTCCCGGATGGCGGCGTAGTCGGATCCTTGCGCTGATCGACAGCGCCGTTCCTCGGTTGCGCGGTTGTTGTAAACGGGTTTTTGGGAGGATTCTTTTGGCGCCGTTCTCGTTTGTAATCTCTGCCGTCCCGGCCGTGGGAAACACTTGAGTGGAGAATTTCTCCACTCAACTCCAGGCGCTCGCGCTCCGCGCCGACCGTTTGATGGTGAACGCCGACGTCATCCGCGATTTGCCGATCCCCTTGGGTCGGGTCCGCCTTGAGGCGGCTGGCAACAATTTGCCGCTTCTGCTTGGTCGTCAAATGGCGGCGATGGAGGTTGAGGTCTACAGCCAAGAGTCGCTTTTGCTCTTCACTCAACCCAGTGCGCACGCTTACCGGTATCTCGGTCAGCCCGAGCTCCTCGGCGAATTCGGCCCGGTGTGCTCCATCGATCACGTTTTCATTCTCATCGACAACGATCGGAATCTGAACTCCGTTCTTCAGAATTCCCTTTTTCAACGCCTCGCGTTCGGCCGGGCTCAGCGGGGGCACGACATCACGAAAGGGGCATTTATACTTCTTGCCGTTGATCGTGATCACTTTCAACGACTTTTTGGCGGGCGGTGGTTTGCGATTGGCGGTCTTCATAGTTGTTCCTCAATCGTATTAGTGGACTTTCAGGACCTCAACGCAACTCCGATTATGATCGAGGTTCTTGATTTGACAAAATCGACGGGGCAAGAATCTGCCCCGTTCATCATGAAATCTTCACAAATTGAGGCGATCACAACCTCGCGGCATCGGACGAAATCGGGGACCTTTGTGGCGCGATTGAAGCGAGGAATCTCAATTGTGCCGGAGCGGGGTGCATAATCAGATGGCACGAGCTTTTGCATTCGCTAATAAAGTGCGCTCGCATTTTGAATGTGTGCATAGGACCTGCCGAGGTCTTCTTGGACTCCGCGCAATTACGAGCGTTCTTTGCGTTGCCGCCGCGAGTGCCATCCGCACTCATTCAAAATATGAGCACCAATGGCCTCAACGCAGCCAATGACATGGCGACCATTATAAATTGTGCCAGTGAATAGGACTCATGGACACTAACCGCTTGCCGACATGACCCGATATAAATCTGCTCCGCCCGGGGCCGACGGAGCGTTACGACTCTCCGCAAGACTCGGGCCTTTACTTGCATCGAGTCCAACAGTTCTGCGGACTCCAGAATGATCGTCGTGCGAAAAAAAACCGAATTTCGACCATTTCTTGCTACAAAATAGCGGCACCCGCCGGCGAATGGTGCTGCGAATACCCTGTATTTCGCGCCTCGGTCACCGTTACGATCAAAAATCCGGCTATTGCCTGGCGGCCGTTGGCTTCGCGGACGGATTGGTCTTTGCCGCTCGGCATCAAGATCGCGAGGACGCGGCGATACAGACAGGTGCCGGCGCTAGATAGGGGGAGCATTGACAGCTTCGACGGATGGCACCGATTGATTGTATTCAGCTCCGCTGTTGGTTTGTGCGCGCGACGGCCCCAGGCATACAATCATCGGTGAACTCCGAGAATTCACTGGGAAAGACATGAGCGCCGTGACGCAGATTCTGGAGCGCATTCACCAGGGCGACGGGGCCGCGGCCGAACAGTTATTGCCGCTGGTCTACCGTGAATTGCGTCAATTGGCGGCCCAAAAAATGGCCAAGGAAAAACCCGGGCAGACGCTCAATGCCACTGCCCTGGTCCACGAGGCGTATCTTCGACTGGTCGGCGCTCAGGCATTTGCCAATCGCCGTCATTTCTTTGCGGCGGCCGCCGAAGCGATGCGGCGCATCCTCGTTGAGAATGCACGTCGCAAACGCCGGCAAAAGGAACGGCACCGGGAAGGAAGATGCGCTAATAATTCTGGCCACTCTCGAGCCGGGTGCAAGCCCTGCCACCCCTGTTAGAACTTCGCCCAAATTGTTTTCCTGGTCTTCGCTGCGCGCACGAAGCACTGCCAAACAAGTCCGGAGCGTAGCCCCGGTCAAGCACTTGGGCAACTGCTGCCGTTTTTTCAGTTGTTTCCGAACGGCGATGCTACCGAAGAGATGCATGTCGTTTGCTTCTGCAGGTCTGCGTCTGGCATTCCAGCGATTCGTGCGCCAAATGGAAAGACCTACCGGAACGCTTGGGCAGCCAACTGCGGGGGCAGGAAGCATGCACTGGGACGCCAATTACTCCTTGGTCGCTTGCGCGCCTTTCCGGATTCTCTCGACGTCGGCCCAAAGTTTCCTCCATTCTTCGCGCTCCGGCGCCGGCAGTTGCGCCAAAGTTACCGCGTCGCGAACGGTACTCAGAAGCGGATCTTGTTGCCGGAACCCTAACGTGCTTTCGATCCGCGAGCGGTTGGAAGCTCCGTTTTGATGCAGCTGATTCTCCAGAGATGTCAGGTCGGCCCGCAGCCACTCCAACGCCTGTTGGCGCAGGCGCGCGCGCTCCGCTTCGTCGAGCGGGGCGGCATCATCGCCCTGTCCGGCGGCTGCCAGCGCCGCCCAGCACGCGGCGTGGTAGCGGTAAAGGTGGTCCCCATCGCCTGCCAATTTTGGCTCGGCCGCGAAGGCACGGGTGAAGAACTTGGCGGCGGCACGATATGCCCGCAAATAGTGACCGCAGAAGACCGCGAATTCTAATTGGTCCTGCGCGTCGCTGATCATCTCCTTGCCGCTCAAGATTCCTGCCGATCGCTTGTCGAATTCGATCCAGCGCTCCGTTTGCCGCAGTTTCGGCGCGATGACCGGATCGTTCGGCAGCAATTGGTCCGCGGTCCGGTAGGCGGCCAGCGCCTCTTTCAGCTGTTTTAAGCCGCGCAAGGCGTTCCCGAGGCCGCTGTACGCTCGACCGAAAGCGGGGTTGAGCCGAATGGCGGTGCGAACGGCAGCTTCTGCTTCGTTATAGCGCTGCTGGCCCATCAAGCTATCGCCGAGATTGGTGTAGGGCGCTGCCTCTTCCGGCAGGAGTTGAATGGCCGTGCGCAGGACCCGTTCTCCCTCAATGTACTTCTGCTGTTGATTCAGGCTGAAGCCCAGTCGGTTGTAGGCCCAGGCAAAATCGGGTTTAAGCTGGATCGCGTGCCGGTAGGCAACCTCAGCCTCACTGTAGCGGTTCTGATTACTGAGGCTGATGCCTAAATTGTCGAACGGCAACGCGTCGTCCAAGCCGAGCGCGATGGCCTTGCGCAGCATCGCTTCCGCTTCGCGGTATTTCTTCTGTTGATTGAGGCAGTATCCCAACCGGTTGTAGGCCCAGGCAAAATCCGGCTGCAACTGGACGGCCTGGCGCAGAGCCGCTTCCGCCGCGCTGAATTTCTTGCGGCGGTACAGGCTGATGCCGAGATTATCGTAATAAAGTGCGACGTCGGGCTCGAGCTCAATGGCCTTGCGGAGCGGCGCTTCGGCAGCCGCGTATTTCCCTTGTTGATCCAGGCAATAACCCAGGTTGTTGTAAGCGCGGGCATAATCCGGCTTTAACTGAGTGGCTTTGCGATAGGCAGTTTCCGCCTGTTCATATTTCTGCTGCCCCTCCAAGGAGATGCCCAACCAGAAGTATGATTCCGCATGGTCCGGTTGAAGTTCGAGCGCCTTCTGGAAGGCGGTCTCTGCCAACTTGGGCTGTTGCAGCTCGGCAAGACGAGCCCCGATCAGCGCATACAGTTCGGCCAGGTTGGAAAGCGGGTAGGCTATCAATTCGAAATCGATCTTTAGCTCCACGACCTTACGGTATGCGACAATGGCCTCCTCGGGCTTCTTTTGGTATTCCAGCGCAGCGCCAAGGCCTGCATAGGCCATCAAGGCAAAATCGGGTTGCAGATAGAATTCGCCGGCCTTGCGAAAGGCGCTGACCGCCTCGTCCATTCGCATTTGGTTGGCCCGAACCGTGGCCAAACCGAGGTAGGCCGGGCCGTAGTCGGGTTGTAGCTGGAGGGCCTCGGCAAAGGAGCGGGCCGCCTGGTCCAGCATGCCCTGGAGAAACAGCGCGGAGCCGAGGTAACAATGGGACTCGGCATTCGTGGGATTTCGGCGCACCAGGTCACGGGCAACCGCCTCCGCCTCGGGGAACCGCTTGGCAATGGCCAGGGCGTCCACGAGATACAAGCCGGTCGACGGCCGTAAGCCCCGCAACACCTGATAGCACTCGAGCGCCTCGTCCAGGCGCTGCGGCTTTTGCTGGAGCAGCCTTTTGGCATGCGCATCCAAGAGCACGACCGAATCCGGGTGCGCTACTCGGCCGGCGCGCAGAAGTGCTTCCGAACGGCGCGCTTCGCCGGCGACTTCCAGAGTAATGCTCAGGGTGAGGAACCCCAACACCGGCTCCTCGGCGGCGTTCAGGTTATCGACCAATTGACGTAACCGGCGACTATTCGGGCCGTAGGCAAGGTCCGCCAGTTTTAGCCAGGGATTCATCTCTTGGGCCAGCACGGAGACAATCCGTTCCGCTACTAAGCCGTTGCTGTTGCGATTGTCTCGAAGTTCTCGGCGGCTTTCATTGGCGTCGAGGCGATTGGCGAGATCGATGAGCCGTTGCCATTTCGATTCGGGGAAACCGCGCAGGCGGCGGTTCAGGCACCACTCGTCCAGCCCAGCAATGACCTCCTGGACGACGCGGTCGGGTTGCTGCGCCAATTGGGCGGCGGCACGGTCAATCGACTCCGTGTCGAGATCCAGTCCCCACCGATGAAACGCTTTCCGATATTGCTCTTCCACGCTAAGTTGGGGCAAGGGAGCCGTGCCAATGAGGGACTGCAAGCCGCTGGCCGGACTTCTCGGCTCAAAGACATCCAACAGGGCATTACGCAAGTCCTGGTTTTTCCGGGTCTGGACGAGCTTTTCTTCCACTTCCTGCTGCATGGCGGCCGCCTGGGCTTGCACGCCGGCGCTGGCCTCGCCGCTGTAACCCATGGCCACCGCTCGCTCCGTGGCGGAGCGAGCCTCGGCCAGGCCGACCTCATCATCTGCCTTCCAGGCGGCGGACAAGCTTTTGCGAGCTTGCTGCAGCAGCAATTGCACTTTGTCGTCAATCTCTTGCTGTTTGGCCCGCGCGGCGCGTTCGTTGGCCGCGATCACTTCCTGTTCGGCCTTTTCGGCCCGCTTTTGCGCCGTCCGCGCCCGCTGCCACAAGTTCGCAAAGCCGCCGACCACGAGCAGCAACAGCAGGGCCAGCACGGTGAGGCTGTAGGCCGCCGAGCTGGCCGGGTGGCGCCGCGTCCACTTCACCTGCCGATCGAGCCAGCCCACCGACCGCGCCTGGACCGGCTCGCCGTCCAGCCAGCGCCGCAGGTCCTCGGCCAGTTCCTTCGCGCTGGCGTAGCGCGCTTCCGGCTTCTTTTCCAGGCACTTGTGGGCCACGGCTTCCAAATCGCGCGGCAACCCGGGATGCGCGCTGCGCAGGCGCTGCGGTTCATCTTGCTGGATTTTCAGCATCAACTCCGGCGTCGGCGTTTGCTCGGTCGCGCCGAAGAGCGGCTTGAGGGCCAGCAATTCCCAGAGCGTCGCGCCCAAGCTGTACACATCGCTGCGCGCATCGAGCCGCCCCACCGCCAGCACTTGTTCGGGGCTCGCGTAGCGGAGCGTGCCCACGAATTGCCGGGTGCGGGTGAGCCGGCCTTCCACATCATCCGCGATTTGGGCCAGCCCCAGATCCATGAGCGTCGCCTGGTCGCCGCTGGTGTTCACGAGAATGTTGCCCGGCTTGATGTCGCGGTGAATGATGCCATGCTCGTGCAGAGCCTGCGCGGCTTCGGCGGTCTGGCCCAACAACTCCACGATCTGGCGAACGTACCCGTCGCTGCGGCGCACTGCCGGTCGTTTTAAAGGAGGGGCCGGTTCCATTGGGACAGGGGCCAGTGGCGCCTGAGACGCAGGGCTTGCGTTTGGTTCGCTGCGCAACGGCCGCTCGCGCTTGCGCGCCTCTTCACACACGCTGTTGAGGGTTTCTTTCCAGCGCGGCAAATCAATCTCCGTGACGCTGGCAGCGCGGGTCTGCAAGGCCGTGCCCACGTCGCCAAGGGAGGCGCCTTCCACCAACTCCATCGCATAGAACCACTGCTCTCCCTCCGAGCCCGAGGTGAAGATCTTCACGACATGCGGATGCTCGACCTGGCCTAATGCTTTGATTTCGCGGCGAAAACGCGCTTCCGCCTTCGGGTCGCCGGGCTTATTCATGCTCTTGAGCGCGACTTGCCGGCCCAGCGACGGTTGCCAGGCTCGGTAAACGACACCCATGCCGCCGCGACCCAATTCGCTGAGCAACTCGAACTCGCCCAAGTGCTTGCGCGGCCTGCCAGGAAGCGGTTCCTCGCCGCTGGGTTGGTCTGCCTGCGACTGGGCGGCCCACGCATCCACTTGCTGTTCCGAGACGTCGCCCAAGCCCAGGGCTTGCGCGAGCAAGGCGCGTTGTTCCCTCCCCCAATCGGGCCGCGTGAACGTCTGGCCGGTCGTGTAGCAGAGATACTCGGTCTTGCTGCGGCCACGCCGCGAGTTGAGAAAGGCGCATTCATTGGCTTCCGGATCGTAGACCAGCAACGGATGCAGGCTGACGAGTTGCGGGCTATCGACCCAGCCGGCGTAAACGCGTTGGCCATCGGGCAACTGGGAAGACGCTTCACGCGGCCGCAACAACGACTCCATCCGCCGGGCATTCTCGCCGCTCAATTCGGACCTTTCGATCAGCCATTGGCCCTGGACTTGCCGGACCTCGGCTATGAAAAGAAGCTGCCTGCCCGCCAGCACATCAAATTTGGCGAACAGTTCGGTCAATGCCAACAACAGACTCTGCCCGATGCGCTCATAAAAGTCGTTGCCTCGGTGCCCCACGGCCCCGTGGCCGATTTCCTGGTTGCGATAGCGAACCAACTTGTCGAAAAGCTCGGCCACATAGACGGACGAACGAGACGCCCTTTTTTCTTCGAGTGCTTCCAGCAGCGCGGCTTCCAGCCCCGCACAGCGGGGTAAATCCTCGCGGGCCTTGCCGAGAAACAGATCGCGCAGCGGATTAAACCCGGGTGTCTCGGCATCGGCGAGCACCGGCACCAG
>Ga0070732_10000481_pt1 | contig 25294 bp, 31 predicted proteins | sample Coa_R1_5_FD_66449 | JGI IMG/M metagenome (GOLD analysis project Ga0070732, IMG submission 66449) | Surface soil microbial communities from Centralia Pennsylvania, which are recovering from an underground coalmine fire - Coalmine... | ecosystem: Environmental > Terrestrial > Soil > Unclassified ... | reverse complement strand
GTGACCGCGCTTCGCGCGCGCGATCAGCAGCTCGGACTCGTCAAGCCGGGTGCGGAGAAGGTCGCGTAGTCGTCAACCGAGCCGCCGCTGAATTTCAACAGGCGCCGGGACATCCCCCCCAAGCCCGAGGCGATCCGTTTGCCGTTGGTGCCGCCCGGTTCCCACCGGACGATCATCAAGATCATTGATCAGAGAGACACAATGGATTCCATCTTCCTGGAGGGACCGGACGAGAATGCGCCTGATCTGGTCTGCGGCGCGTGTGGATCGACGCTCATCACGGGAATGGGTCGGATTAAGTTGAAACCGAACTACGCTCTTGAGTGCGCGATGTGCAACCGGTGGAACGATCCGCCGCCATCGTGATGCCCATATGAAACGCGGCGTTGCTGGCGAGCCGTCGTATCAGCGCGGAGCCTGTGCAAATCCACGGCGAACCCACGCGACGGTCCATCCGATCACGTAGACGATCACCATCACCACAGCCCAAACGAACAGCGCGATACCGATCAGCATGGCACGCTTAAAGCGAAGGTCTCGTATGTACTGGTCCAGCGATTGGATCTGTGTCTGTGGCGCAAACTCATGAAAACGAGCCAACTCCATGCATCCTGGGGGCACGAGCCACAGATGCGCGGCTCGAACCTGAGCCTCCAACGCTGCATTTATCAGTGCGGGCGCAGTTCCAGCACGGAAGAGGATCAGACCCGCGCTGTTCAGCGTGTCGAGGGTGGCTTGGGAAACGGGGAGGTCGGTTTGGGGAATACTGATGTCCCTCCCCGACACCAGTGGTATGGAGAACGCCACGACGCCGCCCCCCTCATCGAACTGATGGATGCCTTTGGGCAAGGCACGCGATTCCGGTGACGCCTCAACAGGGATTGACGCCGCCTCGGGAACTTTGGTCGGGTCTGTCGGGGCGATCACATGTGCCGTGACATCAGCACACGTACCGTTGGCAAATTCCCGCACGAGCATGTCATCCGGACGAGGCCAGTAATCAACGGTCCACGCAACCGCCAGGACGGCGGAGAGTGCTCCCCAGACGACCCACAGTCGTTTCCAGCCATTTAGAGCCATCGGGTCTCATCGTCATCTGTCTACCCCCGGCAACGCAAGCTGTCCCCGTAGCACCAGTCGCCCAGGCGGGATCCGATAGCGTAAAGCGCGTCATCGTCGGGTACCCTTGAGCGGATAGTTCGTGGGCGCGACACTGACGACGCCTGTCAAGACGCCGAGATTGTGAGGACTCAATGACCGCAGCGAACGAACCAGCGCCGGTTGAACTATCCGAGCGACCCTGCACACGAACTGGCTGTGATGGAACCATGGTGTTTAGGCGCAACTGCCGCAAGATGGGAACGGGCGCTAAGGGAGTTGGCGCTGGTAGTCCTGATGAGCGCGTGGCAGCGTGGACATGTAAGAAAGATTCCTTTCACCAGGACGTGATTCCGCTACCAAGGTAAGGCGCGAAAGGGGTGACCTTTCCCCTACGCCGCCTTCGGCTCCCGAAACGCCGCCTCGACCAACAATCGCAGCGTTTGCGAAATCGTCCGGCGTCCCGCTTGAGCCAGAGCGACGATCTGCCGAAACTCCGGCTCCGGAAAACGAACGGACACGACGAAGGGCAATTGCACGGGCGGATTCTTCTTCATGGGGGTATCTCCTCGGTGTGGCGGGGCGGCTGTGGTGGACGTGGACTCGGGCGTCGGTCAACGGCGCTTGCGCGTATTTATGACGCGCCGAGTCGGTGAGAGAACCAGCGCGGACGTGCGGGGTCCGGCGAAAACGGTCGCGGAGCGCGGACAGGCACGCGAGAGGAATCCAAGGGTCACGGAAGAACCTTGGCTGGTGGGTTGACCCATCATTTCATAGAACTTTTCTCATAGAAAATCTCTACGTGTAGTTCTATGAAATGATGGGTCAACCCGTCAGGACCGTCTAGCCCGCTCAAACCGCTCTGCGAATTTCTCCTCACTGGTCACCAGTCGCAACCCGACGTAAACCTTGCCCGTCTCTCGTTTGGCGGAGTCGAACTGCTTCCCGATGGATCGTCCGAACGCCGTCTCACTCAAGAGGTACTTGGGGTCTCTCTGGCCATACCAAGCGACGTACGCCATGTAGAGATCCCGCGCCCCGATGATCGCTGCGCGGTCATCCGACACGCGCACGAGGGCATCGGCGATGAACTCCGCCGTGGGTTCCTGGGCATTCTTCATCTCCGTGCCTGCCTGGGTAATCTCGCTGGCATGTCCACTGACAGTCCCCGTCTGCCCCACTCGACCGCGCCGCGTACCACCCACGCCAGAATGCCGGGTGCCTCAGTCCGCAGCCGATCCTTGAGGGTGAAGTCTTCACGCCCAGCAAACGAGACCGTGAACGGGACCAAACGCATGCGTTGCCAGAAGCCGTCTGATGCCTCGTGGACCCTCGGCGGCTTGTCCATCGACAGCCACAGTTTGAACTGCGGCTCGAAAGTGAACTCGGGCTGGTACTTGAGTTGGCAGGCAATCGGATCGCGCCCACTCAGCCGTTTGAGTCGTGCCTCGTTCAGCGGTGCGCGAGAGAACTCCGACGCCGTGACCAGACGTCTGCCCGGCAGTTTCGCAATGTCGGGCGTGGGCGCACCGCTCGACGGCTGGTGTGCTGGCGACTGGAGCGAACTGGCATCAAGCGCGTCGGCGTAGTCTCCGAAAATGTGGGCCAGGGTGTTAATGACCGTCCCCTTGCCATTTCTCCCCGTCCCGTGGAGTACGAAGAAGACTTCTTCCGTCGTTGCGCCCGTCAGGCTGTAGCCGATGGCACGTTGCAGCCAGTCGATCATGCGGTCGGTGCCAAGGGGGAAGATCTCACGCAGCGTAGCCTCCCAGATCGGACAGGTGGCAGCGGGGTCGTACTCACGGGTTACCGAGCGCGTCACTCGGTCATCGGGCAGCGCAGAGCGAAGCGCACCGGTTCGCAAGTCGATCAACCCCGTGGGTGTCCCAACCAGAAAGTTGTCCTTATCCCAAGTGTCCCCGGCGTCGAACATGCCGGGCTGATTCTCTGCGAGCCTCAACAGATTGGCGAGGCGTGCATAATTCAATCCCTGCTTCGCCCAGCCCCACGCCTTCGCATCGCTCACCGCGTTAGCTGCGTCCCGCCGTGCGACCATCGTGGATTCGGCGAGTTGAAAGACGGTGTTGGCTGTATCGGGGAGCCACAAGCCGCTGCGATCCCCCAAGCAATGCCAGCGGCGGGTCTGCTTGTCGAACATCACTTTGCCTGCGTAACGCGAAGCGAAGCACGCGGCATCGCCCGATTCCGTCAGACTCTCGGCGGTAATGGGTGGCGCGGGGGCGATTGTCAATGGCGTCCGTGGAGGATTCGTGGGTGTCGGCATGGGTGTCGGTGTCCGTCCTTGTAACAACTTGAGTCCTGCGGGGTGGCGAGCCGATTTTCTGGCGGACCTGATTTTTAGCCTCAGTTCCTTGTCCGTCCACGGGGGGATGCAGCGGGCGTTCCACGGTTGGAGTGCAAGAAAAGCGTCCGCATCGGACAAGGCAAAGTCGCGGACGAGTTGGGCACACATCACGAACGTGGCGTTGTCTCCACCTTGTCCCTGAACGGCGGGCGGGCACTTGGCCACGTAGGCACGGACCCGCGTCATGAGATCGACGGGCGGATGATCGAGCGCCGCTTGGAGCGCCGCGACATCCGGCTCCGTAAGAGTGACTGGTTCAGGAAACAGCGGCGCGAACCATGCCGGGTCGTACGTGGGCAGGTCATCTTTCGGTACGGTCCAATCGCCCACCGGTTCGTAGATGACGCCCGTCCTGTGAACGGAGAAAGGCGCAACGACGTAGCCCCCATCGCCCTTCACATCCACACGAGGCTCGCCGGGGTGGTTTCTGCCGGAGACCGGGCCATCGGTGCGGTAGTACCGGTGGACGCCCCTGGCAGTCTTGACCATCCAAGGCGTGGGCAGTAGGTGCTCCTGGCACCAGAGTTCGGCGTCTTTGGAATCAGAATCAACGACCACGATGCCGCTAACGGACCCTGTGACGACTCCAAACGAATGCACCCGTTGTCCCTGGTGACCCGCCGTCATCCATTCGGACAGTTCAGCATCCGTCACCATCCTGCCTTGGTACGCTTTCCAGCGAACCAACGCCTCCTTGTTCTTCCCAACCGGAATGAGATTGAGTTGCCGGGGGACGCAATGGGCGACCGTGGCGGCGAGCGAGGGGGTGACGGCGGTTGTTGGGTCGCTCATAGAGTTTCTGCTTCGTGTCGGGACTGGAACTCCGGTGCCAGATCGTCTGGCTTGCTCAGGAGGTGCGTGGTGCCCGTATGCGCCGCACACAGGTACTTAGGTGCCGGTCCGAAAACGGCGATTTGTGGCACGGATTTCATAGACTCCCCTTCCGCTGCGCCGCGGCAAGGAACAGCCTCGGGTCGGGGCGACTGACCGGCTCCTTCCGAGTCCGGCTGGATTCCCCTACCCAGAATCTCGCGGGGGCGTTACGACGTGGACGAGATCGTCCGCGCCGGTGGGGTCTCCTGACTTCCGGCTGTAACCGTGTGACAGCAGCATTACGGGCACCAAACCTTGACAACGACTGTATCAATGTAGTACATGACTATTACATGACTCGCCGAAAAGCCCCTGCTGTTCCTGGCCCGAAACCCCGGACCTTCGGTTACTGCCGTGTCAGCACAAACCAACAGGCGACCGAAGGGCACTCCCTGCCGGATCAGAAATCCCGAATCGCTGGGTACTGCCAAGCCCACGGACTCCCGGCACCCACCGATTACCTCATCGACCCCGGCATCAGCGGCACCGTGTCCCTCCAGAAACGTGAAGCGGGCGCACGACTCCTGGCCCAGCTTCGGAAGGGCGATCACATCATCGTGACCCGAGGCGACCGGCTCTTCAGGAGCGCGAAGAATGCCCTGGAGGTTGCCGAACTCCTCCGGGATAAGGGCATTGAACTTCACCTTATGGATATGGGCGGTCCAGTCCTGCATTCCTCGGTATCGCGTCTGGTGTTCGGGATCCTGATGAGCGTGGCAACCATGGAAAGTGAGCGGATCGGCGAAAGGGTAGCCAGCGTCAAAGAGCACTTGAGGAAACAAGGGAAGTACCTCGGCGGCGCGATGGCAATTGGCTACGCCACAAACGCCAGGGGCAAGCTCGTAATGCTCCCCACTTGGCGGCGGCACCTCGCCACGATGAAGGCGCTCTCCGATGACGGCAAGTCCACCCGCGATATCGCCGCCGTCATGAATACACGAGGGCTTTCGATCAGTCATAACTCTGTTTACAGAGTGCTGGCTGAGCGGCGAAAGATCGATGCCGTAACCGTGTAGCGGGGAACGCACTTCAGTGGAGGCTCACAGACGGACAGCGTGAGTCATGACGACGGCTTCACCCCTGTGTCCGCCACGTCGGAGCGTCTTGAGGGTGACGCCCGATCCGTCGTGTTCCAACTGGCGGACCAGATACGACGCTGTTTCTTCACTCGCCCACTCTGCGGGTACGTTGAGCGTAAGGGTGTATGACTGCCATTTCTTCTGCTTCATCGTGGTTCTCCTGAACGCCCTACTGAATGCGCTCCGTTCGTGTTGCCGGTGTGCCGTCTTGTTCTCGCAGTTCTCGCCGCTTCTGCTCGCGCCCTTCCTCGACCGCTTCGAGTGCCTTCCGCATGGCGTGCTGGCGGATGTGCGAGTAGTGCTTCACCATTTTGCGGGAGACCTGTCCTGTGATCGCCTCGATGACGAGTTCCGGCTGACCAGCCTCCAATAGCTCGGTGACGATGGTGTGGCGCAAGTCGTGGAAGCGGAGCCCTGGCAGGCTCGCCTTATCGCGGAGTGCATGCCACGCCGTGTCCCAGCGGCTCATCGGCTTGGTCGGGTCGAAACGGTTCCATTGGCAGGCGAACCAGACGAAGTGATCCGGCGCGGTGAATCCGAGCCGGTCGAGACGTTCAATCATTCGCCCGAGGACTCTCACCGCGTCCGGCAGCAACGGAAGCACGCGAAGGCGGTGCCGGTTCTTGCCGAAGGGAACATTTATCTTTCGGTTGAACAAGTCCACGTCACGGCGTCTCAGGCGTCGAACTTCGACCGAGCACATTGAAGTGCAAGCTGCCACGACCGCCGCGCAGTAGACGTGCTCCCACTCCGGGTTAGCCTGCGCCCCTTCAAGAAGACGATCCTGTTCCTCGACGGTCAACGCCCGACCGACGAGACTTTCTGATTCTTCGAGCAAGTGAACGTGATCCTCCAATGCCCGCCAGCAGCCGCAGAATTTCAAGACCCGCGATAGAACGCCCACATCCATGTTGATCGTTCGGTTTGCCTTCCCCGCCTCGTGCCGAACGCGCTGGAACTTCGCAATCGCATCGGGCGTGATCGCGGCGAGTCGTACGTCGCCGAAATGTTTCTTGACGATGCTCAGCCGCTCCCGTTCAAGTTCAAGCGTCCTCTCGGAACAGCGCATCTTCTTGTCCGCATGGTAGGCATCAATGGCAGCGAAGAGCCGCTTCGGCTTGCTCTGCCGAATGAGCAAGCTGCCCTCCTTCGCTGTTTGGATTAGGTCGCGCTCGACCTGCTTGGCCCTGTTTTTGTTGGTCGTTCCCGTGGGCTCCCGATGGCGCTGGCCACCCACGTAGAAGTGACTCCACCAGCATCGACCACGTTGATACAGCGCCATCGGCTACTCGCGCTCGCTGCTCACCGCTGGCGTGATGGTGCTCTTGCGGATGAACTCGCTGAGATCAGACGGCAAGTAGCGTACTGCCCGCCCGAACCGCATGAAGTTCGGTCCCCTGCCGAGATGCCGCCACTGTCTCAGAGCAGCGACGGACAACCCCAACCTCCCCGCCGCCTCGATCTCCGTGATAGCCCGCTCTTCCTGATTCATCGCCTTCTCCCACGGGGTCCAAGACCCTCGCTCTTCTGCCCACCTTTGTCAATCAGCGAAGTGGTCCCGGTTGAACGCCAACCGGGACCAACCACGACTAAGAATTTGCTTCTTGGATCGCCCGATTCAGTCCAGGCGGCAGACTGACGAACCAGAACGGGTCGTTCGGCATGGCGTTCTTGATGACGAATCGTCCAGTGATGGTTGTGCCTTCCACCTTGATGTCGCTGAACGCCATGTCTTCCAGGTGGAACAAGCCCGAGGGCTCTTCCGATGGGACCACTGCTGGCGTCGGCGTCTTCGCGGCTTCAGCGGCTTCGGCTTGACGGTACTGCCTCACGACTTCCTGTTGCTTCTCGGGCGATGTGATGCCCTTCGCCCTCGCGTCCTTGACAATCTGTTCATCGGTCAGCGACTCGGGGTTGGCAGCAAGGGCGGAACTCGGTGTGCCTCGCCGTTCCTTCCCTCCCCGCGCCGACGCTGGCCTTTGGTGATGCGGGCTGCGGATCGCTCGGATGTCTTCGAGCAGTGAGTTGACAGTCAGTCGCCCGTCTGCCGTTGCCTCAACGACGCCTTTCCTGTCGGAGTCCGTGCCGTAGAGGAAGACCTTGGCGACTTCGTAGACGCATTCAATGTACGGCGAAAGCGAGTTTTGAATCGCACCGAACTCTCGACCGTGCGTGCTGTGAGCAGCGGCTTCACCGATTGTGCGGACCCGTTTGAGGTATTCCTTCTCACGCTCGGGCTTGAGGTTGAATGACTTGATGACCTTCGATAACTCGTCGTCCGCCTTGGCACGCCTCGCGTCCTGCTCGAACACGCAGAAGACTTTGCATGCGCGGACGAGGGCGGCGGCTCTCTGCCGTCCGAGTACTGACGCTTCTTGGAATGCGTCGAGCACTTCCTTCACTTGCTTAGCGAGTTGGGCTCTTGTCGGGACCGCCCTCGCGCTCTGCGTGCTGACCGGCGTTGTAACGCCGGTTTTCACCGGACCTTCGCTGTGGACTTCCATACCGTTCTCTCCCTTGCGTGCGCCCCGAACGCTCATCGCGTCGAGTGCACGGCTAAGTGAACCGAAATGGTTCTGCTACAAGGATCGAACAGGTGCGGATGGATTGGAGGTGCTGAAAGATCGTGATTCTAGGGACGAGTTACGACACCTGATCTCGGAAGACGGAAGAAACCAGCCTCGGGATAGATCTCATCCAGTTGCGCTTGCGTAAAGTGGTCGAAGATGTCGGCTGTTGCACGAAGTAGCGGGAAGAGATCCTCGGGACTCTGGCCCTCAGCCGCTTCGATGACCACCTCTAATGCCTTGTGGAAGACACTGCCACGACGTCCGCCGCCGTGCGTCCTGGCCAGGCGAATGCCGCGACATCGCAAGATGAACGCTACGTTGTTGGCCAACCAGCGACGAGCTTCATTTCTTCGCCTGCCTTTGGCTTTCGGATAGTTGAACAAGTAATCAAGCGTTCCGGTGTGGATGACGACTTGCACGAACAGGCGGTCCAAGGTGTCTCGCCACGGTGGTTGTTCCTCGGGCGCAAGTCCTTCGAGGTCATCTTGAACCGCCCGAATGGCCTTGACGAGTTCTTGGAGCGGACCAATGTGCCTCTCCAACTGCAGGCGAAGCGTGTCAGTCTTCAGAGACTTCTCAAAATGCGGAAACGTTTCAAGCAGGGTTTCAAGGGCGGGGATGATTTCGGTCGCCTCCGCTCCAAGGATCTTCTTCAAGTCTCGGACTACTTCTGGTGACAACGATGGCGTTTTCTTTGGCGGCTGTGGCGGCATGGAGAGTGGACAGTCTACCGAGCCCAGGGCACTCCGGCGATTCTGCCGTTGTGGCCCGGCAAGAGCCCATGCGACCGACCTGACTCCCAGCGCCGGGCCACGAAATCAGGCAGCAAGGTCACAAAAAGGTCACAATCGGGTTGGACGCCGTTTTTGAGTCCCTGTAAACTATTGATTCCACTCATGCGGAGAGATGTCCGAGTGGTTGAAGGAGCACGCTTGGAAAGCGTGTGTAGGGGAAACTCTACCGTGGGTTCGAATCCCACTCTCTCCGCCAGCCTATTTTTCGCGTTTCGCTGGGCAAAATCGCAACTTCGATCGAGAGCACGTTTCTCTCTGCCAATGGCGGGCGCTTCGTCGAATTCATTCAACACTCGAGCAATTTCCAGCCGCAAGTCGCGGCGAGTTCCATTCTTGAGTGTCATTCGCGACTTCACGACACCTCTCCCAAGTCCTATTTCCCGAAGCGCTCGATGCGATAGGCGATCTCAGGTCCGCCATCCCCTTCGTACGCAAGTTGCGCAATCGCCAGGGTGAACGGTTCCAGGTATCTGGCGATTCGCAGGGGGCCGGCGTCGACCGGTTCAAAGCCGACATCGCGAATCAGTCCCGCCGCGACTCGCTTCGCGCCTTTGCCGTCCCCGCAGAACAGGAGACTCGGTCGGCGACCAGTGCGTCGCTTTGCGGCGAATACGTCGAACAAGACCTCACTCGGAACGGTGCCGAATGCGGAAATGATGTCGGCGTGGGGAATCCTTTTGGCGAGCGCCTCGGCGCCAGACGACGTGTGTGCGATTAACAGCTTGGTGTCGGCCGCATTCATCGGGATTGAGCAAGTGACGATCACTTTGCCAGAAAGGTCACCAGCCTGCTTCAGCACGTCAGTGACTCGTGACCAGTGCACCGCCAGCAAGACTGCGTCCGCATTCACGACCGCCTCATGAGGAGTGCCAACGCGGGTATGCCCGCGTGCCTCCCGAGCGAGTCGCTTCAGCTTTCGTTGACTTCGTGAATAGCTGAAGACCACGTCGTGGCCGGCACGCGCGAAGATCGTCCCGAGCTTGCCGCCCATCAATCCTGAACCGAGAATGCCGATACGCATGCCCTGACACCCTTCGTGTGCAATGAACTCAGCGGTTGATGACGGCCATGTTTCCTTCGTCGTGCCGCTCGCCGGCGGCCGGTGTCAGACGGTTCAGCCGGGCGATTTGTTCGGCCTTGAGCTCGATCCCTTCGGCTGCGGTGTTCTCCTCGACGCGGGCGACCCGCTTGGTTTCGGGAATGGGGGCGATATCGTTCCCTTGGGCGAGTAGCCACGCCAGAGCGATCTGTGCCGGTGTAGCGCCAACCCTCAGCAGCAACGGTCCGGACTTCGTCGACGATCCGGAGATTGCGCCGGAAGTTGTCGCTGGTGAAGCGCGGGTTGGTCTTTCGCCAATCATCGTCTGAGAGTTGCTCGGGCGATTGAATCTCACCAGGAAGGAAGCCGTGACCGAGCGGCGAGTAGGAAACAAATCCGCCGACGGTGTCCTCGATGGGCGTATTCGGGTCAGGCCTTCGCCATCTCGGGGAACCGCACGAGGCGTCCTCGGCCGTGCGCGAGCCGATGGGCGGCGCCCTGCGACTCGTCACGTTTCTCTTCGCACACCTGGCATCGCACCGCAAACGGAAGCGCCACCAGCCGCCGGGTGGCAATCTCGTCCTCGCATTCGACGCAACGCCCGTAGCCTCCCGCGTCGAGTCGAGCGAGCGCAGTGTCGATGCTCACGAGCGTCTCTGATTGCATCTGCAACAACGCCAGCGCCGAATCGCTTTGGAGCCTCCGGTTGTGGACGTCGTATCGGAGCTCGCGTTGGCGCTCGAGCAGCCCTTGCTTGAGCGTGTGGGTCCGGTGCTGGCCCTGCGGCGGCAAGGTCCTGATCTGGGTGAGCTTCGGCATGTGGACTCCTGCGTCAGACAGCATGTCCGACCGGCGAGCGGCATGTCTGTGCCCTTGTGCACACCCTCCCGTGCGCAGTCGGCGAATGATCCTCCGTATGGATGAAGGGTGATGTCGTGCACCTGATTCTGCTTGTCCACCAACGTGACATGCCCGCCAACGGAGAGGTACCGGTAGCCGGGCGCCGGAGTCGCGAGCTTGTGTTTGAGATCGGATGCTGGCACTCACAGCGCCGGACGGTTTCGTCCGCGGCCTCTTTACAATGTTCGCTGCGTACTAGACACACGCGCGACGTGAGCCGTTCTGCACAGGCGCGCCGGACGCCGCCTGATAACGTGGGTGATGAGGCTCCCGCGATGGCGTCATGACCTTCATCCTCAGGACTCTGTCCTGCCTTGTCGCAGGCGTGGCGATTCTTCCTGGCACACCGGCTCCGATCGGACCCGAACGCTCGACTCCGTCGACGCAGTCCATCTGGCCCACAGAGCTGGGAATGCAGGTTCTTCTCGATCGAGCCGGGTTCTCGCCGGGCGAGATCGATGGGGCGTCAGGACCCAACAGCCGCGGGGCTCTCGCGGCGTTCCAGACGGAGCGCGGTGTTGCTCCGAGCGGCCAGAACCGCCCGGCGCTGCTCGAAGCGCTCGGCGCCGGGGCTGTTGAACCGATCTTGTCCTATACGATCACCGCGGAAGAGGCCGCGGGCCCATTCCTCGAGACGATTCCGCAAGACATGACGGCGCAGTCGAAACTTCCAGGCCTGTATTACACATCCCTGCTAGAAGCGCTCGGCGAGAAATTCCACTCGGCTCCGGCTCTGCTCACGCGCCTGAACCCCGGCGCCCGGTTCACCGCGGGAGCACACATCAGGGTGCCCAACGTGTTAGGCGCCAAAGGCGCCTCGGGGCCGGCCCAGGCTGGGCCGGTCAAGGTCGTCGTATCGAAAAAAACCTCGGCCCTGACCGTCTATGACCGGGACGGCCAGATCATTTTTCACGCCCCGGTCACGACCGGTAGCGAGCACGATTCGCTTCCCCTCGGCCATTGGACGATCATGTCAGTCGTCCACAATCCGACCTACAACTACAATCCCGATCTGTTCTGGGACGCCGATCCTACAAATGCGAAGGCGACCATCGCCGCGGGACCGAACAATCCGGTGGGCGTTGTGTGGATAGACCTCAGCAAGCCGCACTACGGGATCCACGGAACCCCTGAACCGGGCCAGATTGGCCGAACCACGTCTCACGGGTGCGTGCGGCTGACCAATTGGGACGCCTTGAGGCTCGCGAGCCTGGTGACCACAGGCACGCCGGTCGTGTTCGAGGAATGAGAACGCGAGGCTCCGGCGCCTCCAAGGTCGTCGCCGCCGCATCGGGCGGATTCCTCGCGGGCGCGATCGCCGTGACGCTCGTGATCTGGGGCTTCCCCAACATCAGCGTTCCCGCCGTCGCCACCGGCAGACAGTCATCCTGATTCCCGCAGGCTCATCCAGCGGCATGGGCACCGGCTCGGATGGCGACACCTCGGCCTTCGCCGCACTCTCGGTCACGCACTCGGTCGTCGCGACGGCGGTCTTGAGCGTGTCCAGCCCAACGGAATCGGACATCTGCACGTTGACGAACCGCGGCCTCGCGAGGTGCGAGCAGAACGTGTGCCGCAGCCGATGCACACGTGATTTGACTGAGGTCCCCGCAATGACGCCAGCCGCCGACGCCGACGATCCGACTCATCGCGAACTTGCGGCCTCCGGACTCCCGATCGTCACCGACCCCACGGAGGTCGGGCGCTGTCCTAATCAGTACAGCGCGTTTCGTGCGCGCAGGACCATCATGGCCACCAAGGTGATATGCATGAGAACAACACGCACCAGAAGGAGGCCGCACGTCATCGGCCTGGCGAGTCTCGCCATCTTGACGATCGGCGGCCTGAGCCTGTCGGCGCAATGGCAACGGAACCAAGCCCCGGTCGGTTCGCGAATGTCCGGTACCTATGACCTCGACAGCACGCGTGGCGACAATCCGCAACGCGCGCTCGAGGCGGCGACCCGTTCACTACCGCCGGACCAGCACGACCGCGCCGCCCAAAGCCTTCTCAGCCGGCTCGTGCCGCCGCAAACGATTTCGATCGATCGCAACGGTTTGACGGTTAGCATCGCCTCTTCGCGGGGTCCTCGCTCGGCATTCGACGCGGACGGGCTGACGCGAAGCGAGCGCGGCCCGAACGGGCGGATGGTCAGCACGCGTGCCAACATGAACCGTGACGGCACTCTGACGGTGTCGACCAGCGGCGGTGGCCGCGGCAATGACTTTTCCGTGACGTTCGAATCACTGAACAACGGCAACGGTCTGCGGGTGACGCGCCGGCTGGACGACGACAGCCTGCCAAGGCCAGTGGTGATCCAGAGCTACTACCAACGCGCCGCGGACACGCCGCGCTGGGACGTCTACACATCCGGACCCCCATACGGGTCGGCCAACGGGATGATGGTCGTGCGAGACGGCACGCAACTCCTCGCGACCCTGGACACGCCCCTCAGCATGCGCACATCGCGAGACGGCGAACGGTTCACGATGACCGTGCGCGGTCCGGGGGAGTTCCAAGGCGCACGGATCGACGGCGTCATCTCGCGCGTGAACGCCTACCAGGAGAGCGGAAATGGTGGGGACATGCGTGTGGACTTCCAGACGATCGAACTCGACGGCCGATCGTCTGAGTTCGCCGCGATGCTTAACTCCGTCCGCCTGTCTGACGGCACGATCCTGCGCGTGAATGCCGAAGGCACCGCGCGCAGCGTGAACAGCGGCGACACGACGGTTCGGAATGGCGGGATCGGTGCGGCCGTCGGCGCGATCATCGGCGCGGTGGTCGGCGGCGGCAAGGGCGCTATTGTCGGCGCGGTGGTCGGGGGCGCGGGGGGCGTCATTCTGTCACAGGGCCAGGAGCAACTCGACCTGCCGCCAGGGACCGAGGTCTCGTTGACCGCCGTGACAGGCTACCGGGGGCCGGCGTCCTAGACAGTTCGTGACTTTGAGCGTGCTCTTCGCGCGGCGCAGCCCTCAAGCGAACCGAGTCCTCGCCTCGTTCGCGGCGATGTGACGGTCCTCCCGAGTCGCTCCTTCGTATTGCCAGGCCATGACGACGACACGTAGTAGCGAGGCACTGGATCTGCTCGACCGTTCGGCCGCAACAGAAGCCGGACGGTCCTGCTGCGGGGCGGATCCGTGCTGAGTATGGATCCGGCGATCGGTGACCTCACCGGCAACGGGATCATAGAGGGCGGTGTGATCACAGCCGTCGCTCCCAACCTCCTGGTGTCCGACGGCGCGATCGAAAAATGCGTTGCCGAATCGATCGTGATGCCCAGCTTGGTCGATTCCCACCTGCACGCCTGGGAGAGCCAGCTCGTCCGGTTCGACCCGACTCCCGAGGCCGCCGCGTGACACGAGATGCGCCCATTAGGATGGGTGGACCGCAACGGGCCCGGCAAGCACACAGGGGCAGTTGGTTTGCGAAGACCAGCGCCGTGTGCCTCCGCCCACTCACCTCACAGTGCCCACCGGGTGCCTTGATTGGCGCCAGCGTCCTTATCGCGGTTCTCTGCGGCGTGCGGCTGGCCGCCGCCCAGGAGGTCGCCACTGACCTGACGGGTTCCGTCCAGGCGTCCTCCACGTTCGTCCCGGCCTCGCTCGGTCCGCTCACTTTCGACACCGACCCGGTGACGCTCGACGTGACCCGCGGAGATCAGGAGACAGCGCCCGAGCCAACGAAGCGAACGCGCAGTTTCTTCGATGCGCTCTACCACAATGTCGTCGATGACGTGAAGCATCTGCCCCGGCGCAACAGCCTGTACTTCCTCGCCGGCGGCGGGGCACTCGCCCTCGCCGTTCACCCGATCGATCATTCGCTCAATGCGCATCTCGAGGGATCCGGCAGCGTGGGCACCTTTTTCGCGCCCGGCCAGTACGTGGGGGCAACCTATGTGCAATTGAGCGTCGCGTTTGTGACCTACCTGGTGGGCCGGATGCACAACCAGCCGCGGGCCGAGCACATCGGCCTGGACATGCTCGAGGCCCAGATTCTGGCCGAAGGCATCGTCGAGGTGACCAAAGAAATTGTCCGTCGTCCCCGACCCACGAACCCCGATGGCACCCCGACGACCTCCGGCTACTCCTTTCCGTCCGGCCACGCCGCCGCAACCTTCGCGACGGCGACCGTCTTTCAACAGCACTTCGGCTGGAAATGGGCGGTGCCCACCTACACGATCGCGACCTGGGTGGCGGCGTCGCGGCTGCACGAGAACGTGCATTTCGCGAGTGACGTCGTCATGGGCGCGGCCACCGGCATCATCATCGGCCGGTCGGTCACTTGGCACGGCCGGAATGACTTCCGCATCGGCGTGGTCGGTGTGCCTGGGGGCCTGGGCGGCCAAGTGACCTGGTAAGCCGGACCGCGGCTCGAAAGGGACCGTGGTACGCCACACCGTCGAATGACAGCGATCGGCCGGGCACGTTGCGACCGCCACACTGGCGGAGGTGCCGGCCGCCATCGGAATTCCGAGAGCGCTGTCTCGGAATTGGCATCCGCGGCAGTTGATCTACGTCGGTTGTCCTGGCCGCAGACGGTGAGTCAGCCTGAGGCTACACCTCGAGCCAGACTCGTAAGGCGTCGTCGATCGCCGCAAGCTGATCCGGATCGCACCCGCCGATCGCGCGGACCACGGCCGCACGTGGGACGCTGACCACCTTGTCGACCATGACCTGTGAGGGCGTGGTCAAACCGGTGCGGGCGCCCGGCGGCAGCGTAATCCGAAACAGCGGCGCGTCAACGCAGTCGGACGTGATCGGGCAGACGGTGATACTGGCGTGCGCGGCATTGAACAGATCGGATTGGACGACCACAGCCGGCCGCGGCTTCCCGGTATAGGCGCCCTTGACGACAACAATCACCACGGACCCGCGGGACACCGTCACGGCGTCTCGTCGGAAACAGCGGTGATGAACTCGAGGACCTCACGCTCGGAGCGACGGCGGCTCACGAGCCGCGATTGCCGCCTCGCTTCGGCTGCCAGATCAGGTTCCTTGGCGCCGAGTTGCGTCGCGAGAATATCGCGTACGACCTCGCTACGCGTCCTGTGCCGGCGTCGAGCTTCGCGCGTCAACTGGCGCTCGAGAGTCGTGGGCACGCGAATCGTCAGCACGGCCGACGCGGTCTTGTGTCGGGACATGAGTGAACGTATGACAGTATACACCTTGCCTCGAGCCACATCAGTCCGGCCACGTTCGCGCGCAGCGCGATGACTCGCGCAGTATGGCTAAGCCATCCATCGGATCGGGCCACGCTCAGGATCACCTGTCCTGAAACCGTCTCGGTCGCCCACGTGGTGGCGGCTCTCAGGTGTCGGAGCCTTCCTGGCCATTCGCAGCGACGTCCATGAGTATCTGGAACTTCAAGTGCTCGCGCTACTTCCCTCGGATTGGCGCCTCCCAGGATGGGACTCCCTCTTCCCACTTGTTATCCGTCAATCGGATCATGGTTCCATCCGCGATCCGGTACGCATATAGCTCCCCATATAACTGCCCCGCGGGAGCAATGGGTTCTTCATCGCTGATCCCTCCCCGCTCAGAAGCAAAGATGAGCCACTGCCCGTCATACGAGTATTGAAGGTGCCCGTGCTGTCCCTCATCGTGTGTAATCCTGCGAACCTTCCCGGGCGTGCCATCGGCATTGAGGTCCAGCAAGTACACGTCAAAACTGTCAGCGTTCGGGTCGTCCCGGTTGGACGCAAAGGCAATCTGATTTGCCGTTGGTGAAAAGACCGGAAACAGATCGTTCGCGCCATCGTTGGTCAGGCGCCGCACATTGCTTCCATCCGCATTCATCAGGTACAGATCGAGGTTGCCGTTCCTTCCGCTGCGGAACACGATCTGTTTCCCGTCCCCGGACCGAGCCGCCAGCGGAGACCTTCATGGCGCTTCCCAGACTGTTCGCGAAGGGCCGGATTCGGTTCCCGTCGGGACGCCCACCTGAACCCAACGATCAGTCCCACGAGGGCGAGAGTGTACGTTGGGATACTCGAAGTCCAAGCCGACTCAGAGATCGTGTCGTTGCCAACGTACGTCGTGCCGATGCTGACCGACGTCGCCGGAACCCGCCCGTCCGGTGAACGCCGAGCCGTCCCAAATCGCCGTCAGTGATCGCGGCACATTAAGGGGTCTTACACATTTCTGCGGACTGCTGTGCTTGCCACTAAAGACGGAGAGATGGCCGAGTGGTTGAAGGCGCACGCTTGGAAAGCCATCCCGGCGACGCTCACCGAGCCACGTCGAAACACTTCTTCGCGCAGTGAATTCAACGACTTGCGCCTCCGAGATGTCTCTCGATGTGACCTCGTCAACATCGGTGTTCGTCGACGGTTTCTGGCCCCACCTTGCACTGGCCACTTTCGGACGCTTCGAACACGTTCCACCCATCGCGCGTATACTCCCATCAGTCACTGATGGGACTCACCAACCACCCCTCCGACCTCCTGCCCGGCACACTCGAGCTGCTCATCCTGAAGGCGCTCGCCTCGGGCGCGAAGCACGGCTACGGCGTCGTCGAGCACCTGCGAGTGGCCTCGGCCGACGTCCTGGTCGTGGGCGAGAGCGCGTTGTATCCGGCGCTACAGCGCATTCTTCTCAGCGGCTGGGCTCGGGCAGAGTGGGGCGCTTCTGAGAACGGCCGACGAGCGCGCTACTACACGCTCACCGCCGCCGGCAAGCGGCAGCTGGCCGCGGAGCGCGCGGAATTCGATCGGATGCTCGGCGCGATCCAGCGCGTGCTCATGACGTCCTGAAGGGGATGCGAAATGAACGGATTCCTTCGACGGGTGTGGTATCTGCTGAGGCAGTCGCGGCGCGACGCGGAGTTGCGCGAAGAGATCGAGGCGCATCGCGCGCTCCATCAGGCGCGGCTCGAGCGCGACGGCGGACCGGCGGGTGACGTGGCGCGGCAGAGCCACCGTTTAATCGGGAACCTGACCTTGGCCCGTGAGGATGTCCGTGGTGTCTGGATCCCTCGAACCCTCGACGACCTCGGCCAGGATCTGCGGCTGTCCGCGCGGCGGCTCGCACGCCGACCGGTCTTCACCACGGTCGGGATCCTCACGTTTGCGCTCGGAGTTGGCGCCAACACTGCCGTATTCAGCGTCACCCAGGCTCTGTTGTGGCGTCAGCTCGCGGTCCCGGGCGCCAATGAGCTGCTGGCCCTCGTACGCGAGGGCGCCCGTGAGCGGGGCGAAAGCTTCTCTTATCCGGCGTTTGACTACATGCAGTCGCATGCCCGCGGCCTTGGCGATCTCGTCGGATACGCGACCCGCTTCGCGCGGGCTCGCACCAACGGGCTCGACATTGATGCCGGCATCCAGCTGGTGTCGCGCGGGTACTTCCGCGTCTTGCAGGTGGCACCGTCCCTGGGCCGCACGCCTGACAGTGTGGACGATCGGGATGCCGTGGGCGTCGCCGTCGTGAGCGACGCGTTCTGGCGGCGGCACCTCACGCCTGACGTCAGCCCGCTCGGTGTGTCCCTCTCGATCAACGGCGCTTCCTATGCGGTCATCGGCGTGATGCCCGCCGGGTTCGAGGGCCTGTCGCTCGATGCGCCCGCCGACATATGGCTGTCGATGCTCGCACAGCCTCGAATCGACGGCCGATCGCTCCTCGACGCGCCGGCCAGCAACTGGGTGCGCGTCATCGCACGTGTGGCTGGCGGCATGGCGAGAGTGCCTGCTGGTGAAGGCGCAAGGCTCGCCGGCGAGATGAGAATGGCGTCGGGCGGCGCTCTCGATGTGGCGCGGATCAATCTCGAGCCGGCGGCGCGGCCAGCCTCTGGCGCCCGGGAGGCGTTACTCGCACCGCTCATACTCATCACCCTGATCGTGGGGCTGACCCTGTGCGTCGCCTGCATCAATATCGCGTACCTCCTCCACGCGCGCGGGGCAGCACGGGCGCGCGAGTTCGCGATTCAGGCGGCCATCGGCGCGAGCCGCGGCCGCGTGACCCGTCAGCTCGTCACGGAGACCGTGCTGTTGGCGATACTCGGTGGCGCCGCTGGCATCGCGCTCGCGTTCGGTGGCACGCACGCGCTCGAGGCCTATCTCGCCGGTCACACCTTCGGCGCATTTCAGGCCCCGCGCTGGATCGCGATGGACGTCAACCTGCCCACACTCGCCTTCACCACCGCGCTCGCGGTTGCCGCGGGCATCCTGACGGGCTTGGCACCCGCGCGCCGCGCGAGCGTCGCCGATCCCATCGCTGCCCTCAAGAGCGGGCCACGAGAGGCCGGCGACCGGAGGCGCGCACACCGCGATCGCGCGCTCGTCGCCAGTCAGCTGGCGCTGTCGTTCCTGCTCCTCGCCGTGGCGGGGACGTTCATCCAAAGCTTTCGCCACCTGCAGCAGATCGATCTCGGCTTCCAGCCCGAGTCGCTCGTGCAAGGCGAAGTCGACTGGGCGCGTTCGACGCGTCCGCCGGCCCACCTGCTGGAGACCGCTGGCGACGTGCTCGCGGCCCTCCGCCTGATTCCCGGTGTCACCGCGGCGAGCGTCGCCGCGCCGGGCGTGTTCACGAGCGCGACCTATCAGACGAACATCGGGCTGCCCCACTCGGGACAGTCGATGGCCGTGTCGATCACGTCCGCGGCGCCGGGCTATTTCGCGACGCTCGGGATACCGGTCCGTGGGCGCGACTTCAACACCGACGATCGAGCGACATCGCCACGCGTAGTCGTGCTGAGCGAATCGACAGCCCGGACGCTGTTTCCAGGCGCCGACCCGATTGGCCGTGACGTGCTGCTCTACGGGGGTCCGCTGATCGGGCGCGTCGTCGGCGTCGCCGCCGACATCCGGCTCCGCGACGTGCTCGCGCCGCCGCCAATCCTCGTCTATGTGCCGTACCTTCAGACGGTTGGCCCCGCCGTCGAGGCGACGACGTGGACGGTCCGAAGCCGTTTGCCGACCGACACACTCGCGCGGCAACTCGAGCGCATCGTGCACGACGAGAGTCCTGAGTCGACCGTGACGGTTCGTGCCGTGGTCGATCTGATTGGGCAGTCCGTGTTTCTTGAGCGCGCGACGGCCTGGCTGACGGGTCTCTTCGGCGTGCTCGGTGTCGGATTGGCCATCGTTGGTACCTACGGGCTTGTCTCGTTCAACGCACAGCGGCGTACGCCGGAAGTCGGCCTTCGCCTGGCGCTCGGCGCAACGCCGTCGGAGATTCGATGGCAGATGTGCGCTTCCAGCCTGAAGCCCATCTTGATCGGCATAGGCGTCGGCTGCGCGGTCTCGTTTGCCGCCATTCGGGCGATGTCCGGCTACTTCCAGGGCTTGTCTGCCGCGGCGCCCGAGGCCGTGGCGTGGTCGATCCTGCTCTTGATCTCGACGGCTGCGGTTGCGTGCTTCGTGCCGGCGCTTCGCGCGTCGAAGAGCGACCCGGTCAGGGCATTGCGCTGCGAGTGAGACAGTGAGCGACCAGCCTCGCGGGCCGGCCCGCGGCTTGCGGACAGCGCGCCACGCGCCGGAGGGTGCGGGTGCGGGCATTCCTGGTGCTCGGTCGCGCGGATTGCCTGGCAGCAGATGATCATGGCGACCCGCTGCTTGGGCGAACGCTACTTCAGCCCCTTGACAATGTAGAGATCCGCCATGGTCACTTCGTAGCCAAACGCGTAGCCACGCCCGTCCGGTGTGATCCGCAGTAGTCCGATGCCACCCGAGCCGAGAGACTCGGGGGGCGGCGCAATTTGGCGGACCGGCGTTCGTGCACCCGAAGCGAGATCGATTCTGCTGACCTGTACGGACGAATCAGATAGTGTCGATCGAAGGAACAAACCGCGGCCGTCAGCAGTAAAGGCAACCGGCGTGTCGGTTTTCTCAAGACCTTTAATCGTCTGCGGCGGACCTCCGGCGATTGGAAACAGTCGCTGCTCGCCGTCCATGTCCGCGGCGATCACCCTCGTCCCATCGGGAGAGACCGCTACGAATTGGACGCCCTCCGGCGTCACCGGTCGAGATGGCCCACCGGCGATCGATTGAATCCAAGTCCGCGCCGGCCTGTTCGGTTCAAATCCCACGAAGATCACCTTCTGTCCGTCCGGCGAAAACCGCGCCCGCACATGTGTGATCGCGTCGTCCGTCAGCGGGCGTGATTGACCGACCCCCGTTGGTACCAGCTCCAACTGAGCCGGGGCCGGATCAAGCCGATTCACGACCACCCACTTCCCGTCAGGCGAGATTGCCCAGGGTTCACCGACGCCCAGGCGTATGGCCGGCGACCCGTTCGTCGGCCGCAGATACGCGCTGTAACCCGGCCCGCCTCCGTCGCCCTCCTCGGAAATCAGGACCATTCTGCCGTCTGCTGATAAGTCGGATGGCAGCGACCAGTCAAACCACGAAAGATCTCGCTCCTTGCTCTCGCCCGGAGCGAGGGCCCTCGTGCCTGAATGAACACTGTCGTGGACGATCAAGACATCTCCGTTAGGCGCAATGTCGTCAAGCGTCAGGCTGCCGGGAATACGCAGCACCGTTCGGACGTGGCCGTCAAAGGTGGCGGCGTTCAGCGTACGGGCTGTGCCAGTGGTCGCGCCCGTGAACCACACTTCTCGACCATTTGGGAGCCAGGCCAAGCCCTGCGTGGTGCCGTACTCCGGCGAAAGCGTGGTCTTGTGTCCACTGGCATCTACGACCGCCGCCGTCCCGCGGTCATCACCAAAGATCGGATGGTCGAGAAACGCAACACGCGTGCCGTCTGGAGACACCCGCGGGTGGCTAATCCATCCACCAGTTTCGTACACGGCGGTGCCGATTGGAAATTCGAGTCGGTAGCGGCCATTGACGACGTGTGTCGCTACAAGGTTTGAGCCGTCCGGTAGCCAGGCCGCGTCCTGCACGTCGTCGAGCACTGCGCGTGCGGCCCCTCCGGACATCGGTGCCCGTGCGAGCGCGCCAGGCCGTGCATAGTCGAACAAGGTTCGCCGATCGGAAACAATCGCCAGTTCTCCCGTCGGCGAGACGCCAACCACATCGGTGTCGTCATACGGGAGCCGGAGAGAGTCCGGACTCTCGGGTCTCGTCGCGTAGAGCTGCCTCTTCGAACCGTCGAACGCCGCGGAGTAGATCACGGTGGCCCCGTCGGCAGCAAATCGAGCGGAGGAGATGGGTCCTTGCCGGAAGGTTAGGCGCTGAAAAATGGGCACGGCAGCTGGCGGCGCGGTAATCAGCGCACGAGCGCCGTACCCCAGCAGGCCGGCAAGGGCGAGCGCCGCGACAGCGGTGAGCCACCGACGCGTCGGGGGCACCAAGGTAAGCCCCGGTGCGCTCGCGCTCGAGGTGCCCGAGAGGGCCTCCAAGGCAAGGGCCACGTCGTGTGCTTCGTAGAACCGGTCTGAGGGTTGCTTCTCAAGGCACCGCCGAACAACACGCTCGACGGAGGTCGGAAGGGCGGGATTGATCACCGAGAAATCGGGCGGGTCCTCATTCAGGACGGAGTTCATTGTTTCGGCCCGCGAATTCCCACGAAACGCCCGTCGGCCCGTCAGCATTTCGTACAGCACCGCACCAAACGAGAAGATGTCGGTGCGGTGGTCGACCTCACGGTCTCGCACTTGTTCGGGGGACATATACCCAGCGGTGCCGAGGACCGTACCCGGCGCCGTGTCGGCTGCCAGACGAGTCTCCTGCATCGCCACGGGCACCTGAACGGACTTTGCCAGGCCGAAGTCGAGAATCTTCAGGACAGCGTCTGTCGTGACAAAGATGTTCTCGGGTTTCAGGTCGCGATGCATGATGCCGCGCGCGTGGGCGGCCGCAACGCCGTTGAGGATCTGGCTGCCGTAGTCGAGCGCCTTTCGGACCGGAAGGGCCCCTTCCGCGAGGCGGGCGCGCAGGGTCCCGCCTTCAAGCAGTTCAGAGACGGTGTACGTGACACCCTCCCAGCGTCCGAAATCATGAATCGCCAGAATGTTCGGATGGGACAGCGCAGCGACGGCTTGGGCTTCCCGCTCGAATCGCGCTAGGGCCGCCGGATCAGCAACAAGTTGTTCACCGAGGACCTTGACGGCGACAATTCGGTTCAGGCGTGTGTCACGGGCGCGGTAGACCTCGCCCATCCCGCCGGCTCCGAGCGGGCCGATGATCTCGTACCCTCCGAGCTTGGCTCCACCGGTGAGGAGCACGAGTCATTTCCTCCAGGGACCCTCGCCGCCATGATGGGGACCCAGCGGGATGGTAACGCGGCCAGCCTGATTTCGGAAAGCGTCGCCATGGTTACCGTCGCCGCTCCCATTTGCTGGGTGCGCACGATGCGTGCGCGGGACTGGCTGACCTCAGCGGCACGGCCGGATAGGAATCGAACCGACACGAGCCTTGCAAAAGAGATCGAGGAACGGCTCGCGAATTCGTCGGCGTGTGCGATAATTCCGTCCAAGCCGCTGCAAGTTATTGATTCTAAACGGAGAGATGGCCGAGTGGTTGAAGGAGCACGCTTGGAAAGCAATTCCGGCGACGCTCACCGAGTAACACCGAAACACTTCTTCGCGCAATCAATTCAAGGAGTTGCGGCATTAAGATGCGCCTCGATGTGAACCCGTAGGGATCGGTGTTCGTCGACGCTTTCGGCCCCACCTTACACAGTTTCTACACAGTTTCGAGTTTCAGTTGTTCTGCCTCGACGCCCAGGCGATGAAGAACGTCGGCATTCGGAACGCATAACCGGCGGTTGGCGAGGGACGACTTGGGAGAGCCAGGGCACTTCGCCCGTCAGCTTCAGGAGAGGCCCAAGCTACCGGAGGGCGCCTGCGAACGCGTTTCTGAATACCGCCGGCCGTCTCAGAGATGTCTGATTCCAGCGAGGGATCACTTCCGATCCCGAGGCCGCACACGGTCGCTGACGTCGGGCCTCCGGCCGGCTCCGTGACGAACTTCGGCCACGTCGGCTAGATCGACCATTGGGCGCGACGAGTCCCGCACGCCGTGTTGGGCCGCATGGTATAGTCGCACGCTTAAGCCTCATGAGGATTCGTCCGACGATGCGGTCGAATCATAGGACTGGTCTGTGGTGGGCGGTAGCCTGCCGCGCGTGCGTCTGCGCGTGGTGGGTTGCGCCAGTGACGGCCGCACCTCAAAACGCCACCGCCACCATCCAGGGGGTGGTGCGTGACGAGTCCCAGACAGCCATCGCGGGCGCCGCTGTCCTCGTCACGAGCTTCGAAACCGGACAGGTTAGGTCCGCTCGCTCGGGCGCTGACGGATCGTTTCTCGTCGTCGCGCTCCCGCCCGGGCGCTATCGCGTGGTGATTTCGCGCGGGCCCTTCGCGCCTGCCGTGCGTGAGGCCGAACTCACACTGAACCAGACACTCGATGTCTCGACGACCTTGACGCTTGCCGCCCACGTCGAGACCGTCGAGGTCGCCGCTACCGTCCGTCCGCTCGTCGACCCGAGCCAAACCGAGATCGGCCGCACGATCACGACCCGCGAGTTAGACGGCCTCCCGATTTCCGTCGGGCAGTCCCGCGACTTCACTGGGTTGGCGACGCTCACGCCCGGCGTCGCTTCCGACGTCACGGTCGCCGGCGGCGGATTGACGACCGCCGGACAGCTGAGCAGCGGCAACAACTTCGTGATTGACGGCCTCACCAGCGCTAAGGGGAATCTGCCGCTCGATGCGATCCAGGAGTTCCGAGTGGCGTCGAACCAGTTCGGGGCCGAATACGGGCAAGCCTCCGGCGCCATCGTGGATGTGCTGACGCGTTCGGGCAGCAATACGGCGGGCGGGCGGCTCTCATGGTTTCAGCAGGACGGAGCCTGGAACGCTAGATCGCCACTCGCCGAGGCACTCGACACACCCGACCCCGGCTTCAACCAAACCGACGTGAGCGGTTACTGGGGTGGCCCGCTCCGTCCGGACCGGGCCTTTCTCTTTGGGGCGGTGCGCGAAGACGTCCGCCACACGCAGTTCATCGACGCCGCCACAGCCGCGTCCGCGTTCCGCCCGGGCGCGTCAGTCACGACGCCGGTCGATTTGAATCTGCCACAAGCCTTCGTGAAGTCGGATGTACGCCTGACAACAATGATGCCTCTGTCGAATGAGTTTGAAGACATCAACTTCAACGCGCCGCCGATACTGCTCTACCGGATTCGGTTGGACCCAGGGTTGCCACTGGGCCTCGAGCCGCCCCCCACCGTCGATCTCCTGCCTCCACCTATTACGTGGGCCTATGCTCACCCCGTCAGCACCCAAGTAACTTACGGGTTTGAACACGATGGGCTGCGCCTTCAACTCGTGCGGTCGTCTTCACAGACTCAGAACTCAGAGCGCACGGAGCTCTTGTGGAACTTTTCACCGGTCCCACCGACAATGCTCGGGTGCTACCTCTCGGCCGATTTCCAACTGGTCACCGGCGGTTTAAAGCGCCCTGATCCCTTCGCGCCAGATGGTCCTGGCGATCAATGGGCTGCCAGCGTTATCGTGCGAGACGGTGAGGTCTCAGTTACCGACGCCAACACGACGAGGATCCGTCCCGGGTCTTGTAGAAATTGAAAATGGCGTAACCTCCTGCTGACCCAAACAGCAGATCGCCGCTAGTAACGGCGACGGAGGACTACGCCATGCAGGACAGTAGCACAAGC
>Ga0070732_10000480_pt1 | contig 25337 bp, 20 predicted proteins | sample Coa_R1_5_FD_66449 | JGI IMG/M metagenome (GOLD analysis project Ga0070732, IMG submission 66449) | Surface soil microbial communities from Centralia Pennsylvania, which are recovering from an underground coalmine fire - Coalmine... | ecosystem: Environmental > Terrestrial > Soil > Unclassified ... | reverse complement strand
GTGGCGGCCGCTCCGGGTAGCGTCGTCACGCCTAAACCTTCGAGCATCAGGCGAAGTACGCTTTCGTGCTGATAGAACGTCGTGGACTGATAGCCACCCTTAGCCAACGGGCTGACGATGACGACCGCAACCCGGCCTCCGCCATTCGTGGTATCGTTCCCTGATTCGTCGAAATCGATGATCAGCAGTCCATCTTTTTGGAACTGTGCGCTCTTGATTAATGGATCGATATTCGTTTTCAACCAATTGTCAACCGCGGTGAGGCTGCAATTATCTCCGTCATTACACCCGTTCGGTGAAATGAATCCATAATTGGGCAGGGTGCCGGCCGCCAGGTCCGTTGCGAGCTGCGTCAACGGAACGATGTTCTGTCTCTGACTCGAACTGTTTTGAACGTCTGTCAGATAAGGGAGGGGAACGTGGCGCGTGAGGAACGCGCCCCCATCCGGACCGGTAGCGTCTCCTCCCACATATCCAACCGACGGGATGGATTCGGCGTACTGCTTCCACGTCTTACCTGCTGCCAACAACTCCCGGACCACGTTATCCACGGAAACCGGCAAGGTGATTGGGGTTTGACTGTTGTCGGTCGTCAGGATTTGTCCGGTGGTCCACAAGAAGTAGTCGCTGATCGATGACTTTACGTCTGCGTAGTATTGCGTGGCGAGGCCGTACTGATTGGCCAAGCCATTCAGATAGGGCATGGACGGATTGCCGATCACATCAGCGTAATTCGCATTCTCTTCGGCCACGATGAAGACGTGCCCAAATGGTGCTGTGGAGGAAGGCGGCGCGGTTGGAGCTGTTGGAGCCGTTGGAGCGGCACATCCCACGCATACTAACGTGAGAATCGGTATCAGGTACAACCAAAGCGCGCACTCTGTCTGCAAACCGAAGAGGAACCTGGTCGTGTGTGGTTCGTGTGGTTTGGAAGCACTTCGGAACATGGTGCAGACAAGAATACCTCTACTGGAATCCCAACCCAAGTCCTTCCATGAGAAGACCGATCTGAGTCAAGCAGGTTTTGTGGTTCCAGTCGAGTGGTCTTGTATTGTGCTCATCCGCCTCCGCCGCCTTCCTTCCATCCGCACTCTTTGATTAGCGATTTTTCGCTCGGTGCAAGTTGGGCGTCCTCGTTTCAGCAGGTGCTGCTACATGATAATCGACCTTGGCTTTCCAGCATACGCAGGGAAGTTGGGCCGGGACTTGGCCGCAGTCACATGATAAACGGCGTCTTCGGAATGTGAGTTTTTGCCCTCGGGCGGATCTGGCCATTCCTCTACGGTTAATGTCAGATCGTCTACCTCACCAGAGACGTCAACTTTCTGTTCGATTGCGTTGGCCATGATTGCTCCTCCTTGGTAGTGCCCTGGTGTTCCCGCTTCTCTTAGGCCGCACTAGAAATGGTGGGGTGTCATGGAATTTCAATTCTTTCCCGCGATTCGCCTTAACCGAACTTCGTACTATGACCGAGGTACTGTGAAAAAGGGACCAGTCAGGCTATTTAGCTACTCAGGCCGATGCGGCAATATTCGAAGATCGCTGCCTCGGACTGCCTGATGGACGCAGCCGGAAAACACCAACATGACTATGCGCCCCAGACTTTCGCATTGTTGTCGGGACGTTCTTGAAAATGCCGGGCTGCTCCGCGCGACTGCGATTCTATTTCTTGCGCTCGGATTCTGGCAGCCGTGCGGCGCCCAGCAGGCAAATCAAGAGGCGCGTTTGGGCGCATGGACGCCGGTGAGCATCGAGCAAGTGAGAGACGCCGCCTCTCTCGCCCTCCCGCGTTCGGAGTCGAGAGTCGACGCCAAGCTGCTCAAAGTAACGCGCAGGCCCGATCTGGAGTATTTGCTTTCGACCATTGTCCAACGAAGGGGAAGCCAAGGCCTCTATCTTTATCAGGTGGAGATACCGTCGCAGGCCAGTTACGACGGACAGTGGACGTGGATCGTCGCCGTCGTGGCTCGGAGACAGGAAGCCTACGAACTCTACAGCTTCGAGAGCATGGGAAAGCGCGCTGACGTCGCGGCGGAGTTCAATCGCTTCGCGTCGGAACTTTCACTGTCGCTCTCCAAATCCGAACTGGCGAATTTCGCGGCATTTTTCCTGGAGACTACGGTCCCATTCCGGCCGGGAGAGATCGTGCTCGACCAGGACACTTTGCGCGATTCCGTCGGGCGGCATTACTTCACGGCGTACGACGAAGCGTGGACATCCATCGACGCGTATTCACGATTGTGGCATGGTTTCTTGGATGCGGAAACTGCGTCCAATTTGGGGCCCAGAGCCGAAATCGAACGAGATGGGCGCTACCGCGTCACGCTGCATCGTGTGGTCACAACCGAAGGCGCGCACCCGCAGGTGCAGCAGTGGCAGCTGGAGATTTCACCGGAAGGTAATGCGCAGGTCACGTCTATGCGAACGATTTTACCCAAGGCCCCTCGGTGGATGTTTTATGACTCGCCGCAGCAGAAAATTGTGGCGCCGGTCCAACCTTAGTCTCGATGGAATGGACTATCCCACTAGCGGCCGGTTGAGCTGGCAGGACTTTTCGGGACTTGGCCGCAGCAGCCAATCGGGAGCAGGTCCGCGCGGCAGATAAAAGGAATTCCGCATTCGAAAGACCTTCTCGCCCCCACGTAGCCGACCACGCGTTCGATTGAAGCGTCTTCGCCTCACCGGGGAAACACAGTGAGTTTGGGCGCGGAACCTTGTGGTTCGACGGGGGGCTTTTGCCACACCTTATTCATCATGGCCCACATCGAATACCAGCCATAAACTCCAACTAGATCGACGACGCCCCGTTCGCCAAATTTGGCGAGTGCCTTGGCGTAAGTTGCATCGCTGACGCTTTGGTTGCGATGCAACTCGTCACAGAAGTCGTAAACGACCTCTTCGTCCTCGGCCATTCCTGACGGCCGCCGGCCTTCGGCGATCGCCTTCAGGATTTCCGGACTGATTCCGGTCTTGATTGCCACCGCGTAATGGGAGTTCCACATGAAATCCGTGCTCGACTGCCGGCCCGTGATCATGATTACCAACTCCCTGATCCTTGGCGCCAGTGCCGGCTTGTATTCTACGTACTCCCGCATGGCGTTTACAGTTAGCAGGAGTTCCGGGCTGCGCAAAAGTTCCGACCAACCCAAGCCCAGCTCCATTTGGACCGGTCTGGGGTATTTGTCGCCATAGATTTTTTGGATATTCGCTTGGGCCGCGAGGAACGCCTCTATAGCCTTCTTTTGTTCTTCAGTCAACTTGTCGGGCGGGATTGGCGGCAAGCGATCTTGAGCGATCACTGGAGCGCCCAATCCGACGACAAGCAACAGCAGGCAGGACGCAAACCAACGCCGTAAATGAATCATAGATAAAGTACTCCTTCGTGAGCTACGCTTCTTCCATACGCATAGCTTCGCGGATGGTATATTACAGAGGTTCAGAAATCACTTGGATTTCGAAATTGTCCATTCAGAGCATTTCTTCCCGCCACATCTTGATAAACTCCTAGCGCATGCTTCGGGAGGAAAACCTTTTACCCCCAGTTGACGCGGGGCCCCGCGCGGTTTGGGGGCTCACCGTTCTTTCTCGGATATCATCGCCGGCGGCCGTGAAACGTAACGGCTCAGAAGGATTCGGTGTTGCCAGGTCCGTCACATCTTGAGGAGTGCAAATCCGATCCTGTGGGGCTGCGGTGTGTGGCCCCACCTCCGGAACGTTTCCGCCGTTCGTGAATGAGTTGATGCAGAAGAGTGTCAATTCCAGTCGGTTATAAACGCCGGCCTTGTCGAAGATGCTGGTGAGGTGGTGCTTGACGGTCTGTGCGCTCAGGCCGAGTGTCTAAGCGATTTCGTTATTCGTCTTGCCGGACACAACCTCCGCAGCAAATTGCTCTTCACTGGGCGTCAATCGCCAACTCTTATTTGAACCTTCCCGAGAAACCACGCGGGGTCTCTTTGCCAATACGTGAACCGAACCCGAAACACCCTCCCGCTCAATCCAGTATTGGCCCGCCATTACGGTGTCGATGCTCTTGCGGAGGAGTCGAGTAGCCGTTTCCTTTAGCACGATCCCGGAGGCGCCATAGCGGAGCGCGCAGATACTGCATTCCCTACACTGGCGGAATACTCCCCTGCCCCGACTTGAATAACTCGCCGCCCCCCGCTTACTGACGTGACCCCGCAGTGTCCCCTAGGCGCGGCCTCGTGCCCCACTTTGGTCCAAGAAGCGAGGCGATGGGCATATAGCACCATGGTGCCCCATGAGCTACATACCCTCGTGCCATTGACGAAATTCGGGATTGCTTTAGGATCGGCGTTTACTTAATCGCAAGAAATATCGCTCAGGCGAGGCGATAAGGTTGCGAGCGGCAATGTCAATACTACCCGCTCCACGTTAACGACTGATGAATGAAAAGTGAATTTATATGCGCCAGGTGAGCGAGTCGCGGCGGTCGCAACGCTTCCCGATCAAGATGTCCCTCCGCTTTCGAGTGTCCGGCGAAGGCGAGTGGCGACAGGGGAGGATTGTGAACATTAGCGCGTCCGGGGTGTTTTTTCGATGCCAACAGTCGGCGGATCGTGGGACCCATGTGGAGATGAATTTTGTGTTGCCGAACTCCCCGGCTAAAGAGTCTGGTCTCGAAGTGGCGTGCAAGGGCGAGGTCGTTCGGTTGGAACCTTCGCTGACCACGGATGATCCGCCTTCACTTGCGGTGGAGATTAGCGACTATCGGCTGCTCCCTTTCAACCCGAGCCGCTCGAATTTCGATTCCCTGTTCGGCCTGCCTAAGGACGAAGAATGATGGAGTGCCGGACAGGAACGCGTGACGGCATAACCAGGGAGCGCCGCTCGTTAGTTTTGGTTGAGGCAGTATTTCCGCTCGAATGACGTTTTTCCCAGCGTCTGCAGAGCGGGCGATTTAAGAAAAGGGATATCCGCTTCATATCTTCATCGGCTTGCTCGATGAGGGAAATATTTTTCAGGTAACGCCAACTGTAAGGCACAGGACGGAGGTGTATTCGCATGGCTCAATCGGATCCAGCCCAAGAGAACATGGGACGAGCGGATTGGTACGCGATTTATACCCGTCATCAGCATGAGAAAACTGTCGCCGAAAGTCTTTCCAACAATGGGATTGAAGTTTTTCTCCCGACGTATGGCGCCGTCCGGCAGTGGAAGGACCGAAAAAAACATCTCTTGTTGCCGCTCTTTCCGTGCTACGTGTTTCTGCACGGCGGGCTCGACCGTCGGGTGAAAGTCCTTTCCACGCCTGGCGTTTATTCCTTCGTGGGTGTGGCTGGCCATCCCGCGGCGATTCAAGAGACTGAAATTGAAGCGATCCGGAAAACGGTAACCAGCGGTCTCCGGGCGGAGCCTTTTCCGTTTCTCCAGTGTGGCGACCGGGTCAGAGTTAAAGCCGGTCCACTTATGGGGATCGAAGGTATTTTAATCCGTAAAAAAAGTTCGTTCCGGTTGATTCTTTCTGCTGAATTACTTCAGAAGTCCATCGCGGTGGAGGTGGATGCATTCAGTGTTGAGCCCCTGACGCATCGGACTCCTGCAGGGCCCGTGCTGTCCTCCCGGAGCCTGCCGACAGTTCCCTATGAAATCGGGGGCCGAGCCGCGTTATCAGAGACTGCGATACGTTGAGGAGCACTTGCTATGACGCATAAGACTTTGCGAGTTTGCGCGACAACGTTTCTAATAGCTGCGAGCCTTTGTCCAGTTGCAGGGCAGGAGAAGCCCGCCGCTCCGATCGCTCAGACTGCTCAAACCAATCCGCCTAATGTCTCTCTGGACACCCCTTCGGCAACTCAGCCAGTATTCGCGCAGCGCTACCCGCGCTATCTGCTGCGGCCCAGTGATGTTCTTCAACTCACGTTTCCCATAACTCCGGAATTTGACCAGACGATCAGCGTCCAACCAGACGGCTTCGTAAATTTGCGCGGCGTGGGAGATTTGTACATTGCAGGCAAATCGGTTCCAGAATTCTCGGAGGCGCTGCACAAGCTTTATGGAAATTTCCTGAATGATCCCATCATCAACATTGAGATGAAGGACTTCGAAAAGCCCTACTTTACCGCCGGCGGCGAATTCGGCAAGCCAGGAAAGTACGAGCTACGGGGGGATACCACGGTTGCGGAGGCGGTTGCGATTGCGGGCGGATTTACCGAGAAAGCGAAGCACTCCGAAGTTCTGGTTTTTCGAAAAGTCCCGGGCGGCTGGGAGGCGGGAAAACGTCTGGATGTCAAACTAATGCTGGCCAATGCAGACCTTGGCGAAGACCTTCACCTCCGGCCCGGTGACCTGATCTACGTGCCGAAAAACAAATTGTCAAAGATTAAAGAATTCATCCCCACTCCTGGACTGGGAATGGCGATTCCCTAAGCGCGGCGCGCTTAGAGGGAAGGAGATTCACCATGGAAGAAATTCCCACCCGCAAGAGAAGTACCCGGCCACCGCTCACGGAGTTGCGCGATCTGCTGGCCATCGGCCTGCGGCATCGCCGCCTGGTGACTATTTCTTTTCTTGGCTTGATGGCAGGGGTGCTGCTCTCCCTTTTCTTGGTGCCGCCGCGCTACAAGGCCACCACCAAGATTCTCGTCAAGCGCGAGCGTCCGGATTTCGTTGTGACCTCTGATCGCTCGGACACGCAGCAGCAGCCGCCTACGGCTGTAACGGAGACGGAACTGAACTCGGAAATTGAGTTGATGAAGAGTCAGGATTTGCTGGAAAAGGTAGTTATGGCCTGTGGGCTGCAGAACCTGTCTGGCCATTCCAACTGGTTCGCCTGGCTTCATATCTCGAGTGGGGCCCAAGATTCCAATAAGATCCTCACTGCCGCCTCCCGCGACCTGGAAAAGTCGATGGGCTTGGAGCTCCTGCCCAAGACCAGCCTCATTTCCGTCACCTACGAGGATACCGATCCCCATCAGGCTGCTCATGTGCTCGATACATTTGTCAATTCCTATATGGAGAAGCATCTGGCCGTGCACCGCCCGGCCGGGACCTTGGCGTTCTTTCGGGAACAAACCAAGCAGTATGGGGAGGGCTTGAAAGCTGCCGAATCCCGTCTGAGCGAATTCACCCAGACAGAGGGAACAGTTTCGCCGGGTCAGCAGAAGGGCTCGACCTTACAGAAGCTTTCTGAATTCCAGGGGAATTTGAAGGAAACACAAGCGGCCATCGCAGAAACCCAACAGCGGATCCGGACACTCCAAGACCAAGCATCGACCGTACCCAGCCGCCTGACCACTCAGGTGCGATCTGCGGACAATCCTCAACTCATCGAGCAGATGAAAACCACACTGTTGAATTTGCAGCTGAAACGCACGGAACTGCTTCAGAAATTCGATCCGTCCTATCGCCTGGTCCAAGAAGTCGATACGGAAATCAAGCAAACCCAGTCTGCCATTGAATCCGCGGGAAAATCCAAGGTCATGGATGAAACGACCGACAGTAACCCGACCTACCAGTGGGTGGACTCAGAGCTGGCAAAAGCGCAATCGCAATTGTCTTCCGAGCAAGCGCGCGCCGCGGCTCTATCGCGCAGCGTGCAAGCCTATGAAAAGCAGGCCAGTGACCTGGACCAAAAGGAAGTCATTCAAGAAGGTCTGTTGCGGGATAAGAACGCCGAGGAAGCGAATTATTTACTCTATATGCGGAAGCAGGAAGAAGCGCGAATTTCCGACGCGTTAGACGAAAGCCGGATTATCAACGTGGCTGTGGTCGAACCCGTTGCAGTTCCGGTTGTGCCATCCAGGTCGCGCCCGTTGGTCCTTTTCTTGGGATTTCTGGCAGCACTCATCGTCAGCCTAGGTGTCGCGGTTGTGGCCGAATACTTGGACCCATCACTGCGGACTTCCGAAGACATCCAGGAATTCCTGGATTTGCCAGTGCTGGCATCGGTCTCGGACGCCGGACGATAAGGAGACGAGATGTTTTTAGAATACTACGGTTTGCGCGAACAACCCTTCGGCGTCACTCCAGACCCGCGCTTCCTCTATTTCGGCTCGACGCACCGCGAGGCCCTGGCTTCGTTGTTCTACGGAATAGAATCCGGCTGCGGCTTCCTGGCTTTGATTGCGCCGCCAGGCATGGGCAAGACGACGCTGCTCTTTCACTTGCTCGAAAAGCTGCGAGGTTCCGCTCAAACCGTATTCCTTTTTCAGACGCAATGCGGCTCGCGGGAAATGTTCCGTCACGTGCTCAACGACCTCGGGATCGATTCAGGCGAGCAAGATCTGGCGGCCATGCATGAGTCCCTCAACTCCGTGCTGCTCGCCAATGCGCGTAAAGGCCGGCGCGTCGTACTGGTCATTGACGAGGCGCAAAACCTGAGAGATTCAGTGCTGGAAACTGTACGTTTGCTCTCCGACTTCGAAACTCCGCAATCCAAGCTCTTGCAAATCGTTCTCTCTGGCCAACCGCAACTCGCAGACAAGCTTTCCCAGCCTGGTTTGACGCAACTGCGTCAACGGATTTCCGTCATCGGCCGCCTTAATCCATTTACACGAGTAGAAACAATGGTTTACCTCGAATATCGGCTGTGCAGGGCCGGATATTCTGGCCCCGCTCTGTTCAGCTACGACGCCATAGACATGATTGCGGCCAACAGCAAAGGCGTTCCGCGAACCATCAATAACCTGTGTTTCAATGCATTGACACTTGGCTTTGCCAAGCGCCAGAAGCAAATCGACGCCGCCACCGTGTGCGAGGTAATGGCAGACCTCGATCTCGAAGGCCTTAGCACCCATCGCGTGCTTGCGCCGGAACTCTCTGAAGATGAGTTATTTTCGTTTGATGGGATTTCACCGTCGAACGAACTGACTTACCAGGATTTCCACGACGCTGTACGCGCCGCTTGGGGAAATGGCGCACGGTTGAAAAGCGAAGATAAGCCGGCGGAAGACAGTCCAAAGGGAACGGGGCCGAACGGCATGCCGCGGGCGGTTGACGCGATTTCCCGGGAGAGCCTGGATACAGAAGGAAAATCCAAGACATCCTTCGAGGAAGATGACGTCAAAGGTGTAGGCACTTTGCCGCTTTTCGCGGCTTACCCGTCAGCTTTGACCGATCAAGGATCCCCGCAGGCGCAGCAGAAGGAGAGTCAGGGCGAGCAGAGCCCCACACTGATCGCAGTAGCGAACGGGGCAGGAGCTATCGCTGAACCTTTAGCACCCGAGCCTCAGGCGATGCAACTTGAGATCAAGAAAATTCCTCCTGCAAGCCTGCTACAGCCGACCGGGCATGCTGCCTCGTCCCAAATGACAGAAGATGGGCATGGTCAAAAACCTACTGAGCCTGACTCCTTGTTAGGTCCATCGCGGAGCAAATCGAGCATCATGCCCAGACGGGGCCGTGCGTACCCCTGGGCGACCTGGTGGGCTGTATTCCGGGCCTCGCAGAACTTCTCCAAAAAAGAGTCGGATACAGTGGATAAAAGTCGAACGATCAGCGGAGGGACCCTGGTCGCTCTAGCCTTTGCATTGGCCATTAGCGGCCTCGGGTTCGCTTGGTACCATCATGAATTCATGCGGCCACCACTCAAAGTAGTTCCGGTCGCGCCATCGGCGGGTTCAAGGAACCCATCGCAACCACCCGCGGCGTTTCAAAAAAGTCTTGGTTCCCAAATTGCGTCTGACAAAGTATCTCCCCCGCCGGCCGAGGCGCGGTCCGGACCTGTGGTGATTACCGTTGAGCATGGGCAAACACTAGGAGAGGTAAGCTTGCGCTATCTTGGACAATTCAACCCCAAGGTTACCCGAGAGATTCAGATGTCTAATCCAGTAATCAGGGACCCCGACCTGATATTTGCAGGAACGCAAATCCGTTTGCCCAGCCCGTCAGTTCATCCCGATATCAGCACTCCCTCCTCCCGGGAAGTTCTGAATCGCGCGGAGGAGCAGTAATGAGCAAAATATTCGAGATGCTGCAACAGGCACAACAGGCTCAGGAGCTTCTCAAACAATCTGCTCCGCTGGCCACAATCTACAGCCGGAATCTAGAGGCCCTGCACCGGGCTGGAAAAGACCAGCAATTATTCAATATTCCCTCGGTACAGGAGGCTGTCCAGACCGAGCCGGCCCCGCCACTAACTGGATTCCCGCGCGGGGAAACCTATAAACTCATACAGCACCTCTTTCTGGCTCCAAACCCCATGTCCCCCAAGGCAGTCGTGTTCTGCGGCGTGGACAAGGAGGGGGGACGAGACTGGATCTGCGCACAAACCGCCGAACTTTTGGCCAACCTCAAGCAAGGTTCCATTTGCATTGTAGATGCAAACGTGACCAGCGCATCCTTGCACACCTACTTCGGCGTCGCTAACGACCATGGACTATCAGAAGCGTTGATCGAGGCAGGTCCGGTGATGGATTTTACGCTGCAGGTCGGTCGTGGACGCCTCCGACTTTTGAACGCGGGCGAACCCACATTGGGACTGAATTCCGGTCCGTTATCGGCTTCTACGCGCCTGGCTGCCCGGATACGTGAACTCCGGTCGATTTTCGACTATGTGTTGGTGAATGCTCCGCCAGCAACCCGCGACTCGGTCACCGGTTATCTGGGTTCATTGGCCGACGGCGTCGTCCTAATCGTTGAGCCAAGCTTCACCCCGCGGCAAGCAACACGCGAGATTAAGGAAGAAATCGAAGCGGCCGGAGGCCGGGTACTCGGCGTAGTCCTGCACCGGCGTGCGCTTTCGCTTTCGGACGTGACTAATTCGCAGACACAGAAACCGGCAAGCGGCCAAGCACGCTGACCGTAGTCCCAATCATTCCCTACTCCAAGAAGGTTGTCCAAAGAAAACAGAGGTCTCAACGTGGGCATGACGCGTCGCTACATCCTATTGATCATGTTCAAGTTCTTTGACGTGACGATCCTTGTGGGCTGCCTCATCGCCGCCTCTATAACCAGTCTGCGCGCGGTCAGTGTGATTTCATTGACGAAGTTCCTTGCCATGCGGATCTCCGTGCGCAACTTCGTGCTGTTCACGGTTCTAGTGGTGCTGTGGCATGCACTGTTTTACTTTTTCGATCTGTACGAATCCAAGCGGCTGGGGGGCCGGTATACCGAGGCCATCGACGTCTTGAAAGCGACCACGCTGGCAACCGTTGTGCTCTTTCTGGTAGGCAGTCTCTTCATCCCGAGTATTGCCAGTCCCCTGTCCCTCGTCCTGTTCTGGTCCTTGAGCACGGACTCGGTCCTGCTGAGTCGGCGTCTGCTGCGTTACTTGCTCGGGCATATTCGGAGGCGTGGTCGCAATAGCCGCCAAATATTGATCGTGGGCACCAATCCGCGCGCGGTGATGCTGGCCAGGGAATTGGAAGCTCAATCCGTGCTCGGCTATCGGATCCTCGGATTTGTCGACAATAAGTGGCCGGGGATGGAAGAGTTCGGCAAATCGGGGTATGCGTTTGCTTGCGACTTCCAAGGGTTCCCTTCTTTTGTGCGCGGCAACGTGGTGGATGAAGTGGTGATCACCCTTCCGATCAAATCCTTCTATCGTGAGGCCTCCAGGATTGTGGCAGTCTGCGAGGAGCATGGCGTCATTACCCATTTCCTTTCCAACCTATTTGATCTCAAAAATGCGCGCGCGAAAGACGACTCCGTCGATTACGATTCCTTGGTCACGCTCAATGCGGGGCCACCGCAAAGATTGTCGTTGGCGGTGAAGCGTGTGCTGGACGTGGTTATCTCGGTGTTAAGCATCATTTGTCTTGCGCCTCTGTTCCTGGTCACGGCTGTCCTGGTCGCGCTTACTTCTCCGGGTCCGATCTTCTTTGTCCAAAAGAGAGTGGGGCTCAACAAGAGACCGATCTCCGTCTACAAATTCCGAACCATGGTGGCCGACGCCGAGGCAAAATTCGGTGAGGTCGAGCATTTGAATGAAGTCAGTGGTCCCGTCTTCAAAATCAAGAATGATCCCCGTGTCACTCGCCTTGGAAAGTACTTAAGAAAGTGCAGCATCGATGAACTGCCCCAACTCTTCAACGTGTTGAAGGGCGACATGAGCCTTGTGGGGCCACGGGCCATGGCGGTGAGGGATTTTGCGGGATTCGATCAGGATTGGCACCGGCGGCGTTTCAGTGTCCGCCCAGGAATTACCTGCCTCTGGCAAGTGAATGGTCGCAGCTCTGTGCCTTTCGAGAAATGGATGGAACTCGACATGGAGTACATCGACAAATGGTCGCTGTGGCTGGACTTGCAGATTTTGGTCAAGACGATCCCGGCAGTTCTGAAGGGTTCTGGCGCCGTCTGAGATTTTCGGCGAGGCTCGGGCACTGAGGCCGGACAAGGGCCGCACCCGGAGACTCATTTAGACCAAGCAAACATATGAATTCAGAGACTCAGATGACTGCGGCGGCTACTTCCCCGCTAAGGATTGCGCGGGTGGACGCCCCGGAATGGCAGCCGGATCCACGCGGTTTTTCCGGGACACTATTCCACTGGCTGAAAGAACTCGACGTGCGCTATTGCCTGCTGCATGCGCCTGAACGGGAGGCGGGCGACTCCCCTTCCGGCGTCGAGTTGACACTTCATCCAGATGACCGCCACCGCTTGCCGTCGTTGATTCAAAACCTGCGAAAAAATGGATATTTGCCGATCCAGCGTGTCCCCCTGGCAGCGAATGATTGCCGCTATGACTTTGCCAGCTCCCTGGATGCAAATACGCGTTTCTTCAGCCTGACCATACGTGAAATCTTCCCTTCGGGCCATTTGATGACCAGGGATGGTGAAATCTTCGCCCGGCGTCAAAAACAGGAAAATTTCTGGGTCCTCTGCGAAGCCGATGAGTTCTGCTACCTCCTGTCAAAAATCAGTCTGGAAGGCAAGATCGGGACGAGCGAAGAGAATCGGCTAAAGGAACTCGCCAAAATTCTCGGCCCATCCGCCGTGGAGAAAGTTGCTGCCGCGCTTTTTGGCGCCGCTCCGCAGCTGGAAATTATGGCCGCGTGCGTCGATGGTCAACGGAACGAAGCCCAACAACGCGGAAACCAACCACAGCGACTTAGTATCTGGTGCTCCCCCATCGACTGCTTCAAGTATGTGCTCTTGCAGTTTCGTTGCATCCTCCGGCGCTGGCTGAACCCGTGTGGGGTATTGATCATAATTCTAGGGCCGGACGGAGCAGGCAAGAGCACGATGAGGGGGAAGATTTGTGAGTTCTTTGGGCCTTTGTTCACCGGCAACCGGGAGATCCTATGGCGCCCGCAGGTTCTGTTGCCCGGCCCGAAAATAGAAGTGCCCTCGTTCGATCCTCCGCACACGAGACCACTACACGGCGCTTTATGGTCGGTGATAAAACTGTTCGGGGTGGTTGCGGACTATTGGGTGGCATATCCGACTTTGATGTGGTCCCTGCTGTCGCGCAGGACACTCATCACAATTGATCGCGATCTTCATGACATCCTGGTGGATCAAGTGAGGTATCAGTATGGCGGACCTGTTTGGCTTATAAAACTTGCCGTCGCGCTCACACCGTGGCCGGACGCGGTGTACTTGATCCTGGATGCAGAGGACGAAATCATTCTGAATCGCAAAAACGAGGTCGCGCCGGACGAACTCCGCCGCCAGCGTAAAGCCTACGCGGATCTTTCTGCCAAGCTCCCAAATTCGAGTGTGATTCGTACGGACCGGAATCTGGAGGCCAGCATTTCCGCAACTGCGAAAGCGGTGTTGACATTCATGGCGAATCGATTTGAGAAACGACGACCAGGTGAACAGGCACGTGGAGCACGCCGGGATAAAAAAAACCAAGCGGCCCGGCAAGCGACTCGCGAGAAAATGCCCGAAGTTCCTGGGTTTTTCCCCTCTGCTCGAATCCTGATTAATTTGTGGGGCAACTTGAAGTCTTGGGTGCTGAAGTGTTCGTCAGCCGTCATGGACCATGGGCTGATCTCCGGTTCGAATTTTCTCCTTGGGATCGTCCTGGCCCGGTATTTGGGATCGGAACAATATGGAGCCTATGCTCTCGCCTTTTCAACGTTTGTCTTGCTCTCCCTGATCCATTCTGCCCTGGCTATGGAACCCATGTCGGTGTTTGCTCCTTCCATTTATCGAAGAACCCTCCGGGAATATCTAGGGTTATTGTTATGGGTCCAGATTGTGGGAAGTGTAATCTTGGTGGCTTGCGCAAGCGCAGGTGGAGCTCTTTTCCGCCTGCTCGGGGAGCATAGCCATCTCATGTCCGCATTTGAAGGGATTGCCCTTGCCTCGCCGTGTGTCTTGATTTTTTGGTTTGCACGACGCGCGTTCTATCTGCAGTTTCGTCCTGGGCAAGCGCTGATAGGATCGATTGCGTATTCGGCGCTCCTGTGCTTAGGAATCTGGGCGTTAGCAGCCACCCAATTGCTTTCACCCTTCGCAGCCTTCGTGGTCATGGGTACCGCCGCCCTCCTGACCAGTGTTCTGCTCTTATTTCGGTTACGCCCGGCTCACAGCAGGAAAGCTATCGCCAAAGTTCTTTCGTTGAAGGAAGTTGCCACACAACACTGGCGCTATGGACGGTGGGCATTCGCCAGTTCGCTTTTTGTTTGGGTTCCATGGAATGGCTTTTACTCTGTGGTGGCCCACTTTTCGGGTCTCGCTGAGTCGGGGGCCCTGAGGGCATTGCTGAACCTGGCCATGCCCATGACGCAAACCTATGCCGCATTCTCATTGCTGTTCATTTCACAGGCGGCTCGCCTTGCCCACGAGAAAGGGTGGGAGGCAGTCAAAATACAGGCCTGGAGGATCACAGAGCTTTATACCCTGGGATCGAGCGCTTACTGGATCCTGATCTGTGTCTTCCGCACTCAACTGATTAGGCTTATGTACGCGGGTCACTACCAGGAGATAGCTCCTCTGGTACCGGTAGTCGCAGTGGCGTCGATCTTGTCCGGTGCGGCCATGGGTCCAACCATCGCGATTCGGGCCATGCGATCACCTGCAAGCGTGGCTGGGATCTATTTCGGCTCCAGCCTGGCGTGTGTGCTAGTTGGAGTCCCGGCCTGCCGGGCGTGGGGCATCCGCGGAGCCGTGATCGGCATTCTGCTATCTAGTATTATCTCGGTATTAACCGGACTTCTCATGATCCGATCTCGCAAATTACATGAGCGAATGTCCGCGCCCGGTTCGGAGCAACTGGCTCCCGGGTCCGTTTCGATCAGCAGTTAGGGACACACGCAGAGGATTGCGGTCGCCACAATGTCGACTTTCACAATGACCAAGGTTCTCGATGCGCGGCTAAATGCCAAAACCGTGTTTGGTTTCGCGATGGCCGCGGCACTGGGCATGCTTCTGGCCGCGTACCCGCTGACCAGTTTAGGCATGATGGCGGTTTGCCTCTTTCTGTATGCCCTGCTCCAGTGGTGCCGGCAGCGAATGGAATGGTGGCAGATGCTGGTGCTCTTCGCCCTGACCCCTTCCATCATCCTGAACTACGGGTTTGATAACTTGGCCGTGGGCGCCGGTGGACTTAATTTCCCGGTAGGCGACTTGCTGATGTTCATGGCGCTCATCCTGGTTGCTTGGCGATTCGGACAAAACGCCATTAAAGAAACTCTGCTCGATCCTCCGGTTGCGTGTTTGATGGCTTTACTGCTCATGACGTTCTGTCATTTGTTTTTCAATGTGCCCCGGTACGGATTTTACGCAGTACGAGACGCTTCTAAATTCTTTGAGGCGGTCATTATTATCCTGGGAGTGATGTGGGCGCAAAATCCTCGGAACTTAGAGCTGCTGAAGCGCTGGCTCTTTTACGTTTTCTTCGTCAACCTTTTTTACAGTTACACGTTCATGTGGGGCGAGAAAATACAAATCAAGTCGCCCTCGGTGGGCGTGTTTCATCCGGTTCCGCTGTTCGGAAATTATCAGCAGTCCGCCCTGTGGTTGCTCCTAGGAGTGATCTACTTCATTTGGATTGCGCCTTCGGTGGTTCGATGGCCGCGCTGGATTCTGATGCTGCTGGCTGCGGCTCAGCTGGGTGCCTTGGCCATCCTGCAGGTGCGGTCAGCTTATGTCGGAATGGTCGTCATTTTCCTGGTCCTGATTTTTTTCGGCGAAACCAAAAAAATAGCCCGGTTTGCATCCACGATCGGATGGGGAATCGGAATGCTGCTGGCTGCCCTCTTGATTGTCTCTGCATCGGGCATCGAACTTAAGGGACGCATGGGGCCGGTCTCTTTCGCTTTTGTCGAGGAGCAACTCAAGACCGTCCTGGCAGTGGGCGATCCGAATACGCGGATGTCCCACGATGTGGATCGCGCCGACATGTACGGCGAAGCCTGGGATCGCCTGCGTTCCAGCCCCGCGAATCTGGTGGTTGGCGAAGGGTTTGGGCAAGTCCTGGTGAGTCTCGTGAATGAAGAGGGCATCGCTGTCCGCGAGCCCCACAATTCTTCACTCTCCGTCCTGGCGCGTTTAGGCTTCGTAGGCTTGTCGGTCTGGCTTTTATTCATCGGGCTGGTCTTGGTGCGTTTTGTTCGAGTCCTCCGGATGCGGTCCGCATCGGGGGAAGCCACTACCACTCTGTTATGGTTGTTCCTCTGCTTTCTCTTATTTCTCGTGACAGCCAGCGTGCAGCCCACGTTCGAGTTTTCCCACGGCTCCATGCCGTTTTACTTCATGCTGGGCCTTGGCATCGGGATCATGGGAAAGAGGGAATACAGTTTCGATCCTCAATCCATTGGTATGCGCGCCCCGCGCACGGTAGACGCCTAACGGTTTTTCCTTAACGAGAAAAATATGTCTCAAACCACAATTGTGACCACCAGCTGGGATGACGGACATCCCTGCGATCTTCGACTTGCCGAGATGCTCGCTAAGAGCGGGCTGCCGGCGACGTTCTACGTTCCCGTATTCGGCGAAGATGGAAAACCGGTTCTGGGACCTGCGTCCCTTCGCTCTTTCCTGAGACAGGGATTTGAGATTGGCGCGCACACAGTAACGCATCAGACCTTGCCCAAACTAGATAGTGCCGGCCTATTGGAGGAAGTAGACGGGTCAAAGCAGCTCATGGAGAACCAACTGGGCGAGGAAGTGCGGATGTTTTGTTATCCAAGAGGGCGCTACGACAGCAGGGTAATCGGCAGTGTGCAACAGTCGGGATTCCTCGGCGCGCGGACCACGCGAATGTTTTCTCAATCACTGAGATTTGGACGATTTGAGATGCCGACGAGTCTCCAGGCATTTCCGCACCCGCCTCTGAATTATCTGAAGAATCTTGGCAAGCGCGGAAATCTGCGTGGACTTGCCCGCTACTTCTCGAAGTATGCCAGGTGCAGGAACTGGGTCGAGATGGGAAAAATCATGTTTGATGACGCGGTGCGAGAAGGCGGCATCTGGCACCTCTATGGTCATTCCTGGGAACTGGAAGAGTTCGGACTCTGGGATCAGCTGCAGGAATTATTCAGCTATGTCGCCAGCCGGCCCGGCGTAATCTATGCCACCAACAGCAAGGCCCTCGAACGGGCAGCGGAAGCCGCATGAAGATCGTCATCGTTCACAACACGTACCAGCAACCGGGAGGCGAAGACGTCGTCTTCCGGAATGAATGCGAATTGCTGAAGAGCGCCGGGCACACAGTGATCGAGTACCAGCGCAGCAATCACGATGCCTCGAATTTTGTGTCCGTTCGCCAATTGGCATTGGCCAAGAGAACGATCTGGGCCAGCGATACCCGGCGGGAATTCCGCCAATTGCTTTTAAGGGAGAGACCTCACGTTGTGCACGTTCACAATACGTTTGTGATGGTCTCACCGTCGATTTACTGGGCGTGCCGCGACGCGCAGGTGCCCGTGGTGCAGACGCTGCACAATTACCGGTTGCTGTGTCCCGGTGCGCAATTCTTCCGGGATGGAAAGATTTGCGAGGAATGCTTGGAACACGGGGTTTGGCGGGGTGTGCGGTACGGCTGCTACCAAGGTTCCAGCCGAGCAACTGCGGTAGTGGCTGCCATGCTTACGACGCACCGTTTCCTGGGTACTTGGTCGCGGTTGATCGAATACTATTTCGCTTTAACGGAATTCGCGCGCCTCAAGTTCATCCAAGGTGGACTTCCCCCGGACAAGATCATAGTCAAACCGAACTTTGTGGATCCTGATCCCGGCGAGGGCAATGGCAACCGCACCTATGCCCTCTTTGTGGGTCGGCTTTCCCCCGAGAAGGGCTTGTGGACGCTCCTGGCCGCCTGGGCGCGCTTGGGCAATACCATACCGCTCCACATCGTGGGTGACGGTCCCTTGCGGGCAGAACTTGAAGAGTATGCGCGGCAACATGGCCTTTCCAACGTGCGCTTTCGGGGAAGATTAGCGTGGAAGCAAACCATGGATGTCATGAAGGGGGCACGCTGCCTGATTTTCCCCAGCGACTGCTACGAAGGAGCGCTGCCCTTGACCGTGGTCGAAGCGTTCGCATGTGGCACGCCGGTTATTGCTTCAAGGCTGGGCGCTATGCAGGACCTCATTACGGATGGCTCCACGGGAATCCATTTCACTCCTGGCGACTCCACGGACCTGGCGAGCAAGGCTGAATACGCATGGACCCACCCGTCAGATTTGGATGCGATGAGGAAGCGGGGGCGACGAACATACGAAGCAACCTACACGGCCGAGCGCAACTATGCCATGTTGTTGGAAACTTACGAGCGAGCCATCAGGAACCACGGTGCGAGACGCCAAAGTCCCGCGACCGATCACCCGAATCCAGCGTGGCGCATGGAGAGCCAACCTGAGCAATTGCATTCTGCTTCAGGGTATCGCCCGAAATTAACGCCACACGGGACCGCACCTGGAAATCCAGACCTATGATAAGAAACCTCCATACGGAAGCTCACCTGCGCGCGTTGTCACTCTTGATATTTTGTCCGGAGCGATCGGACGAGCCAGTTCATCACGTTGCCGGCCTGGATCAGAAAGGGAGAGAAGAATTCTTCTGGCTCGCGGATGCACATCACGTAATGGTCCGTGCCTTGCAACCGTTGCAACGGCAGGCGCACGCGATTGGCGATGGAGAAATTGTCGCGCTCACCCAGAGCGTGCTTGACCGCGAGCGCGGCCGGATCGTCCAGGCGCTAACGTACCTCGAGAGAGTCTGCACGCGGATTAAAGCCGCTGGCTGCGAAGTCACCGTTATAAAGTCACTTGACCATTGGCCGGACTTTGGCAGCGACCTGGACCTGTTCACCGCGGGCGATGAGCGCCGCCTCGTCCAAGTTCTCAAGAACGAATTGCGGGCGCGACATTGCATGCGCACACCAGGGGACTGCATCGCACACAAACGCAGTTTTGCCCTTCCCGGCTTGCCCGAGCGCGTGGAACTGCACATCAACAGGCTCGGACCGGTGGGTGAACATGTTGAGCTGGCAAAGCGCTTTATCGCTCGGCGTCAGTCGGCAAATTTCAACGAATTCACGCTTCAGATTCCCGCCCCTGAGGATCGAGTGATCGCTGGAACATTGCAGCGCATGTACCGCAATCTTTACATTCGCATCTGCGATGTTTTCAATACCGCCAGCCTTATCGAGAGGCGAATGCTCGACTTCGTCGATTTACGCGAAGCTGCCGAAGAAGCGGGTATCTGGCCTGGTGTGGCCACATTCTTGACCCTCGCAGCCGATTACGTAAAGAAATACCGCGGCGACCGGTTGGAGCTGCCTGATTCCGTAATCGAGGCCTCGCATTTCGGAGCAGACAGAACCCTGGTGCGAGGCGGGTACTTCCGGTTTCCCGCACTGCCGTATGGTTTGGGTCTCTATATTCGCCAACTGCGGCACGCGGCGAATAGCGGAGACATTCCGGGTACAGCGCGTTTGAGTTTGGTGCCTCCGCTGGCGTCGATGGGTGCGCTTGCATACGCAGTCACCGGGAGCAGCGGGCGAGTGTGGTAACCAGGTGTTAATCCCATTTCAGCGAGGACTACTTTGAGTACTTCGACAGTCTGCCGTCCGAATCCCACATTTTCGATTTTCGAGCAAGCTGCGCGCAAGTGGAGGATGGGGCGCCGCTTGTACAGGCAAGAGGGAGCATTTCCTTTGTTTGTGGAGGTCTTCTGTCAGATTTGCAAGCCAGCCGTGTGGCTATTTGACTCCTGTCGGTGGATGTGGTTTCGAGCCCGCGGGCACAAATCGTTTACCGTAATGGGCCATCAGATAGCCGTTTTTCCGCGGGACCCGGGGATCTCGCGGGAGCTGGCCCTGTATAAAGTGCATGAGCCGCTAGCCACCAAGCTCTTGATGGAAGTCTTGAAACCGGGCATGAATGCGGTCGATATCGGCGGGAACATTGGCTACTACGCCATGCTGGAAGCTCGCCTGGTCGGACCCGAAGGCAAGGTGATTGCCATCGAACCCATGCCCGATAATTCCGAACAGTTGTGCAACAACGTGAAAAACAATGGTTACAAGAACATTCACATTCACAAAGTGGCCGTTGGCGACCGGGATGGAACGGCTCTCATGTACGTTTCGGCGAGGTCGAATTGGCATTCTTTGCATCCGCCTCCGTCGGCAAAAGGAGAGATGAAGGTTCCGGTCTCCACCCTGGATTCCCTCTTGATGCCGTACAACCTTCCCTCGGTGGACCTGGTGCGCATGGACTTGGAGGGCTACGAGGTCGTCGTGATCGAAGGGATGAGGCAGACGCTTGAAAAGTACGGCCCCCGTTTACTCGTCGAGATCCACCCGTTTCTGGTAGGAACGGCATCGATCGAGAAATACCTCCACACTCTTGAGGAATTGGGATACGGCATCGAATGGATGATCGAACAGGAGCGAGACATGCCCCTGCGCTGGCAGTTTTTGAAAATTGAACGGCCAACCATGAAGGAGCTCATGAATGATCCCCGGGTCTGGGAAGATCCCAGGGCTTTGACCGTCCTTTTTTCGAAACGCCTTCCCAAAAGCGACGCAATGTTTGAAATCGCGAGCCAACAACGGCTCAAAGCTTCAGCGCTTGGCACACGTTAACCGTTCGATTGCACCCTAGGCGGATTTCAGGTCGCGACAGCTTTCTCATGAAGTGGGAGCTTCTTTCCGCAGGAAGACGCCTCTGTTGATTCTGGATGCACTACCGTTTCATAAAGAAAAATCAAATCCGACCGGAGGAAAACGAAATGACAGGTAAACGCATTCTTGTGACGGGCGCGGGAGGCTTCATTGGTCATCATCTTGTGCACCGCTTGAAGGCAGAGGGCAATTGGGTCCGCGGGGTAGACATCAAAGTACCCGAATATGAATCGTCATCCGCCGACGAATTCGAAGTTCTTGATTTGCGCAGATTCGAGAATTGCCTCATCGCGACCCGCAATGTCGACCAGGTCTATAACCTGGCTGCGGACATGGGCGGCATCGGCTACATTACGGCGTATCTTGCGCAGATTTCGATCAACAACACCCTCATTAATGCTCACATGCTCGAGGCCAGCCGTCTTAACAGTGTGAAGCGGTTTCTGTTTTCCTCTTCCGCTTGCGTTTATGCGCAGTACAAACAGAAGAGCGCCGACGTGGCGCCCCTCAAGGAAGAAGATGCCTTTCCGGCTGATCCGGAACCCGGCTACGGTTGGGAGAAACTTTGGGCCGAAGAACTGTGCCGCTACTTCGCAAAGGACTACAAGATGGAAACGAGAATCGTTCGCTTCCATAACGTGTACGGCCCCCTCGGCACTTACGATGGCGGCAAGGAAAAATCTCCCGCGGCCATTTCCAGAAAAGTTGCCCTTGCCAGAGACGGGGGCGAGATCGAAGTCTGGGGTGACGGCGAGCAGACCCGCTCCTACATGTACATCGATGACTGCGTGGAAGGCTTGATTCGCCTGATGGCATCGGACTGCGGCGACGCTCTCAATCTCGGGACCGAACAGCTCGTATCCATCAACCAACTCGTGGACATGGTCTGCGGGATCGCCGGAAAGAGCCTAGGGAAGCGTCACGATATCACCAAACCGCAAGGCGTGCGCGGCAGGAACAGCGACAATTCGCGCCTCCGGAATGAACTCAAATGGGAGCCCTCCATTCCCCTCGAACAGGGTTTGGCGGTCACTTATCGCTGGATTGAGGGTGAACTTCAGAAGCACGGACGGATTCGCGCTGCCAGTGAGACGAAACATGGGCAACGCTCGAATCCCGTGATGGGCGACTGACACGCTTACCCGCAATTCCATTTTGAACTTTACTTACAAACGGGTCCTCCTGATCCGCTAATCGGTTTACAGCCGGCTGGCAGGATGTGAAGACGGGAACAACTCTGAGCGCATCTCCCAACGTCCTGCGCTCCGGCTGATCGGTTCGGAAATGACCTTGGGGCTGAGGGGCACCCTTGACTTCCGGTTCGCAGTCCTTCGAGACGGAAGCATTGACGAAAAACGGGATCAAGACGCAGCGTGAGGGGCGCCAATTGATGCACGATTGGAATAAAACTCACGCGGCGTACCCGAATGTCTGTGTGCACGAATTGTTCGAGCAGCAGGCGGCCCGCGATCCCGACGCGGTAGCTGTAGTTTATGAAGAGCTTCAACTAACCTATCGGGAGCTGAACCAACGCGCCAATCAGGTGGCGCATTATCTTCGCAAGCGCGACGTAGGACCTGAGAGTTTAGTAGGCGTTTGCTTGGAGCGCTCCCGGGAGATGGTGATCGCTCTTTTGGCCGTTGGGAAGGTTGGCGGAGCCTACATACCCCTCGATCCTGCTTACCCACTCGACCGGCTGACGTTCATGATAAGCGCCGCGGAGGTGAAAGTCTTACTGACGGATGAAAAGTGTAAGAACCTTTTTCCTTCCGCTTCCGACAAAGCCGTTTGTTTAGATTCCGACTGGCTGGTCATCGCTAAGGAAGACACCAGCAAACTTCCCGCCGCGGCGAACCCTTCGAATTTGGCTTATTTTTTGATGTATACGTCGGGATCCACTGGCAGGCCCAACGGGGCCATGATTCAGCACAGTGGCTTGGTTAATTATTTGTGCTGGGCCATTAAGGCCTATGAGGTCGAAGGAAAGAAATTGGCGTGCCCGACTGTCATTTTCCGGTCTAAGGACTGGCCAATGCTGTCTGCTGCTGATCCTTATTTATTTCGGGTGGCGTGAATTGCTTACTGGGCCCTCCGAAACACATGAAGTTCCTGGGGATCATGCAGGGATGTTCCACGAGCCGAATGTCAAAATAACCGCGGAGAAGTTGAGAGCTTGCCTTCAGAGCGCAAGCCAAGAACGAACGGCTACTTAAGATCCGATTGCATTGGAGTTTGCGAAGTCCCCAAAAACAAGCCGCGCGATCGCACATGAGGAAGGGTTTCCACTCCTGCATTTCCTCAGGAACCTTCTCAAACCAGGCAAGTCGCCAAAGAACGAAATAGGAGGCGTGTATGACCCAGGCGGTGGATAAGTCAGATTTGCCGCGCGTCAATATTCTCGGTGTTGGCGTGCACGCAGTCGATATGCCTCAAGCCATCGACGTCGTTGATTCTGCAGTCTCACAGGGCAGGAAGGGATACGTTTGCGTGACGGGCGTACACGGAATCATGGAGGCGCAGAAGGACTCAGCCTTCGAGGGCATCATCAATCGTTCTTTGTTGACGATTCCCGATGGCATGCCCACTGTGTGGGTTGGCTGGCTGAACGGATTCTCACACATGCGGCGCGTCGCCGGTCCTGATTTCATGCTGAGCGTTTGCGACCTCTCGGTTCGGAAGGGCTACACCCATTTCTTCTATGGCGGAAATGAAGGCGTGGCCGAGGAACTCAAAAGTGAACTAACACGAAGGTTTCCCGGTCTCAAGGTAGTGGGCACTTACACGCCTCCATTTCGGCCTCTGAACCAGACCGAGAGCGCGGAATTGCAATTGCAGATTTCCGAATTGCGGCCTGACTTTTTTTGGGTGGGCCTCAGCACACCCAAGCAAGAGCGTTTCATGCAAGAGTATCTTCCCTTATTGGAAACCAAGCTCATGGTCGGCGTCGGCGCTGCCTTCGACATGCACACAGGCAGAGTCCAGGATGCTCCGGACTGGGTGAAAAATGCGGGTTTGCAGTGGTTGCACCGGCTTTTGCAAGAGCCCTCTCGATTGTGGAAACGTTACCTGATTAATAATCCCATATTTGTTTATAAGATGACGTTACAGCTCCTGGGACTCACAAAGTACGAATCCCTGTGATTCGTTCGTCCCGAGACCCCTCATCTGAGCATTGACGGAATTGACTTCGCATTGAATCTCACCTTTTTTCATGGCGTGTGAATTCCCACCAATTGTCTTTTGTCATTGAATTGAAGCACCTGCTCCACCTTTTTTGCGCGATCCGATCTTTTGTGCAGTTCTCGTCGGCCACTTCGCAATGACCTCGTCCTCGTAGCGAGTGCCGTGGCAGGCTGGGCGCAAAACCTTTTCTGCCAAGTAAGGACCCCGGAAAGAAGCATCGCAAAGAAACCAGAGGATTAGAAGTGATCCGACAGAGCCATCGCCGACGGCAGACGCTGTCCCCACTGCTCGCCGTTCTTGGTGTGCTCGGGACTTATGCTTTGCTTCGTGGCGCCGGCGGAACTTCTACCGTTGCCCAGAACACCCTAACAGTATCAACGCCTGCTCCCGCGCCTGTATCCGCCGCAATATCGCAATCCCCTCCCCCCCAAAAATCTGTCCCGCAACTTCCCATCTCGAACTCTCGCGAGCGGAAAAGCTCAGCAGTTCCTAAGCAACCCGCCGCCAAGCTTGTTCTCACTCGTGCTTCAGTTTCGAGCGCCGCTTCCTATAACAACGCAACAAATCGCAAGTCAAACCACATCGGTGCCAAGGGCGCCTCCTTTGCAGCAGGACCGGCGGGCCCCATCACCCTTAGGAAAGCGCTCCCCAGCAAGCTGCGCGCCGCTCCCGCACCTCAGGGTGTCCAGCCTCCTAACGCCCCGGTATTGTTTGGTCCGTCCAATAATGCAACTAACGTGTCGATTCCTCCCACCCTGGACGTTTCCGTTTCAGATCCAGCTGGCAGTAACCTGAGCGTCACTTTTTTTGGCAGGGTCGCCACGGCGCCCGGGCCCGACTTCACGCTTGTCGCCTTGCCAGACACACAATATTACTCCGCGAGCTTAAACGGCGGCCTCCCGGCGATGTTCAATTCTCAGACACAGTGGATCGTCAACAACAGAGTTGCTAAAAACATTGTCTTTGTCACCGGACTCGGAGACCTCGTCCAGGATGGAAACAACAATGGAAACTACGACGAGTGGGTCAACGCGGACGCAGCCGTCAGTCTACTGGATGATCCCGTTGCCACAGGACTTCCAGAGGGCATCCCATATAGCTTCGGCGTCGGAAATCATGATCAAGGCCCTACTGGCGATGGATCGCCCGACGATACAGCCGGATTCAACCA
>Ga0070732_10000478_pt1 | contig 25545 bp, 18 predicted proteins | sample Coa_R1_5_FD_66449 | JGI IMG/M metagenome (GOLD analysis project Ga0070732, IMG submission 66449) | Surface soil microbial communities from Centralia Pennsylvania, which are recovering from an underground coalmine fire - Coalmine... | ecosystem: Environmental > Terrestrial > Soil > Unclassified ... | reverse complement strand
TTCGATTCGGCTTGCGGGATTGCAATGCTTGCTTGATTTCGGTCACCCTCGTATAATGATTTCAGCATCAATCTAAGGGTTCGCAGCCGATCATTTACTCCCGTTCGTAATCGTTCACGCAATCTTCCTTATTCCAACTGCTTCCACAATTCCCTCGCATCAAAGGGAGACTCAACGATGACCACTATGGCCACATTGCAAACTCCGACGCCGAAGAACGCTCGGTCCGCTCGCGGGGAAGAGCTTTCATTTCGAGCCAATGCAAGAACGTCGTTGGGCGTAGAGTTGGAACTCATGATCCTCGATCACGAAACCGGGGACCTGGCGCCCGGGGCCGTACCAATCCTGAAAGCTTGCGAAGGCGACGCGGTTCCGGGCGTGACCGCAGAATTAATGCAGTCGATGATCGAAGTAAAGACCGGCGTGTGCCAAAATGTGAGCGAGGTGCGCTCGCAGCTGCTGCCGAGCTTGCGCCGGCTGAGCAACATCGCGCGCTCGCTGGGCTATGATCTCGCCTTCTCCGCTACCCATCCGTTCCACAAGACCAGCGGCAGCGTCATTTTCCCGGCGGAGCGCTATGAGCAGATCATGGAGCGCCTCGCCTGGCTGACGCATCAGCGTGTGGTCTTTGGCTTGCACGTGCATGTGGGCGTGCCCAGCGGCGATTTGGCCATTGCCACGATCAACATGCTGGTGCAGTATCTGCCGCATCTGCTCGCCCTTTCCGCGAATTCGCCATTCTGGAACGGCGTGGACACCGGGCTGGCTTCCACGCGCGCCTGCCTCTATCGCCTGCTGCCGCATGCCGGCGTTCCGCGGTATTTCTCGCATTGGAAGCAATTTCGCCAGTTCTGCCAGACGATGACCGATTGCAAGACCATCCGCTCGTTCAAGGACATCTATTGGGACATTCGGCCGCGGCCTGATTTCGGCACCATTGAATTCCGGATTTGCGATATGCCGGCGAGTTTGAGTACCGTCTTGGCACTGACGGGCCTTACGCGTTGCATGGTGATTCATTGCCTGCGCTTGCTGGAAGATCGACCTCGAACCCGTGCCGGCGACATTCGCAAGCACTGGATTGCCGTCGAGAACAAATGGCTGGCGACCCGCTATGGGCTCAACGGCATGTACATCCGCACGCCGTCCGGCAAGCGCCGGCAGTTGCGTCAGGATGCGGTCGAATTGGTGCGGCGGTTGGAGCCGATCGCCAAAGAAACCGGCGACTGGCCCATGTTGGCAGCGCTGGGCAACGTCGAGAAATTCGAATCCGGCGCTGAGTGGCAGCGGAACCGCTTCCGCGATATCGGCGACTGGAAGGCCGTCATGAACGAAATGAAAGGCCGACTGGCGAAGGAACTAGCGGCCGAGGCGTAAAGAGGAATTGTCGTGGACTGTCCAACTTCGCGGTTGGTTAGCCCGAAGCGCAAGCGAGGAAAAAAAGAAAATGCTAAATAAGGGAGGAACATCATGGACAACATTCTCTGGTTCATCCTGATAGGCCTGATTGCCGGCTGGCTGGCCGGCCTCGTCGTTCGAGGGCGAGGTCTCGGCATACTTGTCAACATCGTGGTGGGGATCGTGGGGGCCATCATTGGCGGATATTTATTTTCCTTGTTGAATGTCAGCATTCCTGTTTCGGGATTTCTGGGTTCACTGATCACTGCAACAATCGGCGCCATCCTATTGCTTTTTGTCTTGAAGTTGGTTCGGCGCGACGCATGATCGGGCATTATTTCCGTAGACGACGCTGCCAGCGTCGTCGCGAATAGCGACGCTGGCAGCGTCGTCTACGGAATCTTCGTCGCTGGTGAAATTCGCCGACTCGTCCGTATATTCATCCTGTCTTCTTCGTTTCCTTACTTACCGTCTGTTCAGACTTCCGGAATCTGCGCCGATGCTCCTTCACGAAGCTGCCGAATTGATTCGCGCTCGGAAAGTCACCCCGCTGCAACTCTTCGATCAATGCCTGCAGCGCATCGATCAGTTGGAAAGCAAGGTTCATGCTTGGGTCTTTTTGGCCCGCGAAGAAGGTCGCGCACAAGCCGAACTGATGACGAAGGAACTGGAGCGCGGCCTGTATCGCGGTCCGCTGCACGGCATTCCGATTGGCGTCAAAGACATCTTCGATGTTTTCGACTGGCCCACGGCGGCCGGGTCGAAATTGTGGGCCAACAGCATCGCACGCAAAGACTGCCCTGTAGTCGAGCGTCTGCGGCAGGCCGGAGCTGTTTTCGTCGGCAAGACGGTAACAACAGCGTATGCGAGCTTCGACCCGCCACCGACGCGCAATCCCTGGAACCTGGAGCGCACGCCGGGCGGCAGCAGCAGCGGTTCCGCTGCGGCCATTGCCTGCGGCATGTGCTTGGGCGCCACCGCATCGCAGACCGGCGGCTCGATCACGCGGCCGGCTTCCTTCTGCGGCGCATGCGGCATCAAGCCGACTTACGGCCGGGTCACTGCAGACGGTGTTGTCCCGCTTGCACCGTCAATGGATCATCCCGGCGTCATGGCCGGTTGTGTGAAAGACCTGGCAATCCTCTTCAGCACCATTGCGGATCCTTATCCCACATTCAACGCGCAGATGGCCACGGCCGACCCCGAGCAACCGCCCTGCCTCGGCCTGTTGGGCGGCATGTTCGCGGAACGCGCCATCCCCGAAATGCAAAATGCAATGGCATTGGCGAAGCGCAAATTGATGAGCGCCGGCGCGAAAATCTTGCCCATCGATCCGCCGGCGCCGTTTTCCGAAGTAGTTCAACAACACGCGGTGATCATGGCCGTGGAAGCGGCCGAAGTGCACGAAATGCGCATTCACAAGCACCCGGAAGATTATCCGCCCAAAATTAGCGGGCTGATTCGCGAAGGCCTGGCGACCTCCGCCACGGCCTACGTTCGCAGTCTCCACCATAAAGACGTGCTCACCGATGCGCTCAGCGAGCAACTGGAACTAAGCGAAGCACACGCCTTCTTGTGCCCGGCCACGCTCGGGGCCGCTCCGCCTGCTGCAACGACTGGCGACCCGATCTTCAATTCGCCGTGGAGTTACACCGGGCTGCCGGTGATTTCGTTTCCCATCGCCTGGACGCAAGACGGCATGCCGCTGTGTGCGCAGCTTGTCGGCGATAAATTCAGCGAAGAAGAACTCTTCCGCTGGGCCATGTGGTGCGAGCGCGCCGTGGGATTCGAGCGCCGGGCAATTCCCTCCTAGTCAGCTGATCGACGGCTAAGAAACTGAACGTTCATTTTGGCGCGCCGGAACCGTCAGCGCCCGGAGTTTTCGGCTCAAGCGTGTCGAAGTCGGATGCAATCTTGCAAGTTGGCAGCGCCTTTTGCAGCTTGGCCACGCCGGGCGCGGTCCCCTTCGTTTTGTGCAGATAGAGCCGTTGCAGCGACGACAGGCCCTGTAGATCCAACAAGCCGGCATCGCTGATCGACGTGTTATTCAGCCAGAGCCCCTCCAAGTGCGTTAGGGGTTGCAAGTGCTTCAGACCATCATCGCCTACGCGAGTACCGGTTAGAACCAGATCAGTGAGCTTCTTCATCCCCTTGAGATGCGCCAGCCCGGCACCCGTGACCGCGGTGTTTTCCAAATTGAGCCAGACGATCCCGGTTGCCGGGGCGATTTGCGCCAGTCCATCGTCGCTTAGTTGTCTTCGATAGAAACTGACGCGCATCAACTCGACGGGACCGGCGGGAAGCGTGGGCGTCAGAATGACTTCGCCCGCGCCCCATGCTGAATTCCCGGAAGGCGGCTTCCGAACATCAGCTGACTGACTTTTGTCGACGACATACCACGCGTTTTTCTCGTTCATGAAGTTCGGGCGAACCACGACAAACCCGCCGGCGGAGACCACCCATTCGGCGACGCGACGATCGGGGTCGGCAGACTGCTTTGGCTCTATCAAGCGGTCATCGAGGATGATCTTGCATTGAGGGATGTCCTTGGCGAACGCCTCGACGGCCGCTGGGCTGACATTGGTCTTCTGCAATTTGAGTTCGCTGAGAAGTTTGCAGTCTTTGAAGTAGGCGAGCCCCCTGTCGGTCACTTGCGTCATGTTCAAATTCAGGTGAACTAAATGCTTGCAATCCTTGAAGTAAGCCAGGCCAGTATCGGTCACTGCCGTGCTTTGAAGGGCCAATCTCTCCAGCTTCTTGCAGTCCTTGAAATTAGCCAAGCCCTTGTCGGTCACGTCCGTGGTGCTCAAATCCAAATGCGTAATTCTTCGGAAGTCCTGGAAGTTCGCCATTCCTTCGTCGCCGACGCGCGTGCTGTACAAGTTGAGATGCGCCAGATCCTTGCAATTCTTCAAATACGCCAGCCCGGCATCGGTAATTTGCGTGTCGCCGAATTGCACGTAGGTCAATTTCTTGTAATCCTTCAGATGCGCCAACCCGGCATCGCCGATCCGGGTGTCGTGCAAATCGAGGACCATCAAATTGGTGCAATCTTTCAGCCTGACCAGGTCGGTGTCGGTCACCGACTTGTTTGCACCAAGCTCTACCGATGTGAGATTGAATTTGGCCGCGGGTAACTGTGTTGCGGATCGGTAGATTTCCGCCGTGCTATTGACTTGTACGGTGCCGCCGAGCGACAGCACCCATTCCGCTGCGCGACGATCCGGATTTTTATCTTCCTTCTTGGTCATCACGGCTGCTGACTGATCTACTGATACGTGCACCGTCATTCCGGCCCTTGTCATCTCGAAACGATCGGTGTCGAGTTTCAGCCCGTCCGGGCCGGTGACGCGGATCACGTACTTGCCGGGCGGCAGCGTCTTGTTGCGGTCACTCGGTTGAAGTTGGTATTTCAGAATGGTTCCGGACTCGTCATAGATTTCGATCTTGTCATTCTTGAAGCGCACATCGGCATCGCCATCGACTTGCACTACCAGGGTGCCGTCCTTAGTTTTGAACGTCATCCAGTAGCCTGCCAGGCTGACGCCGACTATGAAAAACAGCAAAACCGCGATCGCCATGCCGATGATCCAGCGTTTCCGCTGCGAGAGGCGTTGCTTACTCGCAAGCGCCAGCCGGCTCTTTTCGACTGCCGTGGACTTCGGCTCATAACGATTGATTTCCTTCCAAGGGTTCATGGAAGCTGTCCCTGCAGTAATCGTCGGCTTTAGCTCCGCTTGGATTGCAGCTAGCGCTCGCATGGCTTCCGCAGCATTTTGCGTGCGCTGCTCCGGTTCTTTGGCCAGCAGTTGCTGAATGAGTGCCGACAGTGCCAGCGGAACCTGCGGGTCTACCTCGTGCGGCAACGGCGGCTCGTCGAGCGCCAGGCTGGAAAGAATGGACAATGGGTCGTCGCCTTGGAATGGCCGCCGGCCAATGCTCATCTCGTACAGCACGCAACCGAGGCTAAAAAGATCGGCTCGGGCATCCACTGGCTTGCCGCGCGCCTGCTCGGGGGCCATGTACGCCGGGGTGCCGAGGATCGCGCCGGTCTGCGTCAATTGGCCCTTCTCGCTGGAGATGCGTGCGATGCCGAAATCGAGGATTTTCACGCGGCCAGCACCCCACGGACTACCGTCCGTGGGCTTTGGGTCTTCGAGCCAAATGTTGGCGGGCTTGATGTCGCGGTGAATCAAGCCCCGATTGTGCGCAGCGGCCAAACCAGAAGCAATTTCCTGGCCGATGCGAACGACTTCCACTATGGGCAAGCGCTCGCGCTTGAGTCGGTCGGCCAGCGATTCGCCGGTGAGGAATTGCAACGCGATGAACGGTACACCGTTGTCTTCGCCCACTTGGTAAATGGTGACGATATGGTCGTGACTGAGCTTTGCAGCCGCTTGGGCTTCGCGCAGAAAGCGGTCCTTGGCGGTCGGTCTGGCCGCCATTTCCGGCCGCATGACTTTAAGGGCCACGGGCCGATTGAGCTTTATATCCTCGGCTTCCAGCACCATACCCATACCGCCGGCGCCGAGTAGGCGCAGCACGCGGTACCCGTTCAGCCGGCCGATCTCATCGCCCTGTTGCGGCGGCGAAAGGAAACTTAAGTCGATGCCGTCTGGAGATTCGTTTTCTGCCGGCGGTGTCGTGTCGGAATCGGCATTCGTGTCGGGCTGACTAATGGTTCGGTCGAATAGACATCTGGAAATCAGCCGCTCGATGCGCGCCGGATACCCGGTAACTTTGCCGGAACCGCTGCGTAAGGCCCGAACCAAAGTGTCGTCTCCGAGACTTTGAAGCGTTTCCGGGCAGCGCGCGCAGCTTTCCAAATGCTGCGCGATGGCATCGACATCGGCAGCGGATAGCTCACCGGAAAGCAATTTGCGGAACTCTTCGGCCGACGGGCAGACATCGACGGGCATGATTCACATCTCCAACCCGCAACCGCTTGCTTATCGCGCACGCCGACTCTTGCCGGCGTGCGCGAAACGCAAGCGGAGTATGATTTTCTTACTGTACGATCAATGGAACGATTTCTTACGCGAAAAAGTTTATCCGGTCCAAAGTCCGGCGAGTTCTTGCCGCAAACGGGCCAGCACGCGGCATTTCGCCGCGTAAACGGCCCCTAGTGAGACCCCATAGTTTTTCGCCACTTCCGCGGCAGGCCGGCCTTCCAGGACCAGCGCCTGGAACACGCGCACGGTCTGCGGTTCGAAATCGGTTTTCAGGATGCTCCAGGCGTGATGAGCAAGTCGATCTCGGTATTCGCGTTCGATGAACGAATCCAGGTCGTCGGGCACGGGCACATCGAGCTTCGCCCGGGCTTCGGCGAGTTGTACCAGCGGCTTGCGCTTGACCCGGTCACGCCACAAGTTCAGCGTGACGGCATACAACCAGCGATGGAAACTCTGGCTGCGATCATATTGAAACTCCGCTAGCCGCTTCACGAGTACGAGCAGGACTTCTTGCACCAGGTCGGCCGCATCGTCTTCCGAGATACTGGTGCGCCGCAGCCAGTGAAATAACAGCGGCGTGTACAGGCGCACGAAGCGCGCCCAGGCAGCATCGTCGCCGGTCTGGCGCAAGCGCTCCAGAAGGCTGACCGGAGTCGAATCCATGCAAGCAGTGTATGGACGGACAAGATGCAGGCTCGCAAGCGAGTCGCCCCGACACTATCATGACGGAAAACGGAGCTCGCCGTGTCATTGGCCGAGTCGCTCGACATCCTGTACGAAGACAACCATTGCCTGGCGCTGAACAAGCCCGCCGGCTGGCCGACCACGCATTTTCAGGGCGACGAAGAAACGGTGGATCGCCTCGCAAAGGCATATCTGAAAGAGAAATATCAAAAGCCGGGAAAAGTCTTTTTGGGCGTGGTGCATCGGCTGGATAAACCGGTCTCCGGCGTGCTGCTCTTCGCCCGAACCAGCAAGTCCGCGGCGCGACTTTCGCAGCAATTCCGTGATGGCATGATCGAAAAAGTCTACTGGGCGGTCGTCAACGGGTTAGCCACGACGCGACCGATGGGAGCGGAGCGCCTGCCCTCAGCCGGCACACTCGAAGACTGGCTTCAGAAAAACGATGTGGCTGCCAAGATTGAGGTGGTTCCCCCGGACACCTTCGGCGCCCAGCACGCTGTCACGTATTACATGATTCGCGCCGAGCACGAGGACATGACGTTGCTCGAACTTCGCCCGCAGACCGGCCGCAAGCATCAGTTGCGCGTGCAATTAGCGAGCCGCGGCTGGCCCATCCACGGCGACCGCAAGTACGGCTCGCCGCATAAGTTCGGCCCCGCCATCGCCCTGCACGCGCGCTCGCTAACGTTCCTGCACCCGACGAAGAATGAGCCGATCACGCTGATAGCGGAGGTGCCAAAGTTCTGGCGTGGGCGATTTGCGCATTTGCTGGCGCGATAACGTAGAACGGAATTCATTCCGTTCGAGGCACGGCGAACGGAATAAATTCCGTTCTACGGAAACTTGAATATGAACATCGATCAAAAACTCACTGCCATCCGCGACCTCATTCAGCAAGACGTGGGCGACCGCGGCTTGGCGCGCGATCCGAAGGATAATCTGATTACGTCATGCCCGGATGATTTTGCGAAAGCGTGTCGGAGTATTGCCGAGCATCCCAACGCAGTTCTCGCTGTGGTCACGGGGTTTTACATACCTAAGGCGAACCCGCCTGCGGGCGAAACGGATGGCCCGCTGGGAGCGGTTTTCCTAGCCCGGGCCATGCGGGCGCTCGGCATCCCATGTGCAGTTGTCACCGACGAGTTTTGCCGGAAGGCAATTCGCCAAGCAAGTGATTTCGCCATTGCGCGGATTTGTACGGCCAGCATCATCGACGGGGGAAGACATGGTATTCTTTGGGGTTTCCCGTCCGACACGGAATACGACGGGACTCGCCTAACACACAGTGTGGCTCTGGAACGTGTTGGTCCGGCGGCGGACGGCTGTTGTTACACGATGCGCGGGCGCGATATCACCGCATTCATGCAACCAGCCCACATGCTGTTTCGGGGACTTTGGCCGCAGGTCTCCATTGGCATCGGCGATGGCGGCAACGAGATCGGCATGGGCAAGATTCCGCACGAGACCATCGTCAAGAACATCCCCAACGGCGACCTCATCCATTGCCGCGTGGCGACCGATCACCTGATCGTGGCCGGTGTCAGCAACTGGGGCGCTTACGGCCTCGCGGCCGGGGTCGCGCTGTTGCGCGGGCATCAGTTGCCGGCCGAGCTTTTCGATCCGGACCGCGAGCGCGAGATTCTGCAGGTGATGGTTGGGCGTGGCCCATTGGTGGATGGGGTGACCGGACAGCAGACCGCGACCGTAGATGGACTGACGTGGGAGCAATACATTCAACCGTTAGTGGAAATTGGAAAGATTGTAAGGGGATAGGACCCCGCACGCTCGAAGACTCGCGTGCGGGCTTGGGAGTAAGTATTCTCCCAAGCCCGCAGCCGAGTCTTCGAGGCTGCGGGGTCGTGGCGAAATATGAGTAAGAATCTGCAACATGCCACCGGCAAAGACATCCGCCTCGCTGCCCGTGAAGGCGCGCTCACAGCGCCCACGGCCGGCCTTGCCATGGGTCACGTGCAAGCGAATCTCGTCATTGTGCCGAAAGAACTTGCCTTCGATTTCCTTCTCTTCTGTCAGCGCAATCCCAAGCCGTGCCCGCTACTCGATGTCACCGAGCCTGGCAAGCCGGAGCCCGCGGGCATCGCCGCCGGGGCCGATCTTCGCTCCGATCTACCGAAATACCGCGTCTGGAAAAACGGCGATCTTATCGACGAACCCCCCGATATTCGCAAATATTGGCGCGATGACCTGGTCGCATTTCTGATCGGCTGTTCCTTCACGTTCGAGAACGCCCTGCTGGCGGCCGGGGTGCCGGTGCGGCACATCGAGATGCACCGCAATGTGCCAATGTACAGCACCAACATCGCCTGCCGGCCCGCGGGCAGGTTCCACGGCCCCATGGTTGTTTCGATGCGGCCCATGACGCCAGCCCAGGTCTTTCCCGCGACCACCATCTGCTCGCGCTTCGGCCGCGCGCATGGGACGCCGGTCCATTTCGGCGACCCGGCCACACTTGGAATCAAGGACTTGAGCAAGCCCGATTTCGGCGACGCGGTGCCGGTTCAGCCCGGCGAGGTGCCCGTCTTTTGGGCCTGCGGCGTCACACCGCAGGCCGTCGTCATGGCCGCGAAGCCGCCGCTCGCAATCACACATTCACCGGGGCACATGTTCGTGACGGATATGCGCGATTGCGATTTGGAAAACGCCTAAATTAGCCCACGGATGAACACGGACTGCGTAACACGGATGAACACGGATCGATAACTAACTGGCTTTCTGATCTGTGTTCATCCGTGATATGAAATCCGTGTTCATCCGTGGGCTAATGCATCTCCCTTCGTATCATACCGCCATTCCCGAATCTCACCCCACGAGAGCGCTGCCATGGAATTCTTCCCCGAAGTCAAAAAAATCCGTTTCGAAGGCCCGGATTCCACCAATCCGTTGGCCTTTCGCCATTACAACGAAAGTGAGACTGTCGAAGGCAAGTCGATGAAGGAGCACCTGCGCTTTGCCGTGTGCTGGTGGCACACTTTCCGCGGCATGGGCGGCGATCCGTTTGGCCCCGGCTGTGCCGTGCGGCCCTGGGAAGACGGCACCGATTCCGTCGAGATGGCGAAGAAACGCGTGCTGGTTGCTTTTGAGTTTATCGAGAAGCTCGGCGCGCCGTATTTCTGCTTCCACGACCGCGACGTGGCCCCGGAAGGCAAAGCGCTGAAGGAAAGCAACGCCAACCTCGACCAGATCGTGCGGGCCATTCGCGAGCAGATGCAGCGAACCGGCGTGAAGCTACTGTGGGGCACCGCGAACCTGTTCAGCAACCCGCGCTACGTACACGGGGCCGCCACCAGTTGCAATGCCGATGTGTTTGCTTATGCCGGCGCGCAGGTGAAAAAGTGCCTGGAGGTCACGAAAGAACTCGGTGGAGAGAATTACGTCTTCTGGGGCGGCCGCGAGGGCTACCAAAATCTCTTCAACACGGATATGAGGCGCGAACTTGACCATTTGGCCAAGTTCTTCCACCTGGCGGTCGAGTACAAGAAGAAGATCGGCTTCACCGGTCAGTTTCTGATTGAGCCCAAGCCAAAGGAGCCAACCACGCACCAATATGACTTCGATTGCGCCAATGTGGTCGCCTTTCTGAAGGCTTACGGTCTGGACAAAGACTTCAAACTCAATGTCGAAACCAACCACGCCACGCTGGCCGGCCACACGATGATGCACGAATTGACTTACGCCAGCATGCACGGCGCGCTCGGCTCAATCGATGCCAACCGCGGCGACCTGCTCCTGGGCTGGGACACCGATCAATTCCCGAGCGATATTTATCTCACAACGAGTTGCATGCTCGTCATCCTGGGCCAAGGAGGGTTGGCGCCAGGAGGCGTGAATTTCGATGCCAAGGTCCGCCGCGAGAGTTTCGAGCCGGTCGATCTCTTCCACGCGCATATCGGCGGCATGGACGCGTTCGCCCTGGGCCTGAAGATTGCCGCGAAGATGCGCAAAGACGGCGTACTCCGCGATTTCGTGAAGCAGCGCTACGGCAGTTGGGACACCGGCATCGGCCAACAGGTCGAGCAAGGTAAAGCGAATTTCGAGGATTTGGAGAAGTACATGCTGGCAAAAGGCGATGCGGATAAGAACGCGTCGGGCCGGCAGGAGATGCTCGAGAATATTATCAATCGCTATTTGCGGTAGCGTATCATTTTGAGCCGGAAGCGCAAGCGACCGGATGTTGTGCTGTCAACATCCGGTCGCTTGCGCTTCCGGCTAACGACATTATTTCTCCGGCTTTGTCAGTACTGGTTTGGGACCATCCTTTTCTTGCGCTAACATTTCTGCTGGCCGCAATATGCGGTCAGGTTCGACGTAAAAAGGTGCCAAATATAAAGACTCGCTAAATGACCTCAATTCGGCCATTTTTTCTTCGATCTCTTCCCTAAGCCTTTTAGCTTCATCATCGAGATCTCTTTCAACCTTACGTCGAGCCTTAAAATCGCGCTGTTTTGCTTTCAAGGACTCAATCCATTTCTCGTTTTCATCTGTCGGCTTTACAGCCGCCGGCGGGTCGTCCTGTTTTTTTTCACTCTCCTGTTGAAACTGCTGCAATTCATTTTCCAGCGGAAAGTCCGGATCAGGCCGGAAAAACTGTGGCTTCGGTTGAAGATAGAATCCCGATGGCAGCGTTATTCCGGCATTCTCATTCGACTTGAAAAATGATCGAATGCGACCCAGCCAGCCATGTTTTTTCGGCTGCTCCGGCGATGCTACCGGCTCGACAACGGCCGGCGCTCCCGGTGTGGTTGGATGCAACACATCCTTATCGATGTAAACGACCTGCGAATCCCGCCTCTGGAAGACGACCGGGCGTACCCCATTGCTTTGCTGAGTTTCCGTGAAATAGATCGTGCACTTCCAGTGGCAGTGATGAAGTTGGGCCGGCCCCACCAAAGGATAGAAGCGAGGGTCGTCAATCTTATCCACTAGTTTCTCGCAGACGATTTCCACATCATCGCCAACGTCTTCGGTCTTCAGTTTGATACCGCTTTTCTCGTCCAATGCTGCCAGAACTTCCTGCTCGCTGGGCCGCTTGTCGCAGCTCGGCAGCGGCTCACCCGGCACGATTGGCGGCATGATCGGCGTATTCAGTGATAGTTCTCGCTTGCTGGGAGCGTTCACGGGCATGGCCTGCACTACAGCCGGCATAGGCGCAGGCGGAGCGACGGCATTAAAGCACAATGGATCGAGTTGCAGCGCCATGCGGCCGAGTTTCGCGGCCAGTTCCTTGTCACCGGCAGTGCACGCCTGGCGATATTCGGCGGCAAGCACTGCGGCGATGCGCCCGGCCTGGACGTGCGCTAATTCTTGGACTGACGCCTGAATCACCGGCGATGACGGGAGAATGTGCGGAGTGATGAATATCAGCGAGCACGTTGCCGGGTTGTCGTTTATCTGCTCCCAACCGAAACAAAAGACAAATGTCGATCCCGAGTGGAGTTCCAGGGACGTTTTCGACGAACTTGAGGTGAATCCCGGCACGAGTCCAAAGGAGGTTTCAATGCCCAAAGCCTTGTTGACCTTGGTCAAGCTCCACTGTACTTCTAGGTCCAAGGTCTGATCGTTCTTGATTGTCGGCAAAACCTCCACACTGGTTCCAACTTCGCGAAAATCGACTCCCGGCGCTTTGCTGTCGTCCAAACGCGCCAGAACAGCTTGCTGCCCACCGCATAGGAATTTTGCCGGTTGTCCGCTAAACGTGACGAGCCGCGGCTCCGCCAGCACCTTGCCATGCCCATCGGCTAGCAACTTGCGCAGCCACTCACATTTCTCTTTTTCCGAGATTTCCCCGAACCAACAATGGGGGGCAGACTTGGAACTCGGCACCAATCGGGCGCCGGAATTGGAGGCTGGCTTAAATTCGAGCTTGGTAAGTCCCTCCGGCAACACTCTGAGAACTTGAATATCGACTTGGACTTGCTGATTCTCGGCCCGCAAGTGGCCCGCAATCGCGCTTGCGACGACTGCGGCCAGGAAAATCTGCCACACGGTTCGCATACACGAACCTCCCAGAATTCGATTTTGAGGGAATTCGAGCGCTGCTACTCCGAGATGCGCGCGGAGAGATAGCATCTGCGTGAATTGCGAGCAAGACCGATTCAGCGTCGCAGCAGGCGCTTCCAACCGAAATGCTTCATGCTGTCGAGAATCACGGCCAGGAGTATTACGCCGCCGAAGACAATCTTCTGCTTGCCAGGGGCCAGGTTCATAAGGTTCATGCCATTGCGGATGACGGCAATGATGAAGGCCCCGACCAGCGTGCCGGTCATTTTTCCTTCCCCGCCGAAGAGGCTCGTGCCACCGACCACAACCGCAGCAATGACGTAAAGCTCATACGACTGGCCATAGGTCATCGAACCGCTCTTTAGTTGTGACGCCATGATGACGCCGCCGAGCCCGGCCAGTAAGCCGCTACAGACATAGGCGAACATGGTGACGGAGTTGATCGGCACACCGGAAAGCCGGGCTGCTTCACGGTTGCCGCCGACGGCATAGAGGTAGCGGCCTAGCACGGTGCGCGACATGAGGATGTGCGCGAGAATGTAAAGCACTACCATCAGCAGCACCGTGTGCGGAATGCCGAGCAAGCCCGTGCCGCGGCCCAGCCAGGTGAACGACTCGGGAATGCGGTATACCGATTCGCCGTGCGAAACTTCTTCGGCCAGGCCGCTGGCGATGAACATCATTGCCAGTGTGACGATGAAAGACGGTACACGAAACGCCAGCACTACAACGCCGTTGAACAAGCCGATAAAGCCGCAACAGAGAATTGCGGCAAGTGAAGCGCCGATCATTGCAGCCGGCGTTGCATCCACAGTGCCCAGGAAGCGCTGAATCAGCAGCGTGGACAGCACGGCCGACAGCGCGAGCACGCTGCCCACGGAGAGATCGATCCCGCCGGTAACTATAACCATCGTCATGCCAATAGCGATGATGGCAATCACGGCGATTTGCTGGGCGATGTTGAGAAGGTTGTCGGAATTGAGAAAACTGGGCCACCAATAGCTTTGCGGGGTTACGACCTTGGCCGTCGCCAGCGTGGGGTAATCTTCCTTCAAGTCGGCGAATATTAGCCAGCCAGCGGAAAGTTGATCGCAAGCGATGACGTCGAGCCGTTCCTTCTTCTGCGCGATCGCATCGAGGGCCAAACGCGCGTCACGCGGTTCGCCCTTCACCACAGCTAGCACTTTGACGTTGCACTTGCCTAGCTCCGCGTCGAGCGTGTCCGCAAAGGCCGCATCATCGGCCGATGCTCCCGCCGCGATGAGAACATGTGCATCGATGCCATTTTGGCGCAATATGTCCCGTGCCAATTGTTGGCCTGCCGCCGCCCCGGTTGGTGTCTGTCGATGCAGCGTCAACACGCTAAAAAGGCCGCAAAGCAACAGCAAGACCAAGAGCATGCCCTTGCCGGAGAGAAGGCGGGAAATCGCTTTGCCGAAATTGGCCATAGATGGGAGTGTATGGAGAGCTGGCCCACGGATAAACACGGATCATAAAACACGGATAAACACGGATTAGCTTTTTTCCTGATCCGTGTTCATCCGTGTTGCGAAGTCCGTGTTCATCCGAAGGCTAATTATTTCAGGTCCGGATCTTTTTCCGCATCGGCCTTGCGATACAGCTTCGTCGGAATGAGAATCTCCGGCTTCACGTCTTTGCCCTTCGAGTGATCGACAATCGCGTGCGCGATCTCGACGCCCATTTTGTCGGGGAATTGGATTGGGTCGGCGTAAATCTTGCCTTCCTTGATGGCTTGCTTGCCTTCGGGCTGGCCGTCGAAGCCGATGATGACAATCTGGTCGGTCTTTTTCGCCTGCTCGACGGCCACGCGGGCACCGAGGGCCGAAGGGTCGTTGATGGCGAAGATGCCGCGCAGGTCGCCATGCGTCTGGATGGCGTCCTGGGCGGCCTTTTGGCCTTCGGGCTTCAGGCCGCCGCCATCGAGCTCCTGTACGATCTCGATTTTTCCGCGCGCCTTGGCATTGTGGTTATTGATCACTTCCTTGAAGCCCTTCACGCGCAGCCGGCACGATTCGGCCTGCGGGAAGTGAATGATCGCGACCTTGCCGCCCGATTCGTCGAGCGCTTCGATCATCGCCTTGCCGGCTTCGCGGCCGCCGCCTTCGTTGTCGGTCGCAATCTGGCAGACGATGTTCACCCCTTCTTCCTTGCACGGAATGTCCACGGTGAAGACCGGAATGCCCGCTTCATTGGCCTCCTTGATGACCGGCACCACGGCCCGCGATTCGGCCGGGCTGAGCACAATGGCCGAGCATTTGCGGACGATGAAATCCTTGATCTGATTGGCCTGCTTGGCCGGATCGCGGTCGGCACTCACGACGACGGTCTCGTACCCATGCTTCGCGGCCTCGGCCTTGATATTTTCGCCGATGACTTTGAAGAACGGGTTCTCCAGCGTCAGCAGCGAGACTCCGATGGTGCCGCGATGCTCGACGGGGGGCCGAGCATCCGGTTGCGTGGACCCGCCGCCCTTCGGCGCATCCGGCGTACAGCCGAGGAGGACAAGGAGTGCGAAGGGAGACAAAAGAATCCAGCGTAAATGCATGAACAATCCTCCGCGCTGAGGGGCTCTTTTTCTTCTCGGCGTTGCGAGGGGCCAGGATTAGTGTATATCCAATCGGTTGCCCGATGGCCCAACACAGCGTCATGTGGTAGAATCCGATTTGGAGGTGAGCCATGTCGGAAAAGGTCGCCGAACTGCTGAAAGCCGCATTGGTTCTTTCGCTGGAAGAGCGCCAAGAGCTATATGAATGCCTGGAAGATAGCTTGGATGCTCCGGACTTGCACGAGGGGATGACGGAAGAAGAATTCATCGCTGAACTGAATCGGCGTCATGAGGAGTTTCTCCGCGATCCGAGCGTCGCGATTCCGTGGGAAGAAGTGAAGAAGATGCGCGTGAGCGATTTCTAGCATGCCCGTTTTTTACCACCGGCTCGCTTTCGCCGAATTGGGGCATGCTGTACGGAGGTACGCCAGAGCCGGCACAATCGTCGCAACTCGATTTCTTTCCCAAGTACACGCCGCAACCGCGCGAATCGAAGCAAACCCGGCTATCGGCGCGCCTTGTTTTGGGGCATATCGTTACGTGACCGTCCGCAGGTTTCCGTATGTGATTTATTACCGGGAATTGTCCGCCACGTCAGTGATGGTCTATGCGGTCGCGCATGGTCGGCGACGTCCTGGGTATTGGCTACGCCGAGTCCATCTGCCGTAATTGGGAGCGGTAGACCGGCGCATGCGTCTCGCGCGACCGGCTTTATTTGTGCGCCCCGACGATGCCCAATTTGCCTTTTCGATGCTTCGCAAGAAGATAGAGACTTGGTCGAACGTCGCCATCCACTACTTTGCCTACGATCACCAGCCAATCGTCGGCTGCGAGGAATGCATCCATTTTTTTTCGGTCTTTCGGACCCAGTTGACTGCTTTCTTTGTCTTTGAGATCTTTATACTTACCGATTGCCAGAATCTTCCATCGCGTTGCGCCTTCATGCTCATCGTACCATTTCACCATCGTTGTAAGTGTTGTCTTTAGTGCCTCCTCGGATTCCTCAATTTGGCCACCGTTGTACCAAGGAAGTGAAACAGAGCGAACGAGCACATCGACCTTGCTCGCGCCAAGGTTCTCCAAGAACTTCTGCGCCAGTTTTTCGACAATGTCAGCCGTCGGTTCATCCGCTCGGCAACCTTGGGCCGCAGGATCAGCGAGGAACAAAATGGCAGAAATGAGGCCGAGAAATGCGATTCGGATGCGCTTCATAGCTATGTCCTTTTTTTGGCCCGGTATTCCGTCACCCCATCAGCCCCACAATCGGATCCCACGTCGTCATCGTCTGAATCTCGCGCGGCAGACCGGGGACTAGCCGGAGCTGCCCCACATCGAAGAGCGTGTGCAGGATTGTCGAGATCAAGTTTTGGATGCGCACCGGCTCCGTCTGCGGGTCGCCGGCGGTGCGGTTGGATTGGCCGATCACCTGGCCCATCTTCAGGCCGCCGCCGGCTAACAACAGCGGGCCGAGGTTGCCCCAGTGGTCGCGGCCGCCCTTGCCGTTGATTCTCGGCGTGCGGCCCATTTCGCCGCAGGCCACCACCAGAATCTTTTCGCTCAGGCCACGGGCTTCCAGGTCTTCGATCAGGGCCGACAGGGCATAATCGAGCGGTCGGCCCATGTAGCCCATGCCCTCGCCCACCGGGGCGTTGTTCACGTCGGAATGCATGTCCCAGACGAAGTTCGTGGTCACGGTCACGAAGCCGCAGCCGCGTTCGCAGAGCCGGCGAGCCAGCAGCAGCAGCCGGCCCAGCGTCTTGGCGTTATCGACGTAGTTGTTGTAATTCTTCCATTTCTTGTCGATGGCTTCGGGGCGGACCAGCGGGGCGGTGTCGTAGCGGGCGATGGTTTTCTCGCTTTCGCGCGATAGGTCAAATGCGGCCGATAGGCCGGAGAGGATCGTGTTGAAGGCTTGTTGCTGCGTTTTATTGAGACCTTCGACTAGCTGTTGTTCCGAGACCGACCATTTTACGCGATCCAGTTCGGCAAGTAACTTTCGGCGATCTTCCAATTGATTCATCGGAATGGCGAGTTGCATGTTCTTGCGCAGTTGGCCGCCGCTGCTGGGATCGAAGGGGGCGTTGGCCGTCCCGAAGGGGCCGGTGGCGTCGAACTTGCCGAAGTTCATCGTTCCCGGCTGCGTGCTCGGATCGACTGCTTTCGGGAAGAGGATCGCGTTCCGCGGCATGTTCGTGACCGGGTGATTGATGCCGGCCATGCGCGAATAGACCGAGCCGAGGTTGCCGCCGGAGGTGTCGCGGCACACGATGGGCTTGATGTCGTGATTGGCGTCGCCAGGGACATAACTGCGGACAATCGCGAGCTTATCGGCCAATGCGGCGAGCTTCGGGAAAGTGCCGCCAAAGGTGATGCCGGGCAGTTTCGTGGCCACTTCGCCGGTAGCGCTGCGAATTTCCTGCGGGGCAGTCATCTTCGGGTCGAAGGTCTCTATTTGGCTGGGACCGCCGTGGAGGAAGACGAAAATCACCGACTTATCTTTGACCAACTCCTTGCTTTCCGCAGCGCGAGCCGCGAATAAGTTGCTCAGCGACAGACCGCCGAGCGCCAGGCTGCCGATGCGCAGAAAATCGCGGCGATGGTGGCGCGAATCGCAGTCGAAGATGGTGAACATGACGTGATCCCTGCGGAGTGACCTACAGGCCTTATGGGACGTATTCGGCCTATAATGGGTTGTGGTGTGCCAGGATATTATTACCCATTTTCCCGTGATTGGCAGCGGCAGTACCTCTCATGAAGCGAAATACTATCGCGGCCGGCATTCTGATTCTCGGCTTGCTGGCCGTGCTAATCTGGCCGCTGGCCAGCACGTTAACCCTGATGAGCGAAACCTCCATGAAAGACCGAAAAGGCAATCCAAAATTGGGACGGCTTGAAAAGAGCGACACCGAATGGCGCAAAGAACTAACGCCCGAACAGTACCGCGTAACCCGCCAGCAAGGCACCGAGTGCGCCTTCACCGGCGAACACTGGAACGCGAAAGGCGAAGGGACTTTCTACTGCGTCTGTTGCGGTCAGCCGCTGTTTGAGTCTTCGACCAAATTCGATTCCGGCACCGGCTGGCCGAGCTTTTTCCGGCCTGCGGATGAAGAAAACATCTCGCTGCAAGCCGACTGGACGATGTTTATGCGCCGTACGGAAGTGCTGTGCAGCCGCTGTGACGCGCATTTGGGGCATGTGTTCGAGGATGGGCCAAAGCCCACGGGGTTGCGGTATTGCATCAACTCCGCGGCGCTGAGATTTGAGGAAAAGGAGAAATGAACATCCCCCTCTCCCCTTGGGGGAGAGGGAGAAGAAAGGTCGCCTTCTCCCCCGTGGGGAGAGGGAGAAGACTATTACTCCACGTTCAGCGTGGCCACGTTCTGCTCCAATTCCTTCTTGCGCTTCTTTTGTTCCTCCTGTTTCGTTTTCACCGATTCCTGCAAGCCTTCGATTTGCGTTTCTTGCTTGTCGAATTTCTCCAGGTAGCGCTTGTGCGCGGCCGACGTTGCCGGCACGTTGGCCAAATTCTGCCGCAAGCGGGTCTGGTCGTCGGCAATGTCTTTGAGCTGCTTGTTCAGCTCCGTGATTTGCCGATCCAGTTCCGCGAGTTGCGATTTCTGCTCGGAAAGCTTCGCCAGCGCTTCCTTCACTTTGGCCGAAACGGCCGGGCTGGCCAGGTATAGACGAATCGTGTCTTCATTCACGTCGGCCACCTTAAACGATGCGGTGTTCACCGTTTCCTGGCTCACGGTTGTCTCGCCGGCTTTGCCCGCAGCCACATTCACTGGGAAGCGGTATAAGTTCTGACTGCCTTCCACCGGCTTGAAGTCGCCGATGATCTTCCACTCCGCCGGGATGCCGTGCTCGACGGTCACCGTGCGGTCCGTCTCGGCCCGATTCAGCATGTGGTAGGTCACGCTCAACTTGTGCTTCGAAGTGGCCTCCAGCATGCCCTTCACGATCTTCACACCCTGAAGCTCCGCCGCCGGATTGCGGATCGTCCGCAATACTTCCAGGTGCAGATTGGTGATAAAGGACGAGTCGTGTACTTCTGGCGAAGGTTGCTTCGTCCACTGTTGTTGGAAAGGATCGATGCGCACCTGCTCTTCGGACACGTCGAATTCCACCGTCTTGCCAGCGGCGACCGGCACATCGAAACGGTAGACTTCGCGGCTGGTCTCGCGCGGCTTCTCCGGCTCCACGAGCTTCCAGTTGTTGCGGATCGGGTGCTCGATCACCATGAGCCGGTCCTGCGGCGAGCGATTGCGGATCGTGTACTTCCGCGTTTGGCGAATCGTGTACTGCACGCGCAGCGTATTGTCCGGAGCCGAGATCGCCATCTTCGGGCCGGGCTTCTGCGTGGCAGTCGATTTCACTTCCGAGCCCAGATCGACGGCGTAGCTTAGCAGCCGTTCTTCATCGGGCTGAAGATCAGGCATGCGGGCGTCGCCGGCATAACTGCCTTCTTCGAAGACAGTGATCGGCCCCTGCGTCAGCGGCTGGCCGCAGGTGTTCTTGAAGCGCAGGCCGAGCAACGGGTACTTGGCATGCACGGCTTCATTGAAGATGCTCACGCGCTTGGCTTCCACGCTCTTGTCGAGCAAGGGAAGCAGCGCGGATTTTTGCCGCGGCAGGCTGATGCGATCTTCGATGACGTAGCGGAAGGCGTCGCCAATGTCTTCGGCCGCAGCGACAGAAGCGATGCTCTGGTGCGGGTCGAGATTCGTAAGAATAGCCCCTGCTTTCTTGGCATCGTCGATGTTCTTGTTGCGGGCCACATCCTGCTGTTTGCGGCGCTCTTGCAGTTGTTCGTAGGTAAGTTTGGAGTTGTTGCCGAGCATTTGCTGCAAGACCTGCTGCTCATTGTTGTTGTTATCCGCGTTCATCTGCCCAGGGTTGTTGAATCCCGGTTGTGCTTGCTGCTGAGCAATGGCGTTGCCATTGAAATTCGCCATCGGATTCATCGGACTCGCTGAATTCTGATAACGATTATTGCCGCCTTGAATACCGAATTGGCCGCCGAGGTTGCCGAACTGGTTGAGCGAATTCTGGGTGTAGTTACCGCCTTGGATGCCGACACCGCCAGCAAAGCCGAAGGGGTTTTGCAAGCCACCGCCACCGAAGCCGGATATGCCGCCACCGAAACCTTGGTTATTACCACCGCCGCCGAACCCGTTGAAATTGGCAAGACCGCCCTGCTGGAGGCCGCCGGCTTGGCGCATCGCCATGATGGCATCATTCGTCAGCGCGCCGTTATAGGCCGGCGGCCGCAACGACGCGAACTTCTCCGGCTCTACCACTGGCCGCGGCATGAACAGCGGCGGATACAGGTCCATCTGGTACGAAATCGGCCGGCTGGAAACGAGCACGACGCGCAGGTCGTTCCAATCTTCATCGGTCACGTTTTCCACGGCGGCCCAGCCCTGAAGCTGGATTTGCTTGTCGAGTGAGAGCCGGTAGCTCGTCTTCCAGATCGGGTTCTCGGCCACGTAGCCGACGCGAACCTTGCGCTTGCCGTCGCCCTTGAAGTTCAGGCTCACGGTCTTCTTCAGGGCATCATGCGAGCCCGCCAGCACTTCCAGGGCACGGTACAGTTCCGCCTGCATTTTGGGATTCAAAAAGCGAATACGCTGGACTTCGCGCAAGTTCACGCTGCGCATGCCTTCGGCACAAGCCAGGTTCAACAAATGAACCTCGTGCACGGCGCTCGGACCGCTGGGCTGCATTTCCGATTCCATGCCCATGATTACGCCCGAAAGCGTGCCCGGCTGATTCACGGCATTCGCTTGCATCACCACTTCGACCTTCTCGCCACGGGCCTGGTTCAGCAACTGGCCCAGAGTCGGGTTGCCGGTGAGATCCACGGCGAAGCTTCGCAAAGTCTTCTCGATCGGATCCTGCCCATCGTAGCTGATGGCGCCGATCTTCCCCTGGCCCATGTCTTGCAGCACCAGGCTCTTGAGCAGATCATTCACATCGCCAATCGGAAACTGCAAGTCGATGCGAGCCGGGCCTTCCACTTCGCCTTCGCGCTGGAAATAGCCCACGCCGCTACTGAAGAGCACCACTTGCGTGAGCGGCAGGCTCGGGCCGGCATTCCCATTGCCCTGCCGCGCTTGAACTTGCTGCACCGGCTGTTGGGCCGGCGTGCGCGTGAACCAGAAGATGCCAAGCGTGGCCAAGGCCGCCACGCCGAGGCCCGTGAGCAAGCATTTGCGAAGCATTTGTGAATCTCCGTGGAGAGAAGGGAAAGCCATATCATACAATCAAGTGAACGCCGGCCAACCAGCTTCGTTGGCGCAAGTGCAGCAAAGCTACCACGACCGCGATGGCGGGAACAGAGCGGAGAGTGGAGTAGTTACAAATTCGATACAGGAAGCGACGAATACAGATCAAGCAAAGCCCACGGATAAACACGGATTCCAAAACACCGATTAGCACGGATCAGAAACTAATTGATCGTGTGCAAATCCGTGTTCATCCGTGTTACAAAGTCCGTGTTCATTTGTGGGCTAAATGGAGAAGAATATGGCCATCACTGACGAGATCGCCCAGGGCGAAGCGCACATGCAGGCCTACGAGGCGGCCCTAAAGCGGGGCGACTTCGGCACCGCCATTCGCGAGATGGTGGAAGCCGCCAAGATCGACGGCCGGCGCTTCGCTCCGTTCGCCGTGGGCAAGTATCTGCCGCAGCGCGTGCTTGCCGCAAGCGATTCCGACGTCGCATTCGTGTGCAAGCACAAGTTCCGCAATAGTCCTGTCGTGGTCAAGGCGCTTCGGAGCGAGAATCTGGATCGAGACGTTGAGGAAATCCTGGCGGAAGCCAAGGCATTGCAAGGAATCGATCACCCCGCGATCGCTCGGCAACTGGATTCCGGCTACGTCGAGCCGGAAAGCCATGGCCGGCCATATCTCGTGACCGAGTACTTCGATGGCGTCACGCTCGAAGAATATGTAAACAACCACGGCGTCCTGACGCCGACGGAGTTGATCGATCTGGTAGGACCGGTCGCGGCCGGCTTAGAGGCGGCACACAGCAAAGACATTCTTCATCGAAACATCAACCCAGCCAGCCTGCTGGTACGCTGCTCTGCAGATGGCAATGGCAACGCTCAATTCATAGTGATGCTAGTCGACTGCGGGCTCAGTATTAAACGCGGGCCGAAGGACTGCGTGGCGCCCGAACAGAAGCAGCCCGGCGGCCAAGTTACGAAAGCCAGCGACGTTTACAGCTTCGCCCGCACTTGCTGCCTCGCCCTCTTCCAGACCACGCAACCGTCGGCTCAGCAGTGGAAAAGCATTCCGCCCATGCTGGCCGACTTGCTACAACGCTGCGTGTCGCCGAATCCCGAAGACCGGCCAGTGGACTTCGCGATCATCAGCCGCTGCCTGGAGCGCCTGGAGGCCGAATGCAAAACACAACCGGTGACGGTGCCCGCCGTGGCGGTTCCTCCGCCGGTAACGGTGCGCACGCGGATTGTGTCGCCCTCTAAACCGGCCGAGCGCGAAGACGAGCCAGAGGAAGAATATGAGGAAGCACCTGTCCGCAGCGGCATTCCGGTCTGGGTTTGGCTCGTGGGCGCCGGCGGGCTCGTGGCCCTCATCGGGGTGCCCGTGCTTGTCGTCATCCTGTACCTGAATCGCGGCAGTTCTGATACCCAGCCGGACGCGGTTGCACAAACCAATGTGGACCCAAGCGCATCGTCGAACCATGCGCAAGAAACGCGGCCCAACAAGCAGCCGGAACAAAACCCGTTTGAACCTGTCGCAAACAATGCCAAGCCGCCGGTTGCCGAAAACAAGTTGTACACCATCGAATTCCAGGACGTGCCCACAAAGACTGTGGCCGACTTCGTCGAGAGTCGCTTGAAGACGGAACTCGAATACACGAAATTCCCCGGCTCCGCCGAGTACTCGCGCGATGTGAAAGGGAGCATCAAGAGCAAAACGTACTCCGGCACCACGCTTAGTTTCAAAGTGCTTAGCAGCAAGAGCATGAACGACATCGTGCGGCGGACCGAGTTAGGCGCGCTAGGCGAAGAAGGCGATCGCCTCACGGTTGCCGTGCAGCAACCGGCCGAGCGGCCGCAGACCGCCACCAACCCGCTGGCCGGGCCAAGACTGACCAAGGCTCAGATGCAAACCGTCCTTCGCAACATTCAAGGCCAGAACCTGGGAATCCGCACTCAGGCGGTCCGGCAGTTGATGGAAGCCTCGCCGACAGAAGATTCACGAACCGGCGTGCGAGCGGCGCTGCGGCCGCTGGTGCAGCAGTTTGACAACGATGCCATCAAAGCGCTCGGCGTCTGGGGAACGGAAGATGACGTGCCGATCCTGCTCCAGCTTGGGCAGCAGAAGGCCGGCGATTTGGGAGCGGCCCAGCCGATTATCGAAGCTCTCGGCAAGTTGCGCTCCGCCCAGGCCGCCCAGTTCCTGGTGAGCCAACTGGGCAACTTCTTCAACGGGGGCTACGCGTTTGATGCCCTGAAACTAATCGGCACACCGGCCGAGAAAGCCATGCAGGCCGCGCTCAGCAACCGCGACGCCAATATTCGCATTAAAGCCTGCGACTTCCTCAAACTTTACGGCACCACCGGCAGCATTCCCGCATTGAAACCCGTCACGCTGGACAGCGACACCAAAGTATCCAATTCCGCTTGGGATGCCTGGCGCACGATTGCTTACTTCGGCAAAGCCGCCGCGACAACGGAAGAGAATCCGTTCAAGCCCACGGAAGAGAACCCCTTCAAGCCCACGGAAGAAAATCCGTTCAAGCCAAGTGACGACCCGTTCCGGCCCGTAATCGGCGCCGGTCGCAAGGTGGACGACCTGAGTGTGATCGAAGTCGAAGCGCCGGCGGCCACGTTGTTGCCGAACATGTGTGTCGCGGCCGACGGGAAATCGTTCTACGCCATCGACAAGAGCGGCGAGCTGCGCCGCTTTGGCTGGGATGGCAAACAACTGGCCAAGGAGCCGACAAACAAGTGCACGGTGCTTACCGTCAGTTCCGAGGGTGTGATCGTCGCCAATTCCGGTGATACGAAATTGCTCGACCAGGATTCTTTAACGCTAAAGCAATCCGGCCCGCTGGCGACGCCAAAATGGATTGCCGCGTCGCCGAGCCAAAGTGTGGCCGTAGCCCGCTGCGAACCCCCAGGAATTCTCTGCGTTCTCGATCTCGGCACTTTCACGGTGAAGCCGCAGATAATTAGCGACAAGCAACTGGCCACAGTCCCGCGCGCCGAACCTACGTTAACCCCCGATGGCAAATACTTCTTCACGCGCGGCGGCCGGCTATGCCGCTGGAAGCTGGAAAACCTGAAAATGGTCTTCTCGGAATCCGGCCCCACCCTCGGGCCGAGCGACAGCGGGCAGATCTTGATTAGCCCCGACAACAAATTTGTCGCGCTGTTCTATCCCGACGGCAATAAGCCCGACGGCGACCTGGCCAAAGATGTCAATCCCGGCAGCACGGCCGTATTTGCGGTCGGCGATCTGAAGAAGCCCGTTTTCCAGATCGCGCATGGCCGCGGCGCATTCGGCCTGGCTTTCGACGCCACCGGCGCCTGGGCCAGCACGCCCGAGCATTCTTTAATCCACTTCGGCCCTGACGGCAAAAAGATAAAGGAATACGCCGCTTTCGCCGGCGGACCAGTGAAGCAACTCGTGGTGGCAGCCGACGGAACGCATGCCGTGCTGCTGACGGATAGGAAGCTGCTGAGCGTGCAGTTGCCGAAGTGAAATGTGGCGAGCCGTCGGGTTCATCCCGCGGCAGATTCGTCGGGGACAAGCCCCGCCGCTGGCACTATTGGTTGCCCGCCATACTCGATTGCGGTTACTCCAGCGGGGCTCGACTGCTCTTACCGGCATTCGCGATATCTGCTATGAATGGCTTTGAAGGCCGCAAAAATTGGAGACTTCGCATGCAGC